>Ga0310825_100338_pt1 | contig 56487 bp, 39 predicted proteins | sample WT_ome_9_FD_202243 | JGI IMG/M metagenome (GOLD analysis project Ga0310825, IMG submission 202243) | Sorghum-adapted microbial communities enriched on wild type (WT) sorghum from Joint BioEnergy Institute, Emeryville, California, United... ... | reverse complement strand
AATCGCCCTGCAAAGACCAGAATAGGTCATTGTTAGGCAACCAATCGTGATGCACGGTTGGTTGCTTTTATTTTTTGGGATTCATGCTGTTGGATTGAACGGAAAGACATCGAGGATGCACACAAGTGGGGAAGAAGCAATACAATACGATAGGCGGTGATCAATATTGGACTGATGGACTCTTGGCTGTAGTGGCAGACATGTACTGCTTCTGGATGGAGTTCCATTGCCTGGTGAAAAATTTTTTCTTTAGAGTAGTAGCGAAATATTCAGCTATTTTGTAAAATTAATATAAAAGGAAACTACTAGCTTCTACTATTGAAAGATTTATCATGTAGTGAATATTTAATTATACTAATATATTTTCATGTTTATTAATAATAGTGACATACTATTAGTAAAATGTGTTATAATAAATTGTGTAACCGCCCTCAACAAGGTAAACGGGGGTATCAGTGGAATCATTTCGAGCGGTCGCTCACCGCTTTTGTAAATATTAGTAGATAGGGATGGTAAACATGGGCAACAAACAAACCAAAACTGATGTGATCTTAATCGGCGCCGGCATTATGAGCGCCACGTTGGGAACGTTGTTAAAAGAGTTGGCACCGGAGTGGGACATCACTGTATTTGAAAGACTGGAAGAAGCAGGAGTGGAAAGCTCCAACGAGTGGAACAATGCCGGAACAGGGCATGCGGCTCTTTGCGAGCTGAACTATACCGTTGAGAAGCCCGATGGGTCCATTGACATCAGCAAAGCCATCAAAATCAATGAGCAATTTTACGTTTCCTTGCAGTTTTGGGCTTATTTAGTGAACAGCGGGGTGCTTCGTGATCCAAAAGAGTTCATTCGTCCGTTGCCTCATATGAGCTTCGTGCAAGGGGAAGACAATGTCGCATTTTTGAAAAAGCGGTATGAAACAATGGTGAATAACCCGCTGTTTAAAGGCATGGAATTTTCTGATGATCCGAAAAAGTTGGCCGAATGGATACCGCTCATGATGGAAAATCGCGTTGTGAACGAGCCGATCGCAGCTACGCGGATCGAATCAGGAACAGATGTGAACTTTGGGGCACTGACGCGCAAACTGTTTGAGCATTTAAAACGGAAAAATGTCGAGATTCATTACCGTCATCATGTTGATGACATCAAGCGGACAAGCGACGGTCTATGGGAGTTAAAAGTGCGCGATTTAGATAGCGGCGCTGTTGAACGTCATGTGGCCAAATTTGTCTTCATTGGTGCTGGGGGAGGAAGCCTCCATCTGTTGCAAAAATCCGGTATTCCGGAAGGAAGAGGGATTGGCGGATTCCCGGTCAGTGGATTGTTTATGGTGTGCAACAATCCGGATGTGGTTGAGCAGCACCATGCGAAAGTGTACGGCAAAGCGAAAGTCGGCGCGCCGCCGATGTCGGTTCCGCATTTGGATACGCGGTTTATCAACAATCAAAAAATGTTGTTGTTTGGACCGTTTGCCGGCTTCTCGCCGAAGTTTTTGAAAAACGGGTCGATGCTCGATTTATTTACATCGGTCAAACCGCATAACCTTTTGACGATGTTGGCGGCAGGCGTGAAAAATATGGCGCTTACCAATTACTTAATCCAGCAAGTGATGTTGTCGAAAGAACAACGCATGGAAGAGTTGCGCGAGTTTGTTCCGACAGCCAAAAGCGAGGAATGGGATGTCATTGTTGCTGGCCAGCGCGTGCAAGTGATCAAAGATACGGAAGCTGGCGGCAAAGGAACGTTGCAATTCGGTACAGAAGTCGTCCATGCGGCTGATGGTTCGATTGCGGCGTTGCTTGGCGCCTCGCCAGGCGCTTCGACCGCGGTTCATGTCATGCTAGAAGTAATCACGAAATGTTTCCCGGAACGAATGAAAGAGTGGGAGCCGAAGGTGAGAGAAATGATTCCTTCCTACGGTGTATCGCTCATGAAAAACGAACGACTTTTGCACGACATTCAAGCCGCAACAGCGGAGATGCTCGGTTTAAGAGAAGGACTGGCATTGCAGCTCGTTTGAATGTGTGTGATTCAGTAGATTGCCGGCCTGTGGCGCTCAGCGCCCATAAACAACAAGCTGCCCGAAGACGAAGGGCAGCTTTTTTTTAGCAGAACTTTCCTGTTGTTGGCCGTTGCTGCATGGAAGGCTGAAATGAGCTATACTGTATAGACAAACAGATCAAATCAAACAGGTCGGCTTTTGTCTATATTGGCCTGATTGGTGCCGCGGTTTGGAACGGCATTGGTCAAGTTATCAGACAATGTTGTAGCGGTAAACGAATAGATTAGGATACAATGTCCCCGTGCTTAAAGGCAGAGGGGCCTTGCGCAGGTTTCGTAAGGGGGTGATGTAATGAGGTGGGTGTCGTCATTAGAAAAGCGTCACTTTTTAACTTCGTTTTTGCAAAATTATCGCTTAAAGCATCCGGATGCCCGGTTTGTGCTCAATTATTTGCTTCAACATCCGCATTTGCTTGAAAACGTCCATTTTACCGAAAACGGGCAAAAACAAGCACGGTGGCTGATTATTTCGGCTGCGACGGCGGAGGAAGAAGGGCTTGTTTTTTATCGCGGTGGCCAGAAAAGCACGGGGTTGGCGGCGATTATGGGCGATTTGGCGCTGCGCCCGAATGAACCGTTGTATTTGACGCTTTACTTTCCGGGGAAGGCCAGAAATTTTTCGTATCTTCGGCTGATTGATCATCGGGCATTTGAGAACGTTCGTCGGCATGAGCGCCATGAAAAAATGGCGAAAGAAGCCGAGCAAGTGTTGGATGAAGCGTTAAAGCGTCATGAAATATCAAGGTTAAGACTGCAAATTGACCAGGCGCTCGACCGTAAAGATATGGATTTGTTTCAGAAGCTGACCGAACAATTAAAAAAATACGAAGGACAAAGCTGACGAGCAGCTATCAGCTTTGTCCAAGCGGCGCAACGCTCTATCGAATTCGCAGTCGATAAGACCTTTGTTTGACGAGTGTGATGGCAATCGGCTCGGTCGGCGGCCGTTTATTTCGAACACGGCGCGGCGTTAGGCAAGCGGGGCGATGGCGCTCGTGACGTCATAGTCATGAGGGTCGAGTTCGGTCGGGATGCCGAGCACGAGCTTGGCTAGTTCCGCCCCTAAATAAGGGCCGACGGTGAGCCCTGAGGAGCCGAGGCCGTTGGCGATGTAAAGGCCGGTAAAGCCGGGAAGTACCCCAAAGATCGGGAGAAACCCAGGTGTGCGCGGACGGAATCCAACCCGCGTTTCGATGTATGTGCAAACGGAGAGCCCTGGCGCAACGGTGAGCGCTTTGTCCAATAATTCGTGCATTCCTCCGGCGGTAGGGCGGACGTCCAAGCCTGCTTCATCTTCGTGTGTTGTTCCGATCACCATTCTACCTCTTGGAAAGGCGAGCATATACTGATTGCTCGGTGGCATGACAACAGGCCAATGGGACGTGTCGTGGTTCGGATGTTCTAAGTGAATGAGTTGTCCTTTTTGCGGTGTGACGAGCAGCTCGATGCCTAGAGGGCGAAGCAACTCGCCGGCCCAAGCGCCCGCCGTGATGATGACAGCTTCAGCGGCATAAGTCGTTCCATCCGCTTCCACGCCGATGATGCGCGTTCCCTGATGGAGAAGGCGAGCATTTCCACGAACATGAATGGCCCCGAGCTTTTGGGCCGCATTGAGAAGTGCAGTGCGCAGCGCTCGGCCGTTGACGCGAGCTCCCCCGCTTACATAAATGGCCTGATACCCATCAGCTAGTAGCGGAAACAACTCTTTTGCTTCCTTCGGATCAAGTTGCACGATGTCCCCGATTTCCGGTGCATCTTCGCGCCGTTTGAGAGCGCGCGCTTTCATCTGCTCAAGCTTTTGTTCATCCGTATGCAAGCAGAGCGTCCCGACGCGCGCATAGCCGGTTTCCGTTTCTCCATATGATTGCAGTTCTTCAATGAGGGAAGGATAAAACTTCGCCCCGCCTTTCGCCAATCGGTACCATTTTTGGTTGCGGCGCTGCGACAACCAAGGGCAAACGATCCCCGCCGCCGCATCGGTCGCCTGTCCTTTGTCACCGCGGTCGATGATCGTCACGGCAGCCCCTTCTTTCGCTAAGTGGTAGGCCACCGCCGCTCCTAAAATGCCAGCTCCGACAACGATGTACGATCCCATACTAACACCTTTTCCTTTTTTCTACTAGCATACCATACATAGTGCAAACGGAGAAGCTGCAGGGGAAGCTTGAATGGCTGATCGGTGAGCACAGTGCCGAAAAGCTTCCTTTTCTTAAAAGCCGCTAGGCATATTTTTTCCGTAAAAAATTTCGTCCATTTCTCTCTTCAGTTTGGCGGTCGTTTCCTCTACTTCTTGTTTAGATAAGGCATCTTTCGTATGTCCGAATAGATAGTTGTCTAAATCAAACTGCCGCAGCTTGCATTTTGTATGGAAAATGTTCTCTTGATAAATGTTCACGTCAATCATATCGTACTTCTCACGAATATCTTCTGGAATATAATTTTGAATCGATGTAATATCATGGTCAATAAACAATTTGTATCCGTGAATGTCACGTGTAAACCCGCGCACGCGGTAATCGATTATCATAATGTCGGCTTCAAACGACTGAATCAAATAATCGAGCGCTTTTAACGGCGAAATTTCTCCGCAGGTGACGACGTCAATATCGGCACGGAACGTACTAATTCCATCACTCGGATGGTATTCTGGGTATGTATGAACGGTAATATGGCTTTTATCAAGCGAAAGCACGACTGCCTCAGGCAACGGCGCCTCGGCTTGCGGCACTTCTACAACCGGCCCTTCGGAAACGAGCATCGTCACACTTGCGCCTTGCGGAACGTAATCTTGTTTGGCGATGTTTAACACATGGGCGCCGATGATGTCGGCGACGTGTTTCAAAATGTTTGTCAGCCGCTCGGCGTTGTAAACATCGTCGATATAGGAAATATACGCTTCCCGCTCCTTGGGTGTTTTCGTATAGCAAATATCGTACATATTGAAGCTGAGCGACTTCGTCAAATTGTTAAACCCGTGCAATTTCACGTGCGGTGTGTCGTTCATGGCTTAGATCATCCCTTTCGTTTTTTCTTAATTTGTCCGATTTGCACCCAATATAGTTGCTGTTTTGTGTAGAAAGGAATGGAGGCCAACTTCTCACTGCTAGATGGGCTCGATGGTTCTGTAAACAATCGGGTCTCTAGGCCAAAGTCGGCAAGAGCGGTGGACAAACACAATTATATAGAAAAAAGGACACCCCTTAGGCCGTTTCATGGCCGTTTGGGGTCGTCCCGCTTCAACTTGCTTGTTTTGCTTCATAGTCCCGAATCACCGAACGGACGATATGCAGCGAATCCCACTCGCCGCCGGAAAAAAAGATGATCGGGTACTTTTTCGGAAACAGGAGCGCCTGAATTTGTTTTGGCGGCGTTCCTTTTTCGTATAGGTCGATGATCGTGCCTTGGAGTTCAAGCAAATAGTCGAGCTTTCGCTGCAACGCCTCACGCCCGTTCGGGAGATAGCCGGCATGGGCGCAAAAGACGTCACCGAAATCGTACGTCAACACGTGTTGCAAGGAGGCGATGATCGTCGGAATGTCCTCCTCACGCAAGATGACTTTCGTTTTCTCTTGGCAGTATAAGTCGCCGCTAAACAGCTGCCCCGTTTCGCGGTTCAAAAAGACGACATGATCGATCGCATGGCCGGGCGTTGGGATCACATCCCACGTTGCGTTCCGGGAGGAAAACGTGGCGCCGATGGGTTTGGCGGCAAACGGGTCACGCTTTCCCCAAAAGATTTTCCGATACAATGGATAGTCCGCCTTTTGCCGGCAATACTCGATCATCGGCTCATTCATATAGATGGGCAATCCCATCGTTCGCTGCAAAAACGCCGCACAACCGGTATGGTCTTCGTGAAAATGAGTGATCACGACTTGGTCGATGTCTTGCTGTTGGAAAAACGAGGTGAATTCGTTTTCCATCGATTTTGCGCCGGTGTCAATCAAGACGCCGTCAACGACGAAGCAACGGACGGCAAGCCGAACACCTTGAAACATGGCCGTTCCTTTGGCGATATGCACATGTTGGACTATGTCCGTTTCAAACCGTTTTTTGATCACTTTATTGATCCACATGGTGAACGTCCCTCCTTTTATGCGGAGATGCTGGCACCATTATACCACAAAGAATGAATGTTCATTCATTTTTTGTTGTCAAATGGATCGATCAATCATCGTGTATGTCTGGGCGATATCAAAACAAAGCCTACGATAGTTCAACTGATTTCAATGATAAGCTGGTGAATATTCCTTATTTTTGGGGGAGTAGACGTTTGGTCAAGATGAACCATTAGAAAAAAGAAAGGGATGTTTCCTAGTACAGGAAGTATGGTAACATAATAGAAAATGATTTACATAGAAGAAGACACTCCATTTCGGCTTAACTAAACGAAAAAGGGAGAGGAAGAGGCGATGGATGCAGGGATGATAGCCTTTTTCGTGGCCATGGGATTTGCGCTTATTGTGCATGGCGGGCTTTGGTATTTGATTGTGAAGAAAAAGCGATATGAACTTATTTCCGGATTTGCGCTCCGTCCAAAGGAAGAGCAGGAGCTATTAATGGAAAACGGCTATGTGGAAGCAACGGGGAAATTGCTTTTCTATTCATGGTGGCTGCTGTTTATTGCCGTGTTAGCATACATATTTCGTTTACCGTATGTATTTGAGATTGGGTTAGCTGTTTTTCTCGTTTTTTTGCTTGGCGGCACTATTTACATTCAACGTTATGAAGTGAAACGGAAACGAAAAAAATATATTTGGCTTACAAGTGGAATTGCAGTAGCGGTCATCGCTTTGATTGTCGTGCTAGGATATTATGGGTTCCGGGAAAACGAAGTAGTCGTCCAGCCCGGGAAGTTGATTGTCATGGGAGAATATGGGGAAGAGTGGTCGACTCGCGACATTGAAGAGGTTCAATTATTAAAAGAGCTGCCAGAGGTCGTCTTTAAGGCCAACGGATTTGCGGCATATGGCCGATTGAAAGGGGAGTTTGTTCTTGAAAAACCGTACGGCAGGGGCAAGTTGTTTATCGTTAAGTCATCTTCACCGTATTTGTATGTGAAGCGGAGAGACGGGGCATACATCATGCTTAATCGCCGCACACCGGAAGAGACAAAGGAATTGTTCCAAGCGTTACAACAGCAGATAGATGATGAGCGTTCCTCCCAGTAAACGTCGGGCGATAGCAAGGGGAAGGAGGTCAGGATTGCATCCGTCCCATGAACGGTTGGTTATATCATCAGAAACGATGTCGGCACGATCATCGAAAACGAATTCGCCGCTTTTAGGGAAATGAAGAAAAGCCATTCCGAAAAGGCATGAGTGCGTTCGGAATGGCCTTTTTTCGATTTGGACGTCAGTAGGCTGTCCAGCCGGAATCGGCGACAATGACGGCACCGTTGATGAAGCTCGAGTCATCAGAAGCTAGAAACAGGGCGATTTTTGCGATTTCCTCCGGCTCGCCGATGCGTGGATTCAAATGGGCACCAGCTGTGGCCCGCTCCATTCCGAACGGATGGGGAGCGGTGATCGTTGCGCCGATGTTGGTGCTCACGCCGCCGGGAGCGATGGCGTTGCAGCGAATCCCTTCTTTCGCGTATTGGAAGCCAACGTTTTTTGTCAATCCGATGACGGCGTGTTTTGAAGCGGTGTAGGCGGCGCCGGCCCGCGATCCGTTAAGCCCGCCGACAGAAGCGATGTTGATGATCACTCCGCTTTTTTTGGAAAGAAAAATCGACAATGCTTTCCGGGTTGCTCGCATTACACTTGTGGTGTTAACGGCAAACACTTTCTCCCACCATTCATCGGTCACATCAGCGGCAGGTACAAAGTTGTCCATTATTCCGGCATTGTTGACTAAAATGTCGAGTGAACCAAACGTTTGCACTGTCTCATCGATCAACCGTTCCACATGTTCCTTATTAGCGACATCGGCGGTGATGCCGATCGCCGTGCCTCCATTTTCCGTAATTTCTTTGACAACCGCCTGTTGTCCTTCTTCATGAATATCCGAGACAACAACTTTCGCCCCCTCTTTGGCGAACAGCTGGGCGATGGCTTTTCCCATACCCGAGGCAGCACCTGTGACGATGGCAACTTTTCCTTCTAACTTCATGTTTTCTCCCCCTTATTGAAAACGATCCATCCGTCTGTATTTACCCGCTATGTACGCTAGGAATCACATTTTTGTTTGTCAAATTTGTGATCATACGATACTAATCGTTGGTGATCGTACACGTTTTTCATAATCATAGAAACAAGACAGGGAATTTTCAGTGTATGGTTCCTTTGAACATCATCCATTCCATCAGTCGATTCATGAACGATCAGGACGGGGAGCGGTTTGTGAAGGCGGACGGCCTCTTCATTTTTCGTCAAAGGAGAGACAATCCTAGCCGCTCATGAAAGATGGAGATGAAACAGCTCAAGCGTAGAATTTGTGAATGAGCGTTATGACATCCTTGAAGGGACGGGGGACGTGTGGGAACACTTCGAAGAATAGCTCCTCAAAAAGCTCCCGCAAAGTATTCATTCACTCTGAAGGAGGATCGGTTTTGCCTATTGACTCATCGGCATGGTAAAATAGAAGGAAATGATGGGAAAATTTTGGCAAAACCAATGGAGCAGCATTTGAGCCGCTGTGTTCGAGAGTGGAACGGCTTACTTTTGATCGTTGGAGGGATGTTCGGTGAAAACGATGATCCAGGCTTTCGCGATTTCGCTCGTTGCCCATGTCGTGTATATTGCGGCAACGATCAGTCTTGGGTACTGGAAAACAAAGATGTATCAACCTGACATCGCCAGCGCCTGGGAGAGCGTCGATCAGTTGTCGAACGAAGTGGTGTTCGGTCAAGCGGGACCACCGATTGTTTATGTATGGTCATTGATCGGAGTGACGATGATTAGTGCAGTAGTGCTGTATGTGTACAAAGCGGCTCGAAGATAAAGGAGAAGGTGACACAAAGGAGGCGGACAACGCCTTTTTCGCGGATCGGCCTCATACATGCGAGTAGCGCTTGGCATTTGTAGTTGTATTGCTTTATGGGGATGGGTTTCTTTCATACAACGAATGGATTCGCGCACGGGAATATAAAGAAGAAAAAGGAGAACAGGAGATGACTGTTCTCCTTTTTTCATGGTGCAGGCAGTGAAGGTGCCGCTTCCCCTCTCTGTGGAAACCTTTTATCCATGAGACGTGATATTCGTATTCGTTCCCCTTAGCGAGGGGAAAGGGCATCTGTTCATGGACAATGTCAAGTTTCCTTTTCATGAGGAAACGCTGTTAGAAAAGCGAAGCTTTGTAGTATATAACAAAATGGTAAATATAATTTTACTAAACAAGACTTTATTAGTTGGATAAAATTGATAATAGTAATAAAATGTTTACTAAGTGAGGTGTCTGCTTATGACCATGATGAAAGAAATCGCTGAAGAGTTTGTTGCTTTAATATCCAACTTGTTTGGCAGGTTTAGCGAGTTAAATAAAGGGGCAACCGAATTATCACATATGCAGAATCATGTCATGGAATTTATGTATATGCAACAAAGGGCAATGAATCTTAAGGAGATCAGTAAGGGGTTAAATGTAGCAAAGCAACAGTTAACAATCATCATTAGGAACTTAGAGGCTAGAGGCTATTTGACCAAAATGCCGGATCCGAAAGATAAACGGGCTGTTTTAGTTTCTTTGACCCCTAAGGGAAAAGAAGTGATCGAAAAAAAATGGACGTATATATACGAGAGATTTTTGGAAAAGTTCATCCGATTGGATGAGGAAGAGCAGCTGGATTTTCATTTTGCTCTTCATAAACTGAATGTGTTGCTGAAAAAAATGGAGGACGAAGCATGAGTATTCAAGGATAAGATCTAAGTCAGGAATGTTTGCCGCTGAAACGAGATGGGCTCATATCATGATTCTACGTGAAAAGTATGCGGAGGGATTTAACTATGGAGATAAGAGCTGATGGGGTTCACAACATTCATTTGGAAAACGAAAAAGAAACGTTGCTGATTACTCTGTATGCAAAAGCTTTGGATTATCACTCTAAGCATTCCATTCTGAATGATAAAAAATCGGCCGAGTTAGTGAATGCCATTGATTATGACTTTGAGAAGCTCAATCGCTTTCCAAATGGCAATCTCATGGTTGTGAGAGCCAAACAATTCGATACATGGTTGGCCGACTTTCTTCAAATTCACCCGAATGCCACTGTATTGAATCTCGGTTGTGGCCTTGACACGAGAGTATCAAGAATAAATCCTTCATCGAATGTGAGTTGGTTCGATGTCGATTATCCCGAAGTGATCAAAATACGCAAACAGTTTTATTCAAATCGCGACGGATATGAAATGATTGCCTCTTCGGTTACAGAAGAGGGATGGTTAGAAAAGATTCCTAGCGATAAACCAGTAATGATTATCGCTGAAGGACTGTTGGAATATTTTACAGTTGAAGAAGTAAAAACATTGTTGAATCGACTCACGAATCATTTTGTTCATGGACAGATTGCATTTGATGTGATGAACTCATTTGCTATAGAATCTGGGAAGGAATCTTTAAAAGAGGTGATAGGCGCCGAACATCGATGGGCTGTTGATGATACGAATGAAGTTGATCAGTTGAATGGAAAGATGAAAAAAATAGCGGACTTATCGATTTTTGAATCAACATTTATTAGTCAACTCCCGTTAAAATATCGTTTCATTTATGCTTTAATGTATAGAATTTCAAATTTTAGAAATATGATACGGTTGCTTTTGTATCGATTTTGATATATAGACTCTCATGGGGCAAAAAATCATCATCAACGGAAGGATGAAAATATATCCCTGTCGAATGATGTCGTCTGAGATTTTATTTTGGAACCCGGATATGTTTGTAGACGTTTGAGACGGACCGTAGTTACATGACACGAATGGCAAATCGGTTGTGAAAAAGCTGAACGCAATATGGTACAGGTTAAGGGAAAGGGGGATGCCTTTAAAATGGAGAAGAGCCGCATTCGGCCCTCTCTCATAGTTCTCCTCTTATAGGCTTGTTCGTTGTCGGAATGGACAGCGGGAACATTGGAGGTTGATGTCAGAAAGAAAGGTGTTTGTCCCCCATCTTGATCAAAAACAAAACCCCACTTTCAAGCGAAAGTGGGGGAGAAGGTTAAGAAGCAGGGTCGTAGCCCACCACTGTCCATATGCCTGTCGCGTCTTGCCGGATCAGCCGTTTCAAGTATACGCGCTTGATAGGCGCGTTGTCGGCGTTCACTTCCACGACGGCTTCCTTGCCATTGTTTTGAACGATGCGCAAGTCTTCATAGCGAATCGGGTAGTCTCCGGTAATCCCTTCAGGAGACATTTGCAGGCTTACAAATACTTGGGCTACAAACACAGGATCTAGTTTCCACGGCGAGCTGCCCGCATCCACACTTTTTTGATCGTTCTTTTCCTGCTCCAAGTCAACAGGAACGTTCACTTTTGGTTTGGACGAGGATGGCTCCTCTTTTGCAGGCATTTCAAAAGCACCGTTTGTCAGCTCTTTCGTGAATGCGACTAAATCCTCCAAATCGGCATGGCCGATGACGGCGTATTCGAACCCGTTTTGCCGCCAGCGAATCGAATGGAGGTCCGTCAGGCCGGCATACGATCCTCCTGCCCCGAGCACGCCTGCCTCTTCCACAACCGGTGATTGAATTTCAGCGGTCTGTTGATGGATTTTCCCGACCATCGCGTTTGGGGCCAGTTTCCATTTGCCGGTGGCTTTTCCTTGGATGATGACGATCTCTTTGTTCGATGCCCGGTAATAGATTTTGACAAGTTTTTTGTCGGGTACGATCGCGATGCGATCTTGGACATAACCGGCTGGAATTTGGTTGATTACGTCAGGCAGAAATCCGATGATCTCATTGACTTCACCGATGTTGGCGACAATTTGTTCTGGGTTTTGGTTGATTTCTTGAAATCCTTTTGGCACATGATAAGCTAGTAGTTTTTCAGGGATCGCATCATTCCATTCGATTTTTGTGTACGTAATTTTATATTGGATTCCATGATGCATCGCATATTGTTTTTGCAACGGAAGATGTGTTTCCTTATCAATCCAGATCCGATAAGGCTCTCCTCCTTGCGGGGTGACTTCAACAACCCAAGATGGACGGTTGGCTGCCTTCTCTTCCCCGATGGTCTTTGTTGATACGGCTTGTTTAATTTCCTTGATTTCGTTCCCAAGTTCAAAGGCAAAACGGTACGGATCCGGAAAGGCAGAAAATCGATGAACTTGTTTTTCGGAATGATGGATCTGCCATTTCGTTTGCCCGTTATTGACGGTAATCAATCCTTTATTTGAACCCTCTAGTTCTTGTATATAATAGCGACCTTGTTTGTCGGCCCAAATTTCCAATTTGGCTTGTGTAGTAGTCTTGCCTTGGGCATTCGTTTCGACAATTTCCAAAAATCCATGGTAGGCGTTGACGTCTTGAAAGGCTTTTTCCATCGCCTTTACGATGTTGGGTTGGTCAAAAAGTGAAACGATATGCATCAGCAGCGATAGGGCCAGCACAGCAGCGATGCCGACGATGCTGGCCATCCAGGCCCGTTTTTTCTTTTTCGGTTTTGTCGGCACTAGCTGATCAGTAACTGTACGAACCAGTTTGGCCGGAAAATTCCGCTCCGGCATGGCAGGCTCCCTGAGACTGCGAACGAGCCTGACGGTATGAAACAGCTCTTGCAACTCGGGATCTGCCGCTGAATGTTCATGCTCTTTTGGTTTTTTCTCGGCGTTCAACTGGTCAATATAATCGGATAAGCGGCGTTCGTTGTCGTGCATCGATAGACTCCTCCTTCACTTCGTCTCGTCATGTAAAATGCGGTTAAGCGCTTGCAATGCCCGATGTTGCATCACGCGAATGGTTGTTTCTTTTTTATTCATGATTCGGGCGGTTTCAGCGACAGAATATCCTTTTATGATTCTCAGTTCGATCACGGTGCGTTGCTCTTTGCTGAGTTGATTTAATGCTTTTTCGATCGCTATGCGCTGTACACTCCATTCCGCAGGATCCTCGGAGGCCACTTCTTTTGGAGCGATGGCTTCCAAATCGGCTGTCGTTCCTCGGCGTTGGTGCTGCCGCCAGCGATCCCGGATGATATTCAAGGCCACTGTTTTTAGAAAGGCCATCTGTTTATCAGGCGGGACGCGGTTTTTTTGTAAATATGGGATGGCTCTGACATACGTTTCCTGTGTGATATCTTCGGCTTCTTCGCGGTTTTGGACCTTAAAATAGATCAATCGGTAAACCGATTCCCAAGTCGAAAGGCATAGCTGTTCAATCCAATTGACGTAGCTGTCTTCATTTATATGAACCATACATCGTAACTCCTTTTTTCCGGCCGGAATATTTACACTAATAAAAACGATAAAGTTGTTCAAAACGTTACCGGCATTCAATGTTTTTGAATCTATGGGCTTTCGCGTGCTTGGCGGCGTTTCCTTAACATGAACGGTTCACTAGCTGTCCTGTATGGGTGCTGCTGAGCTCGTTTTAGTAGTGAACAGGAAGGCGTCATTGTTTTGATCATTGCGCATATCCCTGCCGCTTTGCCCATACACTGAAAAAAGAGAGAAAGCAAGGGAGGGGAGAGAGTATGCAATTTTATTATGGTCCACATATGCCGCTGCGTATTTTGGATGAAATTGAATTTTGGAAGCACCAAGAGGAGGAACATACAGTAGTGATTCGCGAGCTTGTGTCCGGATTGGAAGCACGATATGTAGATGCGTTGAAGAAGTGGGAAGAGGCCTTATCGGTTACGCACCAACAAGCGGTCCGCTATATCGAATCGGTGATCCGGGTCGGTTATTATGTTCCGGAACAACTGTATCAGCAAGTGCTCCATTTCGTTTCATTCTGCTTGCAACAAAGTCTTCAATTCATCGAATTGTGCCGACAAGTGAAAACGAAAAGTGCGGCCGTCGCCCAAAATCCGACGGCGAAAGTCGTGTTAGACCATATTATTCGCGAATCGGAGTATTTTATCGGCATCGCCCAGCTGTTGTTGTACGGAACCCAAACAGCGCCGGCTGCGCCGCGGACAAATTCGCAGGCGACGCCTGACGGCGAAAAGTAGTATAATAGAATCACGCGCTTTATCTATTTATGACGAAAGGCAAGGGGGCATTGTTGTGATTGTTACGACCACCAATACGATTGAAGGAAAAGAAATTGAAGCGTATTTAGGCATTGTGGCGGCGGAAGTCATTTTAGGTGCCAATGTCGTTCGCGATTTTCTCGCCAGCATTACCGATATCATCGGCGGGCGGAGTGGGACGTATGAAAGTAAGCTCGCCGAGGGAAGAGAATTGGCCATTCGCGAAATGGTGAATAAAGCAACGAAGCTCGGGGCGAACGCGGTCATTGGCGTTGATCTCGATTTTGAAACATTGCGTGATGGCATGATGATGTGCATTGCGACCGGGACGGCAGTGAAGGTGAAATAACGGCGTAGCGGATTCCCGTGCCATGGCTGCATGCAAAATAGAAATCGCAATGATAAGCGGCGGATGATGTCCCCCGCTTTTTTTCATGGTCCATCATTGACAAAGAGCACAAATGAGGCATATAATGCATATATATGAACATATGCTCATATATTAATTTGTGTGGAGCGAGGGAATGGCAGTGAAAACGGAAGATCATCTGTTTTTAGAAGCGGAAACAGTCGATGAAGTGTCGCGTCTATTTAAAGCATTAGCGGATCCGACTCGGATTAAAATGTTGTATTTGTTATCGCAGGAAGAGTGTCATGTCGGCCATATCGCGGAAGTGCTCGGCATGTCGCAATCGGCCGTTTCCCACCAGTTGGCGTTGCTTCGGACGTTGCGGCTCGTCAAATACCGCCGCGAAGGGAAGACATTGGTGTATTCTTGCGATGATGACCATGTGATTTCGTTGTTAAAGCAGGCGATTGACCATGCACAACACCGGTGAGGGGGAGTCGATTTATGCACCACCATGCGCACGGCCATTGCGACCATCATCATGGCCATCATCACCATGGCAGAGAAGGAAATCGAAAAGGGTTAGCGATCGCCCTTGGCATAACGACGAGTATTATGGTTCTTGAATTTGTCGGCGGGCTTGTAACGAATAGCCTTGCTCTTCTCTCGGATTCGGGGCATATGCTTAGCGATGCCGCTTCGCTTCTGTTGAGTCTAATGGCAGTATGGTTAGCGGCGAAGCCTGCCTCTCCAAAGAAAACGTACGGATTGTATCGGTTCGAGATTTTAGCCGCACTCGTCAATGGGGTAACATTGGTGGTGATTGCCGCCTGGATTATTTGGGAAGCGGTTGGGAGGTTCGTGAATCCGCCTGACGTAGCGAGCGGGCCGATGATGGCGGTGGCTGCCGTTGGGTTGTTGGCGAATCTCGTGAGCGCTTGGGTGTTAATGCGCAAAGCCGATGTCAAGGGGAATGTCAATGTCCGCAGCGCGTATCTGCATGTGCTCGGTGATGCGTTAGGTTCGGTCGGCGCGATCGGGGCCGGGCTTATCATGTGGCTGTTTGACTGGTATTTGGCCGATCCGCTTATTTCCGTGTTGGTAGCCATTTTGATTTTAAAAGGTGCGTTCGCTGTCGTTCGGCAGACGGTGCACATTTTGATGGAAGGAACGCCTGTCGCCATTGACCAGACAGAAGTGAAAACGGCGCTTTCAGGCATTGAGGGGGTGCTAGATGTCCACGATTTGCATATTTGGACGATCACCTCAGGTCTCGATTCGTTAAGCTGCCATCTGCTCATTGAAGATGGCCGAGATGCCCAAGCGATTTTGCAGCAGGCGATTGATCTGGTGGAAGCCCGCTTCCACATTCGCCATGCAACCATTCAAATCGAAATGCCACACATCCGCCATGGGGAGATGGAAGTGTGAAGGGCGGGTCATCAATGACCACGCCCTTCTGTTATTTGTTGGCGCCAGTCCAGTTGGTTTGCAACGTTTCAAGGAAAATGCGAACGTTTTGCTTGTTTTCCATGATCGGCGAATAAATATAGGAAAACATCCGGTAAAACGGTGGGTTTTTTAGACGGATAATCGACAGGTGACCGTGCTCGATGTCGCGGGCGACGACGCTGCGTGACAGGAGGGACAAGGCATTGCCGTTGATTAACGTTTCTTTAATGCCTTGGTTGCTGCTGATGATCATCAGCGACTTCACCTTTAGCCCGTTTGAACGGATAAAGTGATTGAAATATTCGCGTGTGCCGGAACCGATTTCGCGTGCTACCCATGTTTCGTTTTGCAAATCGGTGATCGTCACTTCCTCTTTTTGTGCCAATTCGTGGCAGTTTGAAGCAACGATGACAAGTTCGTCCTGCATGAACGGGTGAACGGACAGTTCTTTATCGTTCGTTTGTCCTTCGATCAAACCGATATCCACTTGGTATGAGCGGACGAGCTCGACGATTTCTTTTGTGTTGCCGATCATGACTTCAAGTTCAAGTTCCGGATAGCGCTGTTGGAAGTCGAGCAAAAACAGCGGCAAAATATACTCCCCGATCGTAAAGCTGGCCCCGATTTTTAATTCGCCTTTCACCGAGTGGTGATGCTCTAAAATGTCTTGTTTCGTCTGTTCGTAGAGTGCCATCATTTGTTTGGCGCGGTCATACAGAAGTTCGCCGGTTGGCGTCATGCGCAGCCGTTTCGGGGAACGGATGAACAGTTTTGTTTGAAACTCTTTTTCTAAATTTTTGATGTGCAAACTGACACTTGGCTGGGAGAGATGAAGGATTTCAGCTGTTTTTGTGAAATTTTTCACTTCTGCCAACGTAATAAACGTTTTTAATTCGTCATAGTACATACTCATTCCCCCTGCCCGCGATGGCACCATCTAGGTGTAGAAGTTGATTAGAAATATTAATAGTCTTAATAATTTATATTTATTTTACTAATGTTTTGTTTTGCGGTAAAGTGTAAATATAATATAGCATTTAAAGTCTACTTGTTTTATAGGAATAATGGATGTTTGGCGGCCACACCGATAAAAGTCAGGAAGGAATTCCGCCATCATTCTATTTTATATTGAGGGGTGGACACGTTGCAGCTGCAAGTAACTAACAGTCCGTTTAGTCAGGAGCAGATCGAGCTCCTGAACCGTTTGTTGCCGACATTGACGCCGTCGCAAAAGTTTTGGCTGAGCGGGTATTTGGCCGCTGCCGAGACCGCGGTGGGCGTTCTCGATGCCGAGGCGCCGGCGCTGTTTGCCGGGGGCGGCAAGCCGGTTTCGAAAGAAGTGACCGTTCTTTACGGTTCACAAACCGGCAATGCGCAAAAGTTGGCTGAAAAAGCCGGCAAGGCGCTCAAAGAGCGCGGTTTTGAGGCGAAAGTATTGTCCATGCTTAATTTTAAGCCGAACGAATTAAAGAAAGTGGAGACGTTGCTCATTGTCGTGAGCACGCATGGGGAAGGCGATCCGCCGGATAATGCCGTATCATTTTACGAGTTTCTCCACAGTAAGCGGGCGCCAAAACTAAATCATCTTCGTTTCTCCGTCTTAGCGCTCGGCGATACGTCATATGAGCATTTTTGCCAGACGGGGAAAGATTTTGATAAGCGACTGGAGGAGCTTGGAGGAGAGCGTTTTTATCCGCGCGTCGACTGTGATGTCGACTACGAAGAAGCGGCGGCGAAATGGCTCGATGGTGTTCTTGGTGAGTTAAGCAAACAAGCAAATGACAACGGTGGAGCAGCTCCGCTCTTGTCGGCTGTGGCTGCGGCGCCGAAAGCGGAGCCGGCTGTCGTCTATTCGCGGAAAAACCCGTTCCTAGCTGAGGTGTTGGAAAACATTAACTTAAACGGTCGCGGATCGAATAAAGAAACGCGCCATCTCGAATTGTCGCTTGAAGGATCGGGTTTGAAATATGAGCCGGGCGATGCGCTTGGCATTTTCCCGAAAAACGATCCAGAGCTTGTTGACCTTGTCATCCAAGAAATGAAATGGAACCCGGAAGAAACAGTGACGATTGACAAGGACGGAGAAGTGCGTTCGCTGAAAGAAGCGCTCACGTCCCATTTTGAAATTACCGTTTTGACGAAAGCGCTGCTGCAAAAGCTGGCGCCGCTATCGAAAAACAGCGCGCTTCAAGAGCTTGTTGCCCCGGGCAATGAGACAAAATTAAAAGAATATGCCAAAGGCCGCGACTTGCTCGATGCACTGCGCGATTTTGGTCCGTGGGACGCTGCGCCGCAACAAGTCATTTCCATCTTGCGGAAAATGCCGCCACGCCTGTATTCGATCGCGAGCAGCTTAGCCGCATATCCGGATGAAGTGCATTTGACGATCGGTGCGGTTCGTTATAAGTCTTACGGCCGTCTGCGCAAAGGGGTATGCTCGACGTTCTGTGCCGAACGTATTCAAATCGGCGATACGCTGCCGGTCTTTATTCAGCCAAATCCGAACTTCAAGCTGCCGAAAGATCCGTCGACGCCGATCATTATGATCGGACCGGGCACGGGGGTGGCTCCGTTCCGCGCCTTTATGCAAGAACGTGAAGCAACGGGAGCGAACGGAAAATCATGGCTTTTCTTCGGCGATCAGCATTTTGTGACTGACTTCCTGTATCAAACCGAATGGCAAGCGTGGCTGAAAAGCGGCGTGCTCACAAGAATGGATGTCGCCTTCTCACGCGATACGGAGAACAAAGTATACGTCCAACATCGGATGCTTGAACGAAGCAAAGAGCTGTTCGGTTGGCTCGAGGAAGGCGCTGTCGTCTACATTTGCGGTGACAAGCAGCACATGGCGCGCGACGTCCATCAGACGCTCATCGATATTATTGAAAAAGAAGGCGGTATGAGCCGCGAGCAAGCGGAAGCTTATTTGACCGAAATGCAAAAACAAAAACGGTACCAACGTGACGTCTATTAATCTCAAAGAAGGAGTGGAATCGAAATGGCGAAAGTCGTGTTAAAAGCGCCGGATGGACCGCCAAGCGATGTCGAGCGCATTAAACGGGAAAGCCGTTATTTGCGCGGCACGCTCGCCGAAACGATGGAAGACCCGATCAGCGCGGGCATTCCGGACGATGACAACCGGCTGATGAAGTTCCATGGCAGCTACTTGCAAGACGACCGTGACGTGCGTACCGAGCGGCAAAAACAAAAGCTCGAGCCGGCATACCAATTCATGATTCGCGTTCGCACACCAGGTGGGGTAGCAACGCCGGAGCAATGGCTTGTCATGGACGAAATCGCCCGCAAATACGCAAACGGTACGTTGAAGTTAACGACGCGCCAAGCGTTCCAATTGCACGGCGTCTTGAAATGGAACGTGAAAAAAACGATGCAAGCCATTAACGGCGCGCTCATGACAACGCTCGCCGCCTGCGGCGACGTCAACCGGAACGTCATGTGCAATCCGAACCCATACCAATCGGAAGTGCATGCGGAAGTGTACGAATGGGCGAAACTGTTAAGCGACCATTTGTTGCCGAAGACACGGGCGTATTATGAAATTTGGTTGGATGACGAAAAAGTGGCCGGCACGCCGCAAGTCGACGGTGAGGAAGAACCGATTTACGGCCCGACGTACTTGCCGCGGAAATTTAAAATCGGAATCGCTGTCCCGCCGTCCAACGACGTCGACGTATTCTCGCAAGATATCGGGTTGATCGCCATCGTGGAAGACGGCAAACTCGCCGGTTTTAACGTCGCCATCGGCGGCGGCATGGGGATGACCCACGGCGACAAAACGACGTACCCACAGCTCGCTAAAGTGATCGGTTTCTGCACGCCGGATCAAGTTGTTGAAGTGGCAGAAAAAATTATGACGGTTCAACGCGACTATGGCAACCGCTCGGTGCGTAAAAACGCCCGCTTCAAATACACGATCGACCGGCTTGGCCTTGAAGTAGTGAAAGAGGAAATTGAACGCCGTCTCGGCTGGAAGCTCGGCGAAGCGCGCCCGTACCATTTCGAGCATAATGGCGACCGTTACGGCTGGGTTGAAGGCGTCAATGGAACATGGCATTTTACGCTTTATGTTGAAGGCGGCCGCGTCAAAGACGATGACGATTACAAGCTGATGACCGGCCTGCGCGAAATTGCCAAAGTCCATACCGGCGATTTCCGACTGACGGCGAACCAAAACTTAGTGATCGCCAATGTCACAAGCGAGAAAAAAGCAGAAATTGAAGCGCTAATCGCTAAGTATGGCTTAACCGATGGCAAACGGTACACCGCTTTGCGCCGCAACGCGCTCGCCTGTGTCGCGCTGCCGACATGCGGCCTGGCGATGGCGGAAGCGGAGCGGTATTTGCCGAAACTGCTTGATAAAATCGAGGAAATCATCGATGAAAACGGCTTGCGCGACGAAGAAATCACGATCCGCATGACGGGCTGTCCGAACGGTTGCGCCCGCCACGTGCTCGCCGAAATCGCCTTCGTCGGCAAAGCGGTCGGCAAATACAACATGTACCTCGGCGCCGCATTCAATGGTACGCGCCTTGGCAAACTGTACCGAGAAAATATCGGTGAAGAAGAAATTTTGCGCGAACTGCGCGTCCTTTTGGCCCGCTATGCAAAAGAACGACTTGACGGTGAACACTTCGGCGATTTTGTCATCCGCGCCGGCATCGTCAAAGAAGTCACAGACGGAACGAATTTCCACGATTAAGATGACACGGATTCATCCTGACCGGCCTCCCTTGTTTTGAGGAGGCCGGTTTTTTGTCGTTAACCCAGATGATGATTTGTCGCTTTCTCTGTCAAGATGGTAAATGCCATTGAATAAATCTGAATTTAAAAAACATTTTGGTCATAGTAGTATGATAGTGAAATCATGAACTCTTATTTTTTTAGGTGATGTCAAAGGAAACGTGTTTTCGGGGGTTGCTAGTAGTTGCGATAACGTTAGTGGAAAGGAGAATGTACAATGACAGCGGGAACGGAAAGAATCTATTTGAATTATATTAACGGCAAATGGACTCCTTCTTCCACAAATCAAATTGAAGCGAGCATCAACCCAGCCAATATTCGCGATATTGTCGGCTACGTTCAGCAGTCCAATATCGAGGACCTGAACGCTGCGGTGGAAGCAGCGAGACGAGCCCAAGCGGCGTGGCGGAAGTTGTCCGGCCCAAAACGCGGGGAGTATTTGTTCCGCACGGCTGACATTCTTGAACAACGACTTGATGAGATTGCGGAAACGATGACAAGGGAAATGGGAAAAACGCTCCCGGAAGCGAAAGGAGAAGTGCAGCGGGGAGTGAACATTTTGCGCTATTATGCCGGGGAAGGGATGCGGCACATTGGTGAGGTCATTCCATCCACTAACAGCGAAACACTCATGTTTACGACGCGTGTGCCGCTCGGAGTGGTTGGGGTGATCACACCGTGGAACTTTCCAGTCGCCATTCCGATTTGGAAAATCGCCCCTGCCCTCATTTATGGCAATACGGTTGTATTTAAACCGGCGCAAGAAACGGCTGTCACCGCGGCGAAGGTGGTCGAGTGCTTTGATCAGGCAGGGGTGCCAGCCGGCGTGTTGAATTTCGTGGCCGGCAAAGGGTCGGTCATCGGCAACGCCATTGCTGAGCATCCGCATATTCACGCGATCACGTTCACTGGCTCTAACGAAGTGGGCAAAACGATCGCCCAAAAGGCCGTAGCGAGAGGGGCAAAGTATCAGTTGGAAATGGGAGGCAAAAACCCGGTTATCGTGCTTGAGGATGCTGACCTTGACCGCGCAGTCGAAGCGACGATTAGCGGAGGACTGCGTTCGACGGGACAAAAATGTACAGCGACAAGCCGTATCTTCGTTCAGAGCTCCATATATGAACCGTTTAAAGAACAACTATTAGCGAAGATCAAACAGCTGAAAATCGGCAACGGACTGGAAGAAGGCGTGTGGATGGGGCCATGCGCCAGCCAAAAGCAATTGGAGACGGTTCTTTATTATATCGAAAAAGGGATCGAAGAGGGAGCGACATTGCTTTATGGCGGCCGCCGATTGGATGGCGGGGAGTTGGGCAACGGATTTTATGTGGAGCCGACGGTGTTTGAGAACGTATCTCCGAACATGACGATCGCCCGCGAGGAAATTTTCGGGCCGGTGCTTGCTTTGATCAAAGTGGATACGTTTGAAGAAGCGGTAGCCTTAGCAAATGATACGTCATTTGGTCTCAGCGCCTCAATTTTTACCCAAAATATTGCGAAGATGTTAACGTTCATTCAAGAGATTGAGGCCGGGCTCGTGCGGATTAACGAAGAAAGCGCCGGCGTCGAACTTCAGGCGCCATTTGGCGGCATGAAGCAATCCAGTTCCCATTCACGGGAACAAGGACGGGCGGCCATTGAATTTTTCACTGCCATCAAAACCGTCTTTGTCAAAGGGTAAGAAAGTAGTCAAAGGGGTGTCTCTAGTTAACGGGGCACCCTTTTATCATATGCGCATGGAGAAAATGTGGCGTTTCTCTTGAAGAAAACCGTCTTTCCGAATAGCAGTTGTTTGCTTTACGGAAGTTTCGTAGCATGCGCTTTGGTTCGGCCATTACTGGTGCGCTAATCTGTTGCGTACCATCCTAAAGCACGGCACGCAATAAACGGTTGATCAAACAACATTATGATGAGAAGGAAATGAAAAACAATGAAACCTATTGACAATGATAATTTTTATCAATTAAAATGATGTTGTGGTATTGATAATCATTCTCTATGATAAAAGGTTTGTGAGCCGATTCGTTCTCACATTCTAGTAAAATATGTTGGCTAGGAAGCGGAATGGTGGCCGGATGCTTCAGCAAGGGGTTGTACGACAGAAAGAAAAAGGATACATAGTTAGGTTGCGCTCGGTTGTCACTTGATTGAGTTTTTATGAGGCGGTTGAACGAGTGGGATGAGCGCAGATAAAAGAAGACAAACGGTAGGATGAGGACAATGAAAAAATGGGTGTTGTTGCTTTTTGGATTATCGCTTCTTTCCTTATTTGTCGGGGTGCATGATTTATCCCCCCGTGCGCTATGGGAGGGAGACCGTGATGCGTGGGAAATTTTCTTGATCAGCCGGTTGCCGCGGCTCGTCAGCATCATCATCGCTGGGGCGAGCGTCAGCATTTGCGGCTTGATTATGCAACAGCTTAGTCAAAACAAATTCGTGTCGCCGACAACGGCGGGAACGATGGACTGGGCGCGGCTCGGGCTATTAGTGTCAATGATTTTGTTTGCCTCGGCCTCGCCGATCGTAAAGGCCGCCATTGCTGTGTTGTTTGCGTTCACCGGAACATTGTTGTTTATGACGGTATTGGACCGTGTCAAGTATAAAGATTCGGTGTTCATTCCGCTCGTCGGTCTCATGTTTGGTAATATCATCGGCTCGGTGACGACGTTTTTAGCGTATAAATATGATTTGATCCAATCGGTTTCCGCTTGGCTGCAAGGCGATTTTTCGGTCATGATGCAAGGACGCTATGAGATGTTATACATTAGCGTCCCACTTATGGCGATCGCTTACGCGTACGCCAACCGATTTACCATCGCGGGCATGGGAGAAGAGATGGCCACGAATTTAGGGCTTCGTTACCGGTCGATTGTGTATACAGGACTGATCATTGTCGCGGTCACTTCATCGATTGAAGTGTTGACAGTCGGCTCCTTGCCGTTTTTAGGGTTGATCGTTCCGAATATTGTGACGATGTATTACGGTGATCATTTACGCAAAGTGCTGCCGGTCACTGCGCTTGCTGGGGCTTTGTTCGTGCTTGTTTGCGATCTGTTTGGTCGGATCGTCATTTATCCATACGAGATTCCGATCGGCTTAACGGTCGGGGTGATCGGGAGCGGCGTCTTTTTATATTTGCTTATAAGGAGAACGAAGCAATATGTCTAACCGGATGAAAACAGCAGCGCTCGTTGTACTGGCCTTAGCTTTTATTGCGTTGTTCTTATTTACGGAGTTGCGCGGCAACATTGAGTATGTTTTACGCTCCCGCGGTGAAAAAGTGACGGCGATGGTGCTCGTTGGCTGGGCGGGAGCGATTTCAACCGTTTTGTTTCAAACGATAACGAACAACCGTATTTTAACGCCAAGCATTATTGGACTTGATTCCGTGTACATGTTAATTCAGACGGCGGTTGTGTTTTTGTTCGGATCGACGACATTGACGATGATGAACGATACGGTGCATTTTCTTCTTTCCGCCGGGGGCATGATCGGCTTTTCGGTTTTTCTGTATTCTTTCCTCTTTCGACGGGAAGGACAGACGGTGTATTTCATCCTGCTTGTCGGGATGATTCTTGGAACGTTTTTTCAAAGCGTGACATCGTTTATGCAATATTTGATCGATCCGAATGAGTTTTCGATTATCCAAGACCGAATGTTTGCTAGTTTCAACAATATGAAAACCGAGTTGCTTTGGCCTGCCGGTATTGTCATTGTGGTGGCTATATGGTACACGTACCGGCATCTTCATGAACTGGATGTGTTATCGCTTGGCAAAGACCATGCGATCAACTTAGGCGTCTCCTATGAGACTGTCGTTAGGCGGATGCTAATGGTTATCGCGGTGCTTGTTTCTGTATCGACGGCGCTCGTTGGGCCGATCATGTTTTTCGGTTTGATTGTTGCCAATGTCGCTTACGCGTTTTTCCAAACATATGAACATCGCTATTTGTTGGTGGGAGCGGCCCTGTTTGGCATAATCGCTCTTGTCAGCGGTCAATTCGTTGTTGAGCGGGTGTTCACCTTTTCGACGACATTGTCCGTCATTATCAATATGGTAGGCGGGGTATATTTCCTATATCTTTTGTTAAAGGAGCGAAAAGCATGGTAGAAGTAAAGCAAGTATCGAAACGATATGGCGGAAAAAAAGTCGTTGATGAAGTGTCGCTTTCGATTCCCCGGCGCCAACTGACATCGCTTATTGGTCCAAACGGGGCGGGGAAAAGCACATTGCTGTCCATCATGAGCCGCCTCATTCCGAAAGATAGCGGCGAAGTATGGATCGATGGGAAAGAAATCAGCCGTTATCGGACAGAGGAACTGGCGAAAAAAATTTCGATTTTAAAGCAGTCAAACCATATTGCTGCTCGGCTGACAGTGAAGGAACTCGTTTCATTCGGCCGATTTCCGTACTCGCGCGGCCGATTGACGCGCCAAGATAACGAATATGTGCGCGAAGCCATTCACTACATGGAGCTCGATGACCTGCAACACCGCTATCTTGATGAATTGAGCGGCGGGCAGCGGCAGCGGGCGTATATTGCCATGGTGCTTGCACAAGATACCGATTATATCTTTTTGGATGAACCACTAAACAACTTAGATATGAAACATTCCGTGCAAATGATGAAAGTATTGCGCAACTTAGTGGATCAGCTGGATAAGACGATTGTTATCGTCATGCATGATATCAATTTCGCTTCCTGTTATTCCGATTACATCGTTGCCTTAAAGGATGGAAAAGTCGTTTCCGAAGGCGATGTATCCACTATGATGCGCAGCCAAGTACTGCGTGGCATTTACGATATGGATGTTCATATCCAAACGATTGAGAACAGACGCATTTGTGTATATTTTTAAGATCGATCATGCCAATGGTGAATATGGCTCGACGGCTTGTTCCGACGAGACGAAGCTTGCGTGACCCATAACGTGGCGGATTGTGCGCTCGTTTCATTGTCGGCACGAAACGCATGGTTTTTTAGATTCCTATGGTTGATTCAGCTTTTGCGTTCGCTCAGGCAAGATTGGGCGCCCCTTGCCAAGCAGGCGGAAAAGCTGTCAACATATACATTTCGCTTATGTCGATCATCATACAAATGGGGGTACAAGCAGATGAAAAAGTGGTGGTTATCGGTTGTTGCTGCATTGCTTCTTGTTGTATTAGCCGCTTGCGGAAACAGTGAAAATACAAGCAGCAATACAAGCAATGACAACAACGAGAAAAAAGCAGCTCAAGTCGAAGAAATCACCGTTAAGCATGAACTTGGCGAAGTGAAAGTAAAGAAAAATCCAGAAAAAGTCGTTGTGTTTGATTTTGGTGTGCTCGATACTCTCGATCGCTTAGGGACGAACGTGACGGGCTTGCCGCAAATGAACGTGCCATCGTATTTGGAAAAATACAAAAGCGGTGACTATGAAAACGTCGGTAGTTTACAGGAGCCGGATTTTGAAAAGTTAAGTGAAATTCAGCCGGATGTCATCTTTATTTCCGGACGTCAAGCTAAGCTGTATGATAAGTTCAGTGAAATCGCACCGACGGTGTACATGGCTGTTGACACGAAAAACTACCTTGATTCTTTTTCTAACAACATGAAATTATTGGGGCAAATCTTTGATAAGGAAGACGAAGTCGAAGCAGAATTGGAGAATATCCAAAAACAAATTGACTCTGTAAAAGCGAAAGCGGGCGACAAAAAAGCGTTGATCATTTTAACGACCGGTGGAAAAGTGAGTGCATACGGAAAAGGGTCGCGCTTTGGTCTCATTCATGATGTTCTTGGTGTCCAAGCAGTTGACCCGAATTTAAAAGCGGATACGCCGCACGGGCAAAACGTATCGTTTGAATACATTGCGGAGCAAAATCCGGACTACTTGTTTGTCATTGACCGTGACGCTGTTGTCGAAGGAAAACCGACGGCGAAACAAACGATTGAAAACGCGCTCGTGAAAAAGACGAAAGCGTATCAAAACGGCCATATTGTGTACCTGGATCCGAACTATTGGTATCTATCGGGCGGTGGGTTAACGTCCGTATCGGAAATGATCAAACAAGTGGAGCAAGGTCTTGAATAATGAGAGCTAGGCGGGCTTACATAGCCCGCCTTCTTTCATGGAAGCGTCGCACAATAACGTTTTTGAATGTTCTTTCTCATGTATGGTCAAGCTGGTCGAACAGTAGTGAGAGCATGCCCTTGCTGAGCATGCCGTCTCATTTCCCCAATTTCCAACATACAATCTGTAAAACAGACTTATTCGTGCCTACCGCTTGGCATGGAGGAGGAAATGGGGCCGTATGATATAATAAACAATTGCTGTACGCAGCGATCGGTTTGGGACGAAAATACATAGAAAGAAAGGAATCGGTGCATGTTTTACGTTTCTCCGGCGAAAATTGCCAGCTATTTTTACCATGAGTGTGAGCGAAACTTGTATTTTCGATCATTGGCGAAAGAGCGGCGCGGCGAGCTCGATGTGCCTGAAGAACTGTTTAGACGGCCGGCGAGCCATGAAAACGTGTTGCGCCGTGGGGTGGAGTGGGAGAAGACGGTAATTTCCACCTATTTGGCCGATGAAGTGAAGATGGGCAAGCAGGTGTCTGACTTGCCACTTTCACATTGTTATTTGGATAGCGAAGAGACGATCCGGGAGCTGAAGGAGCCGAGCAAGCGATATTTGTATCAGCCCACCTTGATTGTGCCGCCCCGTTTTTACGAACGGTACGGATTGAATCCGGGAACCGTCCGTTTTGCGGCGTGCCGTCCGGATGTTATTGAATGTGTGCGGGGGCAAGACGGTTGGACGTTTCGCATCATTGATATAAAATCGTCCGACGCATTGCAATTTTCTCACCGTGTGCAAACAGCGCTGTACGCACTGATTTTATCTTTCGTTTTAGAAGAGCATGGAATCAAAGGGAAGGTTGATTTGGACGAAACGAGGATATGGACGTACGGGGCTGAGCAGCCGCAAACGACCAACATTCGCCAGCTGATTCCATATATTGAACATTTTTTATCCAGTGAGCTGACGATACTGACGGAAAAACAGGCGGATGACTTGTTTTGGCATTTGGATTACCGTTGCGAATGGTGTCCATTTTATAGCTACTGTTTGGACAAGGCGCGGCAACAGGCGCACATTTCCCTTGTCCCGTACTTATCCAGCTACACCTCCCGCTTCGTCCGCGAACAGCAATTGCCTGAAACTATTCGAGCGTTTCACCAATTTCTTCAGCGTGAAGAAAACGGATCCGTGCTGAAACAAAACGCCACATTGGCCCGCCAGCGCCGGCGGCTTGAAACCCAGCTTATGGCCATCGCTAAAGAAAAAGTCATTCCGCACGATCGCGTTGTAGCGGATATGCCCAAGTGGGAGGATATCCGTTTGATTTTCACCGCCCAGCGCGATCAGGCGACGGGGAAAATCGCGGCCGCATCGTTGTACCGCGTTGGCGGAATAGACGTGTTTGGAACGGGATCGGAAATGCATCATTTTGTCGCCCGCTGTTTGGAAGAATGCGATGCGGTCATTCGGAAGTTTGTCGACGCGCTCGATCGCTTGCTTCAGACGGTGCATGATTACAACAAAACGCGCGAATGGCAGGCGCAAAAATCCGTGCAGGCGTATGTCGTTGACAACTATGAATGGGACAACTTGCAACATATGCTTTCTGAGCTTCTGCTTGATCGCGAATACCAAGAAAAAGCGGTTCGTCTATTATTTTATTTTCATAGTGGTGTGCTATCGAGCGCCCATCAGCACCCGAAGGAGATGGTTCCGCTTCCAGTTGTCGTTTTGACGACCGTAGCGAGCCAACTGTTTGCTTTGCCGGTGCATGTTGCTTACCGTCTTGAGGACTTGTCGGCGTATATCGCCGCTTACAGCGATCGTCCGTTTACGTATCGAGCGAACGAGCGCTTTTCGTTTCGCTTGACAAACGCCATGAAAATGGATGTATTGCATGACGCGTGGCAAACCGGGGACGAAGAAAAAAGGAAAGAGGTTGAGGGGGAACTGAGACGCCGCCTTTGGGCTGCTCACAGTATCATCCGAGGTATCCGTGCTTGGGCTGCTCGTATCCAGCCTTCTCCGCTCGCCGTTTGGCCGGAAAAATTCCGTTTTCCCGATTCGGCTCATTACCGTGATCCGCTCATTTCGAAGTTGGCGTTTATGGCGCGCTACGAGGCGCTATTAAACTACTTGGATGTTCGTCAGCGCCGCTCGCTTCCGCTTGCCGATCGGCTTGAAACGGGAGTTACGCTTCATATAACGTACCTTGGCGCCAAGCGGTTTCGATTGAACAATCGACATGCACTTGAAGCAATCGACCAAAAAGCCAACTGGCTGTTGACGGAATGTGATGAGGAAGGGGAGAAAGCGCAACAGACGTTTCCCGATATGAAATACGCAGGCGACCGGTCGGCGCCGAGATGGGCCAACTTGTACTTTGCCCGTATTCGCACGATCGATGATGATGGCAAGACGGCTGAACTTGAACTCGAGCTGCCTCGATTGCTTGACCGTTTCCCGCTTGTCAAAGGCGAGAATTATTTGCTGTCGCTGCGCTATGCCGATTTGACCACAGTGCGCGTCTTGCGGGCGCTGCAAGCGTTGGATCAGGAAAATCATCGCATTCTGGATTTGATCCGCGACCCGATCCGCTATCGAAAAACGTTCCGGCCGAAGTGGGAAGCGGACGAAGTCAAGGCGCTTCTCCGTGAAAGCAGGCTGACGAAAAGCCAGCGTCAAGCGTTTCTCCATCTTCTTCGTTATACATTGACGCTCGTTTGGGGGCCGCCGGGCACGGGGAAAACGCACTTTATTGCCGCGGCGCTTCGTTTGCTGATGGCGATTTATGAGAAGCGAGGGCGGAGGCTCGCCATTCTTATTTCTGGCTTCACCCACGCGGCGATCGAAAACTGCCTGAACAAAATCAAGGAACTTGCGCCGCAAGGGAAGGTAAGCATTGCGAAGCTCGGCGCGGTTCAGACGGAAAACGCCAAAGGGATCATCGAACTGGCGGACGGCGAAGTTTGGGAATGGCTTGACAGCGGCCGTCATTGCGTGCTTGGCGCCACGCTGTACGGCATCCAACGAGCGCATGAAAAAGGATTGCTAGCTGGCGGATTTGACGTCGTCGTGCTCGATGAAGCGTCGCAAATTCGGGTGGCTGATTCGTTGCTCGCGCTCCGTCATGTGAAAAAGGCAGGAAGGCTGCTCATTGTTGGCGACCATTTTCAGCTGCCGCCGATTATTCAAGGAGCGTACAAGACCGTCGAAGGGGAGCCGCCTTTGTTCGAATCGATTTTCCGCCTGCTGTTTGACGCAGACGTGGAGAAGCGGCTCACTTGCCAGTTGACGGATAATTTCCGCATGAATGAGACGCTCTGCCGCTATCCGGCTGAGCAGATTTACGGACGGGATTATACGGCGTTCAACCGTCGAATTGCCGAGCAAACGCTGACGCTCGCCGCCGCTCCAACTGCCGATGAATGGGTGGAAGCGGCGATCGATCCCGACTATCCGCTTGTCGTCTGCACGTATGATGGCGTGTACGGCGCACAAGAAAACGAAGCGGAAGCGCGTTGGGTGGCGAGCGTAACGAAAACGCTTCGGGAGCGGCTGCTTGATGGCGATGGAAAACGATATCATGATACGCCAGACGGCGACAAGGCGTTTTGGCGCAACGGACTGTTTATCATCTCGCCGCATCGCGCGCAAATCCGCGCCATTCGCCGCGCGCTTGAACGCGAGGGGCTGCGTCCGCCGTTTTTCGTCGATACGGTCGACAAAATGCAAGGTCAGGAGGCGGAAGCGGCCATCATCAGCTACGGCGTCGCCGACCCGGAACTGGCCGCGATGGAAGGGGAGTTCATCTACAGCCTCAACCGATTGAACGTCTCGCTCACACGCGCGCGGAAAAAGACGATTCTTTTCCTTTCCCGCCATCTTCTATCCCCATCGCTGCACGTCTTAGGAAACGACGACTATCGCGAAGGGGTGAACTTTATGATCGGTCTCGAGCACTATGCGTCGAGGCACGGAGAAGCCCAAACGTTCGTTGTCGACGGTGCCGTCCTGCACATGTATCGAGTCGGGTGCCGCGTGTTCGATCAGGTGGCTTCCCGCCACCATTAAGATGGAAAAAGGAATAGCGCCGCTGCTGGCTGCTTCAGCTGCCATGCCGCCTTCCCTGCCAATTCGGTTCGTTCCCGTGCATATGGCGCGGTGTACGGTCCAAAAACAGCCAAAAAACAGGGGAGGTGTGCATGGCGATTTTTCTTTCGTAAAACGAAACATGATCTTGATTTATCAATGATTTGGATGGTTGACGTTTTTGGTCAGTTGTACAAGTTGACATAACCACATTTTATTTTTTGAGGGGGTGGAAGGGGTGTGAAAAATGGCCCCTTGCCGCCTTAGAAAATCAATGGTAAAATGAAGGAGCTGTTGAAAGAGGAAGGCCTCGTTTAGAGGATTGAAACATCTCCTTCAACCAAAAAAAATTCTTCTTGATTGAAAGTTGAAAGAGGAAGGCCTCGTTTAAAGGATTCTACTCCCCCGCTTCCGTTCGCAGGAGGCGGGGGGTGTTTTTTGGCTAAGAATTGAGGCAGGAAAACCGTTTGCCATGGCGAAATATTGGAAATACGATCTCTTGTTGGTGGATAAGAAGCGCCGCCGACAGGGTGGTGCGGGAGAGGGGGCGTGCTATGGCAAACGGTGGCAGGAGAACAAAAGGGGCAGTGAGCGCGAGGCTGGAGCGGGTCAAAGAGCTTTTTCCGGAAGTGGTGGCAGGCGAAGCGATCGATTGGGAGCGGTTGAAAAAAGAGCTTGGTTACGAAGAGCAAGACGAAGTGTACGGATTCACATGGCCGGGGAAGGCGGGAGCGAAGCAGTTGGCGGAAACGCCCGCCATCGGAGCGCTGCGGCCCGACCGAGCGGCAAGTAAGCGGTGGGAGACGACGAACAACTGGTATATTGAAGGGGACAATTTGGAAGCGCTCAAGTTGCTGCGAGCGTCACATGAAGGAAGCGTGCAAATGATTTACATTGACCCGCCGTACAATACAGGCAAAGCGTTCACGTACAAAGACAATTGGCGCAAAAGGAAGCGCGCCGCTTCACATATAGAGCAGGAGGAAGCGCGCGTTCATGCCGGCTGGCTTAACATGATGTATCCGCGCCTTTGGGTGGCGAAGGCGTTGTTGGCTGAGACGGGAGCCATTTTTATCTCTATTGACGATACGGAACAGGCCAATTTGAAAAAAATGTGCGATGAAATTTTCGGTGAGCGTAATTTCGTCGCGACGTTCATTTGGCAGCGGGCGTTTTCGCCGGTCAACATGAACAAGTTCGCCTCCCGCAACCATGACTTCATTTTGTGCTATGCGAAAAACATCGACCGTCTCGCTTGGTACGGCTTGCCGCGCGACTCGGAGGCAAATGGGCGGTATGCAAATCCAGACAACGACCCGCGCGGGCCGTGGATGTCAGGCGATTTGTCGGTCGGTCCGCCCATTCCGGAAAAAATTTATGACATCGTGACGCCGGGCGGCCGGGTCGTTTCCCCGCCGAGCGGGTATTGCTGGCGGGTGACGAAAGAACGTTTCGCCGAGCTGGCAGCGGACAATCGCATTTGGTTTGGCAAGGACGGAAACGGGGTGCCGCGCCTGAAGCGGTTTTTGCGTGAAGTGAAACCGACGATGACGCCGCTTACGATCTGGACGCATGATGAAGTGTCTCACTCGCAAGAGGCGAAAAAAGAGCTGAAGGAGCTGTTTGACGGGATGGCGGTGATGGACTACCCGAAGCCGGTCAAGCTCATTCAGCGCATGGTGGCATTGACAACGAAGGATGATGACGTCATCCTCGACTTTTTTTCCGGTTCGGCGACAACGGCTCATGCGGTCATGCAGCAAAACGCCGAAGACGGGGGACAGCGGTCGTTCATCATGGTGCAGCTCCCTGAACGGATGGTGAAAACATCTGCGGCGTATCAAGCTGGGTTTCGGACGATTTGTGACATCGGTCGTGAACGCATCTGCCGTGCAGGGGAGAAAATCATTCGTGAAACGGGAAAGATTGATCTTGATATCGGCTTTAAAGTGTTTCAAATTGAACGGAAATCAAAACAGCCCGCTCGCTAAGCGAACGGGCTGTCTCTTGGCTAATCATTTCCGTACAGTGTTTTCGTCTTTGTTTCAGCTGTGCTCATGGCGGTGTGTGTGGTTGCCGGAATGTACGCAGATTCTCCTATGGCGGCTGCTTAGGGGCGGGGATTATAAGGATGCCGCGTGATCGTTGTTGACAAACACATCATATTCAGCAGCAATCGTCTCTTTCAGCTCAGTTAAGGACGGCATGTCGCCGGCAAACGTGTACGTATCAAGACAAAGGAGTGAATATTCATTGCCCGGGTCGAACAAGATGGTGACGACTTCTTCGGTTCCGGCATCCACTTGCCGGACGGCGTCACCGTCTTCTGGTTCAACGAGCACGTTTTGGTACGTTTCGTGGATGATGTAGTAACCTTCCTGCAATTGCTCTACAAATAAATGTTCCATGTCCATCAGTTCATGGACAATCATTGTTTCGTCCTCCTAGTTTTTGTGAAATTCTTCTCAATGTCAGTATACAACGCGGAGCGACCCATGTATATAGATACCGGTGGAAGTTTGAAAAGTTGTCACTTTTGTATGTCCATAAAAACATAAGGTGGATAAGTCGCGGGGGAACAAAAGAGTCGATTCAAAAGAAATCGCGCCCTTATTGGTGGGCGCGATTCTCCTTCGTCTTGATGGATATTAATCTTTCGCCGGCGTCGGCGTGGCTGGCTGGTAGTTTGGATTGAGGTGGCGCCGGGCAAAGACGAAGTAGTAAACGATGACGACGGCGGTAATGAGCAATGTTAACAGCAGCTGTGAGATCATTGATTCAATAAACAGCATGGAGGCAAGGATGACGAGCAAGGCGAGAATCGTAAAATAGGTTAAGTATGGGAACAGCCACATTTTGATTTTTAAGGCGGCGCTGTTTTCGCGTTCAAGTTTTTGTCGCATGCGCAGTTGTGAGACAGCAATCACTAAATAGACGAGCAATGCGATCGCTCCGGAAGAGTTGACAAGAAAGAGAAACACTTTATCTGGCGAGACGTAGTTCATGATGACGGCAATATAGGCAAACAACGTGCTGGCGATGACCGCCCGAACCGGAACACCGTTTTTGTTGAGCCGTAAAAATGACTTTGGCGCTTCTCCTTTTTCAGCGAGAGAGTAAAGCATGCGCGACGTTGTGTACAGTCCGGAATTGAGGCAGGACAAAACGGCAGTCAATACAATAAAGTTCATAATTTGGGCGGCCGCAGGGACGCCAACATGTTCCAAAACGGCAACAAACGGGCTTTTCAAGACACTTGCGGAGTTCCACGGCAGCAAGGTTACGACAACGGCAATGGATCCGATATAGAAGACTAAAATTCGCCATGTTACCGATTTGGTCGCCTTCGATACTGCTTCCTGTGGTTCGGCTGATTCTCCGGCAGCGATCGTGACGATTTCGGTTCCGAAGAAGGAGAAAATGACGATCACAATGCCAACAAGGATGGAGCCGATGCCATGCGGCATAAATCCGCCGTGGCCGGTTAAGTTTTTCAGCCCGACAGGTTCGCTGCCTGGAGCGAGGCCAAAGATGAACGCCAAGCCGAGAATGAGGAAAAGAACGATGCTCGCCACTTTGATGAAGGCGAACCAATATTCAAACTCCCCGTAAGATTTTACAGACCAAATGTTTGTCAGTGTCATCAAAATGGTGAGAACGAGGCTAAGGAGCCATAACGGAATGGAAGGAAACCAATATTGGATGATTGCCGCTCCTGCGTTGGCTTCAATGGCAATGACAATCACCCAGAAAAACCAATACAGCCACCCAACGGTAAATCCTGCCCATGGGCCGATCGCTTCATGAGCATAGGCGGCAAACGATCCACTCGTCGGGCGGGCGGCCGCCATTTCCCCGAGCATCCGCATGACAAGCACGACGAGTGCGCCTGCTAGAGCGTAAGAAACAATGGCTCCCGGTCCTGTCGAGTGAATGACAGCTCCGCTTCCGACAAACAACCCGGCACCGATAACCCCGGCGATGGCAATCATCGTCATATGGCGCTCTTTTAACCCTTTTTGCAGACCGGAATGATTCATCCCAATTCCTCCTTTCAAAGGAAGTGAAATTAACTAAATAGTCTGACTACGCTGCTGTTTTTTTAGTGTATAGGGAAAAGCCATGATGCACATTAGACAAAGTGCCAATAAAAAATAGGTAGCTATTGGACAATTTGTCAATAGACGTTATCTTATTAGCAGGATTTTGGTTGTAAAGTTCCGAATATTTTTGACAGTAGTCAAGCAAAGGGGGAGGAAAGGATGGGGTACGGCTTTCCTCTGACAGTCGCCGATGTTTTACAGAGGAAGTATTTCCAAAAGGCGGTCGTTATTGCTGGAAAAGAAGGACTGTCAAGGACGGTCAAATGGGTGCATGTTGTTGAGGTCACGAAAATCAGCAATTTGTTGCGCGGCAAAGAGCTCATTTTGTCTACCGGTGTCGGGTGGCGGGAAGATGACTCATTGTTTTTATCGCTGCTTCGGCAGCTGATCGAATGTGATGCTTCCGGGCTATGCATCGAATTGGGAACGTATGCCTCCTCCATTCCAAAGGAGGCACTGGAACTGGCTAACCGTCATCATTTCCCGCTCATTCTTTTTCTTGAGGAAGTTCCTTTCGTCGAGATTACTCACGATATTCACACGTATTTAATTAATCAGCAGTATCAAATGATCGCTCAGCTCGAGTCGTATTCTCAAGAGTTGAACAAAAAGCTGTTGACGGTTCATCATTATCGGGAGATTTTAACATTTTTGCACAGCTGCCTAGGCCATCAGGTTGTTTTCCACATGCACGGCGGGGATGTGGAATACATACCGAGCCGGCCAAGGGGGAATTTGGGGGCAGGTGTTGGGCTTGGAGGAGAAAGCGACTGGCCATCAGCTGCGGTCGTCAAGCCGATTTCGTTATTTGGTGCTGAATACGCGGAGTTGGCCCTTCTTCCTGTCGGACGGGACATCAACGAGTTTGATTTGCTCATTTTGGATCGCACCGCAACAGCGCTGGCCCAGCACTTGTTGCGGAACCTTTACGTCGAGGAGAGGCGGCGCACAGAAGAAAATGAGTGGCTAAAGGGCTGGATTGAAGGAGAGTACTCCGATCAAGAGATTTCTTCCTATTTATTAGACCATCATCCTTCCCTTCATAGCCGCGGGGGCGTGGTATGGGTTTGTAAAGTGGGGACGGCGGGTCAAAAAGGAAACTTTGATTCAACATATTTTAAGCTGTTATGCCGTTCGCTGTTTGAGCAACGCGGGTTTCTCTTATTTTCGGTAGAGATGGGGCGCCACCTTGCGTTTATTGCCATCAATCTTCGGGATGAGGAGACGTGGAAGAGCCGGATCGAGGAAGGAATCAAATGTCTCATGGCATCGGACTTTATGCAAACACGACTTTCCGCCTTGCCGGTCGGCGTCGGAACATTTGCCCCATCTCTTTCTTCCATCAATCAAAGCTACCGCGCTGCGCTAGAGGCACTGAAAATTCGCAGTCGGTTGGACGAACAGGGAGCTAGCCTGTTTTACGATGATTTGCATTTATACCGGATGATTATGGTGTTAGACAAATATAGCGATTTGCGTGAGGCCATCAACCGATATTTAGGGCCGATTATTGAGTATGACCGGAAATATAATGGAAAGCTGCTTGAAACGCTCAAAGTGTATCTGCAGTGCAACGGTTCGAAGCAAGAGGCGGCAAAACGGCTGTTTATCGTCCGGCAAACGTTGTATCACCGCATCGAGAAGCTGGAAAGCTTCCTTGGGGATAATTTCATGGAGGCGAACAAACGATTGGCTATTGAGCTGATGATCAAAGCGTATGACTACTTGATGGGTGATGGAGAGGCGCTATACGCGCAAAGAAATGCGCAACTTTAGTGAATGGAAACGGAAAGCCTGTTTGCGGGAGCAGCTAGGAAGCCCGCTTCCATGGGGAAGAGCGCAACAGGGGAATGGATGGCGGTTTAGATAGAACAAGGTAGCCAAACTGTGGAACAGATTCAATGACTGTTTTTACATTGTGTCTAATGAACGGCGTAGGAAGTTGCGCGATAATGACTATAGCATGAGGCGATTCTAAATAGAGAGGAGCCAAGCGGTGATGAAAACTGAACAAAGCCATCAATTATGGCTCGACAAAGACGATCGATACATTTGGCATTCGATGAAGCCGTACAATCCAAACGCGACGGTTGTTGTGACCGAAGCCAAAGGATGCTGGGTGACCGATGTCGCTGGAAACAAATATTTGGACGCCATGGCCGGGCTTTGGTGCGTCAATGTCGGCTACGGGCGCGAGGAGCTCGCTGAAGCGGCGTACGAGCAACTGAAAACGCTGCCATATTTCCCGCTGACGCAAAGTCACTTGCCTGCCATTCAGCTTGGGGAAAAACTCAATGAGCTGTTAGGCGATGAGTATGTCATCTTCTTTTCCAACAGCGGGTCGGAGGCGAATGAAACAGCGTTTAAAATTGCCCGTCAATATCATCAGCAACGTGGCGAACCCCACCGATACAAAATCATCTCCCGCTACCGGGCATATCACGGCAATTCGATGGGAGCGCTCGCGGCGACCGGACAGGCACAACGAAAATACAAATATGAGCCGCTCGCTCCGGGCTTCATCCATGTGCCGCCGCCTGATCGATACCGCGATCCTGATGCAGCGGACGATCCGCGCCAGCTGCGAGCCGTGAAAGCTGTTGACGATGTGATGACGTGGGAACTGAGTGAGACGATCGCCGCCATGATCATGGAGCCGATCATCACGGGCGGCGGAGTGCTCATGCCGCCAGATGGATACATGAAGGCGGTCAAGGAAGTATGTGAAAAACACGGAGCACTACTCATTGTCGATGAAGTCATCTGCGGTTTCGGCCGAACAGGGAAGCCGTTTGGGTTCATGCATGAGGGGATTAAGCCGGATATCATTACGATGGCGAAAGGCATTACAAGCGCCTACTTGCCGCTGGCAGCAACGGCGGTGCGGAAGGAAATTTACGAGGCGTTTAAAGGAACGGATGAATACGACTATTTCCGTCATGTTAATACGTTTGGCGGCCATCCGGCTTCGTGCGCTCTGGCGCTGAAAAATATTGAAATCATGGAGACAGAGCATTTGTTTGACCGTTCACGTGAGGCGGGCGAATGGCTGCTTTCAGCACTGAAAACGAAACTGGCTGACCATCCGTATGTTGGCGATGTGCGCGGAAGAGGGCTGCTTGTCGGCATTGAGCTTGTTGCTGACCAAACGACGAAAGAGCCGCTGGATGTATCGCTCGTCAATCAAGTAATCAGCCGCTGCAAAGAGCATGGTGTCATTATCGGCAAAAACGGAGCGACGGTCGCCGGGTACAACAACGTGCTTACCTTATCGCCGCCGCTGTGCATCAGTGATGATGAGCTTTCATTCCTTGTCCGTGTCTTGACGGAGGCATTAGCACAAATCAAATAGAAAAGGAATGCCAGCCGGGTGGTTGCCTTGGCTGGCATTTTTATAGAGTTTTAGCTGCTGTATGGGAAAACGCGGCAGTGAAGAGGGGGAAGCGAAGGAAGGAACATAAAGGATGACTGCCGCCCAACAGCGAAGAGTGGGATGATGATAGCACCGACGTTTTGGGAAAAGGAATCGTCTGCTAGTATGTCGAACATAGACTAGCGGAATAAACAAAATGAAGAAGGAGGGGGAACCGTGCCGACATTCCAAGCGTTTGTCGTCAACAAAACCGAAGCGGAGTTTACAGCCGGAGTTGAAACGCTCTCGATGGATGATTTGCCAGAAGGAGATGTCGTCGTCCGCGTCCACTATTCAAGTGTCAACTACAAAGACGGATTGGCATCGATTCCGGATGGTAAAATTGTGAAAACGTATCCGTTTGTGCCAGGGATTGATTTGGCTGGGATTGTTGTCTCCTCAAACGACGCGCGATTTCGCGAAGGGGATGAGGTGATTGCGACCGGCTATGAAATCGGTGTTACTCACTTTGGGGGGTACAGTGAGTATGCGCGTTTACATGGCGATTGGCTCGTACCATTGCCGAAAGGGTTGACGTTACGAGAAGCGATGGCGATCGGTACGGCTGGCTTTACAGCGGCGTTGTCCATTCACCGTCTTGAGGAGCTCGGACTTGTTCCGGAACGCGGACCTGTGCTCGTCACGGGGGCAACGGGTGGTGTTGGCAGTCTAGCAGTGTCGATGCTTGCCAAGCGCGGCTACACGGTGGCAGCGAGCACAGGCAAAGCGACAGAGCACGACTATTTGCGTGCTTTAGGAGCAAAAGAAGTGTTGACGCGCGAGGATGTCACGGCCGAGCGCATCCGCCCGCTTGATAAGCAGCGTTGGGCGGCGGCGGTCGATCCGGTTGGCGGACGGACGCTAGCAACCGTGTTGAGCCGTATCCGCTACGGCGGAGCGGTGGCAGTGAGTGGATTAACAGGAGGCGTCGAGGTGCCGACAACCGTCCACCCGTTTATTTTGCGCGGTGTCAGCCTGCTTGGCATCGATTCCGTCTATTGCCCGATGGACTTGCGCCTTCGCATTTGGGAGCAATTGGCTAGCGATTTAAAGCCGGATTTGGAGCAAATTGTCCATGAAATTTCGCTTCATGAACTGCCGGGGGCGCTTGCGCGTATTTTGCGCGGCGAACTACGCGGCCGGACAGTTGTACGGTTGGTCTAACGGAGAAGAGCCGAACGAGTTCCCCTGCCGAATAGAGGCAGGGGAGTTTCTTCATTAATATAAAGGCATGATATTTATCATTTGGTCTTGAGTGATCAAGAATCACCATAGTTACTTCACGACAAAATCCTTCCACGTTCTTCTAAGTGTTTTATCGGATGTGGTGACAAAGATATGTGCCATCATACCTATACAGGGAAGCATTTCAATAGATGAAAAAGAGCTATTTGAAGAAGCGAAATATGGAGGGAATTGGTAATAAAGTGGTATATACAACTATACCAAAAAATTTGTATGATAACGATAGAAAGCGCTATCATTGTTTTGCGGGAGATCTTAATCGGATAAAGGGGGCTATTTTATGGATAAGCGGCCTGTTTTTATGATCTTGTCGTCGATTTTGTTCGGCTCCGTTCTTTTTTGTTCACCGGTCGCCGCCACATCCCACCATGATCCAACCCCTACAATCGAGTCAGCCGAAATAAAAGCGTATAAAACGAGTCAGTCTCACAGGAAAGCCTCTTTTTCTTGGGATCAGAAAGGATCGATTTCCGCGGTTATTCATCCTGGAACACCTCAAGCTGCTGGCATGAGAGAAGCTCCTTTACGAAAAATTGATGAAGTCATAACGCAAGCCATGCGCGACAACGTCATTTCGGGGGCGGTCGTTTACATTGTGCGGCGCGGAATGATTGTGAAACAGAAAGCGTATGGATATGCCAAACAGTATGAGGACGATACGTTTACACAATCTAAACAGCCGATTCCGATGCGAATGGACACAATGTTTGATTTGGCATCCATCAGCAAACTGTTCACAACAACAGCGGCGATGAAGCTATACGAACAAGGAAAATTTTCGCTAGACGATCCTGTTGCGAAGTACATACCGGAATTTGCCCAAAACGGAAAAGAAAATGTAACGATCCGTCAACTGATGACCCATACGTCCGGGCTGGCGGCGTGGATCCCCCTGTATACAATGGGAACGAATCGCGACGATCGTTTGCAAATTGTATTTGCCCAGCCGCTTGAGCATCCCCCGGGAACAACGTATGTATACAGTGATTTGAACATGATTACTTTAGGTGCATTGGTCGAACGTTTATCGGGCGTACGTCTTGATCAGTTTGTGTATCGGTATATTACGAAGCCGTTAGGCATGAACAATACGATGTATAATCCCCCGTTGCTAAAAAAGAGGAGAATCGCTGCTACGGAATATCAGCCATGGACGGGAAGAGGAATGGTTTGGGGGGAAGTGCATGATGAAAACGCATGGGCGTTAGATGGGGTGGCCGGACATGCGGGATTGTTTTCAACTGCTAGGGATTTGGCTATTTTTGCTTCCATGTTTTTGCAAAATGGAACATATGGCGGCAAGCGGATTTTACAGCCGGAAACGGTTCAGCTGCTCATGGAAAATCAAATTCCGCAGTTTCCTGGATACGATCATGGGCTCGGATGGGAACTCGCACAAGGATGGTATATGGATGCATTGTCTGAACATACATCGTTTGGCCATACAGGGTATACGGGAACATCCATCGTTGTAAACCCGAACAATGATGTGATCGCTATTTTATTAACTAATCGCGTTCACCCTACACGCAATACGCCATCCATCAATCCGTTGCGCAGGCAAGTTTCCCGTCTAACGGCAGACGCCATTCCCGTGGCCATTCCCGGGAAAAAAGCAGCTTGGTTTGCGGGATATGGAGATCATTTGAATGCGATACTGTCGACAAAGGTAGTGGCTCGTAAACAGCTCACATTAACGTTTGATACATGGTACCGAATGGAGCCGGATGTTGATTTCGGTGTTGTCGAAGTATCACAAGATGGAGAACATTGGAGGCAAGTTGGGGAACAGCTGACAGGCAGCAGTGACTGGACAACGAAAACGGTGCCTATTCCGGCTCATACGGTTGCCATTCGGTTTCGCTACTGTACCGATTCGTCCGTTAACGGGCGTGGCTGGTATGTCACAAATATTCGCCTTGTCGACGATGATGGGAAAGAGTTAGAGGCATTATGGGAAAGCCATGATTGGGAACGGCGCACGTTTTAAACAAACCATATAAGGGGGAACGAGGATGTCATTTTATTGGAAAACAGCTGTTTTCATGACTGTGATCACCTTTTTCATTTCGTGGGCCTCGCCACAGGTTGGAGCCAAAGAGAAAGTGGGAGTCGATTTGATTATCTACCAGAATATCCCTGAGGTTGACGTAACCATCGACGGGAATACTGTCGCATTGCGGGCATTGAAAGTTTATCCAAAAGGAAATTTTTCTGAAGTGACAACAGGGGTTCAATGGAAATCATCCAATCGACAAGTCGCTTCTGTCAGCCGCAACGGTACCGTAGTTTTCAGCGGGAAAAGTGGAAAAACGTTCATCACCGTTACCGATGGCGTTCGCAAAGATCGAATCGGATTTACTGTAAAACCCGTTTCTGCAGCAAAAAAAGGGGGAAAATCAGACATCAAAGTGTCTGTTTCTAAGGAAAAAGGAAGCCGTTATGACGTGATTTCGCGAGCGGTTAAAGGGTTGACACTAGAAGAAAAAATCGGCCAGATGCTAATGCCGGATTTCCGATATTTTAACGGAGCACCTGTCACGGCGATGCGTCCGGAAATCAAAGAGCTCATACAAAAATATCATATTGGCGGCATTATTTTATTCCGAGAAAACGTTGTAACGACCGAGCAGACAGCACGGCTTGTGATGGATTATCAACAAGCAGCGGAAAAGTTCGGTTTGCTGATCTCCATCGATCAGGAAGGCGGCATTGTGACGAGGTTGCAGTCAGGGACGAATATGCCAGGGAATATGGCGCTCGGAGCTACGCGTTCGGAGTCGCTCGCTTACAAAGTAGGACATGCGATTGGCGAAGAGTTATACGCGTTAGGCATAAATATGAATTTAGCACCTGTTTTGGACGTAAACAACAATCCGGATAATCCGGTTATCGGGGTTCGTTCATTCGGTGAAAATCCAGAATTGGTCGCCCAACTAGGGACAGCATATATGAAAGGGCTGCAAGATAGCGGTGTTGCCGCTACCGCCAAGCATTTTCCAGGTCATGGGGATACTGCGGTCGACTCTCATCTCGGACTTCCCGAGGTGCCACACGACCGAAGCCGTCTTGAAACGGTGGAATGGTATCCGTTTCAAAAGGCAATGGAAGCTGGGATTGACGCGGTGATGACCGCCCATGTCACATTCCCGAAAATCGATGATACGAAAGTCATTTCCCAAAAAGACGGGACAGAAATTTCGCTTCCTGCCACATTGTCACATAAAGTGCTTACGGAATTAATGCGTCAAGAAATGGGATTTCAAGGCGTGATTATTACGGATGCTATGAACATGAAAGCCATCAGCGATCATTTCGGACCGGTCGATGCAGCAGTTAGAGCGGTGCAAGCGGGTGCGGATATTGTGCTGATGCCGATCGGATTGGAAGAAGTTGCTACCGGTTTGAAGAAGGCGGTGGAAAACGGTGAGATCTCACAAGAGAGGATCGATCAATCCGTGAAACGGATTTTGACGTTGAAAGTGAAACGGGGTATTTTTAAGCAAGAGACGCCGCCGAATGAACAGGAAGTGATCGATCGCGCGTTGCGTGTTGTCGGTTCAGAGGAGCATAAACAAATCGAGCGCGAAGCGGCAGCCAAATCGATCACATTGGTGAAAAATGAACAAGTATTGCCGCTATCGCCAAGCAAAATCGATCATCTCGTCGTTGTCGGCAATACGATGATTGAATCATTGGCTGAAGCGGTGCGGGCATATGTGTCCAATGTGACTGTGATTCAAGGTGCAGCTCCGTTAAACGAGGAGCAGTTACAAAGCGTAAAAAAAGCCGATGCCGTTATTGTCGGCACTTATACGTCAAACGCCTCAGAGCGGCTGCCGTCCAATCCACAAATGAAAATGGTGCGACAAATGATTGATAATACGGATGCTCCTGTTATTGCTATCGGGATTCGCAACCCGTATGATATGATGTCCTACCCGGACGTTGAGGCATATTTGGCCCAGTATGGTTTTCAACCGGCAAGTTTTCAGGCGGTGGTAGATGTGATTTTTGGAATCAACATGCCAACCGGCCGGCTTCCGGTAACGATTCCACGTTATGATGGCGGTATATTGTACGAATATGGTCATGGCCTTAGTTACTAAAACGGGAGGAACGTTATGAAAAAGAAATGGTGGATGATGTTTTCTTTGATCTTGTTAAGTTTATTTATGTTTACCGATGCCTTGGCCAAAGCCCCGAAGAAAAAAGAGCATCCACAGCTAGAGTTGGGCATTGAGGTATTACTCAAAGAGCAGAAGAAGTTAATAAAAGGGAAACGGATCGGCCTCATTACGAACCCAACGGGAGTTGATCGGGATCTAAATAGCTCAGTAGACCTTCTTTACAATGATCGTGATGTTGAACTCGTCGCTTTATATGGACCGGAACATGGAGTGCGCGGCAGCGCCCAGGCTGGCGAATACGTTCCTTTTTACATTGATGAAAAGACTGGCCTGCCCGTATATAGTTTGTACGGGCCAACGAAAAAACCGACACCAGAAATGTTAAAGGGAGTAGATATCCTTCTTTTTGATATTCAAGATGTCGGCGCTCGGTTTTACACGTATATTTATACGATGGCGTATGCAATGGAAGCAGCAAAGGAAAACAACATCCCATTTATTGTGCTAGATCGCCCGAATCCGTTGGGCGGCGTGAAAGTCGAAGGACCTGTTCTAGAAACGGACTATTCCTCTTTTGTTGGAATGTATCCCATCCCGTTGCGACATGGAATGACTGTCGGTGAATTGGCGTTGCTTATTAATAAAGAGTTCGGTATTGATGCGGATGTCACCGTCGTGAAAATGAAAGGTTGGAAACGTTCAATGTATTATGATGATACGGGATGGCAATGGGTGTTACCATCTCCGAACATGCCAACATTGGATACTGCCTTGGTATACCCCGGAACGGCACTGTTTGAAGGAACAAATGTATCGGAAGGCCGCGGGACAACAAAGCCATTTGAACTGATTGGCGCTCCGTTTATCGATGGGTTGCAGTTAGCTGAAAAATTAAACGCTCTTCGCCTTCCGGGCGTACGTTTCCGTCCAGCAAGTTTTCAGCCAACGTTCTCGAAATATAGCGGAACACTCGTACATGGTGTACAAATTCATGTCACCGATCGCCAAGTGTTCCGACCGGTCGAAACAGGAGTAGCAATGGTAAAGACGATTCATGATTTGTATCCAGATCAATTTGCTTTTCGCGCTGAAGATAGTCAAGGAATCTCTTATTTTGATCAACTGATCGGAAATGGATGGGTTCGAAAGGCGATTGAAGAGGGAATGACGATGGAACAAATGAAAAAGCGTTGGGAAAAGGATGTGGAAGCCTTTCACAAGAAACGTGAGCGATATCTCCTTTATAAGTAGCATTTTATTGTGAAAAGGAGTATATATCGCTGCCGTTGAAGCCAGCGCAGGGCGAACCATGAAGAAGAAATGATGCGCGCTTGTGAGGCGATGAGCCAAAATCGCGAGATAAGAAGGAAGGGGAAGAATCGTCTCCCCTTCTTTTTTCTTTCATGCTTTCTACCCAAGCTGATACCGCTCCAGCTCGGAGAAAAAGTCTTTTACAAACTGGTAGAATACTTTCACCGACGGGGCAAGCTCATGATGGTCGGAAATGATGATGCCGACGTTTCGTTTCACTTGCGGCATTTCCAGCGGTACTTTGGCGGCATAACGGAGAAGGCTTTCCGATAAGGCGCTCTCTGGCAGGAGAGTGACGCCGATGCCGGCGGAGACGAGTCCTTTAATGGCGTCGAGGTCCTCGCCTTCCGATGAGACATTTGGGACAAACCCCGCTTGGTGACAGGCCTCAATTAAAATTTGATGCAAAATATATCCTTTTGGAAATGTCACAAACGGATCGTTACGGAGTTCGTTTAACACGATCCGGTCGCGACGGGCGAGCGGATGGCTGTTTGGCAAAAGGACGAAAAACGGCTCGGAAAATAAAATTTCCCCTTTAATACCGATTTCGCGCGCTGGAATCGGCCCGAGAAATGCCAAATCAATTTCTCGCTTTTTCACCGCCTCAATCAAATAACGGTATGCTCCTTGGCGAAGATGGAACGAGACATTTGGGTGCTCCGCTTTAAAGGCGGAAATGACCATCGGCATCATCTGGCTGGCGAGACTGGTCGGGAAGCCGATTTTAATTGTTCCGCGTTCCGGATCCAAATACTCCTCAATTTGTTGCTTGGCATCGTCGATCGCTTTCAGCACCGCTTCCGCATGAGGCAAAAAATGGCGGCCAATGGGGGTGAGTTTGACATTCCGCCCTTCCCGTTCAAAGAGTTGGACGCCGAGTTCGGTTTCAAGGTTGGCGATTTGCCGGCTGATCGCCGATTGGGCGACATGAAGGGCATCGGCCGCTTCGGATACGTGCTCGCGCTTGGCAACTTCGACGAAGTATAGCAGTTGTCTTAATTCCATTTTCCCCCTCCCTTTTTTATCGAAAAATGAGATTGATTTCATCTAAATTATATATTGTTTATATAAATTTTGAAAACTACAATAAATATTACAGACAATTCGGAACGGGAGGGGAAGGCAGCATGAAGCACTACGGATTGCCAGAAGCACAAGGATTGTATCGACCGGAATTTGAACATGATGCATGCGGGATCGGGTTTTATGCTCATTTAAAAGGAAAACCGTCACATGACATTATTGAAAAAGCGCTCCATATGCTTCGCCGGCTCGAACACCGGGGCGGTCAAGGCAGCGATCCGGAAACTGGCGACGGCGCGGGCATTATGATGCAAATTCCGCACGAGTACTTTCAAATCGTGTGCGGCGAAATGAACTTACCGGAAAAAGGTCGCTACGGGGTCGGGATGCTCTTTTTGCCGGAAAATGAAGAAAAACGAGCGTACTATGAAACAAAATTCAATGAAATGATTGCTCAGGAAGGGCAGCAGTTGCTCGGCTGGCGAACGGTGCCGGTTGACAACAGCAAGCTTGGCAAACTGGCGCAGCAAAGCAAACCGTTCATTCGCCAAGTGTTTGTCGCTGCTAGCGATGACATTTCCAATGAGTTGGCGTTTGAACGAAAATTGTATGTCATTCGCAAGCAATTTGAAAAGTGCGTCGAAAACAATGAGTGCTACGTAGCGAGTTTCTCAAGCCGGACGATCGTTTATAAAGGGCTTTTGACTCCGGAACAAATCGACGCATTTTACTTGGATTTGCAAGATGAACGGTTCCGCTCGGCGTTTGCGCTTGTGCACTCGCGCTTTAGCACGAACACGTTTCCGAGCTGGGAGCGGGCTCATCCCAACCGCTATTTGATCCATAACGGTGAGATTAATACGCTTCGCGGCAACGTCAACTGGATGGCAGCGCGTGAAAAGCAGTTTGTTTCAGAAGCGTTCGGTGCCGATTTGGAAAAAGTGACACCGATTTTGGATACAAACGGAAGTGACTCGTCGATTTTGGACAATGCGTTTGAATTTTTTGTCTTGGCAGGCCGCGATCCAGCTCATGTGGCAATGATGCTTATTCCGGAACCGTGGTTTTGGGATGAACAAATGGATGACATGAAAAAGGCGTTTTACGAGTATCATAGCTGTTTGATGGAGCCATGGGACGGCCCGACGGCGATTTCATTCACTGACGGCAAGCGGATCGGCGCCATTTTGGACCGGAACGGATTGCGCCCGGCGCGCTACTATGTGACGAAAGACGACTACATTATTTTCTCATCCGAAGTCGGCGTCATCGAGGTTGACCCGAACAACGTTTTGTATAAAGAGCGGCTGAGCCCTGGAAAAATGTTGCTTGTTGATCTGGAGCAAGGCCGGATCATTTCTGATCAGGAAATTAAGGAAGAAATGGCGAGCCAACAGCCGTATCGTCAATGGATTGATGAGCACATGGTGACGCTTGATGATTGCAACGTTCCGGAAACGGTTGAAGCGCCGAAATCGCTCATTAAGCTGCAAAAAGCATTCGGCTACACGTTTGAAGATGTAGAAAAAATGATTTTACCAATGGCGAGGGAGGGCAAAGACCCGACGGGTGCGATGGGGATGGACGCGCCACTGGCGGTGCTGTCGGAGCGGCCGCAAAGCTTGTTTAACTACTTCAAGCAACTGTTTGCTCAAGTAACGAACCCGCCGATTGACGCGATTCGCGAGTATGTCGTTACCTCGACAATGACGCTGCTTGGCAAAGAGGGGAACATTTTGCATCCGGATGCTAAAGCGGCGCGCCGCATTCGCCTTGAGACGCCGTTATTGACGAATGAGCAATTAGCCGCGTTAAAAGCGAATCCGTATCCAGAATTTTCGTGTGCCGTGTTGCCAACGCTGTTTACGGATGACTTGAAACAAGCGCTTGACGAGCTGTTTGCCAAGGCGGATGAAGCGGTTGAAAACGGAGCGACGCTTCTCGTTCTCTCGGATCGCGGCGTTGATGAAATGCATGTGGCAATTCCGGTGTTGCTTGCGGTAAGCGGGCTTCATCAGCACCTGATTCGAAAAGGGACGCGGACGAACGTCAGCCTGCTTGTCGAAAGTGGCGAAGCGCGTGAAGTGCACCATTTTGCGGCGCTCATCGGCTACGGTGCTGACGCCATCAACCCGTATTTGGCGCTTGAGACGATCCGCCAGGCGTCAGAAAACGGCACGATCGCCCTGTCGTATCGTGAAGCGGTAAAAACATATATGAAAGCGGCAGTCGACGGTGTCGTCAAAGTGATGTCGAAAATGGGAATTTCGACCGTGCAAAGCTACCGTGGCGCACAAATTTTTGAAGCGGTTGGTATTGGCACGGATGTCATCGACCAATATTTCACTGGTACGGCGTCGCAAATTAGCGGCATCGGGCTTGACGAAATTGCCAAGGAAGCAAAATTGCGCCATGAAGCGGCATTTGGCGCCCGGTACGAAGACAACGTGCTTGAGGCTGGCAGCGAGCTGCAATGGCGACGCAACGGCGAGCACCATGCGTTCAATCCGCAGACGATTCACTTGCTGCAATGGGCATGCCGGAAAAATGATTACAATCTCTATAAACAATATTCGAAACTGGCCAATGAAGAACAGCTGACATTCTTGCGCAACTTGTTCGACTTCGATCCGAACCGGAAACCGGTGCCGATTGACGAGGTCGAGCCGGTCGAGTCGATCGTCCGCCGTTTCAAAACAGGGGCGATGTCGTTTGGCTCGATCAGCCAAGAAGCGCACGAGGCGCTCGCCATCGCCATGAACCGGATCGGTGGAAAAAGCAACAGTGGTGAGGGGGGCGAAGACCCGGCCCGCTATGTGAAAGACGAAAACGGTGACTGGCGCCGCAGCGCGATTAAACAGGTCGCTTCCGGGCGTTTTGGCGTGAAAAGCCATTACTTGGTCAACGCTGACGAATTGCAAATTAAAATGGCTCAAGGAGCAAAGCCGGGTGAAGGCGGCCAGCTTCCGGCCAATAAAGTGTACCCGTGGGTCGGCAAAGTGCGCGGCTCGACGCCGGGAGTGGAGCTCATTTCTCCGCCGCCGCATCATGACATTTACTCGATCGAAGATTTGGCTCAGCTCATTTATGACTTGAAAAACGCAAACAAACACGCGCGCATTAGTGTCAAGCTTGTCGCCAAAGCAGGCGTCGGCACGATCGCCGCTGGCGTAGCGAAAGGGAATGCTGATGTTATCGTCATCAGCGGTTATGATGGCGGCACGGGCGCTTCCCCGAAAACGAGCATTAAACATGCCGGCTTGCCGTGGGAGCTTGGCTTGGCGGAAACGCATCAAACGTTGATGCTTAACGGCTTGCGTGATCGTGTTATCTTGGAAACTGATGGAAAACTCATGACGGGACGCGATGTCGTGATGGCTGCGCTGTTTGGCGCCGAAGAGTTCGGATTTGCGACGGCACCGCTCGTTGTTTTAGGCTGTGTCATGATGCGTGTCTGCCATTTAGATACGTGTCCGGTCGGTGTGGCGACGCAAAATCCGGAGCTGCGCAAAAAGTTTATGGGTGATCCGGACCATGTTGTCAACTTCATGTACTTTGTCGCCCAGGAAGTGCGTGAAATTATGGCTGAACTTGGCTTCCGTACGATCGACGAAATGGTTGGCCGCGTCGATGTCCTGAAAGTGAGCGAGCGGGCGAAAGCGCATTGGAAAGCGAAACATCTCGACTTGTCTCGCCTTCTGTACCAAGTGGATGGTCCGCGCACTTGTGGTAAGGGGCAAAACCATCGTTTGGAAACGACGCTTGACTATAAAGAAATTTTGCCAGCAGTACAGCCAGCACTCGAGCGACAAGAGCCGGTTGAACTCAAGCTCGCGATCCACAACGTCCACCGCACGGTCGGGGCGATGACGGGGGGCGAAATCTCGAAGCGCTACGGTGAAGAAGGGTTGCCGGAAGATACGATCCGCCTCCATTTCACGGGATCAGCCGGACAAAGCTTTGCGGCGTTTGCGCCGAAAGGAATGACGCTCGAGCTTGTCGGTGACGCAAATGACTACGTCGGCAAAGGGCTCTCCGGCGGAAAAGTGATCGTCCGTCCGCCGCATGAGGCGTCGTTTGCGGCGGCAGATAACGTCATTATCGGTAACGTCGCCTTCTACGGCGCAACAGGTGGCGAGGCGTATATTCGCGGCCGCGCCGGCGAGCGGTTTGCGGTGCGCAACAGTGGCGTCCATGCTGTTGTCGAAGGCGTTGGTGACCATGGTTGTGAATATATGACCGGCGGCCGTGTTGTTATCCTCGGCTCGGTCGGCAAAAACTTCGCTGCCGGTATGTCAGGGGGGATCGCCTACGTCCTCGCTGATGAAGACAGCTGGCAACAAACAGCCAACCGAGAGCTCGTGGCGTTTGAACGGCTCGAAGACGAGCAAGAAATTTTGGAAGTGAGCCGGATGATCGAAAACCATTACCGCTATACAGGAAGCCCGCGGGCGGCGTTGGTACTTGACGAGTGGAACGCCTATGTGAAGCGGTTTGTCAAAGTGATCCCGCGCAACTACAAACTGATGATTGAAACAATTCAAATGCTTGAACGGTCTGGGCTTTCGTATGAAGAAGCGGCCATGGCGGCGTTTGAAACGGTGGCGAAACAGAAAAAAGCGGCTGCCGCCAGCCCCCATGTATTGCAAGTGGCCGCAAAATAAGGCCATCCTTTTGGGCGGCAGCAGCCATGGCGCCGCCTTGGCCCCGCGGCCCGCGCGGGGCTCGCTTTTTGACTGGCCAAACAGGCGGGGAAGGTCGCATGAGAGAAGAAAGGCCGTATACGGAGAGAAGGAGGGGAACCATCGTGGGAAAAACAACAGGGTTTATGGAATACGCTCGTGAGGAAGAGAAAAAGCGCGATCCGCTTTCCCGTCTTGAAGATTGGAAAGAGTATGCACAACCGTTTTCCGAGGATGTACTAGCGCGCCAAGGCGCTCGCTGTATGGATTGCGGTACGCCGTTTTGTCATATGGGGTTGGAGCTCAACGGCCTCACCTCCGGGTGCCCAGTGCACAACTTAATTCCGGAATGGAACGATTTAGTATACCGCGGCCGTTGGAAAGAAGCGCTTGACCGGCTTTTGAAAACGAACAACTTCCCAGAATTTACGGGGCGCGTCTGTCCGGCACCGTGTGAAGGATCGTGTACGGTTGCCATCTCCGATCCGGCGGTCGCTATTAAAGGAATCGAACGAGCCATTATTGATAAAGGGTTTGCAGAAGGATGGGTGAAACCTCGCATCCCAAAAACGCGCACTGGAAAAAAGGTAGCCATTGTCGGCTCCGGTCCGGCCGGTCTCGCCTGTGCCGACCAGCTCAACCAAGCCGGCCACTCGGTGACGGTGTACGAGCGGGCGGATCGTGTCGGCGGCTTGCTGATGTATGGCATTCCGAACATGAAATTGGAAAAAGAAGTGGTCGAGCGGCGGGTGCGCTTGCTTGAAGAGGAAGGTGTTACATTTGTTGTGAACACCGAGGTTGGCAAAGATGTCACCGCCGATGAGTTGCGCGCTGAATATGATGCGGTTGTGCTGTGTGTCGGGGCACAAAAGCAGCGTGACTTGGTCATTGAAGGCCGGGAGCTGGAAGGCGTTCATTTTGCTATGGATTATTTAACCGGTGTGACGAAAAGCTTAATGGATTCGAACTTTGCCGATGGTCAGTTTATCGATGCGAAAGATAAACATGTTATCGTGATTGGCGGTGGTGATACGGGGGCTGACTGTGTAGCGACCGCGCTGCGCCAAGGCTGCAAAAGCGTTGTCCAGTTTGGCAAACATCCGGCCCTGCCAGACAAACGCGCAGACCATAACCCGTGGCCGCAATACCCGCTCGTCTTTACGCTTGACTACGCATATGAAGAAGCGAAAGCGAAGTTCGGTGTGGATCCACGGCAATATTGCATTCAGACGAAAAAAATCGTCGGCGATGAATATGGACGGGTAAAAGAACTGCATACAATTCAAATGGAAAAAATCATCGACGAAAACGGCAAAGCCATCTTTAAAGAAATTCCGGGGACAGAACAAGTATGGCCGTGTGATCTTGTTTTCATCGCTATCGGTTTCGAAGGTCCGGAACAGCCGGTGTTGAAGCAGTTTGGCGTGGAAACGGCCAACAATAAGGTAAAAGCCCCGTACGGAAAATATACGACAAACATCGAAGGGGTGTTTGCGGCCGGCGATGCTCGCCGCGGCCAAAGCTTGATCGTTTGGGCGATTCACGAAGGCCGGGGGGCGGCTCGTGAAGTTGATCGCTTTTTGATGGGAGAGACGAAATTGCCGTGACCATAGCTTCCTCCTTAAAAAGTACTGCTTTTTAAGGAGGATTTTTTGTTTTTCCGGAAAAATATTTATAGGAAAAACAAACAAGGAGTGAACCGAAGTGAATCGGCGATTATGGATGATATCGGCTGCCGGTGCGGTCCTTTTTTCGCTTGTTTGGATCAGCATGGAGGTCGGGTTGACAAAAGCAATGGACGAAGGTGGGCTGCGGGTGTTTGACCCATGGCACTGGCTCGATTTTTTTACTTTTTTTGGAAGTAAAGGGGCAATTGGTATAATTAGTGTGATGCTCGTCATCGGTTTATGGTTTTTCCGCCGTGATGTGTATGGGATGGTGCTAGTTCTCGTCGCTGTTGGCGGAGGGTATGGCATCAATGAGTGGGTCAAGCACGTTGCCGGACGGGAGCGTCCGCCGCATGCTGGAATTGAAGGGTTCAGTTTTCCGAGCGGACACGCAATGGTCGGGACGATTTATTTGCTGCTTTTGGCGTATTTTTTGGCGCAAACACGTACAAAGCGCGAAGAACGGGCAGCCATTTACGGTGTTTTTGCGCTGCTGGCACTCTTGACTGGTTTGAGCCGATTGAGCTTGCAAGCGCATTATCCGTCCGATGTGCTCGGCGGGTTTTTGCTTGGAGGAGCTTATCTTGCTTTTTGTCTCGCTTGTTACCGGACATTGGCAAGACGGATTGAGCAGAAACGGAAGAGCTAGAATGCTCGCTCCAATATGAAGATGATTCTAAAAAATGATCTTCAATTATGTAAGATTTATACGGCAAAGGAATCGGCGATTCACCAATGTTTTTTCTTCCGGCAAGACTTTAGAAGGATAGTGTCCCGTGACGAAGAACGAATGGACGTCCCGGTGGTCTTTTGGACAGTTTTTCAAGCATATGTTAGTAGCAAAACGCCACAAGGAGAGAGAGGAATATGTCAGTTCGCGTTGTGAAAGCAGGGTATGCGTTGGCGCTGTTGTGCTTCATTGCCAGCATAGTTTATTTTTTTGCTGCCAACTGGCCTGAGATGGGACGTGAGGAGAAAGCCGGAATCAGCATCGCCGTCATGGCTGGATTTTATGTCGTTAGTGCAGTGTTAATGAGATTTCATCATTTTTTAGGGCGTTGGATGTTGATTGGCGGGGCGCTGTCGTTTGGCATTGCCTTGGCATTGCTTGGGCAAATCTATAATTCCCACGCTGATAGTTATTGGTTGTTTCTCATTTGGCTTGTGCCGACCGCCTTGCTGGCGCGGCTGACCAAAGACCAAGCGCTTTCAGTTCTCGCTGTGGTGTTGCTACAACTCGCCTGCTGGTTTTATTATTTCCCTTCTGCTTACCATATCGAGTGGACGGAATGGTCATCGTTTGGCTGGCTATTGTTGTTTGCTGCTGTCAACGGAGCCCTCTTTGGCGTGAGCCGTTCGCTGTGGGCAGCCCGTCTCGCCTATGCGGCCTTGCATGGCTGGCTGCTGATGATCGGTATCACTGGTTTTTCGTACGGACGCGATGTCTGGTGGCCATACGTATATGCAGCGCTGTTAGCCGGATTGCTGTATTACTTTCTTGCGATCTCAAAACAGCGGTCGTACACGTTACTGACAAGTTTGTTTGCCGGCTTGTTTTTGCTGATTCAATACATTCGTCTGCTCGTGGATCATTTTGAAACATGGCTGCTTCTCATTGGGCTTGCAGTGGCAGCGGCTGTTCTGTATGGCGGAATCGTGCTTCTGCAGCGGGCGGGACTGTTTTCGTCGGGGACGCGGGCTGGAAAATGGTTTTTGACGGCGTTTCAGGCTGTGATTACGCTTGCGGCTTCGGCGTTGGCGACGGCAAGTTTGCTCGGCTTGTATCTCCTTTGGACGGAATCATGGTCGCCGTATGTGCTCTTTTTCGTCTCGATCTTCGGATTTGTTCTTCCTGCCTCGCTTGGCCGACGGTGGAATTCTGTTGTTCGCTATACGTTGCTTGCAGTCGGTTACGGGCTTGGATTGGCGATGGCGCCGGAAGTGTCGACGGTCGTGTTGTTTCTTTATGCTGCTGTATTGGCGTTCGCACTGATCCGTTCCTTCGAGCACGGGGTGCGCCGGTTGACGACGGTGGCGTTGACGCTCTATTTGTTTGTGGCACTTGAATTGACCATTGAAGATGGGCGGCTTGTGCTGCTGGCGCTTGCCGTGTTGAACGGCGGTTTGTACGCATACGACCGGTGGAGAGGGAAGACAGCTCTCACCCCGCTCGTGTTGGCGCTAGGCGCGCTCGGGATCGCGACAAGCGTTGACATGTTTACCGCCGATGGACTATATATTGTTTCTAATATCGCCATGGTTGCTGTGCTCGGCTTTTTCTTGTTTCAACAGCGGCGCCAGGAGCGAGCTGTTGCTTGGGGGTATACAGCACTTTATCTTGTGTTGAAATATTACGAACTAGCATGGAACTTGCTTCATAAATCGATCAGTTTGCTAGCTGCTGGGATCGTGCTGCTTGTGTGGGCGGTCTGGTTGGAAAAGCGAAATCAGCTCGTGTTATCTGAAGGAGTGCGTTGGCGTCGGCGCGTTTCACTTTTCGTAGCGATTGTTGTCGCCGCCCAATTTGTTTTTGTAGGGGTTACGATATGGCAAAAGGAACGCTTGTTGCGGTATGGTGATGTGGTAAAGTTAGAACTTGAGCCGGTGGATCCGCGTTCGGTGCTGCAAGGGGATTATATTCAGTTGCGTTATGACATTTCCACGATCCGGTCATTGGCCGGAAGTGGTAAGGTGCAAGTTTTGTTGCGAAAAGGGCCGGATGGGGTGCACCGCTTTGCCGGCGTGTATGCTGTCAATGGTGAAAAACGGCCCGGATTTACGCGACAACAAGGGGACATTGTGATCAGCGGCACCTTCTATGATACCCGAGTCGTATACGGAATTGAGTCGTATTTCGTGCCGGAAAAAACAGGAGTGCGATGGCAGGAAAACGCCCGTTTCGCTTATGTGCGCGTCAGCAAAAATGGCGATGCGTTGCTTGAGGCGATCAGCACAAAATGAGCCCACTGTCTCCCGCGAGCTCATTTTGCGAATCCGATTCATAATTTTTTCTGTTCGCTAATGAGAATGACGGGCTTCTTTTTGGCGTCAAGCCGCTTGATGACGGATAAGAGATCTTTTTCAGCCATGGCGATGCAGCCGAGCGTATAACTGGAAGGGCGCGGCCAAATGTGCAGAAAGATGGCGCTTCCTTTTCCTTTCACGATCGGGCTGTCGTTGTAACGAACGACGACGGCATATTTGTAAAGCGGGTGAGTGAGGCGTTCAAACGATTTCCAGCGCCGATGCGGGTTGCCGCGGTAATAAATCCAGCGGTTGTAGTCTTTCGATGTCGGATCGTCCACCCAATAATCGTAAGCGGTTGTTTGCCGGTAGGGGATTTTCAGCCCCGCCGGCTTTTTGGCGGTGCCAAACGCTGTACCTAATGGGTAAACGCCAGCGGGCGTCTTTCCATCTCCCTCTTTTTGTTTGCCAAAGCCGTTTTTACCGACAACAACGCGGATGTTCGCGAGCACTTTCCGCCATGTTCCGTTTTGTTTTTCGTAAAGGTATAATGTCCCGCTTCGTGCCTTGGCATGACTGGTAACTACGACTAACGCCTGCCCGTTTGGCAACTTGTTCAGCCGATTGAGAATCTTTTTTTCTACTGATAGCGCCGAAGCGTCTGCTCGCCCGGCCGATAGGGCAAGCACGAAGCTACAAAGCAGCCAAAACCAGCGTCGCATCGCCATCCCCCTTTGTTGATAACTATCGCTCTATGAAATGTTGTACGGTCATCATCTCAACTGGTTAGACATCGGAACTGACGAAACATGGAAACATTGGTTAGTGCTAGATTTATAGTAATAAATCAACTGGTTGGTTTTCAATCCATTTCTGTTTTTTAGCATCATACTTCCGTGAGCACGAGTGTTGATTATCCAAAATTAGACATACGCCTTCCATAAATTTGGGCATACTCAAACAAAGCAGCGGCCATCCCGGATTTCCAATCGAGAGGAAGCTGCCCAGAGAAAAAACGGCGAACGAAC
>Ga0310825_100336_pt1 | contig 57147 bp, 46 predicted proteins | sample WT_ome_9_FD_202243 | JGI IMG/M metagenome (GOLD analysis project Ga0310825, IMG submission 202243) | Sorghum-adapted microbial communities enriched on wild type (WT) sorghum from Joint BioEnergy Institute, Emeryville, California, United... ... | reverse complement strand
CGCTTCGCCGAGGATCCGGAGACATCGCTGTTCGGAACCCTGTCGCTGTGGCAGGGCGTCGACGTTCCCGGCCCGTCGCTGTCGCTGGTGCTCATCGACCGGATCCCCTTCCCCAGACCGGACGATCCGCTGTTGACCGCACGTCAGCGCAGGGTGGCCGCGCGCGGCGGCAACGGTTTCATGGCGGTGGCGGCCAGCCACGCCGCGCTGCTGCTCGCGCAGGGTGCGGGCCGGTTGCTGCGCAGTGCCGACGACCGGGGTGTCGTCGCGGTGCTGGACTCCCGGATGGCGACCGCGCGCTACGCCGGCTACCTGCGGGCGTCGCTGCCGCCGTTCTGGTCGACCACCGATCCGGTCCAGGTCCGCCAGGCGCTGCAGCGGCTGCGTACCCGCTGAACGACTTCACTATTCTGGGCACAGGTCGCTCTGAGCCCGAGGGGGATCGCGGCCACCGGGTGGAAGGCGTGGGGCATGAGCCGACGGCAGCGGGGGGTTCCGGTCACGGTCCGGGCGCTCGCGCCCGGCCCCCTGCTCATCACGATCCTTGCGACCCTTGTCGTCGCCGGTTGCGCACACGTGATCCAGGGCCGTCCCGTCTCGGTGTTCGCCGATCCGTTCCGGGTCGCCGGGATGCCCGCCACCGACGGGCCGAGCGGTCTGCGCTCCGACGCCGCGCCGCCGACTCGCAACGTGACCAACACCGATGACGGCGACATCGACGAGCTGGCCCGCCAGGCGATCAGCGATGTCGAACAGTTCTGGAGCTCCACCTATCCGTCGACGTTTCCCGGCAAGTTCCGCCCGGTCCGCGACCTGTTGTCCTGGGACGCCCGCGATTTCGCGAACGTCGGCTTCTGCGGCGACATCACGTTCACGTTCGTCAATGCCGGTTACTGCCACGACGACCGCACCATCGGCTGGGACCGCGGGATACTGCTGCCCGCCCTGCGGCGTGCCTACGGGGACATGGGCGTGGTGATGACGCTCGCCCACGAGTACGGCCACTCCGTCCAGTTCCAGTCCGGCCTGCTCAGCAAGGACTCCCCCACCCTGGTCGCCGAACAGCAGGCCGACTGCATGTCCGGGGCGTACATGCGCTGGGTTGCCGAGGGTAACTCCCCGCGGTTCACGCTGTCGACCAGCGACGGACTGAACAACGTTCTGGCAGCGGTGATCTCGTTCCGCGACCCGGTTCTCAACGAAGGCGATCCGACGGCCGGGATGGACGAGCACGGTTCGGCGTTCGAGCGGGTGTCGGCGTTTCAGTTCGGCTTCACCGAAGGGGCGGAGGCCTGCCGGTCGATCGACCTGCGCGAGATCGACCAGCGCCGCGGTCCGCTGCCGATGGTGCTGCCCGAGTACGCGACCGGTGAGCTGCCGGTCAGCGAACGGTCGGTCCGCGACATCGTCGAGGCGCTGGAAACCGCGTTCACCCCGGCCGACCCGCCGGGACTGCTGTTCGAGCCCGTCGAGTGTCCCGACGCGCGCCCGAGCCCGCCGGTGTCGTACTGCCCGGCGACCAACACCATCACCGTGGACCTGCCCGGGCTGGAGGCGTTGGCGGCCCGCACCGACGACGGCGACGCGGTGAGCCTGGCGACCGGCGACAACGTGGCCTACTCGGTGTTGATGTCGCGCTATATGCAGGCGCTTCAGCGCGAACACGGCGGGGTGGCGCTCGACGACGCCAAGGCCGCGCTGCGCACCGCCTGCCTGACCGGGGTGGCCACTACGAGACTCGCCGAGGAGACCCCCACCCCGACGGGCACCACCGTGATGCTCACCGCCGGCGACATCGACGAGGCGGTGTCGGGCATCCTCACCAACGGTCTGGCCGCCAGCGACGTCAACGGCGAGTCGGTACCGTCCGGGTTCGCCCGGATCGACGCCTTCCGGGTCGGTGTGCTCGGCGACGAGGAGCGCTGTTTCAAGCGGTTCAGCTGACCGCCCGCTAGATCTTCGTGGTGGTTCCGTACCAGGCCACCACCGCCTCGGACTGCTCGGTGGATCTGGTCAGGAACGCGTACGAGCGGATGAACGACTCCCCGACGCAGCCGTCGATCTTGACCCGGAAGTTGCTCACCATGACCCACGGCTCGGAGCCTTTGAACTCCTTCTTGGTCACCGGAACGATGTTGACCAGGCCGGGCTTGAGCCCCACAGTCACGCCGCCGCCGATGTTGCCGCCGAGCGTCGGCAGGATCCCGATCTCGAGCGGCCCGGCGGCGTCGAGACCCAGGATGCCCATCGACGGGCTCAGGCCCGCGGTGCCGGTCAACGAGACACCGTTGGAGGTGCTCATGTCGATGCCGCACCCGATCTCGTAGCCGACCTCCAACGTGCCCTCAGGGGTCTCGCCGTCGGGGCCGGCGAGCGACCCGGTGAAGATCCCGCCGACCACGTATTCGCGCGACGACAGTGCCGTCGTCAGCGGCGCCACCGGTGCATGTGTCTCGTCCTTGGCCGACAGCGTCAGCGTCCACCCGTCGGGAGTGTTCAGCACCGCCGGCGGTGTCGACTCCACCCTGCCGACCGCGAGGGCCTCCTCGGGCGGCGGGGCGTCGGCAGCCGGCTCGGGCCCGGGCTGTTCGCCCGCAGGTGCCGCCGACTCCTCGGGGGCTGCCTCCTCGACCTCGGTGGACTCGGCGGCCGACTCGCCGTCGGGTTGCGCGGTGGCCGCTCCCGAAACAGCGCCCAGGGCCATTCCCAGGCTCGCTCCCCCGACCGCCAGCACCGATAGCGCACGCCGCAACACTTCCCCAACTGCCACCGTCGTGACCTTCCTCCGGCTGTCGTTACGTTGCCTCACTAACTTCGGCAACCTACTCCGGTGTGTTCGGGGTCACGTCAGCGGTCCAGCAAAGCGCAGGTCTCAGTCGGGCATGCGCAGCACGAAACCGGCCTCCAGCGCCACCCACAGCCCGCCGTCCGGGCCGATCGCCAGGCCGTGCGGTTCGCTGCCGTGCGGCAGGTCGATCACGACGATCTCGCCGTCGCCGCCGACCCGGGCGAGCTGGTGCGAACCCCACAGACTCACCCACACCCCGTCGGCCGGGTCGGCGATGACGGCGTGCGGTTTGCCGGGCAGGTCGATCTCCTGGATCGCCTCGTCCATCGGGATGCGGCCGAGCCGCTCGGCACCGAACTCGGTGAACCAGATCGCGTCGTCGTGGGTCGTGGCGATACCGACCGGTCCGGCAGCGCGGGTGGGCAGTTCGCGCACGGTCAGTTCCCCCGACGGAGCCAGCCGCGCGATCGCGTTGTCGGCGTTGAGGGTCAGCCACAAGGCGTTGTCGGGGCCCACGGTGATCATCGCCGGTCCACCGCCGACCGGGAACCAGTCGAGCGACCGCCCGTCGGGTGCGAACCTGCCCACCGATCCGGACCCCATCGCGGTGAACCACAGCGCGGCGTCGGGGCCGACCGTGATGCCGTAGGGCGCGCTGCCGGCGGGCAGCTCGACCGCGCTGAGCTCGCCACCGGGGCCGATCCGGCCGATCCGGTCGTCACCGTTGCGGGTGAACCACAGCGCACCGTCGGGACCGGCGGTGATCAGCGACGGCCGGCTGCCCGCCGCGACCTCGAACACCCGCACCTCGCCGGCGGTGCCGACCCGGGCGATCGCGCCGGCGTGCACCAGCGTCACCCACAGCGCCCCGTCCGGTCCCGCGGCCAGCGCATACGGCCCGCCGTCGAGCGCGACCTTGCGGGCCGCGGTCACGGCCGACCACCCCCGGCCGGTGGGCGCCGCACGGCCCGGTGCCGTGTCGTGCCGGTCATGCGAGCCGGACGAGTCCGAGCTCGTTGTCGCCGGCCAGCAGCGGATGGTGCGGCAACACCCGAACGGTGTAGCCCACCGGGCCTGCCACCGGCAGCGGTGTCGTCGTCGAGAACAACTCGGTGCCGCCGTCCCCGCTGCCGGTGTGGCGCATCGGCACCTTGACCGGATCGATGAGCGCGTCGGACTCGTCGACCCGGCCCAGCACCGCCTGCACCGAGACCTCGTCCGGGCGTAGGCCGGCCAGCTGCACGGTCGCGGTCAGGGTCAGCTCCGACCCCAGCAGCGGGGTGTCGGGCAGCCCGTAGCTGTCGACGTCGGTGATCCGGACATCGGGCCAGGCCTCGGCCACCCGCAGCCGGTACGCCGCGAGCTCGCGCGCGGCGCCGAACGGTTCGCCCGCGCTGTCGGCGGCCACGGTGCGCCGCAGCGACCGGGCTGCCGGTGCGTAGTACTTCTCCGTGTAGTCCTGCACCATCCGCGATGCCAACACCTTGGGTCCCAACGCGATCAGGGTGTGGCGCACCATCTCGACCCAGCGGGTCGGGATGCCGTTGTCGTCGCGCTCGTAGAACTTCGGTGCGACCGACTGCTCCAGCAGGTCGTACAGCGCGGCCGCCTCGAGGTCGTCGCGACGGGCCTCGTCGACCCCGTCGGCGGTCGGGATCTCCCACCCGTTCTCGCCGTCGTACCACTCGTCCCACCAGCCGTCGCGGATCGACAGGTTCAGCCCGCCGTTGAGCGCACTCTTCATACCGGACGTGCCGCAGGCCTCCAGTGGCCGCAGCGGATTGTTCAGCCACACATCGCAACCCCAGTACAGTAGCCGGGCCATCGACATGTCGTAGTCCGGCAGAAACGCGATGCGGTGCCGGACCTCGGGCCGGTCGGCGAACCGGACCACCTGCTGGATCAGCGCCTTGCCGCCTTCGTCGGCGGGATGCGATTTACCGGCCACGATCAGCTGGATCGGGCGCTGCTCGTCGAGCAGCAGCTTCTCCAGCCGCTGCGGGTCGCGCAGCATCAAGGTCAGCCGCTTGTAGGTCGGTACCCGTCGCGCGAAGCCGACGGTGAGCACATCGGGATCGAAAGCTGTTGCGATCCATCCGAGTTCGGCCTCAGCCGCGCCCCGCTCCAGCCAGGACCGCCGCAGCCGGACTCGCACATCCTCCACCAGCCGCCGGCGCAGCTCCGAGCGGATGGACCAGATCTGCTCGGGCGCAACCTTGTTCAACCGTTGCCAGACGGCGGGCTCACGCAGCTTGTCGAGGTCCTCGCTGCCGAGCAGTTCGCGGCCCAACTCGATCCACTGCGGTGCAGCCCAGGTGGGTGCGTGCACACCGTTGGTGATCGACCCGATCGGCACCTCATCGGGATCGAAACCGGGCCACAGCGAATTGAACATCGCCCTGCTGACCTTGCCGTGCAGCCGCGACACCCCGTTGGCCCGCTGCGCCAGCCGCAGACCCATGTGGGCCATGTTGAACACCGAGGGGTCGTTCTCGGCGCCGAACGCGATGATGCGCTCCAGCGGTACGCCGGGCAGCAGGCGCGACATCTCGCCGTCCGGTCCATCGGCGCCGCTGCCGCCGAAGTAGCGGCGCACCATCTCGACCGGGAACCGGTCGATGCCGGCCGGCACCGGAGTGTGGGTGGTGAACACCGTCGAGGACCGCACCACCGTCAGCGCGGTGTCCAAATCCAGGCCCGCGTCGATGAGTTCACGAATGCGCTCGGCCCCGAGGAAACCCGCGTGCCCCTCGTTCATGTGGAACACCTCGGGGGCCGGCCGACCCTCGATCTCACAGAACGCCCGAATCGCCCGCACCCCGCCGATACCGGCCAGGATCTCCTGCTTGATGCGGTGTTCCTGGTCGCCGCCGTAGAGCCGATCGGTCACACTGCGCAGTTCGTGATCGTTCTCCGGGACGTCGGAATCCAGTAACAACAACGGAATTCGCCCCACCTGAGCCACCCAGACCCGGGCGTGCAGGGTGCGGTCGTCGGGCATCGCGATGCGGACCAGCACCGGTTTGTTGTCGGCGCCGGTGAGCAGATGCAGCGGCAGCCCTTGCGGATCCAGCGCGGGATAGCTCTCCTGCTGCCAGCCGTCGGCGGTCAGCGACTGGCGGAAGTAGCCCGAACGGTACAGCAGGCCGACCCCGATCAGCGGCAGCCCGAGATCGGATGCGGACTTCAGATGATCACCGGCCAGGATGCCCAGGCCGCCGGAGTAGTTGGGCAGCGACTCGGCGATCCCGAACTCCATCGAGAAGTAGGCGATCCCGTTGGGGAACTCCGCCCCGTTCTCGATCTGTTGCTGATACCACAGCGGCCGGGTCAGGTAATCGTCGAGTTCGGCATTGAGCGCGTCCAGCCGTGCCAGGAACTCCTCGTCGGCGGCGAGCTCGTCTAGCCGCTTGGGGGTGACCTGCCCGAGTAGCCCGACCGGATCACAGCCGACCTGCTGCCACAGCTCCGGATCGACCGCCCGGAACAACTCCTGGGTCGGCCGGTCCCAGGACCAGCGCAGGTTGATCGACAGCCGTTGCAGCGCGGCAAGCCGTTCCGGCAGATGAACGCGGACAGTGAAACGCCTCAGGGCTTTCATCGGGCCATCACGCGAGTCAACATTACTGACATTCCGGCCGTTTGCAGGCTCGGCGACGGCTTACCCCGCCGACGGTTGGCTCGCCCACTACGGTGGGTATAGGGCGTGACGAGGCCTTTCGACATGATCGGGAGCAGCGGCCGCACCGGGCGTGATTCAACGGCGATGGCGCACCTGGCCGCACCGGGTAAGGAGTATGGGTGGCCGGACGAATCGAGATCGACGACGTGGCGCCTGTCGTTTCCGGCGGCCGCTATCCCGCGAAGGCGGTCGTCGGCGAGATCGTGCCGGTCTCGGCGACGGTGTGGCGCGAGGGACACGAGGCGGTCGCCGCCACCCTGGTGGTTCGCTACCACGGCCCCCGTTATCCCCAGCTCGCCGACGATCCGCCCGGGCTGAGCGGCACGCCCGACGCGGTGCCGATCGACAACGTGGTCGGCGTGGCGCGACGGCGCAAGCCCGAGCACCTGCCCATGCACCCCGGCCGCGAGCCGGACGTGTTCCACGGTGCCTTCACCCCCGACTGCGTCGGGTTGTGGACCTTCCGGGTGGACGGCTGGGGCGATCCGATCACGACCTGGCGGCACAACGTGACCGCCAAGCTCGACGCGGGCCAGAGCGAACCCGAGTTGTCCAACGATCTGCTGCTGGGGGCGCAACTGCTGGAGCGCGCGGCGACCGGTGTACCCCGCGCGCGCCGACAGCCGTTGCTCGACGCCGCCGCCCGGCTGCGCGAACCCGGCGACCCGTTCCTGCGCGCCGGTCCCGCACTGGCGCCGGAGATCACCGAGCTGCTCGAACAGTATCCGCTGCGGGAACTCATCACGCGCGGCCAGTCCTACGGCGTGTGGGTGGACCGCCCGCTGGCACGGTTCGGGGCATGGTACGAGTTCTTTCCACGCTCCACCGGCGGCTGGGACAGCGCGGGCCGGCCGGTGCACGGCACGTTCGCCACGGCCGCCAAGGCGCTGCCGAGGATCGCCCGGATGGGCTTCGACGTGGTCTACCTACCGCCGATCCATCCGATCGGCAAGGTGCACCGCAAGGGTCGCAACAACAGCGTCACCGCGGCCCCCGGGGACGTGGGCTCACCGTGGGCGATCGGCAGCGACGAGGGCGGCCACGACGCGGTGCATCCGCAGCTGGGCACCATCGAGGACTTCGACGAGTTCGTCGCGACCGCCCGGGACAACGGTTTGGAGGTCGCGCTGGACCTGGCGCTGCAGTGCGCTCCCGACCACCCGTGGGCCAGACAGCATCCGGAGTGGTTCACCGTCCTGCCCGACGGCACCATCGCCTACGCGGAGAACCCGCCGAAGAAGTACCAGGACATCTACCCGCTGAACTTCGACAACGACCCCGCCGGCCTGTACGCCGAGGTGCTGCGCGTGGTGCGGTTCTGGATATCCCACGGCGTCAAGGTTTTCCGAGTCGACAACCCGCACACCAAACCACCGAACTTCTGGGCCTGGCTGATCGGACAGGTCAAGAGCTCCGATCCGGACGTGCTGTTCCTGTCCGAGGCGTTCACGCGTCCGGCGCGCTTGTACGGGCTGGCCAAGCTCGGCTTCACCCAGTCCTACACGTATTTCACCTGGCGGACCTCGAAATGGGAGCTGACCGAGTTCGGGCGCGAGATCGCCGAACACGCCGACTACGCCCGGCCCAACCTGTTCACCAACACCCCCGACATCCTGCACGAGAGCCTGCAGCACGGCGGGCCGGGAATGTTCGCGATCCGCGCCGTTCTGGCGTCGACCATGGGTGCGTCCTGGGGGGTGTACTCGGGTTTCGAGCTGTTCGAACATCAGCCGCTGCGCCCCGGCAGCGAGGAGTACCTGGACTCGGAGAAGTACGAACTGCGGCCGCGTGATTTCGACGCCGCACTGGCCGAGGGACGGTCGCTGGAGCCGTTCATCAGCCGGCTCAACGAGATCCGTCGGCTGCATCCGGCGTTGCAGCAACTGCGCACCATACGGTTCCACCACATCGACAACGACGCGATGCTGGCCTACAGCAAGTTCGATCCGGTGTCGGGTGACCAGGTCCTGGTCGTCGTGACGCTCAACCCGTTCGGCCCCGAGGAGGCGACCCTGTGGCTGGACATGCCGGCCCTCGGGATGGAGCCCTACGAGCGGTTCTGGGTGCGCGACGAGATCACCGGCGAGGAGTACCAGTGGGGTCAGGCCAACTACGTGCGCCTCGACCCGGTGCGAGCGGTGGCCCACATCATCAACATGCCCCAGGTGCGCGCCGAACAACGACTGATTCTGCTGCGTAGGGAGTGACGACGTGATCCACACCAAACCAGCGAGCAGCCCGCACCTGCGGCCGAGCCCCGACGACGTGCGCCGGTTGCTGGCCGGCGAACACCACGATCCGCATTCGGTCCTCGGCGCCCACGAGTACGACGATCACACCGTGATCCGGGCCTACCGGCCACATGCGCTCGAGGTGTGCGCGCTGATCGGCGGTGACCGGTATGTGTTCACCTCCCTCGGCGACGGGTTGTTCGCCGTCGCGCTGCCGTTCACGAATCTGCTCGACTACCGCCTCGAGGTGCGCTACCCCGGACCGGACGGCTCGGTGAGCACCTACACCGTAGCCGACGCGTACCGATTCCTGCCCACCCTCGGGGAAATGGATCTGCACCTGTTCGGCGAGGGCCGCCACGAACGGCTGTGGGAGGTGCTCGGCGCACACCCGCGCCGCTACAACACCCCCGACGGGGTCATCGAGGGCGTGTCGTTCGCGGTCTGGGCGCCGAACGCCAAGGGTGTCAGTTTGATCGGGGACTTCAACGGCTGGAACGGCAACGAGGCCCAGCTGCGGGTGCTCGGGTCGTCCGGGGTCTGGGAGCTGTTCTGGCCGGATTTCCCGGTCGGCGGGCTGTACAAGTTCCGGGTGCACGGCGCCGACGGTTCGGTGACCGATCGCGCCGATCCGATGGCGTTCGCCACCGAGGTGCCGCCGCAGACCGCGTCCAAGGTGACGGTCAGCGACTATCGGTGGCACGACGACGAGTGGCTGGCCCGGCGCGCGGAGCGCAACCCGATAAGCGAGCCGATGAGCACCTACGAGGTGCACCTGATGTCCTGGCGGCCCGGCCTGAGCTACCGCGAGCTGGCTCATCAACTCGCCGAATACGTTGTCGAACAGGGCTTTACACATGTCGAGCTGATGCCGGTCGCCGAGCATCCGTTCGGCGGGTCCTGGGGCTACCAGGTGACCTCCTACTACGCGCCGACCGCACGGCTGGGCGAACCGGACGATTTCCGGTATCTGGTCGACACCCTGCACCAGGCCGGAATCGGCGTCATCATGGACTGGGTTCCGGCCCACTTCCCCAAAGACGCCTGGGCGCTGGGCCGCTTCGACGGCACCGCGCTCTACGAGCACTCCGATCCCCGCCGGGGCGAGCAACTCGATTGGGGCACTTACGTCTTCGACTTCGGCCGCCCCGAGGTACGCAACTTCCTGGTGGCCAACGCGCTGTACTGGCTACAGGAGTTCCACATCGACGGCCTGCGGGTCGACGCGGTCGCGTCGATGCTCTACCTCGACTACTCCCGGCCGTCGGGGGCGTGGACGCCGAACATCTACGGCGGCCGGGAGAACCTCGAGGCGGTGCAGTTCCTGCAGGAGATGAACGCGACCGTGCACAAACTGTTCCCCGGCGTGGTCACCATCGCCGAGGAGTCCACCTCGTGGCCGGGCGTGACGCGACCGACAACGCTTGGCGGTCTTGGGTTTTCGATGAAGTGGAATATGGGGTGGATGAACGACACGCTGCAGTACATCAAGCGTGACCCGATCTACCGCAGCTATCACCACCACGAGATGACGTTCTCGATGCTCTACGCCTACAGCGAGAACTTCGTGCTGCCGATCAGCCACGACGAGGTGGTGCACGGCAAGGGCACGCTGTGGGGGCGGATGCCCGGGGACGATCACACCAAGGCCGCCGGGGTGCGGGAACTGCTGGCCTACCAGTGGGCGCATCCGGGCAAACAGCTGCTGTTCATGGGCCAGGAGTTCGGCCAGCGCGCCGAATGGTCCGAGGAGCGCGGGCTGGACTGGTTCCAGCTCGACGAGAGCAGCTACTCCATCGGGATCCAGCGGCTGGTGCGCGACCTCAACCGCATCTACCGCAGCACCCGCGCGTTGTGGTCGCTGGACACCAGCCCGCAGGGTTATTCCTGGATCGACGCCAACGATTCGGCCAACAACGTGTTGAGCTTCCTGCGCTACGGCGACGACGGATCGGTGCTGGCGTGCGTGTTCAACTTCGCCGGCGTGGAGCACACCCGCTATCGGGTCGGGCTGCCGTATCCGGGCACCTGGCGCGAGGTGCTCAACACCGACGCCGACGGCTATCACGGCTCGGGCATCGGGAACTACGGGGCGGTGCAGGCCACCGACGAGCCCTGGCACGGCCGCCCGGCGTCGGCGGTCATGGCGCTGCCGCCACTGGCGGCGCTGTGGTTCGAGTACGCCGGCGACGGCGAGGGGTAGCTCCGGCCCGAAAGCGTCAGTACAGCGCGTTGGCGAGCTTGCGCCGACCGGCGATGACCTCCGGATCGGACGGATCGAACAGGTCGAACAGCTCGACCAGCCGGGTGCGCACCTTGGTCCGGTCGTCCCCGCTGGTGCGCTTGACCAGTTCGATCAACCGGTCGAACGCCGCCGACACCTGCTGCTGCATGATCTCCACATCGGCGGCGGCCAGCGCCAGGTCGATGTTGTCGGGCGCCGCATCGGCGGCGAGGATCGCGCCCGGCGGGTGCGCCTGGGCCCGCTGCAGGAACGTGATCTGGCGGACCGCGGCCTTGGCCTCGGGATGACCCGGATTGTTGTCCAGGATCTTCTGATACGCCTGCCGGGCCGCTTCGAAGTCACCCGCGTCCAGGTGCGCCCGTGCCTGCGCGAGTTCCGGATCGACCTGCTCCTCGGCCGGGCCGCCTTGGAGTTTGCCGGCCGTCGCGTTGAGCAGGGAGTTGATCCAGGCGCGCACCTGCTCGGCCGGCTGCGGGCCGGCGAAGCTCGCCAACGGTTGGCCGGCGGCAACCGCGATCACCGTGGGAACGGCCTGTACCCCGAACATCTGCGCCACCCGCGGAGCCGCGTCGACGTTGACCGTCGCCAGCGACCACTTGCCGCCGTCGGACTGGGCGAACTGACCCAGCGTCTGGCCGAGCTGCACGCTCGCATCGCTGCGGGGTGACCACAGCAGCACCACCACCGGAACCTGATTGGACCGGACCAGAACCTCGGCTTCCAGATTGGCCTCGGTGACGTCGACCCCGCCGGCGGGAGCCGAGCCGCCTTCGCCGGATGAGGCCCGCTGTTTGAGCGCCGAAAGGTCAACCGCTCCGGCCATGGACGCCGCGACAGGACGTGGACGAGTCACGTAGTTCAGTTTGTCACGTCGTATCGCCGGCCCGAAGCCCCGGTTGGGTAATCCCGGCGGGCATGTCGGGTCGAGCGCCCAGGCGCCCGGTGCGGTCCGCCCAGACGAGGAACGGCACGCTGGCCAGAGGTGCGCAGCCGGCCAGCGCACCGGCGAGCCAGGTGACCGGGGACCAACCGCGCGCGAGGCCGACCAGTACGCCGACCACCACGAACGCGACGAAGATCGCGCCGTGGACCGGCCCGAACACCTTGACGCCGAGTTCGGTGCGCGGACTGCCCAGGTACTTGAAGTACATCCCGATCAGCAGGCCGACCCAGCTCACCGCCTCCAGCAGGGCGACGAGCCGGAACCAGCCCACGACCGAGCGCAGGTCGAAGGTGTCCGTCACGGCCGCCTATTGTGCCCGAACGTCGCCCTTTCTACTACTTGCCGTCATACGACGCGGCGTCGAACAATCCGGCCGTCAGGGCCGGCGCAGCACCAGGGCGTCGCCCTGACCCCCCGCGCCACAGAGCGCGGCGACGGCGTAGCCCTTGCCGCGGCGCGACAGCTCCAGCGCCGCGTGCAGCGTGATCCGCGCTCCGGACATGCCGATGGGATGGCCGATCGCGATCGCGCCGCCGTTGACGTTGACCTTCTCCGGATCGGCGCCGAGCTCGCGGGTCGAGGCCAGCGCCACCGCGGCGAACGCTTCGTTGATCTCGATGACGTCGAGCTGGTCCACCGTGATCCCCTCGCGCGCAATGGCTTTCTTGATCGCATTGGCGGGCTGGGACTGCAGGGTGGAGTCGGGGCCGGCGACCACGCCGTGCGCGCCGATCTCGCAGAGCCAGGACAGCCCGAGCTGCTCGGCCTTGGCCTTGTTCATCACCACCACCGCGCAGGCGCCGTCGGAGATCTGCGACGACGAACCGGCGGTGATGGTGCCGTCCTTGCGGAAGGCCGGCGGGAGCCCGGCCAGCGACTCCACGGTGGTGTTGGCGCGAATGCCCTCGTCCTGGGCGAACTCGATCGGGTCGCCCTTGCGTTGCGGGATCGACACCGGCACCACCTCGTCGGCGAACACCCCGTCCTTCCACGCCGCGGCGGCCCGCTGGTGGCTGCGGGCGGCGAACGCGTCCTGCTCCTCACGGGTGAACTTGTCGACGTCGTTGCGCTGTTCGGTCAGCGCGCCCATCGGCTGGTCGGTGAACACGTCGTGCAGCCCGTCGTAGGCCAGGTGGTCCAGCACGGTGACGCTGCCGTACTTGTAGCCCGAGCGGGCGTCCATGAGCAGGTGCGGCGCTCTGGTCATCGACTCCTGACCACCGGCGACGACGACGTCGAACTCACCGGCCCGGATCAGCTGGTCGGCCAGCGCGATCGCGTCGATGCCCGACAGGCACATCTTGTTGATCGACAGCGCCGGCACCTCCCAGGGGATGCCCGCGCCCACGGCCGCCTGGCGGGCCGGCATCTGGCCGGCACCGGCGGTGAGCACCTGGCCCATGATCACGTACTCCACTGCCGACGCCGGGACCTTGGCCTTCTCCAGAGCACCCTTGATGGCGATGGCACCGAGCTCGGTGGCCGAGAAATCCTTCAGCGAGCCCATCATCTTGCCGATCGGGGTACGGGCTCCGGCAACGATCACCGACGTCGTCATGCGTGTCCTTCCGAGAACGGGGTATACGGAGTGTGGCTGATGACACATTCCGTAAACATCTGTCTCAAGGTTACCGTTGCGTTATGACCACTGAACACGTAGATGCCCGTCCCGCCCTGGCCAGCGCCTTGGTGACGGGAATAGATCACGTGGGGATCGCGGTGCCGGATCTCGACGCCGCGATCAAGTGGTATCACGATCACCTCGGCATGATCGTCCTGCACGAGGAGGTCAACGAGGAACAGGGCGTTCGCGAAGCCATGCTCGCGGTGCGCGGCGCCCCGGTGGGCAGCTCCGAGATCCAGCTGCTCGCCCCACTGAACGAGAAGTCGACGATCGCGAAGTTCATCGACACCCGCGGCCCCGGCCTGCAGCAACTGGCCTACCGGGTCAGCGATATCGACGCGCTCTCCGAGCGGCTGCGCGCCGACGGGCTGCGTCTGCTCTACGACGCCCCCAAGCGCGGCACCGCCAACTCCCGGATCAACTTCATCCATCCCAAGGACGCCGGCGGTGTGCTGATCGAACTCGTTGAGCCGGCAGCCGATTCGGCACACTGACTCACGACGCGCTCATGACCATCTGCGGGTAGGTCGCCGCGTCGACCGATGCGCCCAGCACGGCGTGTGCCAGTGCCGGCGCTCCTCGACCGCCCGTTCCCCGAACTCCACCGGCCACACCACCAGATGCGCTGTGCCCGGCCGGATTTCGTGATCGCACCCGGGACATCGGTACGTCTTGGTGGCGCGCACCGCGGGCACCGACCGCACCTCGTATTCCCACCCGTCCGGGCCGATTTCGATGCGTCGCGGCTGCGGCAGCGGCGGCAACAGCGGACCGCGACCCGATCGACGGGCTGAGCGGCGCTTGCGGCCCATCACCGGAACCCGTCAGAACAGCCGGAACTCATCGCTGTCCATGCCCCGCATCTGGTCGTAATCCAAGGTGACACAGCGGATTCCACGGTCGTTCGCCAGCGTGCGGGCCTGCGGTTTGATCTGCTGGGCGGCCAGGATCCCGGTCACCGGCGCCAACAGGCTGTCCCGGTTGAGCAGCTCCAGATAACGGGTCAACTGCTCCACCCCGTCGATCTCGCCGCGGCGTTTCACCTCAACGGCGACCGTGCGGCCCTCGGCATCGCGGCACAACAGATCCACCGGGCCGATGGCGGTCATGTACTCCCGGCGCACCAGGGTGTAGCCCGGCCCGAGCACCTCGACGTGTTCGGCCAGCAACTCCTGCAGATGGGCCTCCACCCCGTCCTTGACCAGGCCGGGGTCCACGCCGAGGTCGTGGGTGGAGTCGTGCTCGATGTCCTCGACGACGATGCGCAGTTGTTCGCCGGCCTTGTTCTCGACGATCCACAACAGGGTCGACCCGTCGACCTCCTCGGTCAACCGGCACGGCGGGCTCATCCAGTTCAGCGGCTTGTAGGCGCGGTCGTCGGCGTGGACGCTGACCGACCCGTCGGCCTTGAACAGCAGCAGGCGCCGGGCCGAGGGCAGATGCGCGGTCAGCCGCCCCACGTAGTCGACGGTGCAGCGAGCGATGACGAGTCGCACCTGAACAACCTTAGGGGGCGCGACGCACCATCTAGGCTCTAGGCACGATGACCGCCAACAGGAGCCTCGCGCACCGGCTGGGTCGGCTGCTCGAGACGGTGACTCGGCAGAGCGGGCGGTTGCCGCAGCAGACGCCCGAATACGGGTCCTGGGTCCTGGGCAAACCCACCGAGAGCCAGCGGCGCCGCCGGATCCGCATCCAGACCATCCTGACCGTGCTGATCCTGCTGGTGAACCTGCTCGGCATCGCGGTGGCAACGGTGTTGGTGGCATTCGTGTTCCCCAACCCCAGCGTGTTCACCGACGCCCCGGCATGGCTGACCTACGGGGTGGCGCCGGCCACCATCGGGCTGGCGCTCGGGGCGGGCACGGTGTGGGTCACCACCCAGACGGTGCGCTCGCTGCGGTGGGCCATCGAGGAGCGCCGGCCCGACCGCGACGACCAGCGCGAGACCTTCCTGGCGCCCTGGCGGGTGGCACGCACGATCCTGGTGCTTTGGGGGGTGGGCGCGGTGCTGACGACCACGCTCTACGGGCTGCAGGACAGCGTGTTCATCCCGCGGTTCCTGTTCGGTGTGGGCTTCTCGGGCATCGTCGTGGCCACCGCCTGCTATCTGGTCACCGAGTTCGCGCTGCGCCCGGTCGCGGCCCAGGCCCTGGAGGCGGGCCGGCCGCCGCGCCGGCTGGCCACCGGCATCATGGGCCGGCTCATGCTGGTCTGGTTGCTGGGCTCCGGGGTGCCGGTGATGGGTATCGCGGTGACCGCGTTCTTCGCGCTGGTGCTGCGCAACCTGACCCACGAACAATTCGCCTACGCGGTGCTGGCCATCGCGGCGGCGACGATCGCGTTCGGGTCGGTGTTGATGTGGCTGATGTCGTGGCTCACCGCGACACCGGTAAGGGTGGTGCGCGAGGCGCTGCACCACGTCGAACGCGGCGACCTGAACTGCAACGTGGTGGTGTTCGACGGCACCGAGCTCGGCGAGTTGCAGCGCGGCTTCAACTCGATGGTCGCCGGGCTGCGGGAACGCGAGCGGCTACGGGACCTGTTCGGCCGCCACGTCGGGCGGGAGGTGGCGGCCGCCGCCGAGCGGCAGCGTCCTCAGCTCGGCGGCGAAGAACGCCACGTGGCCGTCCTGTTCGTCGACATCATCGGCTCGACCCAGCTGGTGACCCGCCGGCCCGCCCCGGAGGTGGTCGACCTGCTCAACCGGTTCTTCTCGGTGATCGTCGACGAGGTCGACCGCCAGCACGGGATCGTCAACAAGTTCGAGGGCGACGGAGCGCTGGCGGTCTTCGGCGCACCCAACCGGCTGGACAACCCGGAGGACCATGCGCTGGCGGCCGCGCGCGCCATCTCCCGGCGGGTGCACGCCGAGGCGCCCGAATGCGAGGCGGGCATCGGCGTGGCCTCCGGACGCGCGGTGGCCGGCAACGTCGGCGCCAACGAACGCTTCGAATACACCGTGATCGGCGAGCCGGTCAACGAGGCGGCGCGGCTGTGCGAGCTGGCCAAGGACACCCCGCAACACCTGCTCGCGTCGGCGGACGCGGTGGCCAGGGCCGGCGAAACGGAAAGAGCCCATTGGACTTTGGGCGACACCGTGACGCTACGCGGCTACACCCAGCCGACTCGGCTGGCGACCCCGGTGCGGCTGTGATCGGCCCGCCGACCGGCGGGCCGATCGGCTAGGCCGTCGGCACCCAGTTGCCGTGGAACCCCGCGGGCACCCGGTGCGGCAGCGAGATCCGTGCCACGTCCTGCAGCGTCTGGGCGTCGAGGAGCGCCAGCTCGCTGCGGTCGGTTGGCCTGTCGTAGACAAACCCCATGAGCACCCCGTCGTCCTCGGCGGCGTCCGGGGATGAGGGGACGAACACGAACTCCCCGAGCACCTTTCCCGCACCGAACGACCGCTGGATCGACCCGCTGCCGGCGAAATCGTGCTTGAGCAGGGTGTCGCTGCCCTCTCCGCCCGGGAACGCCGGCGCGTAGCCGTACCGGTGCCGCCGGCCGACCCGCCGTTCGTCGACCCGCGGGAATTCCTGGGCGCGATCGTCGACGCGGCTTTCGCGCACCTTGCCGTCGGCGAGGTCGACCACCCAGCGGTCGAGCGTCGGATCGCCCTCGTCGGGCCCGAGCCGGTGGGTGTCGAACATCTTCGGGTGCCGCACCACATCGAGCACGACGGTGTCCCCGTCGTCGTAGGCGTTGAGCGGGTGGAAGACATAGCAGGGTTCGACGTCGAACCAGCGCACGTCGCGGCCGTCGCCGTCACGCGGCATCACCCCGACCCGCGCCGGGTGGTTCGGGTTCCACGAGTACGGGAACCGCCGATCGGTCGACGGCCGGGGCCGGCGGGCCGCGATGGGATCGGGAATCCGGATCCGCCCGATCAGCGCCGAGAGCACCAGCCGCGCCGGGAGCCGCAACGGCCGGGGCACGGCCATCTCGGCCATCTGTCGGACGTCGGCAGTGACCGGCAGGTCGTAGATCACCACGTGGTTCTCGGTCAGCGAGAAGTCGTGCATCATCGGCGCACCGGCGACCGGGATGTCGACGACGCGCCGGGCCCGGCCGTCGACGCCGATCACCGAGTACTGGACCCGGTTGCCACCGAACAGGTTGTACGAGACCGCGTGCAGTTCACCGGTTTCCGGATCCCGCTTGGGATGCGCGGTGTAGCCGCCGGTGAGGGTGCCGTCGAAGTCGCAGGCGCCCACGGTCGCCAACTCGTCGGTGAGCTCCACGCACGCCAATCCGGCCTCGACCAACGCGATGGTCTTGCCGGCGTGACCGATCACGTTGGTGTTGGCGCCGATTCCGGACACCGGGAAGTGTCCGGGCGGAGGCTGCTCACCGAGCGCGCGGGCGGTTTCGGGTCCGCGCACCCAGCGGTTGCGGTACCACTCGGCCTTCCCGTCGCGGATCCGGATGCCGTGCACCATGCCGTCGCCGACGAACCAGTGGTACAGCTCCGGGTCGATCTCGCCCACCGGGTCGGGCCCGTTGCGCAGGTACCGGCCGTCCAGCCAGTCCGGAATGGTTCCGGTGACCGGCAGGTCGGTCAGCGTGTACTCCTCACCGATCGGCGCGAAAGCGCCCGTCAGGTAGCGGCTCATGGTGATGCTCCTTCGGCTGTAACACTGTTATTGGTCCTGTATAACAGTGTTATGGCATCATGGCAAGCATGGCGGACGCGATGCGTGACCGATTGGTTCAGGCGGGGGTGCGGATCCTCGAGCGCGACGGGGTGCACGCGCTGAGCGCGCGCAAGGTGGCTGCGGAGTCCGGTTCGTCGACCATGGCGGTGTACACCCACTTCGGCGGCATGACGGGCCTGATCGACGCAATCGCCAACGAGGCGTTCGGCCGGTTCACCGCCGCGCTGACCGGCATTCCCGCCACCGACGACCCGGTGGCCGACTTCTTCGTGATGGGCGCGGCGTACCGTCGGTTCGCGCTGGAGAACCCGCAGCGCTACCAGATGATGTTCGGCACCCACACCCCGTCGCTGAACCGCTACCGCGCCGACCTCACCGTGACCGGAAGCGCCTCCGCCCGCCCCGAGTGGGCGGCGTCGTTCCAGGCGTTGCGCACCGCGGTCCGCCGCATGATCGAGGCCGGGCGCATCCGCGACGAGGGCGAGGTGGCGATCGCCGGCCAGATATGGAGCGTGGTGCACGGCGCGGTGATGCTGGAGATGGCCGGGTTCTTCGGCCACGAGGGTCACGGCATGGCGCAGATCCTGCGTCCGTTGACGGTGAACATCCTGGTGGCTCTCGGCGACCGGCCGGATCGCGTCGAACGGTCCCTGGCCGCGGCGCAGGCCGCGCTGGCCGACGTCTGAGCATCGAAGCGCATTGGGACACAAGGATGTTGGTGACCGGATCGGACACCCGCCGCGATGCGAGTGAGGTCGCCTGGTTCGTTGTGGTGACCACGGTGGTCACCTGGCTGTGCTACCTGCCGATCATCTGCGCCGCACGCCGGCCCGACGGAATCGACCCGGCGCTGGGGCTGCTCGCCCTGACGGCCGTGCTGTCGCCGACCGTGACGGCGTGCGTGCTGGCGACCCTGCGGGGCGGCCGTGCCGAGCTGCGGCGCCTGCTCCGGGCGAGCGTGGCCGCCCGGTTCGCACTGCGCTGGTACCTCGTGGTGCTGCTCGTGCCGTTCGCGATCCCGTTGGCTGCGGTGGCCGTCGACGCGGTGGTCTCCGGCACCTCCCCGGCGGCATGGGTGACCGCCGCCGGCGCCCAGACGCTGGCGACCTTCTGGATCGCCCCGCTGGGCGAGGACGCCGGCTGGCGCGGTTACGCCCTGGCCCGGATGCTGCGGCTGACCAGCCCACTGGCCACCAGCCTGGTGCTCGGGCCGCTGTGGGCGCTGTGGCACCTGCCGATGGCGCTGGTGCCGGGCACCGCCCAGGCCGATCAGCCGTTCCTGTTGTTCGCCGTGCAACTCACCGGGGCGACGATGATCTTCGTCCGGGTCTACCTGGGCACCGGCGGCAGCGTGCTGGCGATGATGCTCATGCACGCCGCGGCCAACCTCGCCTTCAACACGGTGCCGGTCTTCGTCCACGAGGGCGGCAACCCGGCCCGTACCACGGTGCTGTCGCTGCTGTATCTGGCCGCGGGCGCGATCGCGCTCGCCTCCCTCGGCCGCCGGGCGGCCGCTGCGGACCGAAAGTGCCCGCCGGCGCCGGCGACGCCCGCGTGACGGGTCGGTCACATCCAGCGCGTGTTACCTGATACTGCGCGTCACGGTAACTACACTTCGTAGTATGCACGGGTCGATCGCCCCCGAGGGGCTGCTGCGGATCGAGGACTGCCTGGATGCCGACGGCGGCATCGTGCTGCCGCCGGGCGTCACGCTGATCTCGCTGATCGAGCGCAACGTCACCCACGTCGGGGACGCGATCGCGTTCCGGTATCTCGACTTCGCCGGCGACGGCCGCACCGTCGAGTTGACCTGGTCGCAGCTCGGCACCCGGATGGCGGCGATCGGCTCCCGGATCCAACAGGTCACTCAGCGCGGTGACCGGGTGGCGGTCCTGGCCCCGCAGGGTCTCGACTACGTCGCCGGGTACTTCGCCGCGGTGCAGGCCGGCCGCATCGCGGTGCCGCTGTTCGCCCCGGAGCTGCAGGGCCACGCCGAACGGCTCGATACCGCGCTCACCGATGCGCGCCCGGCCGCCATCCTGACGACCCGGTCCGCGGCCGCGGCGGTCACCGGATTTCTGGAGTCGGTCGATGCGGCCCGCGGCGCCGCGGTGCTGCTCGTCGACGAGATCCCCGACGCGGCGGCCGGCGAGTTCGTCCCGGTGCCCATCGACGTCGACGATGTGTCACACCTGCAGTACACGTCGGGGTCGACGCGGCCGCCGGTCGGTGTCGAGATCACCCACCGGGCGGTCGGCACCAACCTGCTGCAGATGATCCTGTCGATCGACCTGCTGGACCGGAACACCCACGGGGTCAGCTGGCTTCCGCTGTACCACGACATGGGGTTGTCGATGATCGGCTTCCCCGCGGTCTACGGCGGCTACTCGACGCTGATGTCGCCCACCGCGTTTCTGCGTCGCCCGCAGCGGTGGATCCGGGCCCTGTCGGACGGATCCCGGGTCGGGCGGGTGGTCACCGCCGCGCCCAACCTGGCCTACGAGTACACCGCTCAGCGCGGCCGTCCCGATTCCGGCGAGGACATCGACCTGAGCAACGTGGTGATGATCATCGGCTCCGAGCCGGTCAGCATGGCCGCGATCACCGAGTTCTCCACCGCGTTCACGCCGTACGGGTTGCGGCCCAACGCCATCAAACCGTCGTACGGGATCGCCGAGGCGACGTTGTTCGTCTCGACGATCGGCCCCGAGGCCTGCCCGAGGGCCGTCCACCTCGACCGGGAGCAGTTGAGCCTCGGCCGGGCCGTGCCGCTGCCGGCCGACGCGCCGGGCGCGGTCACCCACGTCTCCTGCGGACAGGTCGCACGCAGCCAGTGGGCGGTGATCGTCGACCCCGACGACCACACCGAACTGCCCGACGGGCGGATCGGCGAGATCTGGGTGCACGGCGACAACGTGGCGCCGCGGTACTGGGAACGGCCCGAGGAATCGCAGGCGACGTTCAATGCGACGCTGCGGTCGCGGCTGCCGGTGCACAGCCACGCCGACGGTGCACCGGACACCGCGACGTGGCTGCGCACCGGCGACCTGGGTGTCTATCTGGACGGTGAACTGTATGTCACCGGCCGCCGCGCGGACATGATCGTCGTCGACGGCAAACAGCACTATCCGCACGACGTCGAGGCCACCGTGGCGGCCGCGTCACCGCTGGTACGGCGCGGTTACGCCGCGGCGTTCCCGACCGACGACGGGGTCGTGGTGGTGGCCGAGCGGGCGCCCCGCACGCGTCGGACCGACCCGGCGCCGGCGATCGAGGCGATCCGCCGGGCGGTCGCCGATGTACACGGCCTCGCCGTCGCCGACGTTCGGCTGGTGCCGGCCGGGTCGATCCCGCGCACCACCAGCGGCAAGCTGGCGCGGCGGTCCTGCCGCGCCGAATACCTCAGCGGTGGCTTCGACTAGACCGCGTTGAGCGCGGCGTCGTAGTTGGGCTCCTGGCCGATCTCGGGCACCAACTCGGTGTAGGCGACCTCACCGTTGGCGTTGATCACCACAACCGCACGCGCGAGCAACCCGGCCATCGGACCGTCGGCGATGGTCACGCCGTAGTCCTCACCGAAGCTGCTGCGGAACGCCGAGGCGGTGATGACGTTCTCGATGCCCTCGGCGCCGCAGAAACGCTTCTGCGCGAACGGCAGATCCTTCGACACGCACAGCACGGTCGCGCCGGACGAGGCGGCCCGCTCGTTGAAGGTGCGCACGCTCGTCGCGCACACCGGGGTGTCGATCGACGGGAAGATGTTCAGCAGGACCGACTTGCCCCGGTACTGCTGGTCGGTGATCTCGCCGAGGTCGGTTCCGATGAGCGTGAAGCCGGGCGCCTTGGACCCGACAGCCGGCAGCTCACCAACGGTATTAAGGGGATTTCCACGCAGGGTTATCTGTGCCACACGGACAGTCTGCCAAACGCTACCGCCATGCGAACACCGGCTGCTCGAGCCCGTCGACCGGGTCGCTGCGCCCCTCGAGCCCCAGCCAACGCAGCTGCAACAGCACCGCGCCGGTCGGCGCATGGATGAGGTCGTTGCCCAGCGGGATCTGCACTACCGGGCGGGGGCTTTCCGCAATGGTGATGAAGCGTGGAGAATCGGGCCGTTGCAGCTGGTGCAGCCCCACCCGGTAGACGGCGGCGACCTCCTCCGGGGCGGGCCGCAGGTCGAGCCGGCCGCCGCCCCACAGCACCACCGGAGTGATCACATAACCCGATCGGGTCGGGTAGTCGTCGAGCAGGCCGAGCACCGCCGAACCCGGCAGCGTGACGCCGAGTTCCTCGTCGAGTTCGCGCAGCGCGGCGTCGACCGCGCTCTCCCCCGGATCCAGCCGGCCCCCGGGCAACGCCCATTGGGCCGCATGCGATGACAACCGAATCGCCCTGCGGCACAACAGGAACGCCGCTCCGCCGGACACGTTGACCATACGGCCGTCCAAGGCGGGATCGGGCAACGGCCGACCGCCGATCCACTCGTCGACAGGTGCGGGATCGACGCGGTCCTCGCCGACGGTCGAGTCGACCAGCACCACCGCGACGGCCGCATGCCGCTTGGACGGGTCGGTCACGGTGCGGCGTTCATGGCGTGCCAGATTCGCCGTGATCTGTTCCCGCAGCACCGGGTCGTATCTGATCGTCACGGCTCGACGATAGTCAACGCCGCGGGCGGGTCGGGGGGCAGCGGCGGCGCGACTGCCTTGTCGGATTTCCGCTAGTTCCTCAGCCCGGCAGCTGTCATGGTGTGAGGGTGCACGACGACTTCGACCGCTGCTACCGGGCCGTCCAGTCGAAGGACGCCCGGTTCGACGGCTGGTTCGTCACCGCGGTGTTGAGCACCGGCATCTACTGTCGGCCGAGTTGTCCGGCCCGGACGCCGCATGCCCGTAACATCCGCTTCTACCCCACCGCCGCGGCCGCGCAGCAAGCCGGGTTCCGCGCCTGCAAACGCTGCCGGCCGGACGCCTCGCCGGGCTCGCCGGAGTGGAACGTGCGCGGGGACGTGGTGGCCCGGGCGATGCGGCTGATCGCCGACGGGGTGGTGGACCGGGACGGGGTCGGCGGGCTCGCCGCTCGGCTGGGCTACTCGACCCGCCACCTCGAACGGCTACTACAGGCCGAGGTGGGCGCCGGCCCCCTCGCGCTGGCCCGCGCAGAGCGGGCCCAGACCGCCCGGGTGTTGATCGAGACAACCGAACTGCCGTTCAGTGACGTGGCCTTCGCGGCGGGTTTCGCGAGCATCCGCCAGTTCAACGACACCGTGCGGGCGGTCTGCGCCACGACTCCGACCGAGTTGCGGCGGCGGGCCCGGGCGCGATACGGGCCGGCCGGCGGCACCGGGGCGTTGTCGCTGCGACTGCCGGTCCGCACGCCGTTCGCTTACGAAGGGGTGTTCGGGCACCTCGCGGCGTGCGCGGTGCCGGGACTGGAGGAGGTTCGCGACGGAGCCTATCGGCGCACGCTACGGCTGCCGCGTGGCGGCGGGATCGTTGCACTGACCCCGCGACCGGACCACGTCCGCTGCCAGATCGTGTTGGACGATTTCCGTGATCTCGCTACCGCGATCGCCCGGTGCCGGCGTCTGCTCGACCTCGACGCCGACCCCGCTGCGGTGGTCGAGGCGCTCGGCGCCGACGAGGACCTGCGCGCAGTGGTGGCAAAGGCGCCGGGCCAACGCATCCCGCGCACGGTCGACGAACCCGAGCTGGCGGTGCGTGTCGTTCTGGCTCAACAGGTTTCGGTGAAGGCGGCTGCCACGCACACGGCCCGGCTGGTGGCGGCGCACGGGCGGCGGATCGAGGATGCCGGTGGCGGGTTGACGCATGTGTTCCCGTCGATCGAGCAGCTGGCCGCGTCCGATTTCGGTGAACTGGCGATCCCGGCGGCACGCCGCCGGACCCTGGCTGCGCTGACCGCAGCGCTGGCCGAGGGCGAGGTGGTGCTCGACACCGGCTGCGACTGGAACCGTGTTCGCGAGCAGCTGTGCGCGCTGCCGGGGATCGGCCCGTGGACCGCGGAGGTTATCGCGATGCGCGGTCTCGGCGACCCCGACGCGTTCCCGGTGGCCGACCTCGGGCTGCGGGTGGCGGCCGGCCAGCTGGGCCTGCCCGCCGATCCGCGTCGGCTCGCCGAGCACAGCCGGCGGTGGCGGCCGTGGCGCTCCTATGCCACCCAGTACCTGTGGTCGACGCTCGACCACGCGGTCAACCGCTGGCCGCCCGCGGCGTGACGCCTCTGCCGCATGCCGGATCTCAGCGCGGCCGGTAACCGGATTCGGCCGGCAGCGGCGGCGGCAACGGGGTGGTCGGGCTCGCCGATGTGGTCGGCGCAGCGGTCGCCGACTCCGTCGAGCCCGGGCGGTGCACATCGAGCATCTTCTCGGTGCGAAGCACCCGGCCACCAGCTTCGATCAGCAGCGCGTCCTGGTCCACGGTGTAGGTGACGCCGTCGTGCTTGGCGACGAACGTGCCGTCACCGGCACGGGTCGCCGTGACGATCAGCCGGGCGCCGTCGCGGATCCGAACGCCGCGGTACTCGAGGCCGCCTCGGGGCGTCTCGCAGATCGCCACCCGTGAGTTCGCCGTGCTGCCGAACAGCACCGGCTTGTTCGGCGCCGCGCACCGCGCGGTCGAATCGACATACCCCCGGTCGTCGCTGGTCGGCGCCGCCTGCACCGTGGGCGCGGCCAGCAACAGTCCCGCCGCGGCCTCGGCGATCAGCACGACCAGCCCGATTTCCCGCATGCGAGTGCCCACGTGTCCACGACACCACCATCCGGCGGCTGCCGCGAGGCCTGCGAAAAAGAATTGACGAATTCGTTAGCTACGCGCAATGCGGCGGCAGGCAGGCAGGCGGACCTCCGGGGGGGCACCGTGCTGTCGGTTTTCCGCCAGCACGGCTGCCGTCGCCGTGCCATCGTGGACGGAGTACAGATCTCGCGGCGCCCGCCGCGGACCGGTCGATTGGACTGAAGTCGCCGAGGGAGAGAGCCAAAGACTATGGACGTCTTGAAGTTTCGGGTGATCGACAGCCCGATCGGCCCGCTCACGCTGGCCGGCGTCGACGGCCGGTTGCGTCACCTGCGCATGGTCGATCAGACCCATGAACCCAGCCGGGAGCACTGGCAACCCGACGACACCGTGTTCCCCGATGTGGTCGACCAACTCGATGCGTACTTCGCCGGCGATCTCAAGGAGTTCGACGTCGCCCTGGATCTGGTCGGCACCGCGTTCCAGCGCAAGGTATGGGCGGCGCTGCTGACAATCCCCTATGGGGAAACCCGGTCGTACGGAGAGATCGCCCGCCAGATCGGTTCCCCGGGGGCGTCGCGGGCCGTCGGATTGGCCAACGGCCACAACCCGGTCGCGATCATCGTGCCGTGCCACCGGGTGATCGGGGCGAACGGCGGCCTCACCGGATACGGTGGGGGCCTCGAACGCAAGCGCATGCTCCTCGACATGGAGAAGGGCCGAATCGCCCCTGCGGCCACGCTATTCGACTGATTATCGGGCGGGGCCGGACGTTCTTTCGAACCTGTCATGGTGCAGCGAAAGTACGGGTGAAGGCCGGCCCTGTTGCAGTCTCGGTGAAGGCAGGCAGAACGGGCCCGAGAAATAGCCCCGAGAAATAGCCCCGAGAAATGGCGCAGAAACGCCTGTGGCCCCCGGTTGGGGGCCACAGGTGGTGTGTGTGTTCGGCGGTGTCCTACTTTTCCACCCGTTGTGGGCAGTATCATCGGCGCTGGCAGGCTTAGCTTCCGGGTTCGGGATGGGACCGGGCGTTTCCCTGCCGCTATTGACCACCGTAACTCTATGTGATTCTTGCATGCCCCGGTTTTGTTTTGGTGGTGGGGTGGGGTTTGGTTGTGGATGGGTGTGGTTGCGAGCACACACACGGTTGGTGTGGTTGGTGTGTGTAAGTTTTCGGCCGGTTAGTGCCAGTTCCCTCAACACATTGCTGTGCGTGCAGGTCTGGCCTATCAATCCCGTGTTCTGCGGGGGGCCTTATCCCTCCTGGAGGGTGAGAAGCCTGGTCTTGGAAGGGGTTTCCCGCTTAGATGCTTTCAGCGGTTATCCTGTCCGAACGTGGCTATCCAGCGGTGCCCCTGGCGGGACAACTGGTGTACCAGAGGTTCGTCCGTCCCGGTCCTCTCGTACTAGGGACAGGTTTCCTCAAGCTTCTGACGCGCGCGGCGGATAGAGACCGAACTGTCTCACGACGTTCTAAACCCAGCTCGCGTGCCGCTTTAATGGGCGAACAGCCCAACCCTTGGGACCTGCTCCAGCCCCAGGATGCGACGAGCCGACATCGAGGTGCCAAACCATCCCGTCGATATGGACTCTTGGGGAAGATCAGCCTGTTATCCCCGGGGTACCTTTTATCCGTTGAGCGACACCCCTTCCACTCGGGGGTGCCGGATCACTAGTCCCGACTTTCGTCCCTGCTTGACACGTCCGTCTCGCAGTCAAGCTCCCTTGTGCACTTACACTCAACACCTGATTGCCGTCCAGGTTGAGGGAACCTTTGGGCGCCTCCGTTACCTTTTAGGAGGCAACCGCCCCAGTTAAACTACCCGCCAGGCACTGTCCCTGAACCCGATTCAGGGTTCGAGGTTAGATGCCCAATACGATCAGAGTGGTATTTCAACGACGACTCCACCCGAACTGGCGTCCAGGCTTCACAGTCTCCCACCTATCCTACACAAACCGCATCGAGCACCAATACCAAGTTGTAGTAAAGGTCCCGGGGTCTTTTCGTCCTGCCGCGCGTAACGAGCATCTTTACTCGTAGTGCAATTTCGCCGAGTCTGTGGTTGAGACAGTCGAGAAGTCGTTACGCCATTCGTGCAGGTCGGAACTTACCCGACAAGGAATTTCGCTACCTTAGGATGGTTATAGTTACCACCGCCGTTTACTGGGGCTTAAATTCTCCGCTTCACCCCGAAGGGTTAACGGGTCCTCTTAACCTTCCAGCACCGGGCAGGCGTCAGTCCGTATACATCGTCTTGCGACTTCGCACGGACCTGTGTTTTTAGTAAACAGTCGCTTCTCGCTGGTCTGTGCCACCCACCCCCGCTCCCGCCGCAAGGACGTTCACGGTACGTGGGTCCCCCTTCTCCCGAAGTTACGGGGGCATTTTGCCGAGTTCCTTAACCACAGTTCACTCGTACGCCTCGGTATTCTCTACCTGACCACCTGTGTCGGTTTGGGGTACGGGCCGTGTATGCGCTCGCTAGAGGCTTTTCTCGACAGCATAGGATCACCGAATTCGCCTCACTCGGCTATGCATCACCTCTCAGGCACACAAGGGACGGATTTGCCTATCCCTCGCCCTACAGGCTTACCCCAGCACTACCACTCGCTGGTACGGCTACCTTCCTGCGTCACCCCATCGCTTGGCTACTACCCACCCGGGTCCCGCGCAGCCCCCAACCGTCACCCCGAAAGGTGATCGGCCGGGTTTTGGGCGGTTAGCAGAATGGATTCACCAGGGTCGCTCATACACGGGTACGGGAATATCAACCCGTTGTCCATCGACTACGCCTGTCGGCCTCGCCTTAGGTCCCGACTCACCCTGGGCGGACTGGCCTGGCCCAGGAACCCTTGGTCTTCCGGCGGGCAAGGTTCTCACTTGCCTTATCGCTACTCATGCCTGCATTCTCACTCCCCACACCTCCACCACCAATCACTTGGTGACTTCACCGATATGGGGACGCTCCCCTACCCAGCCACACAACGTGGCTGCCGCGGCTTCGGCGGTGTGCTTAAGCCCCGCTACATTATCGGCGCACAATCACTTGACCAGTGAGCTATTACGCACTCTTTCAAGGATGGCTGCTTCTAAGCCAACCTCCTGGTTGTCTTCGCGACTGCACATCCTTTCCCACTTAGCACACACTTAGGGGCCTTAGCCGGCGATCTGGGCTGTTTCCCTCTCGACGCACGGAGCTTATCCCCCGCCGTCTCACTGCCGCGCTACACCTTGCCGGCATTCGGAGTTTGGCTGACGTCAGTAACCTGTGAGGGCCCATCGGCCATCCAGTAGCTCTACCTCCGGCAAGAACCACGCGACGCTGCACCTAAATGCATTTCGGGGAGAACCAGCTATCACGGAGTTTGATTGGCCTTTCACCCCTACCCACAGCTCATCCCCTCAGTCTTCAACCTAAGTGGGTTCGGGCCTCCACGCGGTCTTACCCGCGCTTCACCCTGGCCATGGGTAGATCACCCCGCTTCGGGTCCAGAACATGCCACTACACCAACCCCAACAGGTCGGATACGCCCTATTCAGACTCGCTTTCGCTACGGCTACCCCCCAACGGGTTAACCTCGCGACATGCCCCTGACTCGCAGGCTCATTCTTCAAAAGGCACGCCATCACCCCACACCGGGGGCTCTGACGGGTTGTAGGCACATGGTTTCAGGTACTCTTTCACTCCCCTCCCGGGGTACTTTTCACCATTCCCTCACGGTACTGATCCGCTATCGGTCACTGGGGAGTATTTAGGCTTACCGGGTGGTCCCGGCAGATTCACAGCAGATTCCACGGGCCCGCTGCTACTCGGGGAAACGTTCTCCAGGAGCCGCGATGTTTTCGTCTACGGGGCTCTCACCCACTACGGCAGACCATCCCAGGCCACTTCGACTAACACCACGGTTTCTCACTCCTGCCCAGGCCGGCGGACCTGAGAAGAAAACGCCCCACAACACCGCGCACACAACCCCCGCCGGGTATCACATGCACGCGGTTTAGCCTCATCCGCGTTCGCTCGCCACTACTGACGGAATCACGGTTGTTTTCTCTTCCTACGGGTACTGAGATGTTTCACTTCCCCGCGTTCCCCCCCGACACCTATACATTCAGTGCCGGGTGACACGACATCACTCGTGCCGGGTTTCCCCATTCGGACATCCTCGGATCACAGCTCGGTTGGCAGCTCCCCGAGGCTTATCGCAGCCTCCCACGTCCTTCATCGGCTCCCAGTGCCAAGGCATCCACCATGCGCCCTTACACACTTACACACACAACTCGGAAGAACTCGCATTGCACCACACCACAACACACACCCCCACAAACGAGGGCATGCGCCGCTAGATGCTCGCAACCACTATCCACAAATCAAACACCACACCCCACCACCAAAGACGGGGCGACAACAACCCAACCCCACCACAAAAGGCGGGGCCACAACGGGCCTGTTGCCTCAAAGCCCAATAGTGTGCCGGTGGTTCCCGCCGACCCCGAAACCCCGTTTCGGGTCAGCGACGTTTGCTGCGCACCACACCACCACCCACTACAGGCAATGGCGACTCTCCCAACCGCCTCACTCCCGCGGACACGGGGACGGGGGAAACCAGTACATGGCGCTCCTTAGAAAGGAGGTGATCCAGCCGCACCTTCCGGTACGGCTACCTTGTTACGACTTCGTCCCAATCGCCGATCCCACCTTCGACGGCTCCCTCCCTGACGGGTTAGGCCACCGGCTTCGGGTGTTACCGACTTTCATGACGTGACGGGCGGTGTGTACAAGGCCCGGGAACGTATTCACCGCAGCGTTGCTGATCTGCGATTACTAGCGACTCCGACTTCACGGGGTCGAGTTGCAGACCCCGATCCGAACTGAGACCGGCTTTGCAGGGATTCGCTCCACCTCACGGCTTCGCAGCCCTTTGTACCGGCCATTGTAGCATGTGTGAAGCCCTGGACATAAGGGGCATGATGACTTGACGTCATCCCCACCTTCCTCCGAGTTGACCCCGGCAGTCTCCCATGAGTCCCCGGCATCACCCGCTGGCAACATGGGACAAGGGTTGCGCTCGTTGCGGGACTTAACCCAACATCTCACGACACGAGCTGACGACAGCCATGCACCACCTGCACACAGGCCCAAAGGGAACGCCTATCTCTAGACGCGTCCTGTGCATGTCAAACCCAGGTAAGGTTCTTCGCGTTGCATCGAATTAATCCACATGCTCCGCCGCTTGTGCGGGCCCCCGTCAATTCCTTTGAGTTTTAGCCTTGCGGCCGTACTCCCCAGGCGGGGTACTTAATGCGTTAGCTACGGCACGGATCCTTAGGAAAGAACCCACACCTAGTACCCACCGTTTACGGCGTGGACTACCAGGGTATCTAATCCTGTTCGCTCCCCACGCTTTCGCTCCTCAGCGTCAGTAGCTGCCCAGAGACCCGCCTTCGCCACCGGTGTTCCTCCTGATATCTGCGCATTCCACCGCTACACCAGGAATTCCAGTCTCCCCTGCAGCACTCTAGTCTGCCCGTATCGCCCGCACGCCCACAGTTAAGCCGTGGGATTTCACGGACAACGCGACAAACCACCTACGAGCTCTTTACGCCCAGTAATTCCGGACAACGCTCGCACCCTACGTATTACCGCGGCTGCTGGCACGTAGTTGGCCGGTGCTTCTTCTGCGCCTACCGTCACTTACGCTTCGTCGGCGCTGAAAGAGGTTTACAACCCGAAGGCCGTCATCCCTCACGCGGCGTCGCTGCATCAGGCTTGCGCCCATTGTGCAATATTCCCCACTGCTGCCTCCCGTAGGAGTCTGGGCCGTATCTCAGTCCCAGTGTGGCCGGTCACCCTCTCAGGCCGGCTACCCGTCGTCGCCTTGGTAGGCCATCACCCCACCAACAAGCTGATAGGCCGCGGGCCCATCCCACACCGCTACATAACGCTTTCCCCAACCAACCATGCGGCCAGAAGGGAATATCCGGTATTAGACCCAGTTTCCCAGGCTTATCCCAGAGTGCAGGGCAGGTCACCCACGTGTTACTCACCCGTTCGCCACTCGAGTACCCCCGAAGGGGCCTTTCCGTTCGACTTGCATGTGTTAAGCACGCCGCCAGCGTTCGTCCTGAGCCAGGATCAAACTCTCCAAACAAAACACGTCCAGAAAATCACTGGCAAAAACAACACCACACCCGCCAAACGGGAAAACACGGGCATGGCAAAAAACCAAACAACAAACAAAAACCACCAAACACACTATTGAGTTCTCAAACAACACACCCGCTGTCCGGGCAACCCTGCCAGTGTAGAGCACGCTGGTCAGGGGCGTCAAACCACCGTCGCCATTCCTTTGTTTCGGCCTGGCGCCGTTGGCATCTCAAATAATACGCACGTCGCCGCGAAGCTCCAAATCGCCCCCCTTACGGGGCGGAGCGGGCGGTGTGCTATGAGACCCGCTCCACCTCCGCGCCCAGGCTGACGAGGTTCTCCACGAAGTTCGGATACCCGCGGTCGATGTGGAACACGTCGTGGACCTCGGTCTCCCCGTCAGCAACCAGGCCGGCCAGCACCAATCCGGCCCCGGCCCGGATATCGGTCGCCCAGACGGGCGCACTGGACAGCTGAGGCAGGCCGCGCACCACCGCGTGGTGGCCGTCGGTCCGCGCGTCGGCCCCCAGCCGCACCATCTCCTCGACGAACCGGAACCGCGCCTCGAACACGTTCTCGGTGATCATCGAGGTGCCGTCGGCGATCGATGCCAGGGCGATGGCCATCGGCTGCAGGTCGGTCGGGAAACCCGGATACGGCAGCGTCGCCACGTTGACCGCCTTGGGCCGCTCGTACTGCACCACCCGGAAGCCGTTGTCGTGCTGGGTGACGGTGGCGCCGGCATCGTGCAGCTTGTGCAGCACCACCTGCATGTGCTGCGGGTCCACCCCGGTCACCGAGATGTCACCGCGGGTCATCGCCGCGGCGATCCCCCAGGTCGCGGCCACGATGCGGTCCCCGATGACCCGGTGCTCGGTCGGATAGAGCCGATCGACCCCGCGGATCGTCATCGTCGAGGTGCCCGCTCCCGAGATCTGGGCACCCATCTCGTTGAGCATCGTGCACAGGTCGACGACGTCGGGCTCGCGGGCGGCGTTGTGAATGACCGTCGTCCCCTCCGCCAACACGGCCGCCATCAGGATGTTCTCCGTGGCGCCGACCGACGGGAACTCGAGCTGGATCTCCGCGCCACGCAGGTGGTCGGCCTCGGCGACCACACAGCCGTGCTCGATGTTGCAGCGCGCGCCGAGCTGCCGCAGACCGGCCTGATGCATGTCCAGCGGGCGGGAACCGATCGCGTCGCCGCCGGGCAGTGCCACCCGGGCCCGCTTGCACCGCCCGACCAGCGGACCGAGCACGCACACCGACGCGCGGAACTGGCGGACCGCGGCGAAGTCGGCGTCGTACTTGGGTTCGTCCGGCGAGGTGATGCGCACCACGTCGCCGTCCAACTCGACCGTGGCGCCCAGCCCGCGCAACACCTCGGCCATCAGGGGGACGTCGAGGATGTCCGGGCAGTTGGAGATGACGCTGGTGCCCTCGGCCAGGAGCGCGGCCGCCATCAGTTTGAGCACGCTGTTCTTCGCTCCCCCGACGACCACTTCGCCCGATAACCGGTTGCCACCGGTCACCACGAAACGCTCGCTCACGCCGGTAAGTCTAGATTGCGTCGGAATCGGCGGGCCGTTTCCGCACCATGCTTCAGCGCCGTTCGCGCTGGAGTACCGTTTGGGCATGGCAGTCCATCTGACCCGGATCTACACCCGCACGGGTGACGACGGGACCACCGGGCTCAGCGACTTCTCCCGGGTGCCGAAGACCGATCTGCGACTGGTGGCCTACGCCGACTGTGACGAGACCAACGCCGCGATCGGGGTCGCGATCGCGCTGGGCAACCCGGATGAGCGGATCCGCAATGTGCTCAGGCACATACAGAACGACCTCTTCGACGCCGGCGCCGACCTGTCCACCCCGGTGGTGGAGAACCCCGAACACCCGCCGCTGCGCATCACCCAGGACTACATCGACCGGCTCGAATCCTGGTGCGACGAGTTCAACGAGGGCCTGCCTGCGCTGAACTCGTTTGTGCTGCCGGGCGGTACGCCGCTGTCGGCGCTGTTGCACACCGCGCGCACTGTGGCGCGCCGTGCGGAGCGCTCCGCGTGGGCAGCCGTTGCCGCGCACGGGGACTCGGTCAGCGTACTGCCGGCCAAGTACCTCAACCGGCTGTCGGATCTGTTGTTCATCCTGTCGCGCGTGGCCAACCCCGACGGGGATGTGCTCTGGCAGCCGGGCGGTCCGGCGCGGGACTGACCGGGAGTCCGCTCAGCGGGTGCGGCGCCGCGCCCGCGGGGACGGGCGCGACTCCAGCCACGACAGGAATGCCGTCAGCGCACCACGATCCAGCGCCACCTCGTAGCCCCGGCCGCGGTCCGGGCCGGTGTCGCGCAATTCGAGGATGACGATCTCGTCGGTCATGATGTCGAATTCGTCACCACGCGGTTTGCGACGGTCGACGATCTCCAGCCCGCGCCGGGACAGGGTGCGGTCGGGCCACCACCGGATGCTGGACAACCGGTAGAACTGAGCCTCGCCGCCGCGGTACCGAATCACGCCGTGCCGCCAGCCCTGACCGCCGACGGCCGGGATGTCACGCATGATCGCCGCCGTGCCACCGACCTGGCGCAGCTTGTACAGCCGGTAGCACATCATGACGACGACGAACAGGAGCACGCCGATCAACGCGACCATGATGATCATGGGCACGCTCACCGGCGGCCCCCCGCTAATCGATTCGGCCCAAGGCGCGAAGCCGGGCCCTACCCCGCGCTGCGATCCGGGGGTCATCGGACTCGGCGTCGCGCTCCGCAGCGGCTTCGTCGATCTCCGAGGCGAACTCGGCACTCTCGGCCAGTACGCTCACGCCCTGCTCGGTGACCGACAGGAACCCGCCGTCCACCGCGATGCGAAGATCGTCCTCGCCTTCGCGCTCGACCCGCACCATGGCGTCATCGACGAGCTGGGCGACCAGCGGGATGTGGTTGGGCAGGATACCGATCTCGCCCGCAGTGGTGCGGGTGAACACGAACGTGCCCTTGCCCGACCAGATCTTGCGGTCGACCGCGACGATGTCGATGTTCAATTCCGCCATGTCACAACACCTTCCGGTGGTGGCAGGAAGCAGCAGTCACGCCACTAGCCCTCGAGCTTGACACCGAAGCTCGCCGCCTTCTTGGCCAGGTCGTCCAGACCGCCGATGAGGAAGAACGCCTGCTCCGGCACGTGGTCGAATTCGCCCTTGCACAACCGGTCGAACGCCTCGATGGTCTCCTTGACCGGGACCGTCGAACCCGGGACACCGGTGAACTGCTCGGCCGCCATCATGTTCTGGCTCAGGAAGCGCTCGATCCGGCGCGCCCGGTTGACCAACTGCTTGTCCTCCTCGGACAGCTCGTCGATACCGAGGATCGCGATGATGTCCTGAAGGTCCTTGTACCGCTGCAGGATCCGGATGACTTCCTGCGCCACCCGGTAGTGCTCCTCACCGACGATGGCCGGGTCGAGAATCGTCGAGCTCGACGCCAGTGGGTCCACCGCCGGGAAGATGCCCTTGGAGAACACCGCACGGGAGAGCTCCGTGGTGGCGTCCAGGTGCGCGAACGTGGTGGCCGGCGCCGGGTCGGTGTAGTCGTCGGCGGGCACGTACACGGCCTGCATCGAGGTGATGGAGCGCCCGCGGGTCGAGGTGATCCGCTCCTGCAGCTGACCCATCTCGTCGGCCAGGGTCGGCTGGTAACCCACCGCCGAGGGCATACGACCGAGCAGGGTCGACACCTCGGAACCGGCCTGGGTGAACCGGAAGATGTTGTCGATGAACAGCAGCACGTCCTGGCCCTGCTCATCGCGGAAGTACTCGGCCATGGTCAGCGCCGACAGGGCCACGCGCATACGGGTGCCCGGCGGCTCGTCCATCTGACCGAACACCAGCGCGGTGTCCTTGAGCACGTTGGCCTCGCCGAGCTCGACCCACAGGTCGTTGCCCTCACGGGTGCGCTCACCCACGCCGGCGAACACCGACGTACCACCGAAGTTGCGGGCGATACGGTTGATCATCTCCTGGATGAGCACCGTCTTGCCCACACCGGCACCACCGAACAGCGCGATCTTGCCGCCGCGCACGTACGGGGTCAGCAGGTCGACGACCTTCAGGCCGGTCTCGAGCATCTCGGTCCGCGGCTCGAGCTCGTCAAACGCCGGCGGCTTGCGGTGGATCGGCCAGCGCTCGAAGTCCTTGCCGTACTCCGGGTCGTCGAGGCAGTGGCCCAGCGCATTCCACACATGGCCCTTGACCCCGTCGCCCACCGGCACCGAGATCGGCCGCCCGGTGTCGACGACGTCGACACCGCGCACCAGACCGTCGGTCGGCTGCAGCGAGATGCAGCGCACCATGTTGTCGCCCAGGTGCTGGGCGACCTCCAGCGTCAGCGTCTTGGCCAGGTCCTTGAAGGTGATCTCGACGTTGAGCGCGTTGTAGAGCTCGGGCACCGAGCCGCGCGGGAACTCGACGTCGACCACCGGGCCGGTCACCCGGACTACGCGCCCATTGGTGGCCTGACTGGTTGCGTTGTTGGTCTTTTCGGCGGTAGCGGTCATGTCTCTTTCTTCCTACTTAACGACTGGCGTCGGCCAGCGCGTTGGCGCCACCGACGATCTCGCTGATTTCCTGGGTGATCTGGGCCTGCCGCTCCCGGTTGGCCATCAGTGTGAGCGTCTTGATGAGATCGTCGGCGTTGTCGGTGGCCGATTTCATCGCGCGCTGCCGGGAGGCGAGCTCCGAGGCGGCCGACTCCAGCAGCGACGCGTAGATCCGGGTCGCCACGTACCGCGGCAGCAGCGCGTCGAACAGCGTCGTCGCGTCGGGTTCGAAGGAGTACAGCGTGCGCGGGCCGGTCTCCTCCTCGCCGACGTACTCCACCACCATCGGGGCAACCCGGTGCGCCACCGGCGTCTGCGACATCATCGACTTGAACTCGGTGTAGACGATGTGCAGCTCGTCGACACCCAGGATCCCGTCCGGCCCCGGATCGTCACCGGTATCGTCCGCCCCCGACATGAACGCCTCGACCAGGGTGTCGGCGATCTCCTGCGCGTTCTCGTAGCTCGGCTGCTCGGAGAACCCGCCCCACGAGTGGGTGATGTTCCAGTTGCGGAAGGTGTAGTAGTTCAGGCCCTTCCGGCCGACCACGTACAGGATCGGCGTCTTGCCCTCCTCGCGCAGCAGCGCGAACAGCTCCTCGGCACGCCGCAGCACGTTGGCGTTGTAGCCGCCGCACAGACCACGGTCGGAGGTCACCACCAGCACCCCGGCGCGCTTCGGGTTCTCGCGCTCCACCAGCAGCGGATGGTCGAGGGCGGCCTCCGCGGCCAAAGTGGTGAGCATCGACGTGATTTCGGAGGCGTACGGACGCGCAGCCTCCAAGCGGGCCTGCGCCCGTCCGATGCGCGAGGTCGCGATCAGCTCCTGGGCCTTGGTGATCTTCTTGATCGACCCGGCGGAGCGGATGCGTCCGCGTAACTCGCGAAGTGTGGCCGCCATCGATACCTACTTCTTCTTCGGCGGTGCCGGCTTGTGCACCTTCACCGATTCCTTGCCGAGCTCTTCCTCGTCCAGCGCCTCGACGTGCTCGTCGGGCACCACCGAGCTGCCGTCCGAGGCCTGGAAACCGCGCTTGAACTGGTTGATGACCTCGACCAGCTTGTCCTTGGTCTCATCGCTGAGCTTGCCGGAGTCCCGGATGTCGGCCAGGATCTCGCTCGCCGAGGCCCGCACGTGATCGAGGAATTCGGCCTCGAACCGCTGCACGTCCTCGACCGGGACCGAGTCCAGGTGGCCTTCGACACCGAGGAAGATCGACACCACCTGCTCCTCGACCGGCATCGGCGCATACTGCGGCTGCTTGAGCAGCTCGACCAGCCGGGCGCCGCGGTCCAGCTGGGCCTTGGAGGCGGCGTCCAGGTCGGAGGCGAACGCGGCGAACGCCTCGAGCTCGCGGTACTGCGACAGATCCAGACGCAGCGAGCCCGCGATGTCCTTCATCGCCTTGATCTGCGCGGCACCACCCACGCGGGACACCGACACACCGACGTTGATGGCCGGGCGCACACCCTGGTTGAACAGGTCCGACTCCAGGAAGCACTGGCCGTCGGTGATGGAGATGACGTTGGTCGGGATGTAGGCCGAGATGTCGTTGGCCTTGGTCTCGATGATCGGCAGACCGGTCAGCGAGCCGCCACCCATGTCGTCGGACAGCTTCGCGCACCGCTCCAGCAGACGCGAGTGCAGGTAGAACACGTCACCCGGGTAGGCCTCGCGGCCCGGCGGGCGGCGCAGCAGCAGCGAGATCGCGCGGTACGCCTCGGCCTGCTTGGTCAGGTCGTCGAAGACGATCAGCACGTGCTTGCCGTCGTACATCCAGTGCTGGCCGATGGCCGATCCGGTGTACGGGGCGATCCACTTGAAGCCGGCCGAGTCCGAGGCGGTGGCCGCGACGATGGTGGTGTACTCCATCGCGCCGCCCTCTTCCAGCGCCCGGTGCACCGCGGCGACCGTGGAGCCCTTCTGGCCGATGGCGACGTAGATGCAGCGCACCTGCTTCTTGGGGTCGCCGGTCTCCCAGTTGGCCCGCTGGTTGAGGATGGTGTCGACGCAGACCGCGGTCTTGCCGGTCTTGCGGTCGCCGATGATCAGCTGACGCTGGCCGCGACCGATCGGGGTCATCGAGTCGATGGCCTTGATACCGGTCTGCAGCGGCTCGCTCACGCTCTGCCGCTGAACCACGGACGGGGCCTGGATCTCCAGCGCGCGGCGGGTGTCGGCCTTGATGTCGCCCTTGCCGTCGATCGGCTGGCCGAGCGGGTTGACCACCCGGCCGAGGTAGGCGTCGCCGACCGGAACCGACAGCACCTCACCGGTGCGCTTGACCTGCTGGCCCTCTTCGATCTTCTCGAAGTCACCCAGGATCACCGCACCGACGCTGTGCTCGTCGAGGTTCAGCGCCACCCCGAGGATGCCGCCCGGGAACTCGAGCAGCTCCTGGGTCATGACCGAGGGCAGGCCCTCGACGTGGGCGATACCGTCACCGGCGTCGATGACGGTACCGATCTCCTCGCGCGCGGTCTCGGCGCTGAATCCGGATACGTAGTCTTCGATCGCACCCTGGATGTCGTCAGCCGAGATAGTCAAATCTGCCATGGCTTTTCGTCTTCCTGCTCTTGCTTAAGGTCTTCGGGTCTTCAGTTGTCAGTCCGGCAACTTGGTCTCGGCCGCGGCCAGCTTCGACGCCAGCGTCCCGTCGATCACCTCGTCGCCGACGGTGATGGTCAGCCCGCCCAGCAGTTCGGGGTCGATCTGCAGCTGCACCGACACCGGGTGGCCGTAGATGCGGGTCAGCACCTTGGTCAGCCGGGTGCGCTGCGCGTCGCTCAGCTCGGCGGCCGCGCCGACGTGCGCCACCACCTCGCCGCGCCGGGCCACGGCGAGCTCGGCGAGACCCAACACCGCCTCATCGGCGCGCTCACCACGCAGCAGCTCGACAGTCTGCGCCAACAGGTCGGCCGCGACGGGGTTGGTTCCCGAGGCACGGCTCAACACGTTGCGCAGCAGCGTGACCCGGCCCTCGGCGGGCGCGGTGTGGTCGCTCAGCAGCGAGCCCAGGTGCGGGTTCGAATCCAGGACGCGGCTGAACCGGAACAGCTGCTCCTCGACCTCGGCGGCCACACCGTCGCGCTCGGCCCGCACCAGCAGCGCCAACCGCGCGATGTGCTCGATGACGTCGACGAGGTCGGAGTCGGTCGACCACCGGCCCGACACCGCGGCCTTGAGCAGCTCGAGCGCCGGATCGCTCACCTTGCCGGCGAACAGCCGGTCGACCAGACCGGCCTTCGGCGCCGCCTCGTCGGTCGACTCGGCGAGGTGGCGGGTCAGCACCGGTTCCCGCCCGAGCAGCTTGACGACCGCGGTCAGGTCGCCGGCCAGCGTGGACAGCGCATCGGGGTTGAGACCGGCCGCGATCTGGTCGAACTTGGCGACCAGGGCGGCCAGCGAGTCACGGCTCGCCGAACGCAGCCGTGCCGACAACCGGTCCTCGACCACGACCTCCGAGGGCGCCATGGCGTCCAGTTCGTCGAGGAACCGGTCGACGGTCGCCGCCCGCTCCTGCGGGTCGGAGACCACCTCGCGGACGATCTGGCCGGCCCGGAGCACCGACTCACGTCCGAGTTCGGCACGCAGTTGGCGGATCAGCTGGGCCCGCTGCAGCTGCACCTGTGCGGCGCCCTGCTGCTTGATCCGCTCCACCTCCGCATCGGCCTGGGCGCGGATCTGTTCGAGGATGCGCTCGGAATCGGTCTTGGCCTCTTCGATGACCTGTGCAGCCTCGGCCTTGGCCCGCTCGACCGCCTGTTGGTGCGCCGTCTGCGCCTCCTGCAGCCGCTTCTTGGCCTCGGCGCTTTCGTTGAGCTGATTGCGGACCGTCTCCTGCTGGGCCCGCATCAACGCTCGCACCGGCGGTACCACGAACCGCACGACCAGGAACGCCACGACGGCGAACCCGATGAGCTGACCGATGAAAGTCGACACTGAACCTATCGCTCCTGCCCTGTTGATACGGGTGTCGTCCGAGTGGTCACATCGACACCGAGCACCCGGCTGGCGAGCGTCCGCGACAGCGAGTCCACCGACGCCCGCAGGTCCGCCGCGATGGCGTCGGCCTGCTGTTTGAGTTGTTCCTCGGCCTGCGCCACCACGGCTGCCGCCTCCTCGGAGGCGCGACCACGCATGTCTTCCAGGATCTTCCGGCCCTCCGCCCGGGCGTCATCGCGGTAGCGAGACGCCTCGGCGCGGGCCTTGGCCATCTCTGCGTCGTAGTCGGCTTCGGCCGCCTGGAACTGTTCTGCCGCTTTCCGGCTGTCCTCCACCGTCTGCTTGATCATGGCTTCGCGCTCGGCGAGCACCGCCGAGATGGGTGGCACCACCCACTTGGCGATCACGCCGAGCACGATCAGGAAGAGCAGCAGGATGAAGATGAACGTGCCGTTGGGGATGAGGAAGTTGCCTCCCTCAGCCGCCAACAGAACGACGCTCGAGTCAGCCATGGTGGGCATCAGGAGGTGAACGGATTAGCGAAGACGAACAGCGCCATGAACGCCAGGTTGATGAAGTACATGGCCTCGCACAGACCGACCGTGATGAAGAACGGTACGAACAGTCGGCCCTGGGCCTCCGGCTGGCGAGCCACACCGCTCACGAGCGCGCTACCGACGAAGCCGTCGCCGATCGCCGCGCCAATCGCGCCGCCGCCCAACAGAAGTCCACCGCCGATGAGCGCGCCGGCAGCGATCGTGGGATCCACGTCCATTTCCTATTTCCTCCTTGGTAACTGGTAGCGGGCTACCAGGTCGCGGGTCCTGCAGTTACTTGGTGAATCTGGTTCAGTCGTGGTGGTCGTCCAACTCCATCGCCTGGCTGAAGTACAGCACCGTCAGCAGCGCGAAGATGAACGCCTGGATGGCGCCGATGAACAGGTCGAACGACTTCCAGATCGCGTTCGGCGCCCACATGATCCATGCCGGGAACAGCGCGATGATCGCGACCATGATGCCGCCGGCGAAGATGTTGCCGAAAAGTCGGAGCGACAACGACACCGGTTTGGCGATCTCTTCGACGATGTTGATCGGCGCGAGCAGCCACACGTGGCCCTTCAGCAGCCGCAGCGGGTGTCCGATGATGCCGCGGCGCCAGAAGCCGGCCAGCTGGTAGCAGATGAAGACGAAGAGACCGAGGGCGAGCACGAAGTTGATGTCGGCCGCGGCCGGCTTGAGCAGCTCGTGGATTCCGGTCTCGTCGCGGTACTGCACCGGCAGCACCGCGAGCCAGTTGGCGATCAGGATGTAGACGAACAGCGCCACGCCCAGCGGGAGCACGAACGGCGCGATCCGCAGACCGATCGAGGACTCGACCTGGTTGCGCACCTGGATGGTGATCGCCTCCCAGAACAGCTGCACCCCGGTGGGAACACCGCTCGAGGTGATCTTCGCGCGCAGGTAGAACGCCAGCGCCAGCACGATCACCGCGGCAATGGTGGCCGACAGCAGCGTGTCGATGTTGACGGTCAGCCCGAACCAGTGGACCTCGTCGTGTACACCGACGTGGATGCCGGAGTCGGCGGCCTGGATCACCTCGGTCATTCCCCTGTGGTCTCCCCTTCGGTTGTGGCTCCGCCTGCGGTCGCGGCTTCAGCGTCCTCGGCGCGGATCTTCTTCGCCACGGGCAACACGGCGGAGAAGACCAAGAGAATCTGGAACAGCGCCATGCCGAAAACCACGCCCAAGCCTTCGGGTTTGAAGACGAATGCGATGGCCAGGCCGATGGCGGTCAGTATCGCCAAGCGCGTCATGGAGTTCAGCGCGAGCTTGCGCTTGAGCGGATTCGCCTCGGCGGCCACGGACGCAACTGAGCGACGGACCAGCAGGGCGTTGATCAGGCCCAGCGCCAGTCCGACGCCGAAGAACAGACCGACCGTCGGATGGCCCAGCTGCCAGGTGGCCAGCGTGGCCAGCGCGGTGAGGACGACGCAGATGACAAACAGACGGGTGGGCCTGAACGCGACCGAGGGCGCCACCAACGGCGCGCCCTGCGCTGGCGTGGTCACTTCGTCACCTCGATCCCCGCGGTTCCGGTGGAGCTGTCCCGATGATTTGCGTGCGTCGCGCCCTGAGCGTAGCGGAGCGCTTCACGCTCGCTGGAATCACCCAAGGGGCAGCTCCCTGTGATCGGTCATGGTCTGGTTCGAGACGGTTACGAACCGCCGGCCCGCACAGGCCGGCAACCCGCGAGGGTCTCCGGGTTCTGCGAGCACCCTAACACATGGTGAGGGGCGTATTCGCAGCCCTACTACCCACCGTCGTATGCCTGTTCGGCGCGCCGATCGTCGGGTCGCAGCAACGGGATCAGGGTGACCACGACGGCGACCAGAATGGCGACCAACATGACCGCCCCGGTGTAGCGCGGGTCGAAGAAGATCGTGCTGGCCGCGCCCAGCGCGACGATGCCCACCCACAAGTAGATCAGCAGCACCACCCGGCGATGCGAATGCCCGATCTGCAGCAGCCGGTGGTGCAGGTGCATCTTGTCCGGGCTGAACGGGCTGCGTCCGGCGCGGGTCCGGCGCACGATCGCCAGCAGCATGTCCAGCGCCGGCACGAACACCACCGCCACCACGAGCAGGAACGGGGACAGCAGCGCGAACACGTCGCGCACCCCGTAGGCCGTCTGGGAGATGGGCCCGGCCGCGGTCGTCGACGCGGCGGCGAGCATCAGCCCGATCAGCATGGAGCCGGAGTCCCCCATGAAGATCTTGGCCGGGTGGAAGTTGTGCGGCAGAAAGCCCAGGCAGGCGCCGGCCAGCACCACCGAGATGACGGCGGGCGGGTAGAACAGCACATCACCGCCGTGGTCGCGCAGCAGCCCGATGGAGAAGATGCAGATGGCCGACGCCGTGATCAGGCCGAGCCCGGCGGCGAGCCCGTCGAGGCCGTCGACGAAGTTCATCGCGTTGACGATGGCCACCGTCAGCGCGAGCGTGAGCAGGATCGACGACACCTGATCGAGCACGATGGTGCCCACCCCGCCGATCGGGATGTACAGCACGCTCCAGGCCACCCCCATGGTGACCAGCACGCTCGCCGCGGTGATCTGGCCGGCGAACTTGGTCAGCGCGTCGAGACCCCAGCGGTCGTCGATGAGGCCGACCACCATGATCAGCCCACCCGCGACCACCACCGCGGGCATCCCGGTGGAGTACACGAAACCCCTTGTCAGCGCTGGCAACTGGGAGGCCAGCAGCACCGCGGCCACCACGCCCAGATACATCGCCAGCCCACCCATCCGCGGAGTGGGGTGCACGTGCACGTCGCGTTCCCGCGGGTAGGCCACCGCACCGAGACGGCGGGCCAGCACCCGCACCCACCCGGTCGCGAAGTAGGTGATGATCGCGGCGGTGAGCCCGACCAGCGCGAGTTCGCGCAGCGGCACGCCGGCACCACGCTCGTTGAGCGCCAGCACCGTCTCCTCCGCCGCGCTGAGCATCACCGAACCGTACGCCACGTGACCTTCCGCCTAGCGATGCCTGTCCCTGCCGTCAACAAAGCATGTCACCGGATCACCACTACCCGGTCAGCGTCGGGGGCTCCACCCCCAGCACCTCGGCGATCGCCTCGACGGTGACCGGGCCCTCGCGCAGCACCCGCGGATGCGCGCCGGTGAGGTCGACGATTGTCGACGCCGCCTGCCGGTCCGAGGGGCCGGCGTCGAGGTAGACCGCGACCCGGTCGCCGAGCTGCGCTCGGGCCTGTTCGGCGGTGACCGCGGCGGGCTGACCGGAGATGTTGGCGCTGGAGACCGCCATCGGGCCGACCGCCCGCAGCACCTCGATGGCCACCGGGTGCAGCGGCATGCGCAGCATCACGGTCCCGTAGGCGTCGCCGAGGTCCCACTGCAGTGACGGCGCCTGCCGCACGACCAGGCTCAGCGCGCCCGGCCAGAACGCCCGGATGAGCTCGCGCGCCGCCGGCGGCACCGAGAACACCAGCCCCTCGATGGTGTGCCAGGAGCCCACCAACACCGGGACCGGCATGTCGCGGCCGCGCCCCTTGGCCTCGAGCAGCGCGGCGACCGCCTCGCGGTTGAACGCGTCCGCGCCGATGCCGTAGACGGTGTCGGTGGGCAGCACCACCAGCCGACCGCCCTTGACCGCGCTGATCGCCGCGGCGATCCCGGCGGCGCGGGACTGTTCGTCGGTGCAGTCGTAAACCTCGGTCACGACACCAGCCTCTCACCGGATCGGGTCGCGGTGACGAACCGTGGCCGTCCGGTCAGGTCACGGCGGGGCGTGACGTCGACGAAACCGCCGGCCCGCTCGAAGGCGGCGACGGTGCGCGCCGAGGTGCTGTCGTCGTGTTCGACACCGCAGTGCCCGCCGGTGCGCAGCCACCGGAACGCCAGCCGTACCACGGCCTCGATGACCACCATTCCGTCCGGGCCGCCGAACAGGGCGTGCGCGGGATCGTACTGGGCCACTTCGGGTTCCAACTCAGCGCCGTCGGGAAGGTAGGGCGGGTTGGCGACGATCAGGTCCACCTGCGCGTCGAGCTCGGGCAGCAGATCGGGCGTGGTCACGTCGGCGCGGATCACCTCGATCCGGGTTCCGGCGAGGTTTCGCCGTGCGTAGTCCAACGCCTCGGGCGAGTCGTCGATCGCGATGATGCGGGCATCGGGGCGGTACTTCGCCAGCGCGAGCGCCAGCGCACCCGAACCCGTGCACAGGTCGACGATCACAGGATCGGGCGACAGCTCTTGCGCCACCGCCCATTCCAGCAACGACTCGGTCTCCGGGCGCGGGGTGAACACCCCTGGCCCGACTTCGACGGTAACCGGACCGAACGCCGTGTTGCCGATGACGTGCTGCAGTGGCATGCGCTGCGCGCGGCGGGTGATCAGCGGCCAGTACCGGTCGTGGAAGTCGTCGCCGGCCTCGACGAACAGCAGACCGGTCCGGTCGGTGCCGAGTACATGCGCCGCCAACAGCTCGGCGTCGGTGCGCGGTGACGCGACGCCGGCCTCGGCGAGCGCCGCCGCGGCGGCGTCGATCTCCCGGCGGAGTGTGGTCATGCCTGTTGGAGTCGTGCCTGCCGGTCGGCGGCGGCCAGGGCGTCGAGCAGCGCATCCAGATCGCCGTCGAGCACCTGGTCGAGGTTGTGCGCCTTGTAGTTGATCCGGTGGTCGGTGATCCGGTTCTCCGGGAAGTTGTAGGTGCGGATGCGCTCGCTGCGGTCCACGGTGCGGATCTGGCTGGCCCGGTCGGCCGATGCCTCGGCCGCGGCCTGTTCCTCGGCCAGGGCCTGCAGGCGTGCGGCCAGCACCTGCATGGCACGGATCTTGTTCTGCAGCTGGCTGCGCTCGTTCTGGCAGGTGACCACGATGCCGGTGGGCAGGTGGGTGATGCGCACCGCGGAGTCGGTGGTGTTCACTCCCTGGCCGCCCTTGCCGGAGGACCGGAAAACGTCGATGCGCAGGTCGTTCTCGTCGATCTGTACCTGCTCGACCTCTTCGGGCTCCGGGTAGACCAGCACGCCCGCCGCCGAGGTGTGGATCCGGCCCTGCGACTCGGTCACCGGCACCCGCTGCACACGGTGCACACCGCCCTCGAATTTCAGCCGGGCCCACACGCCGTCGGCGGAGTCGCCCTTGCTGCGGATCGACAGCGTGGCTTCCTTGTAGCCGCCGAGATCGGAGAAGGTCTCGTCGAGCACCGTGACCGCCCAGCCGCGCCGCTCGGCGTAGCGGATGTACATGCGGGCCAGGTCGGCGGCGAACAGCGCCGACTCCTCACCGCCCTCCCCCGACTTCACCTCGAGCACGATGTCGTCGGGATCGTGCGGATCGCGGGGCGCCAGCAGGTCGGCCAGCTGCTCCTCGAGTTCGGCGACCTTGGCGGTCAGCTCGGTGACTTCGGCGGCGAACGAATCGTCGTCGGCGGCCAGTTCCCGGGCCGCCTCGAGATCACCGCGGGTGGCTTCGAGCTTGCGGTACGTCGTGACGATCGGCGACAGCTGCGCGAACCGCCGGCCCACCTTGCGGGCGCGGGCGGCGTCGCTGTGCAGGTTCGGGTCGGACAGCTGGCGTTCGAGGTCGGCATGCTCGGCCAGCACCGCCCCGAGGGCAGGCGCGTTGTCCGTCATGTCCGTCGTCCTCTCCGCCGATCGCTGTCCCGGGTAGACACGAACCGACGCCCGGTCCCGGCTCGCACGCGAGCAGCAGACCGAGCGTCGGTCGAACAGCTATTTGTCGGCGGTCTTGGTGCCACCGACCTTGCGCTTGCCGTAACGCTTCTCGAACCGAGCGACCCGGCCGCCGCTGTCGAGGATCTTCTGCTTGCCGGTGTAGAACGGATGGCACTGCGAGCAGACCTCGACGTGGATCTGCCCGCTCTTCTTGGTGCTGCGGGTGGTGAAGGTGTTCCCGCAGCCGCAGATCACCGTGGTCGGGACGTACTCAGGGTGAATACCCGTCTTCATGGTTTCCTCTTCGATCGTGGGCCCCGGGTCGCCGCTGCCGAGTCGTTCGGGCAGTTGACGGCGTGAACCGGAACCGAGGGTGTGGATCAATTATGCCAGGCCGCGATTCCGGCGCGCCGCGGGCCGCACGACGGGTACGCGTGCGCCGGAATCACCCGGTCAGGGCCGCTCAGTCGACGTCCATCGAGCCCGGTGCGGTCTTGGAGACCTGCATCAGGAACTCGAAATTGTTCTTGGTCTTGCGCAGCTGGTTGAGCAGCAGGTCGATCGCCTGGTGGCTGTCCAGGCCGCTCAGCAGGCGGCGCAGCTTGTGCACGACCGCGAACTCGTCGGGCGACATCAGCAGCTCGTCCTTGCGGGTGCCGGACGGGCCGACGTCGACGGCCGGGAACACCCGCCGCTCGGCGATCTTGCGATCGAGCTTGAGCTCGGCGTTACCGGTGCCCTTGAACTCCTCGAAGATCACGGTGTCACCGGTGGAGCCGGTCTCGACCATCGCGGTGGCGATGATGGTCAGCGAACCGCCCTCCTCGATGTTGCGGGCCGCGCCGAGGAACCGCTTCGGCGGGTACAGCGCGGTGGAGTCCACACCGCCGGACAGGATCCGGCCCGACGCCGGCGAGGCGTTGTTGTACGCCCGGCCCAGTCGGGTGATCGAGTCGAGCAGCACGACCACGTCCTTGCCCTGCTCCACCAGCCGCTTGGCCCGCTCGATGGCCAGCTCGGCGACGGTGGTGTGGTCGGACGGCGGGCGGTCGAAGGTCGAGGAGATGACCTCGCCCTTGACCGACCGCTGCATGTCGGTGACCTCCTCCGGACGCTCGTCGACGAGCACCACCATCAGGTGGCATTCCGGGTTGTTGGTCGTGATCGCGTTGGCGATGTCCTGCAGGACGGTGGTCTTACCGGCCTTGGGCGGCGACACGATCAGCGCGCGCTGCCCCTTGCCGATCGGCATGATCAGGTCGATCACCCGGGTGGTGAGCTTGTCCGGCGTGGTCTCCAGCCGCAGCCGCTGATTCGGGTACAGCGGGGTCAGCTTGCTGAACTCCGGCCGGTTCTTGGCCGCCTCGACCGGGCCGCCGTTGACGCTGTCGATGCGCACCAGCGGGTTGAACTTCTGCCGCTGATTGGGCTGCTCGCCCTCCCGCGGCACCCGCACCGCGCCGGTGATCGCATCGCCGCGGCGCAGGCCGTACTTGCGCACCATGTTCATCGACACGTACACGTCGTTCGGCCCCGGCAGATAGCCGGAGGTCCGGACGAACGCGTAGTTGTCGAGCACGTCGAGGATGCCGGCGACCGGCTGCAGCACGTCGTCCTCGCGCAGCTCGGCCTCACCGTCACCGCCACCGCGTTCCCGGCGGCGCCGGTCACGGAACCGGCGGCCACGACGTCCCTGGCGGCCCTCGCCCTCGTCCTCGGCGCGGCCCTGGCCGTCCTGGTCGCCGGCGTCGGCCTCGGGCTTGGTCTCCGGTGCGCCGGTCTTCTCGTCGCCGGTCTTCTCGTCGGCCTTGGTGTCGGTGGCCGGTGCGTCGGTCCCGGTCTGGGCCGAACCCTCGGTCTTCGCCTCGTCCTTCACGTCGGCCTTCACGTCGTCCTTCGCGTCGGCCTTCTTCACGTCGGCCTTCGCGTCGGCCTGCCCGGCCGGAGCACCGGGCTCCCGGGCCGCCCTGCGCGCGCGTCGCGGCTGCTCGGCCGCGGGGGTTTCGGTAGCGCCGCCCTTGGTGTCGGCAGCGTCGGCAGCAGCCTTCTCCGGCTGATTTGTGGTAGCGGTCACATCGTCGCCGCCCTTCGCATCTTTGACGGCCGCATCGGTCGCGTCCGCCTTGGTATCGGTACCGGCGTCGCCGGTCTTGGTGTCCCCGTTCTGGCGGCTCTTGCCGTTGGACGCGGCGCGGGCCTCACGGATCGCGGCGATCAACTCGCTCTTGCGCATCCCGGACGCGCCCTCGACACCGATCTCCTTGGCCAGTGCGCGCAGCTCGGGCAGCACCATCGCGGTCAACGCGCCGCTGCCGCGGCCGGACCTGGTCCGGGTGGCGCGCGCGTCGGTGGCACCGTCTGCGGCGGGAGTGGTCTCGGACACAGCCGCAGCGGACGTCGAATTCTTCTGATCCACCGGGATGGACAGCTGATTGTTGTCACTGCCCTGGGCTGTGATCAGGTCCGTTTCGGTCACGGATTTCCTTTCTTTCCCTCGCTGATCAAGTCACGCGGGGGTGCTGGGCGTTCAGGTGATTCACTGAACGCGTGGGTCCCACCATTGCCTCTGCAACGGTGATCGCCGGGACTCACCGGCATACGGCGAGCCGTCAGTCCACGAGATGAACACCTGAGGGGGAAGTGTCGTCCGGGTGTCGGCGCAGGCAGAGACGCTGCGATTACTGGACAACTGCGAGAATATCGTGCATCCGGGGCGGAAGCAAGAATTCCGATGTTCGGCGTGTACCGATACCGCTGGTCATGACACCGGGTGGGTCTCCGGGGGTGGGTCTCCGGCGTCAGCTCGCGACCGCCACCCCGGATGTCCATCGGACACCCTGGCCGACCGCCGTCTCACTGACGGTGAAACCGTTCGCGGCACCGTACTCCAAAGCCTCCACCGGCAATTCCGGTGCGGTCGTGAGAGCGATGACCGTGGGACCGGCGCCCGACAGCACCGCCGCAATTCCATAACGTCGCAGCAGCTCGAGAAATTCCGCCGAGCGCGGCATAGCCGGCGCCCGCTGCGACTGATGCAGGACGTCCTCGGTGGCCTCCATCAGCAGGTCCGGCCGTTCGGTGAGGGCCACCACCAGCAGCGCGGCGCGGCTGATGTTGAACCGGGCGTCGACGTGCCGGACCGTCTCCGGCAGCAGGCCCCTGGTCGCCGCGGTCGACGACCGCTCCTGGGGGATGGCGGGAAACAGATGAATGTCGGGGTGCAGACGCAACTGGATCGCGCTGTACCGCGGCAGCACCGGGTCGTGCTCGCTCCACGACACCACGGCCCCGCCGAGCACCGCCGCCGAGGCGTTGTCCGGATGCCCTTCGAACTCGCTGGCCAACTGGATCAACTCGGAATGCGAAAACGGTGGCGAACTCACTTGTCCGACAAGGCCGTTGACCGCAGCAAGGCCACCGACCACGGCGGCCGCCGAGGATCCCAGCCCGCGCGCGTGAGGGATATCGTTGCGGCACCGCACCTTCAGCCCGGGCACCGCCAGACCGGCGGTCTGCAGACCGTGTTCGATCGCACGGACCACCAAATGGGTGGAGTCCAGGGGGACCTCACCGGCACCCTCTCCTTCGACCTCCACAACGAGGCCGGACTCCGTTGTCTCGACGACGATTTCGTCGTACAGGCTGAGAGCCAGGCCGAGGCAGTCGAATCCCGGACCCAGGTTCGCGCTCGATGCGGCGACCGTCGAACTGGCGGTGAGCCCCACCGGCAGCGTCCGCACCACGGTCAGTCCAACCCCAGCGCGGCCACCACCGCGCCCGCGTCGACCGGCACCGGGGTCACCGGCGGCATGTCGCGGAGTGCGGTGTCGGGATCCTTCAGACCGTTGCCGGTCACCGTGCACACCACGGTGGATCCCTTTGGTACCCAACCGTCTTCGATCGACTTGAGCAGCCCGGCGATGCTGGCTGCCGAGGCCGGTTCGACGAACACGCCCTCGGTGCTGGCGACCAGGTGGTAGGCCGACAGGATCTCCTCGTCGGTGGCCGCCAGGAACCGGCCACCCGACTGCTCCTGTGCCTCGACCGCGGTGGCCCAGGACGCCGGCGCACCGATGCGGATCGCGGTGGCGATGGTCTCCGGGTTCTTCACCGGCTCGCCGTGCACCAGCGGGGCCGCACCGGCGGCCTGGGTGCCCAGCATCCGCGGCAGCTTGTCGGTCAGACCGTCGCGGTGGTACTCCCGGTAGCCCTTCCAGTAGGCGGTGATGTTGCCGGCGTTGCCGACCGGCAGCGAGTGCACGTCGGGCGCGGTGCCCAGGGCGTCGACGATCTCGAACGCCGCGGTCTTCTGGCCCTCGATGCGGTACGGGTTGACCGAATTGACCAGCGAGATGGTCGGGTAGTCGGTGGTCAGCTTGCGGGCCAGCTCCAGGCAGTCGTCGAAGTTGCCGTCGATCTGCAGGATCTTCGCGCCGTGCATGACCGCCTGGGCGAGCTTGCCCATCGCGATCTTGCCCTGGGGAACCAGCACCGCGCAGGTGATGCCGGCCCGCGCCGCGTAGGCGGCCGCCGACGCGGAGGTGTTGCCGGTGGAGGCGCACAGCACGGCCCGCTGCCCGCGAGCCACCGCCTCGGTGACCGCCACGGTCATGCCGCGGTCCTTGAACGAGCCGGTGGGGTTGAGCCCCTCCACCTTCAGATGCACTGTGCAGCCTGTGTATTCGCTCAACCGCGGGGCCGGCACCAGCGGGGTTCCACCCTCCCGCAGGGTGATCGGCGTCCAGTCGTCCTGGATCGGGAGCCGATCGCGGTAGGCGGCGATCAGCCCGGGCCAGGGCTGGTGGACATTTCCGCGCGCCGGGGCGGTACTCATTCGCTGGTGCCTTCCATTCGTATGACGCTGTCGACGCTCTGCACGACGTCGAGACTGGCCAATGCCTTCACGGTTTCCGACAGCGCGGCGTCGGTGGCCTTGTGGGTCACCACCACCAGGCGAGCGCCGCGGGGCTCGCCGCCGTCGTCGATGCCCTCCTGGCGCACCTCGGCGATGCTGACCGAGCGGTTGCCGAACTCCGTTGCCACAGCGGCCAATACGCCGGGCCGGTCGGCGACGCGCATGCTCACGTAGTAGCGGGTCGGGATGTCGCCGATCGGAGAGATCGGCAGTTTGGCGTACTTCGACTCGCGGGGCCCGCGGCCGCCCTGCACCCGGTTGCGCGCGGCCATCACCACGTCGCCCATCACCGCCGAGGCGGTCGGTGCTCCCCCGGCACCCTGGCCGTAGAACATCAGCCGACCGGCCGCCTCGGCCTCCACCACGACCGCGTTGAACGCCCCGTTGACCGCGGCCAGCGGATGGGTCAGCGGCACCAGCGCCGGATACACGCGCGCCGAAACGCTCTGGTGCCCGTCGTCGGAGGTGAGCCGCTCGCAGATGGCCAGCAGTTTGATCGTGCAACCCAGCGCACGGGCCGAGGCGAAGTCGGCCGCGGTCACCTTGGTGATGCCCTCGCGGTAGACGTCGTCGGCGGTCACCCGGGTGTGGAAGGCGATCGACGCCAGAATGGCCGCCTTGGCCGCGGCGTCGTAGCCCTCGACATCGGCGGTCGGGTCGGCCTCGGCGTAGCCCAGCGCGCTGGCTTCGGCGAGCGCGTCGCCGTAGTCGGCGCCGGTGCTGTCCATCGCGGACAGGATGTAGTTGGTGGTGCCGTTGACGATGCCGGCGACCCGGGTCACCGTGTCCCCGGCCAGGGACTGCGTCAGCGGGCGGATCACCGGAATGGCACCGGCCACCGCGGCCTCGAAGTACAGGTCGACGTGGGCGGCCTCGGCGGCCTGGGCCAGCTCGCCGGTGGACACCGACATCAGCGCCTTGTTGGCGGTGACCACCGACTTGCCCTGCTCGAGCGCGGTCAGGATGGCTTTCCGGGCCGGCTCCACCGGGCCCATCAGCTCGACGACGATGTCGACGTCGTCGCGGGAGACGAGCTCTTCGATGTTGTCGGTGAGCAACTCGACCGGTACCCCGCGGTCGGCGGAGACCCGGCGCACCCCGATGCCGCGCAACTGCAGCGGCGCGCCGATGCGGGCGGCCAGGTCGGTGGCGCTCTCGTCGATGATGCGCACCACCTCGCTGCCGACGTTGCCGAGCCCGAGTACCGCTACGCCGATGGGTTTCTGGTCACCGTTCATCGCTCGTTACCTCCAGACTCAGCAGATCGTCGACCGTCTCCCGGCGCAGGATCAGGCGCGCCCGGCCGTCACGCACCGCAACCACCGCCGGGCGGCCTACCATGTTGTAGCGGCTCGACATCGAATAGCAGTAGGCACCGGTAGCGGCGACGCCGACCAGGTCACCGGGCCGGATATCGTCGGGAACCCAGGTATCGCGGACAACGATATCGCCGCTCTCACAATGCTTTCCGACAACGCGGCCGAGCACCGACGAGCCTTCGCTCACCCGCGACAGCAGGCGGATGTCGTATTCGGCGCCGTACAGCGAGGTCCGGATGTTGTCGCTCATTCCACCGTCGACGCTGACGTAGCGCCGGTACCGCTCGGGGCCGATGGCGACGTCCTTGACCGTGCCGACCTCGTACAGCGTGAAGGTCCCCGGGCCGGCGATCGCCCGGCCCGGTTCGACGACCAGCCGGGGCGCCGGCAGGCCTACCGCCGCCGACTCCTCGCGCACGATGGCCCCGAGCTTGGCGGCGAGCTCCTCCACCGGCGGCGGGTTGTCCTGGGGGAGATATGAGATCCCAAGTCCGCCACCGAGATCGACGATCGACATCTGGGCGGTCTTATCGACGCCGTACTCGGCGACCACATCGCGCAGCAGCCCGATCACCCGGTGCGCGGCCAGTTCGAAGCCTGCAACGTCGAAGATCTGCGAGCCGATGTGGCTGTGCAGGCCGACCAGGCGCAGGTTCTCGGTCTCGAATACCCGCCGTATCCCCGCCATCGCCGCACCGCTGGCCAGCGACAGGCCGAACTTCTGGTCCTCATGCGCGGTCGAGATGAACTCGTGGGTGTGCGCCTCCACCCCGACGGTGACTCGCAGCAGCACGTCCTGCACGACGCCGGCGGCGCGGGCGATCTCGTCGAGCCGGTCGATCTCGATCATCGAGTCGACGACGATGTGCCCGACACCCGCCTTGACCGCGTCCCGGAGTTCCTGCACCGATTTGTTGTTGCCGTGCACCGCGATCCGCTCCGCGGGGAACCCGGCATGCAGGGCGACGGCGAGCTCGCCACCGGTGCACACGTCCAGCGACAGGCCCTCCTGGTCGATCCAGCGGGCGATCTCAGTGCACAGGAAGGCCTTAGCGGCGTAGCGCACGTTCTCGCCGCCGCCGAAGGCCGCGGCCATCTCCCGGCACCGGGAGCGGAAGTCGTCCTCGTCGATGACGAAGGTCGGGGTACCGAACTCGGCGGCGATGTCGAGGACCGACACGCCGGCGACCCGTACCACCCCGTCATCACCGCGAACAACGTTGCGGGGCCACACATTCGGCGCGAGTTGCATCACCTCCGCGGCAGTCAGCGGGCGTGGCGGGGCACCGCCGTGCGGAATCTCCTCGGCGTGGCGCGGACCGGCCGGATGCGCGATCACATTCGCTCCGGAGCGGTCACGCCGAGAATGCTCAGTCCGTTGGCGATGACCTGGCGGGTCGCCTCGCACAGCGCCAGCCGCGCGGCGTGCAGGTCGGTGGGTTGTTCGTCGCCCTGCGGCAGCACCCGGCAGGAGTCGTAGAACCGGTGATAGTCACCCGCCAGATCCTCCAGATAGCGCGAGACCCGGTGCGGTTCACGCAGTGCCGCAGCGGTTTTCAGTACCCGCGGGAACTCGCCGAGATTGCGGATCAGCTGCCCTTCCTTCTCGTGCGTGAGCAGCTCGAGATGGTCGGTGCTCGGCTGCACTCCGAGGTCGGCGGCGTTGCGCCGCAGCGCCGAGAGCCGCGCGTGCGCGTACTGCACGTAGTAGACCGGGTTCTCGTTGGTCGCCGACGACCACAGCTGCAGGTCGATGTCGATCGGGGTGTCCACCGAGCTGCGGATCAGCGCGTACCGGGCCGCGTCCACGCCGATGGCCTCCACCAGGTCGTCGAGGGTGATCACGGTGCCGGCCCGCTTGCTCATCCGTACCGGCTGGCCGTCGCGGACCAGGTTGACCATCTGGCCGATGAGCACCTCGACGGTGTTCGGATCCTCGCCGAGCGCGGCGGCCACCGCCTTGAGCCGGGCGATGTAACCGTGGTGGTCGGCGCCGAGCATGTAGATGCACAGGTCGAAGCCGCGCTGGCGTTTGTCGAGGTAGTAGGCGATGTCGCCGGCGATGTAGGCCGGCATGCCGTCACTCTTGATGACGACGCGGTCCTTGTCGTCGCCGTAGTCGGTGGTGCGCAGCCAGACCGCGCCGTCCTTGTCGTAGATGCTGCCGGCCCTGCGCAGCCGCTCGATGGCCTCGGCGACCCGGCCGGAGGTGTGCATCGAGTCCTCGTGGGTGAAGACGTCGAAGTGGGTGCCGAAGTCGCGCAGCGACTGCTTGATGTGGTCGAACATCAACTCCACGCCGATCGCGCGGAACGTCTCACGCTGTTCGGCCTCGGGCAGCTCCAGCGCCCCGGGCTCCTTGGCCAGCACCGCGGCGGCGATCTCCTTGATGTACTCGCCGGCGTAGCCGTCCTCGGGGGTGGGCTCGCCCTTGGCGGCGGCGATCAGCGAGTTGACGAACCGGTCGATCTGCGCGCCGTGGTCGTTGAAGTAGTACTCGCGGGTGACGTCGGCTCCCTGCGAGCTCAGCACCCGCCCCAGCGCGTCGCCGACCGCGGCCCAGCGGGTGCCACCGATGTGGATCGGCCCGGTGGGGTTGGCCGAGACGAACTCGAGGTTGATCCGCTGGCCGGCGAGCTCGTCGGAGTGGCCGTAGCGGTCCCCCGCGGCCAGCACGTCGGCGACCAACTTGTTCTGGGCGGCGGCGTCGATGCGCAGGTTGACGAACCCCGGACCGGCGACCTCGGCTGCGGCGATCCCGCTCTTGCCGGCGAGCGCCTCGGCCAGCCAGCCGGCCAGGTCCCGGGGATTGACGCCGACCTTCTTGCCGAGTTGCAGCGCCAGGTTGGTGGCGTAGTCACCGTGCCCGGGATTGCGCGGCCGCTCCACGGTGACCTGGTCCGGGAGTACTGAGGTGTCGAGGCCGTGCTCGGTCAACACCGCGGCGGCGGTGGACTTGAGCAGGTCGGCCAGATCGGCGGGGGTCACGAGGGTCCATCCTATGGTCTGGGGTGGTCAGCGCCCGAATCCGTATCCGTCGCCCCACGGGTTCGGGCCTCGGCGAGGATGCGCTACGCTGTCCTAGCCCCAACCGGCGCACCCCATGCGCCCCCGTAGCTCAGGGGATAGAGCGTCTGCCTCCGGAGCAGAAGGTCGCAGGTTCGAATCCTGCCGGGGGCACAGCCTCTGACCTGCGCGTTTGTCGCTGACAGCGCGCACGTCGGACCTGTGTCACGACGAAAAGTCACACAAAAATCACAACAGCCCCGTGATGGGGTGTCACTGGGCGCGCTTCCGGCTTCCCCGGATGGTGCCGAGCACGTTCGCTGCGTCTCGCAACGAGTCGGTGTCGGAATGCAGGTACAGCCGTGAGAAGTTCTGGACCTTGGATGAGCTAACTCAGGGAGCCGGTCCACCCGAGACTGCGAGAACCGGGATCATCCACGCTGCGTTGATCACCGATCCCGATCACCACCGAACCTGATCAATCCACGCTGCGGGACCAGGGACTGCCCACGCCGAGAGAACCGTCCCTACACCCCCGCCCGCCGACCGCCTGAGAGGCTCACAGAGCCGCTTCCGCCCCACTGCAGTACTTCCCTCCCCTACCGCTGAAGACCCTGTACTACTGCTCAGGCCGCTCAGGGCCTCGTACCACTGCCCACCATCCACCGTCCCCTGCCGGCCGGGTTGGTGTACGGGCGCGTGGCGGGGTGTGGTCGCGGGCAGCCGGCAGCGACCCCCGTCCACTGCGCGGTGACCGTGCGGCTCCAGGGCTGTGGCCGGTGTGCGGCGTGGGCTGTCTACGCGACACTGACCCGATGACTCGTGGTGACTGGGTGCTCGGGCTGCTGACGGTGGTGGTCCCGGCTCTCATCGGCGCCGGGTCGGCCCTGCTCACGCAGCGTCTGTCAGCCGGGACTCGCGCGCCAACCGCCGCCTCCAGAAGCGCGCCGAGCCGCGCGACGCCATCCACCAGTTCCTCGAAGCCGTGCAGGCCGCCGAGGCGTTCACGGACCCGGCATCCCGTGGTCGCGGGTGACCGCAACGCGCTGCTGCACCGCATGTGGTACCGGAAGCGGGCGCTGGAGGTGGTCGCACCGAGGGAGCTTGACGCGGCGGCGGAGGCCCTGACCGTGGCCATGCGCAGCGTCATGTTCGATGAGCTGCCCGAGGGGCAGGACATCTAGGAGTACCTGGACGGTCCCCGGCGTGATTTCCTCGAACGTGCCAACGCAGCCCTGTACGACAAGGACTGAACCTCCTCGTTTCCTCAGTTCACAGGGTTTCCGATGCTTTGAACTGGGGTTTTGTCGTCGGTAGCGGCAGCGCGGTGGCCGCAGACCGGCCACCGCGCACCCGGCCACCAACGCGGAGGCCGACCGTCCTACCCCAGCCCGCGTCCCGCTGATCACCGCGCCCGGACAATCGGCGGCGTGTGTCGATCACGCCATCAGGAGTACCAGGCTGTCTGTGCTCTCTGCCAGAGTGAGGTTGACCTGCGGCAATAGAAAGCGGTGGTGATGGCCTCGATGAGTCGGGAACAGATTGAGGCGATGGTCAACCTTGCCACGAACGGGTCGTTGTACCGGATCGACCAACGAGCCAAGCGCGGCGCTGAACTGCGCCAATGGGGACTGAACCCCCAGCGACCCCAGCCTGGGAGTCCGCTCGCCGCCGATGACGCTGCGTTCGAGCACGCGTATCCCGAGGCATTGTCCGGCGGGCAAGGTGTAACCGAGGAGTCGCTGTTCCCGATGATGAGTGCAGCGGAGTGCCTGGGAGCGGTAGAGACCCTTGTGGGTCACCGCCAGGCTGGATCGCTGTTCGCCGTTCCGATCATGCAACTCTGCCGATCAGCGATGGAGACATCGGCACGGACGATCTGGATTCTCAGCCAGCCCGAACGCGCCGAGCGAGTCGAGCGGGCGTTTCGTGTGCTGGTGGCACAACTGGAGCAGCAGAAGAGGTTCCTCGCGATTGAGGAGCGGAACATGTCCGCCATGTCGCTTGCCAGGGTGATGGGACCACCTGATTGCCAAGGGGATGGGACCACCGTGGCGCGTTACTGAGGATGCTCGTCGTCGGGGCCGGGGTCAAGC
>Ga0310825_100313_pt1 | contig 60948 bp, 54 predicted proteins | sample WT_ome_9_FD_202243 | JGI IMG/M metagenome (GOLD analysis project Ga0310825, IMG submission 202243) | Sorghum-adapted microbial communities enriched on wild type (WT) sorghum from Joint BioEnergy Institute, Emeryville, California, United... ... | reverse complement strand
CTCTCCCCCATCGGCATACAAGGTCCATCCTTGTTCCGTCCGTCGGCTCAGCCACCATTGGCCATGATGATTCGTCCAAAACGTTCCTTCGGCCTCGTCCCGTTGGTTCAACTGATTTTGTTCCGCATCGCCGTAAACCGGCAATAGCGGGAACGTCTCGACGACAAAGAGTGGGAACGTCGTGTCATCAACAAAACAGCCGGACGCTTTCGGATGGCCGCCGCCGCCAAACTGTTTAGCGAACTCAGCAACATTGACGTCGTCGTGAATGGTGCGAAAGCCGATATGTTTCGTTCCCATATTGACCATGGCGATCAAGTCGAGATGAGGGTATCGTTTCGATAAGGCGTTGCCGAGTTCCGACAAATGCCGCTCAGCAAATACAACGCCGATGCAATAATCACCGAGCGAGCGTTGGACGAGCTGCTTTTGTTTTTGCCGGATGTAGCGCTGGATCTTCTTTTCTTCCATATCCAAAATCAGCTCTTCTGTTTCGGTCAAGGTGAACGGTTCGCCGGAGGCAAGTCGCTCGCTCATTGTATCCCAAAAGCCGTCGAGCCCTAAAATTGTCAATAAATCATTAAGTCGTTTTGCTTGCAGATTCCCGTTTTCTTCCCATTCCCATGTATCGTATTGGCGGACGAGCTCGACGAACGTTGCTAATGAGTCGCTTGGTGCTAGTTTCCCTTCACGGACGAGATAGTCGTAAAAGAGCGAGGTCGCGGACGTTTTTTTGCCGTCATCATCAGTCGGCACGACCCAGCCCCACGGATAGTCATTGAAATGAAGTGCCGTCACGTGGTGATCGATGACTTGCACGTGACCGCCGCGCTTGGCCCGTTCGGCGAGCTGTTCTTCGACGTCTTTGCCGACGGCCAAGTCGGTGATAAACAGCATGGCGTTGTCTGCTTCTTCGCTTTGCAGAAACTGGGTGACTCGCTCATCTAGATTCCGATAGGAGCAAAACGAAATGTTGACTTCCGTAAACGCCAGCTTCGCAAGCAGTCCGCAGCCGATGCCGTCTAAATCGCTGTCGGTAAATAATTTAATCATCGCTTCCCATCCTTTTTTATTACAAGCTTTTTTGCAACCACGTTTTCAAAAGCGGAATCAGCCGGTCCGTCAGTTCGCTGACATGTGGCACAAAGACGCGAAAACGGCCGTAAATGTTTTCGATCGTCCGCCGCGTCGATTCGTCATCCGCACCGCGTCCTAAAAAGAGATTGACAACTTCGATGCCGTGGCGGCGCGCTTCGGCAACCGCTTCATGCGTATCAATGATGCCGTTTTGTTCATAGCCATAAGCAGCCGGCTCGCCATCGGAGAAAACAAGCAACACTTTTTGCGTTTCCGAGCGACGGAGGAGCTGCTCTGTCATCCAACGAATGGCCAGTCCATCGCGATTGTCTTCGCGCGGCTCAAGCTGCATGATCGCCGGGCCGCTTGATGGCTCCAATGACTGACGAAATGACACAGCTATTTGCATATAGTTTGGTTGTCGAGAGGCGGTCGCCTCGTTCGCATCTTCCCAAAATCCAACAATGGCATGCGGCACCCGCAACGTTTTCAGTGCCTCATGACAAAGAACAAGACCGGTTTTCGTCTCTTCTATTTTGTCATGCATGGAAGCGGAACAGTCAACCAATAACCCAAACACTGCATCAAACCGCCGCGCCGGCTCGCCTTTTTTGTAAAACAAACGCGGCCGCTCATCGGTGAAAAACGGTATCAACTGTTTACGCAGCCTCCCGGCGGGCAAGTTGGTGCGCCAAGCGCTGCGTTGATGCTCAAGCCATTGCTCCATCACCCGCACAAGCCGTTTCCGGTACGGGGCTACCGTCGTCTGCTTAGTTCGGTATTGCTGGAGATGGATCGGGCTTGGCGGTGGTGAAGGAAGAAGCACAAGCTCAGCTTGACGGTTCGCTTCACCATACAAGGCACCGCTTCCGGCGGGTGGATGATCGTCAAAGGAGGCTTGCGCTTCGGGTCCATATTCATTTCGGTTCGTCGGCCGCGACGTTCCTTGGACGATGGCGAGCGCCTGATCGCCGTCTTCTCCCGGCCGCGCCCCGTCGCCAAGCATCCCGGTGCGGGTGCCGCGTTCAAGCTCAAACCGAAGAACATTCCCGCCCGTTCGGCTCGTTTCCCGGTGCCAGGTCGACAACACTTGCCGATGTACTTCACTGTTTGTGGAATCATTCGAGGTATCACGATTTTCCAACGGATCCGTTCGCTTGAGATCTTGAAGCGTCGTCTTCCGTTCATCTTCATCGTCGTCAACGATCGGCAGCGATGTGTAGTTGTTTACCATGTCATTAGACAGCACGTCTTCCACCAGCTCTACAATCGCCAGCGTCCAACGGGCTGTTTCCGCTGTCGATGAGACGTCAAAAAACTGCGGCCATAGCGCCTCGAGGCGCGCTTGTCCCGCTTCATCTGCCATCGGAGCGAGCGGGACGTCGTCAAGCGGCGAATCGGTGGTCAGCCGCAAGTACATGGCCGCCAAAAACTGATCAGTGAGGGCTCCCCGCGTCCGGTTCGCCTGCCATTGCTGGGCGAAATACTGGCGGTACAGACGACGGCGCGCGCGAAACCATCGTTTCAGTCCTGGCCGCTCCCGCTCACATATCGTTTCCAAACGGAGATCCTCAGCGAAGGAGAACAACTGTTTTAACAGTTTAGAGAGCGGCTGTGCCTCCGCTGTTTGCCGGAAGGTGCGGACAACAGCTATATCGGTATGCCGATGTGTGCCGATCATCCGCAAGACCACATCGCTTTTCATCGCCTGCTCTTTCTCTGAGGATGGATACACATCCCAAAATTGACTCACATATATCGTCTGCTTAGCCAAATGCACGCCGGAATGGGCGGCAAACTCCACCGTCCAGCGGCGGTCGCGGGCAAGCGTTTGAGCGAGATCGGAAAGCTGCATGACCAAAAACGAATCAATTGGCCGGTCGTTGAACATCATAAACCGTTCCATGCGCCGCCTCCTACTCGTCAAACCATGTTTCAGCAATGTTGCGCACAGCAGCGCGTTCGCGTTCGTCGTCTAGCTTATCGACAATGCTTCGTTCAATCGCGCGCAACGGCGGCATATACGCCGCCAAATCACATGCATCGAGCAACGCACGCACCGAGGCGGCTTCTTCAGCGACTTGCCCGTTTCTCACTTGTGTCAGCAAATCTGCTGATAGAGAAACGAAACGGTCGATCAACGCCTCATCCGTTAATGTAGTTTGCGCCAATAGCACCGATTTTAACGTCGCTCCTTGCACGTACGGCACATCGATGACGACAAAACGGTTTTTTAATGCTTCATTGAGCGGCACAGTGCCGATATAGCCTTCATTGATGGCCGCAATGACGCCAAACGTCGACTTTGCCTGCACAACCTCTCCAGTGAGCGGGTTGGTGAGCCGCCGTCGGTAATCAAGCACGCTGTTTAAAATCGGAAGTGTTTCTGGTTTAGCCATGTTGATTTCATCAATATACAATAAATGACCTTTTGTCATCGCCTGAATGACCGGGCCAGGAACGTAATCGATGACTGCCTGACCGCCGCGGTGCACGATCGTCTTAAACCCGAGCAGCGCTTCGGCGTCTAGGTCGACGGAGCAGTTGATGCTATGCATCGGCTGCCCAAACAGTTCGGACAATGTTTCAGCAAGCCGCGTTTTGCCCGACCCGGTTGGGCCTTTTAAGAGCACATTTTTCCCAAGCGCAAGCGCGACTGCCGCATCATGGATGATTGCCTCATCTTCGGCCGTATACCCGCCGGCTCCGATCAACGCCTGATCCGGATCGTGGCGGAACTGCTCTTTTCGCTTTTCCATTTCTTTTGTTACAACTAAGGGCCATGTCCTCATTTGGTGTGCCTTCCTCTCTGTTGCCATATTCCCCTCTCATTCTACTAAATCGCCCGTCAGGACGCAAAACAAAACAAATAAACCATAATTATATTATGTAAATAGGATAAAAAGAAAAAACAAGGGCGCCCCTAGCTGTAGTTGTCCTCGATGGCTTTGCGAATGAGCGCCGCGCACCGGTCAAGCTCTGCTTTCAGCTGACGTTTATACAGCTTCGCTTTTTCTTGCCCACCCTCGGCAAACCGATAATACACGACTTCCTGGTACTTCATCCCTTCTTTTTTCTGTTTCACTTGCTTTAAAATGCCGTCTTCGATTAAATCGTGAAGCGCCTTGTACACTTCTGAATGGTTCGGACGATAGCCGAGCGGTTTAAACTCTTGGCGCAATACATCGAGCAACTTCAGTCCGTACAGCCGCTCCTGCTCCGTTAACGTGATCAAATACAATTTTAAAAACGCACGTTGTTTTAACAGAAAACCGCTTGGCGTCCGTTTCTCTCCCATCGATCTTTTTCCTCCTTTCCCTGATGTTCCATTCGCCTAACCGAGAGCAAAGGGCTGTTTGATTCCGTTTTCTTTTCATTATACCATGCGGGAAAGGAAAAATCCTCTCCCGCCTACGTTCAATAAAAAACGATGGTTTTGTTGCCATGAATGATGACTCGGTCTTCCAAATGCCATCTCAGCGCCCGAGCGAGCACCGTCTTTTCGATCAAGCGGCCGATCCGTTTTAAATCGTCGGGATGATGGCGATGGTCAACACGAGCAACGTCTTGTTCAATGATCGGTCCTTCGTCCAAATCATCGGTGACATAATGGGATGTGGCGCCGATCAGCTTGACGCCGCGCTCATAGGCCCGCTCATACGGCCGTGCGCCGATAAACGCCGGCAAGAACGAATGATGAATGTTGATGATTCGCCCTGGAAATTCAGCGACAAATGCCGGCGATAAAATTTGCATGTAGCGGGCGAGCACAATCGTATCGATCCGATAGTCGTGAAGCAGGCGGATTTGTTCAGCCTCCGCGTCCGCTTTCGTTTCTTTCGTCACCGGAATGTGCACATACGGAATCCCGAGCGGCTCGACCACATCGCGCAAATCGGGATGATTGCTGATGACAAGGGCGATATCGGCGATCAGTTCCCCCGCTTGCCATTGCCAAAGCAGCTCAAGCAAACAATGTTCAGCCTTTGAGACGAAAATCGCGATCCGTCGAATTTCATTATGCAGTCGAAGCTGCCAAGTCATGCTAAATTCCTCGGCAATGGGGGCAAACGCCGTTTCGATCTCTTCCTTCCGACCCGCGATGTTCGGGCAATCAAACTCCAAGCGGAGGAAAAACGTCCCGCCTTCCGGATCGGTCGAGTATTGGCTTGATTCGACAATATTGGCCCCCTGTTCATAAAGAAACGAAGTCACCGCCGCAACGATGCCGGGGCGGTCCGGGCAGGAAATCAGCAACCGAGCCCGCTGCTCGTAGCCTTGCAAAAACGATTGCCAGCGATGTTGGCGAAATGTAGTCATCCGTTCTCTCTCCCTTTTCTTGCGATGATTTAGTTTCTTGTGATATTTAGTTTCCATCATACAAAAAATTGGCGGACTTGCCAACAGGAAAGCGCGGATGTTCTCTATAACAAAAGGCACCTCCCTATCTGGGAGATGCCTTTTTGATGAGCGGCCATTGATTAGTCTTTTGTTAAATCGCCGGCTGGACCGAAAAATTCGTAATGGATGCGTTCCTCAGGCACGCCCCATTGCTTCAGGGCGCGATAGACCGTTTTCATGAACGGAACAGGGCCACAGAAGTAAAAGTCAGCGTCTTTGGACGGAATGACCGTTTGCATCCATTCCAAATCGATCCGCCCTTCTTTGCTGAAGTGCGGGTGTTTTCGATCTTCATCTGACGGCGACTCGTAACAAATGTGATAAGAAAATACTGGATTTTTAGCTAAGGTCTGCAACTCTTGGTCAAACGCCTGTACGCGGCCATTGAGAGCAGCTTGCAGGAACGTAACCGGGCGGTTAGGTTGCCGAATGGCCAACGTATTTGCCATGCTCAAAAGCGGAGTGATGCCAACGCCACCGCTAATGAAGACGACCGGCGTTTCTTTTGCCAAATCAAGCGTAAAGTCACCGGCTGGGGCGCTTAATTCAAGCACATCCCCTTCTTGGATATGATCATGCAAGTAATTTGAAACAATGCCCGCCGGTTTGTCAGCCGTCGCTGCTTCCCGTTTGACGCTGATACGGTAATACCCTTTTCCTGGTGCATCCGATAAGCTGTACTGCCGGATGTGCGTGTACGTTTCGCCTGGAATTGACATTTTTACGCTGACGTATTGGCCTGGTAAATAGTCGCTAATGGCTTCGCCGTCTTCCGATTTGAGATAAAACGAGGTGATGACGTCGCTTTCTTTCACTTTTTTGGCGACGACAAAGCGACGAAAATCACGCCAGCCGCCGCGTTTGGCCGCTGCTTCATCGTAGAGCTCCTGCTCGACTTGAATGAACACGTCAGCAATGACTTCATACGCTTCCGCCCAAGCGGCAATCACTTCGTCAGTGGCGGCATCGCCAAGGACGTCTTTGATCGCCAGCAGCAAATGCTTTCCGACGATCGGATATTGTTCCGGTTTGATGCCTAAACTCCGGTGTTTATGGCCGATTTGCCGTACGACCGGCAAGATGGCATCGAGCTGATCGATATAGCGCGCTGCTGCGTAGACTGCTGCAGCCAAAGCACGTGGCTGCCGCCCTTGTTTTTGGTGGGCATGGTTAAACACGTTCAGCAACTCTGGATGATTGGAAAACATGAGCTCATAAAACCGTTTTGTAATCTGTTCTCCATGCTTCTCCAATACCGGCACTGTTGATTTGACAATTTCGATCGTTTTTGGATGTAAAGTTGTGCTCGTAGCCATTGTTCCATCCCCTCACAAAACATGTATTTAAAATACATCTTTTATTCAATCATGAGCGATAATGAAAAGCAATATTTCAAATACATCTTTAACAAATTGTTCACAATTCCCCATATGAAGCGGATGTGATACAATTGGAATCGACCATGTTTAAAAGGTTGTGAACGGATATGCAGTTAACAAGCTATACCGAATACGCTTTGCGTGTCCTCTTGTTTTTAGGGACGCTTGATGAAGGAGAAAAAACCAACATTAAGGAAATTTCCACTGTATTTTCGCTGTCTGAGCATCATTTAAGCAAAATTGTCCATGAGCTCGGCAAGCTTGGCTACATCGAAACGATCCGTGGACGCAACGGTGGAATTCGCTTGGCGAAACGACCTGAGGAAATCATCGTTGGCGCGGTCGTTCGCGAGACAGAAGACAATTTGTCGCTTGTCGAATGCTTCGCTTCCCACGGCAATGAATGCATCCTCACACCTGCGTGCCGGCTCCGTTTCGTGCTTCGCGAGGCGTTAGAGGCGTTTTTGCGTGTTCTGGATACGTATACGCTTGCCGATTTGCTGGAAAATCGCACATCGCTTCGTGCTTTGCTTAAGGAGCAGCGCGATGGATAAACACTCTCCGGCTGAATGCCGGGGAGTTTTATTTTTCCCGTTGACAGGCACACTATAAGCAAGCATAGCATCGCCGTACGGGACGGAGAAGTGATTGTCATACCCATATCGCACGATGGTGGCCTTGCAGACAGTGCTTTTTAGCTTCGCTGAGCGGTCGCAGACGATGTTTTTTATGTGCCGAGATGTTTATCGTTTGTTATCCGATTATTGGCCGACCGCTCCATGCGAAAGTGATTCTTTCCCGCGTCTATACGGAGGCAAAAACAGTCCGCCTGCTGCTTAGCAGGCACAAAAAACAAAGCCAGGTCTCCCATACAGGGGATGTCCATTCCCGCTCCTGGCTATGCCCTGCATCCTAGGTAACAAACCGATGGGTCCGGGTTTAGTGCCAGCAGGAAATGATATGCGTCATCTATACTTTGCGACGAACAATAGAAGCGGTCTTATCCAGATAGCGGTCACGCTTGCCGCTTTAGTGGATGATGAACACGAAAGGAGAAGGGAAAGATGCGAAAACGATGGATGCCGCTTGCTATCATTTGCACGTTATTGCTCAGCCTTTGCGCCAGCTGCGGCGGCCATAACGAGGAGCAGCCGGAAAAACGAAATCAGTCATCGAACATGGGCGGTGGGATGAACACATCCGATACCGGCCGATAATCCCCTTTGTTTGCCACATTTCGCATAATATATTAAGATTAGAAAGGTGTGAGAAAATCTGCAAGACTAAGGAGGTAACAATGAAACACCAAGGAAACGCTTTGCCACCATATGTGCATTTGGACAATGGGGAGCTTTGGCTCACCGAAGATGACCGCGACAATTTAAAAATCAGCTATCGCATCAAAGAAGTAATCTTTGCCGAGCCGTCCGATTACCAGCATGTTATGATTTTGGATTCGTACGATTTTGGACGCATGCTTGTTCTTGACGGCGTCGTGCAAACGACTTCGATTGATGGCCATATTTATAACGAAATGATTACACACGTGCCGCTGCAGCTTCATCCAGAGGCAAAACAGGCGCTCATCATCGGCGGTGGCGACTGTGGAGCGGCTCGTGAAGCGGCCAAGTATGACCGTTTAGAGACGATCGAGATGGTCGAAATCGACGAAAAGGTCGTCCATGCATGCAAAGAACATTTACCGGCCGTCTCCGGCAACTTGTCTGATCCGCGCGTGAAGTTTATTTATGATGACGGCGTCGCGTTTGTACAAGGAAAAGAAGGCGTGTACGACGTCATTATGATCGACTCATCCGACCCAGTCGGCCCAGCCGAAGCGCTGTTTTCGTCGGAGTTTTATGCGAACGTGCACCGCGCGTTAAAAGAGGACGGGCTGATGGTGTGCCAAAGCCAGTCCCCGATTTTCCACCTAGATATTTTAAAGCGCACATACCGCAACATTCGTGAATTGTTCCCGCATGTGCTCGTGTATACGGCGGTCGTGCCGACATACCCGGGCGGAATGTGGAGCTTTACGATCGGCTCGAAACGGCCGCTAGATTTCCCGGCACAGACGACGATTCCAAACGATACGAAATACGTCAATGATGCCGTTTTCCGCCAATGTTTCTCCTTGCCGGAATTTTTGCGTTCGGCACTAGAGGAGTAATGGTGCCAAAAAGAAGGGTGTCTCAAAAAAACAACGAGACACCCTCTTTTTTATATACACGTTAAATGATTTTGCTGTTCTATATAGGTGTTTAGCCGGCTCTTTGAATCCTCCCTTTTTGTGTTACCCGCATCTGATGCCTCCTCTTAGAGAAAGCTCTTTTATTGGTTGCTTGAGCCGCCTAGCGGGTGGTGAGATAGTGCTCGTTTAGCCAGCCATGCGAGCGTCAAGTCATCAGCGGGTGGGTTATGCAGCCCGGCGCGGATGTCGCGGTAATAGCGGCCGAGCGGATTGTCAGCAAACAAGCTTTGCCCGCCGACGATGCGCATCGCCATATCGACGACCTCGAGTGCTGTATTTGTGGCAACTAGCTTCGCGGCCGCCAGCTCCTCTTTCATCTCGGCTCGTTTATCCGGATAGCGATCCCATAAGTCAGCGATCGCGTACAGAAAATGGCGCGCGTGGGCAAGCCGCCATTCCATTTCGGCGATCTTTCGCTGCACTTCTGGCGTTGAAGCGATCGGATGGGACAATGTGTTCGGCTGATACGTCTGCGCGAAGCGGATCGCTTCATTGCGAGCCGCAATGGCGATGCCTAAGTAGCAAGCCGGAACGTGCAACAACCATCCTTGTGCTGGAGCGGTTTCATTCGACTTCCCGAGGATTTCCACAAGCGCATCCTTCTCGACTTCAACACCATCAAGGATGAGGTCGTCGCTACGCGTCGCCCGCATACCGAGCGTGTTCCATGTCGGCTCAATGCGCATGCCTGTAGCGGACATAGGGGTGAGAAATTCGCCGACTTCGCCGCTGTCTTCGATGGTGGCGGAAATCAATACGTAATCTAACGCCGGGGCCAACGAGGCAAACGATTTGCGCCCGCAGAGCACAAAGCGGCCATTGCGGAGGGCGGCTTTTGTTTCAGGTTTTCCGCCGCGCGCTGGGCTGCCGGTTGCCCGTTCGGAGTGGGCGCTGTTAATGAGCGCATGGCGTTTGACAACTTCTTCGGCCAAGCGGGCGAGCGTCGATTCCGGCCAGCGGCGGAGTAAAAACAGACGCATCAGAATGCTCGCGTGCCATCCGAACGACAAGGCGGTGGCGCCGCTGCCTTGAGCGAGCATTTCTTGCACAAGTACCAATTCATAAAGCGACGCCCCGTGGCCACCGTATTCGGTGGGAACCGTGAGCGAAAGAAATCCGGCTTCTTTTAAGTCAGCAAAATCAGCAAACGGGAACTCCGCCTGTTCGTCATAATCTGCCGCCCGCGCCGCAAAACGCTCAGCGAGGTGCCGAGCTTGTTCATACAGTTCCCGTTCCCGCTCGTTTCGCACGAGCAAATGATACAATTCGTTCATCGCTCTCCCCTTCTTTTGTTGTTAAGATGATTTCATTGTACCGGTTTTGATGAAGGGTGAAAACAAAAACGCTTAAACGCCCACCGATGCCCATGTCATCCTGAATTCGGGGAGATAATAGCCGTCTTGGTCTTCAGACGACTAGGACAGCAAAGATAACCAAAACGAAGATTAAAAGAGAAAAAAATACCGAATATACCGATCATCGCCACGGTGAACAAACTCGTTTTTTGCTTCGTCATATTCGTATTCGTCTTGCCAGCGGCAGCCATCACGTGCAATTTGACGGACAGCATGAATAATCGTGTACACTTCTTCGTTTGTCATCGTCGGATGGAGCGATAAACGTACCCATCCTGGTTTGGCGAGGGCGTTGCCGCTTTTGACTTCCTCAAGCAAGGCAGCCGACTGTTCTTTGTCAATGCCAAGCAAGTAATGTCCGTACGGCCCGGCGCATGAGCAGCCGCCGCGCGCCTGAATGCCAAAGCGGTCGTTTAGCAGTTTGACGACAAGATTATAATGAAGTCCTTCGATTACAAACGAAACAATACCAAGCCGATCACTTCGATGCCCTTCTAGCACATGAACGCCGGGGATTTTCTGCAGCGCCGGCAGGAGAAGCGAAACGAGCTCTTTTTCCCGAGCGCGCATCTTCGCAATATTCATCTGTTCTTTCAGTTGAATGGCGAGCGCTGCTTTAATCGTTTGCCAAAACGGCGGTGTGCCCCCGTCTTCCCGTTCTTCAATCGCCTCTACGTACTCATAATGCCCCCATGGATCGGTCCAATACACCGTCCCACCGCCCGGATGATCCGGCGCATGCTGGCGGTAAAGGCGTCCGTCAAACACGAGCACGCCGGCACTCCCCGGCCCGCCAAGAAACTTATGCGGAGAAAAATAAATCGCATCAAGCTTTTCCATTGGATCATCCGGATGCATATCAATGCGGACGTACGGAGCGGAAGCGGCAAAATCAACGAAACAAAGCCCGCCGTATTCATGCATAAGTTTAGCGAGTTCATGGTATGGCGTCTCTAGGCCGGTGACGTTCGAGCAGGCAGTGAATGCACCGATTTTTTGCGGCCGATGGCGGTAGCGTTCAAGCAATTCGCGTAAATGGTCAAGGTCCACCTCGCCGCTAGCGGTCGGACGAACCGTTACGACCTCAGCGATCGTTTCGGCCCATGATAATAAATTCGAATGGTGCTCCATATGCGTGACAAAAACGACCGGTCGTTCGTCATTAGTAAGCGCCAGGCGCGATTTCCATTGTTCTGGCACACGCAAGCCAAGCAGGCGCTGCAGTTTGTTGACAGCGCTCGTCATGCCGGCTCCTTGCATGATCAACACATCGCCTCTCCCTGCGTGAACGTGCTGTTTGATAATTTCTTTCGCATATTGATACGCAAGCGTCATTTTCGTTCCGGTCACATTCGACTCCGTATGCGTGTTGCCGACAAACGGGCCGAGCTCGTGCACCATTTTTTCTTCAATCGGTCGGTATAACCGCCCGCTTGCTGTCCAATCGGCGTAAATGAGCCGCTGTTCACCAAATGGTGTAGAAAATGGGTGAAACCGGCCGATTGTTCCGTCGCGAAACGGCTGGAAGTGTGTCTCAAGCTCGCCGCGACATGTATATGTTGCGCTCCCGATCGTCGCGCGAATTGTCATGATCGTTCCTCCCTTTTCTGAGTCACCCTACTCATACCATATGTGGCCATTGGGCAGTTTGGTCCAGAGAAAACGAATGAAGACAAAAAAACCGCCTTGTTGGCGGATGACACAATTCAAACGTTGTCATTGTTTTTTGCACCGAAGGGACGAACGGCCTCCTCGGCATCGGAGACGAGGTATTGCGCGAGCAACGCCCGCAAGTCATCAGGCAGCGGCTCACTCGCTTGTGTATGGAAATTGAAGTAAACGACCGCTGCTTCTCCGATGGCAATGAGTTTATTCGTCTCGTCTTCGATGATGCGGTGAATGCATTGAAAGCTTTTATGGCCGATGCGGGAAACGTTCGTCTCCACGCGAAGTCGCCGGCCAAAAAACCCTTGGTTGACAAAATCGCATTTCGCGGACGCCAAAATAAAGTGCCAATCACCAGTTTGTCCCCCGTAGCTCAATTCATCGAATAAACGAGTGCGTGCTTCTTCCAAATAAATGAAATAGCTAATATTGCTCAAATGTCCAAGCGCATCGGTTTCGCAAAAACGCGGGTTAACTGTAATCGTATGTGTTTTCATCGTTCTCCCTCTCCCCTTCTTTTTTGTCCCCGTTGTCCTTGAGGTCGTCCTTTTCACACCTTTGACAGGAGCTGATCAAGGGCGGCGAAGCTGCTTCTGGAAACAGTAGAAGCATCTATGGGCAACCAAAGGCATTAGGAGGATTCCTAACGAATGAGTTCGTGTGGAGTGTTCATCACACCATTTGACACTCCTTTTTTCGTGAAATCAAGCCCTAACGCTCGGTTACCGACTAGTCAGTATGTTGTTTTTATCATAGCTTGACTTGCTTATGGAATGCAACTGTTTTGTTTTCATTGATTATTTAGAACATGGTTTTATTTTATAAATGTTAGAAAAGAATGGGCCGGAACCTGCTCCTCCTAACCGGCCCAAAGCGGCAAAAATACGTATCCGGCAAGCGATAAACCAGCGCAAATAAGAGAGATGCGCAGTTTGTATTTGGCATAGCCCATTAAATCCATATCCATAATTGCTGCGGTCGTAATCGTTGTATCGCCAAGCGGCGAAGCGAATGCCCCGAACGTTCCACTTGCAAACACGGCGCCGACCGTCATCTCAAGCGGCGCTCCGGTCGCATGGGCAAGTGTGACGCCAAGCGGCATAAAAATGCCCCATGTCCCCCATGACGATCCGATAAAATAAGACAGAAACGAACCGGCTAAAAACACCGCCGCCGGCACGAACGGCCCCGGAATCCACGTGCCGAACGTCGATGCCACGTAAGTGGTAAATCCGAGCTCACCCGCCACCGCCGATACAGCCCAAACGAGAATCAACATGCCGATCGGCGCCATGAGCTCGTTGCCTCCGGCAAAAAAATGATAAATCAGCTCCGAGAGCGACTGCCTGCGCCACAAATAAAACACCATCGACAAAAGAATCGTCACAAACAGTGCCAGCAACATCGCCCATGTCGCATCGGCTTCGGAAAACGCCTCAAGCCAATCACTTGCCCCGCGTTGCCGTCCGTCATAGACAAAAAAGGCAAACGTCAATCCAAGCAACAACGCTAACGGCACGAAGAGATGAAGCGGCTCTCCGGCGATCAGTGCCAGTTCTTTGCGCAGCCCGAGACCGTGCAATTCATTCGTTTCCCCTTCCCCTTTTTTCGCCCGCGGTTTACCAATCCGAATGTTCAACATCGTCGTCAACAACCCGACAATAAGAGCGATGATGGCAAACAAGTTGTACGGCAAGCTACGCAAAAAGATATCATATGCCGATTCACCAATATCGTTTTGTGCCAGCGCTGCCGCCACGACCGAAGTCATAAAACCGACAAACGCCGTCGCTGCCGGCAAAAGCACGATGATCGGCTCGGTCGAAACATCGATGATGTACGCCATGCGGCGGCGGTCGATGCGAAACTGGCGAAGCACGGCTTTCATCACTGGACCAAGCAGCATAATGCGGAACATCGGCATGAAAAACGTCACTGGCACCGTCAGCCAAACAAATAAAAGCAGTCCACGCTTCGTGTGGATGCGCCCGGAAAGCCTCTCGACGAATCCTTTGACCCCGCCGGTAATTTGCATCATGCCGACAAGCGAACCGAACAAATAGAGAAACGCAGCGACTTTTATATGTTCAAGATCGCTGAGAGAACGAAGAATGGCGGAAACAGCCCGCTCGATAGCACCAATGACCGACTGTTCCAGACAGAGCGCCCCAACGAGCAGGCCGACCACCAACCCAGGCAAAATTTCTTTCAGCCAAATAGCGAGTGGAATGATGAGAAGAAAAGGCAATAGCGACCACCATGTTCCTTCCACGTCGGCGTCCCCCTTTCTGATGCCGCTGTTAACAAGGATAGCCATAACTGTGATTGTTTATGATTTTAATTGATTATTTAGAACATAGTTTTATTTTTTATCAAAACAAACAATAAAAAAACGCCGCGTCGTAAGACGCAGCGTGGCATCAAAACGTATTCGTCACCGCCTAGTCTAATCACACACGGCCGGGCTCTGTCATTTCCGACGCGCAAAATCGACAAACCGGAACTTGTCAAGTCGGTGCCGCGATTCCGTGTATTGGAACAAGGTGGCGTCGTTTAAATAGACGTAGTTTCTAACGACGACGACGCGGTCATCGCCATTGAGATCCAAATAGCGACGGTCTTCCTCGGTTGCCTCATCGACGGACATTTCTTTTTTCGCAAAGCTGATCGGCAAATGCAGTTTGGTTTCTAAGTATTCATAAATCGAGTCTTCACAAATCTCTTTTGTCAACAGCGGGACGTTCTTTTTTAAGAAAAAGTCTTTATCTAAAATAATCCGCTCCCCGTCAATTTCACGGACACGCACGACTTTCCACACATCATCTTTGCTTGTTGCACGCAGTTGCTGTTTAAGCTCAGCATCCGGTTTGATCAGTTCCAGTTCATGGACGATCGTCCGCACCGGCTGTTTCATCGTTTGCGCCAGTTCTTTAAAGCTGACCAACCCGGAGACGGGAAAGGCGTATCTACCAACATCAAGCACGATCGACCCTTTTCCTTTCATTTTTTGAATATACCCGTGTTCGGACAATAAATTGAGCGCCTTACGGATCGTCTCGCGCGATGTCTTGTACCGAACAGCCAGCTCATTTTCTGACGGCAACTTATCGTACGCCTTCCATTCCCCGTCGCGGATGCGGGAAGCAAGATCGTGATAAATAGCTAAATATTTGTTTTCATGCATCATCATCACCGTCTGTATTGTATCATGGACGGCGCAGAAGATAAACAACCGATTCGTACGGACGTAGCGCCATACGACGGAAATCGGCCGGTGCGTCCGGATAATTGGCGATCAACAATTCACCCGTATAGTCATTCGCTTCTGCTTCTTCCGGCAGCGTAAACGTCGTTTCCACCGGGTAAAAGTTGTTGACGACAAGCAGCTTTTCCCCATCACCATGACGCATATAGGCGAAGAGATGCGGATCATCGGCAAGGAGCAGCTCATAACGGCCAGTCGTAATAATGTCATACTGCTTGCGCAGCTCAATGAGCCGCTTATAGTGATAAAAAATCGAATCACGATCGGCCAGTGCCTGCTTCACGTTAATGTACCGATAATTATCGGCAACGCGAATCCACGGCGTCCCGGATGTAAACCCAGCGTGCAAGCTGTCGTCCCATTGCATCGGCGTGCGCGAATTGTCGCGCGATTTCCGCCGCAAAATCTCGAGTACTTCTTGCTCACTTTTGCCTTGCTCTTGCAAGATCCGGTACATATTGAGCGACTCCACGTCGCGATAGTCGCCAATATCGTTGAATTTCGGGTCGGTCATGCCGATTTCTTCGCCCTGATAAATGTATGGCGTCCCTTGCATGAGATGAATCGTCGTCGCCAGCATCTTCGCTGATTCTTTCCAATACTCCCCATCATCACCGTAGCGCGACACGATGCGCGGTTGGTCGTGGTTGCACCAAAAGAGCGCATTCCATCCTCCGCCTTCGTGCATTCGCACCTGCCACTCCGACAAAATGCGTTTTAAAGCGAGAAAATCAAACGGAGCGACGGCCCATTTTTCCCCGTTTGGGTAATCGACTTTCAAGTGATGGAAATTAAACGTCATGTTCAGCTCGTTATTTTCCGGATTCGTGTAACGGATGCAATGATCGATCGTCGTCGACGACATTTCTCCCACTGTCATGACGTCATATTTCGAAAACACTTCCCGGTTCATTTCTTGTAAAAATTCATGGATGCGCGGCCCGTCCGTATAGAAGCGGCGCCCATCCCCCGGTGGAATCGAGCCGTCATCGTCTGGAAAATGTTGGTCTTTGGACAACAAGTTGATGACATCCAATCGGAAGCCGTCGACCCCTTTTTTCAGCCAAAAATGCATCATGTCATAAATGCGGCGGCGCAGCTCTTCGTTTTCCCAGTTCAAGTCGGCTTGTGTCACATCGAACAAATGCAAATAATATTGCCCGGTTTGTTCATCGTATTCCCACGCCGAACCGCCGAATTTCGACTGCCAGTTGTTCGGAGCGCTGCCGTCCGCCTTCGGGTCGCGCCAAATGTAAAAATGACGGTACGGGTTCGTTTTCGATGTGCTCGCTTGCTTGAACCATTCATGGTCAGTCGACGTATGGTTGACGACCATATCCATGACAAGCTTCATGCCGCGCGCATGCACTTCCTCAAGCAACCGGTCAAAATCATCCATTGTTCCGTACTCGTGATGAATGGCGAAATAATCGCTAATGTCGTAGCCGTTATCGCGCTGCGGCGAAGCGTAAATTGGCGTCAGCCAAATGACATCGACGCCCAGTTCTTTCAAGTAATCGAGCTTTTCGATGATGCCCGGCAAATCGCCGATACCATCCCCATTCGTATCACGGAAACTCTTCGGATAAATTTGATAAACAACCGCCTTTTTCCACCACGGTGTTGTTGACACGTTTCTTCACCTCGTTTGTTGACTTCGACAATGAATGAAAAACATACCATTGGCGTTGGCAGCCAATGGTATGTCAGCGAATGCATCATTACCTCAATAAATGTGAACCATTAGCGTGCCACTTTGCGCACTTTGCCGAAAACAAATGTCAGCACAAACGGCACTACAATGGCAATCGCCATCCCGATAAAGAACGGGACCCATTTCTGTGGCACGATCGACAAGAAGCCCGGCAGACCGCCGACGCCGATCGATGGAGCAAGGACTTTATTGAGTGTGATAAACATGCCGGCAATCGCTGCCCCTGTCATCGCTGCAATAAACGGGAATCGGAAGCGCAAGTTGACCCCGAACATCGCCGGCTCGGTAATGCCGAGATAGGCCGAAACCGCTGAAGTGAACGACAAGCCGCGCAGCTTTTCGTCTTTTGCGACAAACATCATCGCTAATGCCGCAGAACCTTGGGCGATATTCGACATGACTAAAATCGGCCATAAGAACGTGCCGCCCGTGCTAGCAATCAGCTGCAAATCAACCGGCAAGAATGTATGGTGCATCCCGGTAACGACAAGCGGCGCATACAGCGCTCCATACAGCAAACCACCAATGGCTGGAACGTTGTCAAAAATTCCGACAAACAAGTTCGTAATCGCGTTCCCGATCGCGAACGTGATCGGTCCGATGGCGATAAACGCCAAGAAACCTGTCACGAGCAAGGCAAGCGGTGCGACAAGCAACAGTTGAAACGCATCCGGAATGCGGTTGCGCAAAAACAGCTCGATCTTCGCCAATACGTACGAAGCAACTAACACAGGCAGCACTTGCCCTTGATAGCCGACTTTTTGCACATCAAACCCGAATAAGTTCCAAACTGGGATTTCTCCTTCTTGTTTTGCTGCTCCCCAGCCCCAAGCATTCAGCAAATCCGGGTGGACGAGCATCAAGCCAAGAACAATCCCCAACAGCGGACTGCCTCCGAATTTTGTCACCGCCGACCAACCGATCAACCCCGGCAGGAAGACAAACGCCGTATTGGCGATCAAGTTGATCATATTCGCCAAATCTGCCCATTCTTGATGCACATCGACAAACGATTTCCCCTCATAAAAAATGTCTGGACCGGTCAAAACGTTATTAATTCCCATTAACAGACCAGCTGTGACGATCGCCGGCAAAATCGGGATAAAAATGTCAGCGAGCGTCTTAATGGCGCGTTGCAGCGGATTGAGCTTCGCTTCCGCCGCATCTTTAATTTCCTGTTTCGTCGCCCGGCCAATGCCAGTCAACTCAACGAGTTCGTTATACACTTTATCAACGAGCCCTTGACCGATGACAACTTGAAACTGGCCGTTTGCCGAAAACGACCCTTTCACTACATCAATGCGTTCAAGCGCTTCTTTATCCACTTTTCCTTCGTCTTTGAGCGCAAACCGGAGCCGTGTCACACAATGTGTGGCGGCGACGATGTTCTCTTTGCCGCCGATGGCCTCAACGATTTGTGCAGCTGCTTGTGCATATGCCCCCATTATGAATGCCTCCTTTTTCTTTCTCTCGCTTTCAATTGCGTTAAATCGCTTTCAGCAACCGGTTGCAAAAAAACTTGTATATACATCCTGAACTCATTCTATCTTGTATATACAAGTTTGTCAACGTCTTTTTTCGATAAGAATTTACACGATTCGACAAAGATTGTTTGTTTTTTGCTAACTTCCACTTCTTTTGTTATGTTTTGTCAGACAGCAGGAAAATAAACTGTGGAGTGGGAAAATAAAACATAGCCATCATAAATGTGGAAAGAAAGGATGAGGGGAACGCCATGAAGACATATACACTCCGCGAAGCAGCGAAAAAAATCGGGGTCACAGCCCGCGACTTGAAACAATGGGAAAAACAATTTGCCCAATGGATTACAATCCCTCGCACCTCCCAAGGGGCACGCATTTACACCGAAGAGCTTATCAACCAGTTCCGCCATATCCGAACACTGCTCGCTGACGGTCGCCGCCCGCACGAGATCATTGCGGAATTGAAACAAGCGAACGAACCGTCCGCTCCCCCGGAATCTGCGGTCATGGAAGGGGAAATTATCGATGTTCCTCGCTTGCTGCGCCATGGCGCCCCATACATAGCCGAGCAGCTGGCTGCCCGCATGAAAGACGACATCGTCGACGCTCTGAAGCAGGAAACGGTCGCTGTCGTGCGCCAGGCGATGGATGAAGTAAGAGGGAAGCTTGATGATATCGGGGAGCAAACGACGTCAGCTGCTGAAACAGTGCGCCGCTCACTTCATGATTACAAAGAAGCTTGGCAACAAAAAACCGAGCAACTGCATGAACATTTGGAAACGGTCGTCGCATTTTGTCACGAGGAAAAGACAAGGCAGGAAGAAGAGCGAAAACAGCTCGAACAGCGCATTTTAGAGCGGGAGAAAGCGTTCCGCGAACTTGTTCTTTCCTTCCGCCAAACAGCGACAAGCGCCGTGGCCGCCCGAACCCGGACGAACAAATGGTGGAAGTTTTGGTGAAGGAACGAGTAGAGGATGTGCTTCTCCCCTTTTTAAGGGGGAGGAAACACGATGATTATCAACGAACTTGGGGCTGATCCCAAAACAAAAGTACGTTTTGGGATCAGCCCCAATTCTTGCAAATTGATGTGAACCACTTTTACAAGTCTGTATCTTGTCCCTCTTTTGAAGACAGATGGCCTTTTGCATGCACTCCTTTTTCGCTCGAATTCACAAGAGCTGAACGGCTTCGTTTGACATGCCGATCTTGCTTATTACATCTGTTTTCCCTTACAAGTTTGCTACGAACCGTCAATGAATCCCCGCCTAGTACAAGTTTGACCAATCGTCGGCCCTCAGTTCAACCGACAGCGGCTCACCTTATGGATAGCGGATTCTTGGCGTTTCCCCCTCATTCCTCTTCCCCTTTTCCTAACAACTTCTCTGGCTCTTTCCAAACGTCGATCACCATCCCGGCTTCGTCGGTATCGATGAGGAATGAACCAGTGCCGTAGCGATCGGTCAAGCGGAGTGAAGCAACATCGACCGTTTCGGTGACCCCTTTTTCCGTCCGCATTCCGATCATTTCTTCACCATCATTAGTCATGACGGCTCCGACGATTCGGTGCGGGTTGGATTTCACCTCGCGCACAATCATCACTCCACGTCTCGCGCGCGATGTCGGTTCGAATTCGCTAAGAGCCATTTTTTTCACCGCTCCGCGCTGTGTCACGACAATGAGAGAACCGCTCTCTTCAGGACAAATCGGGCAGACCGCGGCAACAAAATCGCCCTCTTTAAGTTGAATGCCTTTCACCCCGGCGGCACGCACGCCGACCAAACTGATTTCCTCTTCAGCAAACAAGAGCGCATAGCCATCATGCGTCGCCATCCAAATAAGGCCGCGGCCGTCGGTCGCGTAGACGGCGATCACCTGATCATCGCCTTTTAGATTGACTGCCACAAGCGGGCGTGTATAGCGCTGCACTTGGTACTGCGAAAGCTCCGTCCGCTTTACCATCCCATGCTTTGTCACAAAGACAAGCTGCTCATTCGTTTCAAAAGAGGAAACCGGAACAACCGCAACAAGTTCATCATCGCGCTCGATCGGAATGAGACTTGAAATATGCTGGCCAACGTCTTTCCAGCGAATGTCCGGCAACGTGTGCACCGGGCAATACAAATAATATCCCCGGCGGGTGAACAACAAGAGTACATCCGTCGTGTTCATCTCTAACTGGGCGAGCAATCGGTCTGTCTCTTTCATCCCGATGTCCTGGCCGTTGGACGCACTGTAAGAACGGTAGCTCGTTCGTTTCACATATCCTTCTTTTGTCACCGTCACGATGACATCTTCCGCTGGAATGAGTGCTTCGACGTTGACTTTCAGCTCCTCAATCTCCTCTTCAATGACCGTTCGCCGTTCATCAGCGTATTGCTTTTTCATCGACTTCAACTCTTTTTTAATGACCGCAAGAAGCTTTTTCTCATCAGCTAGAATCGCGGTCAGCTCGGCGATCGTTTTGTCGAGCCCTTCCGCCTCTTGACGGAGTGCTGTAATGTCCGTATTCGTCAACCGATACAGCTGAAGCGTCACGATCGCCTCCGCCTGCGCCTCGGTAAATCCGTAGTTGGCAATCAGCCGGTCTTTGGCGTCCCGCTTGTCGCTTGAGGCGCGAATCGTCGCGATCACCTCGTCCAAAATGGAAAGCGCCTTAATTAAACCATCAACAATATGTTTCCGCTCATTCGCTTTTTTCAGTTCAAAATGAGAACGGTTCGTGACGACGTCTTTCCGATGAGCGATATAGGCGTCAAGCAGCTCTGGCAAGCTCATCAATTTCGGCCGGCGCTCGTGAATCGCCACCATATTGAAGCTGTACGGCACTTGCAAGTCAGTATTCTTGTATAAATAGTTGAGAATCGCTTCCGCATCCGCATCTTTTTTCAGTTCAATCACGATCGACAGCCCGTTCCGGTCCGTTTCGTCACGGACGTCAGCGATGCCATCCAGCTTTTTGTCCAAGCGAAGCTCATCGATTTTTTTTACTAAGTTGGCTTTGTTCACTTCATAAGGCAACTCGGTAATCATGATATGCCGTTTTCCGCCTTTTGCCTGCTCGATCGTCGCTTTGGCGCGGATGATGATTTTTCCGCGACCGGTCTCGTACGCCTTGCGAATGCCGTCCTTCCCTTGGATAATGCCGCCGGTCGGAAAATCGGGACCGGGAAGAACCGTCATCAAGTCATCGACGGTGCAATTCGGCCGGTCGATTCGCAATAAGACGGCATCGATGACTTCACCGAGCGCATGCGGCGGAATGTCCGTCGCATAGCCAGCCGAAATACCGGTCGAACCGTTTACGAGCAGGTTCGGAAACATTGCCGGCAAGACAGTCGGCTCGTTCGTCGTATCATCAAAGTTCGGCACAAAGGCGACCGTTTCTTTGTCAATGTCGCGAAGCAGCTCGGCGGCGATGGCTGACAGGCGCGCCTCCGTGTAACGCATCGCCGCCGGCGGATCGCCGTCCAAGCTCCCGTTGTTTCCGTGCATTTCGATAAGCACGTTACGTAGCTTCCAGTCTTGGCTCATCCGCACCATCGCCTCATACACTGACGAATCGCCATGCGGATGGAAGTTGCCGATTACGTTCCCGACTGTTTTTGCCGCTTTGCGAAACGGCTTATCGGCCGTATTGCCATCGACGTACATGGCATATAAAATGCGGCGCTGCACCGGCTTTAACCCGTCACGCGCATCAGGCAGCGCCCGGTCTTGGATGATATATTTACTGTAGCGGCCAAAGCGGTCGCCAAGCACATCCTCTAAAGGCAATTCCAACAATCGTTCTGCCATCATCATTCTCCTTTCACAACGAACTTCAGCGGCAAAAAGGCGGCTTGCCTCAAGCCGCCATCAGCCGATCCAACCTGGCTCTTCTTCGAGTCCAAAGGCGACGTGCGTTTCGATCCATTTGCGGCGCGGCTCGACTTTGTCACCCATGAGCGTCGTCACCCGCCGCTCGGCGCGGGCGGCGTCTTCGATGCGTACGCGAATTAACGTGCGCGTCTCTGGGTTCATCGTCGTTTCCCACAGCTGATCGGCGTTCATTTCACCAAGCCCTTTGTAGCGCTGAATCGTATAGCCGCGCCCCATTTTTTTCGTGATCTCCCTAAGCTGCTCATCCGTCCACGCATACTCCACTGTTTCCTTTTTGCCGCTTCCTTTACTGATTTTGTAAAGCGGTGGCAAGGCAATGTATACTTTCCCTGCTTCAATAAGCGGACGCATATAGCGATAAAAAAACGTGAGCAGGAGCACTTGAATATGGGCGCCGTCCGTGTCGGCGTCTGTCATGATGATCACTTTGTCGTAGTTAATGTCCTCAAGCGAAAAATCAGCGCCGACACCGCCGCCAATGGCATGAATGATCGTATTGATTTCCTCATTTTTTAAAATATCGCCAAGCTTCGCTTTTTCAGTGTTAATGACTTTCCCGCGCAGCGGCAGCACCGCCTGAAAACGGCGGTCACGCCCTTGCTTCGCCGAGCCGCCCGCTGAGTCGCCTTCGACCAAATACAGCTCGTTTTTTTGCGGATTGCGCCCTTGTGCCGGCGTCAACTTGCCGCTTAAAAGTGCCTCTTTTCCTTTCCGCTTTTTGCCGCTTCGCGCTTCCTCGCGCGCTTTGCGGGCCGCTTCACGCGCTTGATACGCCCGGATCGCCTTTTTAATGAGCATCGCACTCACATCTGGGTTTTCTTGCAAAAAGTAGGTCAACTGTTCAGACACGACCGCATCAACAGCCGAACGCGCCTCGCTCGTCCCAAGCTTGCCTTTTGTCTGTCCTTCAAACTGCAACAAATGCTCCGGAATGCGCACCGAGACAATCGCTGACATCCCTTCACGAATATCAGTTCCTTCAAGGTTTTTATCCTTTTCTTTTAATAAGCCGACACGGCGCGCATATTCGTTAAAGACGCGTGTCATCGCCGTTTTCGCCCCGGCTTCGTGCGTGCCTCCGTCTTTTGTGCGCACATTGTTGACAAACGACAAGACGTTTTCCGAGTAGCCGTCATGAAATTGAAACGCAAACTCGACTTCAATGCCGTTTTGCTCGCCGGCAAAATAGGCGACCGGATGGAGCACGTCTTTTTCTTCATTCAAATAGGCAACAAACGCTTCAATCCCGTTTTCGTAATGAAACACCTCGCGCATGCCGGTCCGTTCATCGACAAGTTCGATTTTCAGCCCTTTTAACAAAAACGCCGATTCGCGCAGCCGTTCGCTTAACGTTTCATAATCGAACACCGTTGTGCTGAAAATCGTCGGGTCAGGCTTAAATTGAATGATTGTCCCCGTTTTGTTTGTCGTTCCGATGTTTTCAAGCGTCGTCACCGGCTTGCCGCCGTTCTCAAACCGTTGCCGATAGATAAAGCCGTCGCGATGAATCGTGACAACAAGCCATTCGGATAGGGCGTTGACGACTGATGCCCCGACCCCGTGCAAACCACCGCTCGTTTTATACCCGCCTTGACCGAACTTACCGCCGGCATGCAGCACAGTCAAAATCACTTCCGGCGTCGGTTTGCCGAGCTTATGCATTCCGACCGGCATGCCGCGCCCTTCGTCCAAAACGGTGACACTGTTATCTTTATGTATTTGAACAAGAATGTAATTTCCGTATCCAGCCAATGCCTCGTCAACGGAGTTGTCGACAATTTCATAGACAAGATGATGCAGGCCGCGGCTGTCAGTGCTGCCGATGTACATGCCCGGCCGCTTTCTCACCGCCTCAAGCCCTTCTAATACTTGAATCGCATCTTCGTTATATTCGTATACCGTTCGTTTTGCCACAAGGCCACCCCTTCCTGCCAAAACAAGAACATCTGTTTCTGTTTTATTGTACCATAAAATACCTGGCTGTCCATTGTCTTTTGACAACGCCTGACAAAATCGGACAAATGCGCCGAAAAAACGAAAGGACCATCTCGGAGAAGATGGTCGTTTCGTTCGTTACGCGCGCTTCGTGAGCGCATGTTCCACTTTAATGCAGCGGTCCATAATGACCGTATAGCCTTTTTCTTTTAAAAAGCGGTACGCTTCTTCGTTGACGACGCCAAGTTGAGCCCAAAACACGTCAGCGTCGATTTGCACAAACTCGCGGGCGAGTTCCGGCAGATGTTCAGAGCGGCGGAACACATTAACAATATCAACATGCCCTTGAATATCTGTCAGTTTGTCCACCGCCGGAATGCCTTCCCATTCATCAATCATCGGATTGACAGGAATAATTTCGTATCCGGCATCTTTCATCGCTTTCGTCACCATGTATGATTCGCGCTCCGGGTTGTTGGACAAACCGACTACCGCAATTCGCTTCGCCTTCCGCAAAATATCGCCGATCTCGTCCCGGCTTGGGTTTACAATGGACATCGGGTTCTCTCCTTCCTTCATTCCCTTTACTCGTCGTACTAGTTTCGCCGTCTAGAAATGAAAATCCTGCCGTGCTCATGGGAAATAAGAAAAAATCATCGGTCTTTCCTACGCGACGATAGGCGTAGTCCCAACGAACCGGCAACACACAGTTGTCCTTTATCTTCCCCGAAATAACGGCGTCTAAAACAGCTCCCTCCTCTTTTCCATGGTTTCCGCCGCCGAAGGTAGACGTTTTCCGCATATCTCGATCAACTATGTGAGATGCTAAGCAAAGACAAGGGAGGGTTGTTCGTGAATTATCAAGCATATTGGAAAGAAATCGACCAAACACGCGAACAGCTGCACAGGCTACTCCAATCGTATTGGAGCGACTACTCCGGCGTTGGAACGTGGCCGTTTTGGCTGATCTTCACTTTTCTCATCGTTCCTTTAGTGTTGCTTTTTTTCACCGTCGACCGGAAACGGATCTTCGAAATCTTTTTCTTTGGCTACACTATTCACATATTATGGACCTATACTTACATCGCTTTAGAAAACGCCATGTATTTGTCACCACGTTATTTTTTAACGCCGTTTTTGCCGTTTGCCTTAAACATTACCGCCTCGGTGTTGCCCGTCGGTTTTTTGTTGCTTTATCAATATTGTACGAACCACAACAAAAATTTTTATTTATATACGATATTGTTAAGCGCAATATTTGCTTTCGGACTCGCTTCGCTTGAGCAGTGGCTTGGTTTGCTTGAATTGCACGGAGGGTTGCGCAAGTTCCATCTTTTCCTTATCGACTTAATAATCGTGTTCATTACCTATGGGGCGACACGCCTTCTCGTTCGCATCCAGGCCAACCATCACGCTACCTGAACTCCTGATGACAAAAGAGCCGTTCACTTTTTGACGCAATGTGAACCGTATTCAACAGTCGATGCGTAAATGGCCGCAACAAGCCTAAGACACCACAAATACCGTTCAATCACAACAAGAAAAAGGGGACACCCCCCTTTTTTTGCACTAAAGCTTCCCTGATCGAAAGATCGAATAAAGCAACCACCCGAACATGAGCGCGACCACACCAAATCCAATTTCAATAATCGGAATTTTCCATAGGAGCATCGACTGCCGTCCTAGCGATGAAGCGATTAACATGCCGGCCATGACGATGCTCAAGGAAAGAAGGATGAGGCTGATGGACAATCGATTGCCAATTTGATCGAGTTTGCGCAAAAGCGCCTCAAGGTCTGAGGCTGTCATCTCAAGCTGAAGTTTGCCGCGCCGCATGACCTTCGTCAGTTCTTTGATACTGTCCGGCAGCCGAAGCAGCATTTCGCCATAACCCGCCACACGCTTCCACGCCGTTTCTGCCACGCGATCGAGTCGAAGCCGCTCTTTCAGCAATTTTCTTCCGAACGGTTCGGCAACGTCCATTACGCGAAATTGAGGGTCAAGCGTCGCCACCACTCCTTCAACCGTCAACAGCGCTTTCCCTAACAGCGTCAAGTCGCTCGGAATGCGAATGCCATGCCGAAACGCCACCGTTAAAAGATCCCCGATCGCTTCGCCAAGGCTCACCTCGCTGAGCGGAACACGATAATACTTCTCGCGCAACTCGTCAATATCGTCGCGCAGCTTCCCCTCATCGACCTCAGCCGGAACAAGCCCGAGGCCATAAATGGCGTTCAACACCCCGTCGGTGTTTTGCCGCATCAAAGCGATGATAAGTGAGGAAAGGTGATGCTTGACATTCGGACGGAGGCGTCCCATTAAGCCGAAATCAATAAAGGCAAGCATCCCATCGGGGAGAACGAATACATTGCCCGGATGAGGATCGCCATGGAAGAATCCATGTTCGAACATTTGCTTTAACATCGAGACAGTCAAGCGCTCAGCCAGTGTCTTTAACGAATGACCGCTCTCTTTCAGGCGCTCGATTTCCCCGAGCTTAACCCCCTCCACATATTCCATCGTCAGCACTAGTTTCGTCGTATACTCCCAAAAAACGCCGGGCACGTATACAGACGGGTCATCGGCAAATTGATTAGCAAACGTTTCCGCATGGCGCGCCTCGATGGTGTAATCGAGCTCCTGCCGCAGCGACTTTGCCAATTCGTCAACGATTTCAGTGAGCCGATAAGACGCCGCCCAATCTAAGCGCCGTTCCGCGAGCACTGCTAAGTCTTGTAAAATATCCAAATCCGTCTCAATCCGCGCTGCAATATGCGGGCGCTGTATTTTCACCACGACAGCTTGTCCGGAAGGAAGAACGGCCCGATGTACTTGCCCGAGCGAAGCGGCTGCTAGTGGGATTTCGTCAAATGATCGAAAAAGCTCCTCGAGCGGCCCTCCCAATTCTGTTTCCACAATCCGGCGGACCTCAGGAAATGGAAACGGTGGAACTTGATCTTGCAACTTTTCCAATTCGCAAATGATATATCGAGGGATCAAATCCGGTCGCGTGCTGGCGATTTGCCCAAGCTTAATAAATGTCGGACCGAGTTCCTCGAGCACAAGGCGCAGACGTTCTCCGACCGTTTTTCCTTCCCGTTTCCCTTGTTCGGTTCGCCCGCGCGGCGGCAAGGAAAGAAAGGACGAAAAACCGAGTTCATCGACGATCATCCCGAATCCGTGCCGAAGCAAGGCGACGGCAATTTCATGATATCGACCAATATGGCGCATCCGCTTTCCGATCATCCGACCATCTCCCTTACAACGGCAAAAAGCGAGCGGACAGGCCGTATTCGTTTACTGCCCGCTTTGTTCCTTTTCTTCAAGGCGGCGGATTCGCTCCTCGAGCTGTCGAACGTCTTCCTTCGTCGCTAAATCAAGCTTGTCAATCATTTGTTTGATTTGCTCGCGCACAAGTCGTTGCACTTCCGCTTTCCGCTCTTCGGTTTGCTGCTTCCATTGGTCGATTACTTCTTTCGATTCATCAAGCGACAACTCCCCTTTTTTGACCAACTCATCGATCAATTTTTCCACTTGTTCTTTGCTAGCAATGGCTAATCCAAGTCCAAATGCCAACCCTTTTTTCAAAATGCTCATCCGTTTTATCCTCCTTTATCCATCCTTTTTCCTTATCGTACCATTTTTCGATGATCCTTGTCGAGCTAGGTCGCGGATTTCCCGTACGGATCGAATGCTGTTTTGTATACCTCATGTGATCGGGCGGCATGCTATCGTTGGACGATCATTCATAGGAGGGGTCCCAATGACTGATGAACAGCTGCATTATGGAGAAGACTACCATTTCATTCCCGCGACATCGGCAGCAAGCGGTGTCGGCATTAGCGTGCTGCCCGATTTGTACTGTCACACGATCCAAATCGTGAACATTTGTCTTGTCGGCCGGCCGGACGACTGCACGTTTGTATTGGTCGATGCTGGCATGCCGGGGTCGGCTGATGACATTATTTCCGTTGTGGAACAACGTTTTGGAGAGAACAGCCGCCCGCAAGCGATTATTTTAACTCACGGCCATTTTGACCACGTGGGGGCGATTGTTGAGCTTGTGAAGCATTGGAATGTCACGGTCTACGCCCACCCAGCCGAACTTCCTTATTTGACTGGAAAAGCTCGCTATCCTGAACCTGACGCTGCCGTCGAAGGCGGCTTCATCGCCAAAATATCACCGTTTTTCCCAAACGAACCGATTCAGTTAGGCGACCGTGTTCAACCGCTTCCTGAGGACGGCACCGTCCCGCACTTGCCAGAGTTCCGTTGGATACACACACCAGGGCACACTCCGGGACACATTTCCTTATTCCGTTCACGCGACGCTGCCTTAATCGCGGGCGATGCGTTCGTCACCGTCCGTCAAGATTCGTTATATAAAGTATTGACCCAACAAACAGAAATTAACGGCCCGCCACGCTATTATACAATCGACTGGCCCGCCGCCCGCGAATCCGTGCGCAAGTTAGCCGCACTCTTTCCGTCAGTCGCCATCACCGGGCACGGTGCTCCTGTCGCCGGCAAAGAGCTGCGCGAAGGGTTGACAAAACTCGCCCGTGATTTTGACCGTATCGCTACCCCTGATTATGGAAAGTACGTCCATTAGGCAAACGGACCATCGTTCCGTGAACGGCTTCTAGTTTTGTTTGAAGCGGAAGTTTCTCTGCTAAAACCACTTTCAGAATGATGTAAAAAACAGGGGAGGGTGTCTGAACGGGGCACCCTTTCGTTGTTAAATGGCAGACACTAAAGGGACGTTTTGCTGCTGAAAATGAAGACCGTGCACTCACATGTGAAAGTCAGAGGATTCTCCATGGAGATGGTAGAGCACATTATGCCTCGACAACGCAAAAAGGACGACAAGAATCACTCTTGTCGTCCATCATAAGAGATGGGCCTAAGTGGACTTGAACCACCGACCTCACGCTTATCAGGCGTGCGCTCTAACCAGCTGAGCTATAGGCCCGTTTATAAGAAATAAAAATGGAGGGGGACGGATTCGAACCGCCGAACCCAAAGGGAGCGGATTTACAGTCCGCCGCGTTTAGCCACTTCGCTACCCCTCCATGATTAACAATGCCGACTGCAGGACTTGAACCCGCAACCTACTGATTACGATTCAGTTGCTCTACCAATTGAGCTAAGTCGGCATAATATTAAGAAGGCGACTCATTGTTGATGAATTTATGGCGGAGGAGGAGGGATTCGAACCCCCGCGGGCTGTGACACCCCTATCGGTTTTCGAAACCGACCCCTTCAGCCAGACTTGGGTACTCCTCCGTAACTATTTGGAGCGATGCGGTCGAGAGGACTTGAACCTCCACGGGGTCGCCCCCACTAGGCCCTCAACCTAGCGCGTCTGCCATTCCGCCACGACCGCATAATCAATGGAGCGTAGGGGATTTGAACCCCTGACCTCTTCGCTGCCAGCGAAGCGTTCTCCCCCTGAACTAACGCCCCATGATGGTGGAGTATACTGGGATCGAACCAGTGACCCCCACGCTGTCAACGTGGTGCTCTCCCGCTGAGCTAATACTCCGTATTCTATGCCTAGCAGCGACCTACTCTTGCAGGGGCGCTGGCCCCAACTACCATCGGCGCTGGAGAGCTTAACTTCCGTGTTCGGGATGGGAACGGGTGTTTCCTCTCCGCTATCACCACTAGGCAATGGCGACATTATTTATTATAAATGATTTTGATTTATTGTCAATAGTTTTTTTATTCTTTTTTTGTTTTGTTCCGTTCAACTTTCAAGAAACAAAACTATCTCTTGAACTTTCATTTTCGCAACCTTTTGTCGAGAAACTGACCTTTCCTGTTCCTGCTTGTAGGCGTAGACACAAGCAAAACCTCAAGCAGTTTACTAATATATCATTTTTCCAACAGATGTCAAGCGTTTTTTCTTAAAATCAATCTTCGTATAAAACCAAAACTTCAAAATCGGACAGTTTTTATTATATAGATAAAATATTTATTTTGTCAAGGTTTATTTTTTATTAAAGACCATGTTTCGTTGTTTTCTTTTGCTTCACCCTCATCTAACGAAGCGACAATTTTTATTATACTTATGAACTGATTCTAAGTCAATATTTATAATCCAGTTAATTTTATCCAAAATATTTCGCTATATTAGCCTGAGTAGAGAAGCTTTTTTCAAAGTAGCTTCCCCCCTTTTACATCTATTTACTCAAATGATCCAGCCGATAGATGTACATTCTCCCCTTTTCATGCACAAATCATTTCTTGCCATGGCCATGGCCACCTGCGTATAATAAAAGGTAGATAGCGTAAAATGAAAACAGGGACATTGGCGGCCACCAATGCCCTGTCCATGCACAGCCCTGCAAGAAGTGCAGTGGCTCAAGCTTTGGGCATGATAACCTACCCTCGCCTCGGCCTAGCAGGGTGGGTTATTTTTTGTCTTTTGCTACGGCGATCACCGCGACGATGAGTGACGCAAACGCAATCATGAGCGTCAGCGCATCGGCAATCGTCATCACCAACACCACCCCCTTTCGTTTAGGGAGTGGCCACTGCCCACCCTGCATATGGCTGTGCATGTTTCATTATACCATCGAATCAATCAAATGCGAATATACATTCGTATGCTTGTTGAAAAATTAGGAACGTTTCCCTATCTGTAGGCATTGTGGCATCCTCAACCCGTTTGACAACAGCGCATCATGACATCCATCTCTATTTTGATAGCCACTAAACTTTGTCTATTTTCGCCGGGAGCTCGAAAAAACGTTGTTTCGCCCGCCTATATTCTTCCATATTTTTTCTGAGCTCATCATCGTTGACTCTGTATTCATCGTCAGCTAGCCATATCTCGCGAAACCGGTGGATGTGAATGGTTTCTCCCTTCTTTCTTTCATTTTTTCAGTACAAAATTGGTGTAGTTCTTCTTCGTGTGAAAATGCTTCGTATAAAATCGGCGATTTTCCGAATAATGACAGTAGACTCATCTTGCTCTGCCAAGGAGGAAAACAAGTGGAACAGGCAAAACAACCCCGCGTTCATGGGCTGTTGTTGCTGGTCGTTGCCGCTGTGTTCGTTTGGTCGGCCATTCGTCCGACTAGCTATGCAGTGTGGGCGCTCGAGGTCACCCCGGCGCTGATTGGGCTTGTGATTGTAATCGCCCTATACCGACGCTTTCGGTTGACCACGATGTCATATGTCATCATTGCTATATTGGTGATCATCATGTTTATTGGCGGTCATTATATTTATTCCAAAGTTCCCTTTTTTAACTGGATCAAAGATGTATTTCATTTGGAACGCAACCATTACGACCGATTTGGCCATTTCCTCAAAGGGATGTTCGCTATCGTTCTCAGAGAGCTCCTCCTGCGGAAAACGCCGTTGCCGCGCGGCGCGTGGCTTTTCATCATCGTCACGGGCATGTCGCTCGCTATCGCTGCCCTGTATGAGATCATCGAATGGCTCGTCTCGATCATCTTTAAAGGTGGAAAGGCATCAAAGGACTTTTTGGGGATGCAAGGAAATATTTGGGATACACAATGGGATATGTTATGTACACTCATCGGGACAATGATTGCCCTATGGCTGCTCTCAAAGTGGCATGACAGGCAGCTTGCGCGATTGGATCATCACCGCAGCTAAGCTCATAAAACAGCGGCTTTTGCCTTCAGGAAAAGCCGCTGTTTTCAATTCACCTTATACAAGTAAATCGTCCATGCTGATTCGTCGGAAGTAAACACACGCTCAAGCGTCAGCCTGTTCTCAGCTGCATTATCGATCGGAACGGCCGAGAAAATATAGCGGCCGCCCATTTTTTTCAACTGTTCTGTATTCAGCTGCAAATTCTTCAGCCGCTTTTTCGACTGTTTCGTAAACATATACCGTTTGCCAAGCTCCGCCGTAAAGATGTAGCAACGCCCGCCCCATTCGTCAAAATACGTACGGATCGTCTTGCTTTTGGCCAGTTCACGTTCAATGATTTTACGGAACTCGTATTTGTATGACAACGGGTAAAAGTTGTTGTACGTATCGAGCGTGTAAAACCCGTTGTATTGAGCAATAGCCGGATGAATGCCGATGCTTACGACGCGGTAATCGGACACAGGAAGCCCGATGTATTGTTTGATTTGTTGAAACTGTTCTTCCGCATAAAATTGTTTCACCGTCGGTTCATAACGGAAGACGATTTCCTCGTTAATGAAAAACACGAGAATCATTTGCGCCGCTAACAACCGTTTCGCCCACGTTTTCCCCTTTCCGCTGTATTGCCACACGATTTTCAACGCCAGCGCAAATTGCACATAGATGATGAGCGGACGCAAAAAATGAAAACGGGCGAAATTAAACGTATCCAAAAAATGAAACCGCTCGGTCAGCGGCAGCCACCCTTTATAAAACCAAAAGGCGTACCATGCCGACAGCGCAAAGTTAAGACCGAACAAGAAAAGAAACAGCCGTTCCTCTTTCCATCGTCTTTTGGCGAAAACTATGAACAAAGCGATGAACCAGACCGGCAAAATGAAAAACGTATGCTCAGTCATGACGTGGTGATGGCCGAGAATAAAGTTTTTCCATGTTAAACGGACACAATGCCAAAACGTCAAGCGTGCATGGAAATACTCATCCCGGCTCGTCGGTTCATCTTCCCATAAAAACGAATAAACAAGCCGGTACTCGACAAGCAAATAAAGCAGCGTCATATAGGCAATTGAAGCGAAAAAGCGGATGTTCCATCCCTTTCCGCGCAGTACATCCAAAAGCCAAAGAGCGCCCATGGCGGCAAGAAAGAAAAAGAAACCAAGTACAAAACTTGAATAAAGCGGGAGAAGCGTCAGCACCGCGTAATTTTTCCAAGACCGCTCCCCCTTTCGAATGTTCAAAAACGCCCAGAGCGCAAGCGGCATGCCTAGCGTGCTTAACATCCCTGACGGCCAAAAAAGTGTGAGGGAAAACGCCAGCGCCACCCCAATGCGGACAGCCATCCAGCGCCGCTCGGGCAAAATATGGGTTTTCAAAAGCAAATACATGCCGACAAACGCCACAACTCTTGTGATCGTTTGGCTAAGTGCATAAGCGATCATCGTCGGAAACAAGGCATGCAGCCAGACGATGCCGGTCAACTCGGATCCGAGCGCGTTTCTCGATAATTCACCATTAGCGATTTGCGGAATTTTCGCATCAAGCGGTCCGGTGATTTGCCCGCTTTCAGCAAGCACTTTATACCAGGCGATGTTGGAATCCAAATTATCGTGGACACGAATATGCGCATTCTCACCAAGGATAAACAGCGGGGACACATAAAGGGCGATGACGCCAAGCGCTAAAAGCAAAAACCGTCGTTCTCTTTGTTCATCCATCGGCATCACGCTCCTGACTCCTCTGGGTTTGGTCATAAAAGCCCTATTGGATACGATGTGCATGAAAGGAAAAAATTATTCTTGCGGGCGAATGAAAGAGCGTGCGATAAGATGACGATGTTGTTTCGCGTTTCGTTTTTTCCCTTCTCTCGTTGCATCCTCTCCCTTTCCTTTCGTATCATTAAATGCAAGAAAACATTCTATTTCCAAAGGAGTGCGTATGATGGCAAAACAACTCCCTCCCGGCCAGTTCGAGACGGAAAAATGGCCGATTTTACATGAAGGGGACGTGTACGAATTTGATGAGACGACATGGAATTTTCGACTGTTCGGCGAGGTCAAAAAGGAGGTGTCCTTCTCCTATCAAGAAGTGATGGCGCTGCCGAAAACAATTTCCACCGTCGACATGCATTGTGTCACGACATGGTCGAAATTTGATACGACGTTTGAAGGCATCGCCTTTCGCGAGTTTTTGCGCTTCGTTGAACTAGAACCGGGTGTGAAGTACGTAAAAATTTACGGCTACTTAAACGGCGACCGGTTCGGCTATTCCGCGAACTTGCCACTTGAAGCGTTGATGGGTGACGATGCGCTGTTTGTCTATCGGTGGAAAGACAAACACCACGATTGGCAAGACATTTCGCCGAAGCACGGCTACCCGCTCCGTTTCATTCCACCAGCCACGTTTTACTTATGGAAAGGCGCAAAATGGGCGTCCGGCATCCGCTTTATGAAAGAGGACGAGCCAGGCTATTGGGAAGAGCGCGGCTATTCAATGACCGCAAATCCATTTAAAGAAGAGCGATTCGCCGAATCGATATCAAGGTTTCGATTTTGGTGAGGAAATCTGATGAAACCAGCAGTAGAAACAAAAAAACGAGGGTTTGAAGCAGAAACCCTCGTTTTTTTGTTTGGCTATGCCGCTCGGCGAGCGACAGCTTGTTTTTGCAGCCATGGGCGAAGGCGCAAAAAGAGAAGCATAAACACAACAGCCATGAGCACCCCTTTTGCCGCGTTAAACGGCAAAATAGCGGAAATGACCAACGCTTTTGTTTCCGGCGCACTCATCGCCGGAGCGCCAAGGAAGAGCGTATATGCCGGCAAAAAGACATAGTAGTTGAGCACGCTCATGACGAGAGCCATTGTCGCTGTTCCCGCCGCCAGTCCAAGTAGCATGCCTTTTTTTGATGCAGCTCTGCGATAAATATAGGAAACTGGCAAAATAAACGCCACCCCGGCAGTGAAGTTGGCGATCTGTCCGATTGGAACGCCAGTGGCGCTGCCGACAAGAAAATAGTTCAGCACGTTTTTCAACAGCTCAACAAACACGCCGGCAAGCGGGCCGTACAAAAGCGCGGCGACAAGCGCCGGGATGTCGCTAAAATCTACAAGCAAAAAGTTAGGAAATGGCGGAAGCGGAAAGTTGAGCATCATGAGCAAGTACGCACCAGCACTAAAGACACTGACAGCCACAAAGGTGCGGATGTTGAATGATTTCATGCTTGTTCTCCTCTCCTTCTCGTGATCCATCCTCACAAGAAGAAGGCTGCCGAGCGAACGCCAATAAAAAACCCCTTAAACCCAAGGGCTTAAGGGAGAAAAAGGGCGAACTCAACTAAGCGTCAGGCGCATGGCGCCAAACGCCGGCAAACCTTCATCTTCTCCCATCCAGACTATACTGTCGGCTCCGGACTCGCACCGGATCCTGCCTTGCGGCTCGCGGGCTGAGGGGCATCCACCCCATCACCGCCGGTCGGGAATTTCACCCTGCCCCGAAGATGAATCATATTCTTTTATTATTGATAATGATAAATTTAGTATACAATTTTCATATCATTTTGTCTACGATTAACAGCTTGATGACAAGTTGACCGAACATGCTGTGCTTTCGTTTCCCGCACAGTCGACTTGCCGCGACTAGCTGTCAACTTTATCTAATCAGCTCCTCCCCCAGCTCGAGTACCGGCGGATTGACATTGACCATATCAGCGTATTTCAATCCGGTTCCAGTATTTAGCACAACGACGGTCTCCCCGTCACGAATCCAACCGCTTTCGCGCAGCTGGCGAGCCGCCGCAAACGCCGCCGCTCCTTCCGGGCAAATGAACGCCCCTTCCGCTTTTGCCACCATCTGCTGTTGTGCCAAAATCGCCTCATCGTCGATAGCAATCGCACAGCCATCCGTCTCATACACCGCCTCAAGCACAAGAAAGTCGCCAAGCGCTTTTGGCACGTTAATGCCAAACGCCACCGTATGAGAGTTCGGCCAAAATTCCGACTCATGCTTTTTCTCGTTCCATGCCTTCACAATCGGTGCGCAATGCTCGGCTTGCACAGCGACAAGCCGCGGCATCTTGCCGCTTACCCAACCAAGCGCCTGCAGTTCTTTGATTGCCTTGTAAATGCCGATGAGCCCAACGCCGCCCCCGGTCGGATACAAGATGACATCCGGAAGCTGCCAAGAGAGCTGCTCGGCAATCTCAAGTCCCATCGTTTTCTTTCCTTCAATCCGATACGGTTCTTTCAATGTAGAAGCATCGTACCAACCGTATTCACGGATCGCTTTCGCCACGATTTGTCCAGCATCGCTGATCAAGCCGTTGACTAAATACAATTCCGCCCCTGCGATGGCACATTCCTTGCGCGTCAACTCCGGTGCATCCACCGGCATAACCACCGTCGCACGAATGCCGGCTCGAGAAGCATAAAGCGACCACGCCGCCCCTGCGTTGCCGTTTGTCGGCATAGCAAGCTGTTCGACCCCCAATTCTTTCGCTTTGGAAACGCCGACCGCCGCCCCGCGAGCTTTAAACGTCCCCGTTGGAATGACCCCTTCGTCTTTCATATAAAGTGAATCAATCCCGATGTTCCGGCCAAGGCGCGCCATTCGTACAAGCGGGGTCATCCCTTCACCTAAAGAGACGATATGTTTGGGATGTTTCACCGGCAATAGCTCATGATACCGCCATAAGCTCGGTTCACGTTCCTTGAGCGCTTCCCGTGCCACTTCTTGGCGCATCGCTTCCAAATCATAGGCGACTAGAAGTGGAGAACCGCATTCGCAAAGCTGGTGCACGTGATCGACATCATATGTACGTTCGCATTTCGAGCAGTAGAGATGGGATGCGTAACTAAATGACATCGGTTGTCCTCTCCTTCCGTCTACTTTGTCTGTACTGGACGGCTAAGCAGGTGTGAGCTTATTATGTAGAGGCTTGACGACACACCCGTCCTTTTCATTATACTGCACATTTGCGTATGCAGCCCATTGCTTTTGTGCATAATAGTAGGAAATGCGCAAATACTACAAAAATGATAGAAATGATTCTGTGCCGATCACGAACCGCTTTTTATGTCAAATGCGTCAATGGGCGAGGAATGTCCTCTCCCCGTGCTCCCAGTTTTCTTGCAAACAACTGCTCCTTCTTTTTTACCGTTTACACTGCGTGTGATAGAATAGAATGGAAAACACCGCCTTCGTTTCCTCATGGGTGGCAGAGCGGTTGATCCGTTGTCAAATTCGTGTATAACCAAGGGGGGACTCTTCATGAAACAAGAACTCATTGAACGCTTCACCCGATACGTCAAAGTCGACACCCAATCCGATCCGGAAAGCAACACGTGCCCTTCGACCCAAGGGCAATGGGATCTAGCGAGAATGTTAGTCGAGGAGCTAAAAGCAATCGGCATGGAAGAAGTGACCGTCGATGAAAACGGCTATGTGATGGCAACCTTGCCGGCCAATACGGACAAAAACGTGCCAACGATTGGCTTTTTGGCTCATCTCGACACGGCACCGGAATTTACCGGAACAAACGTCAACCCGCAGATCATTGAACAATATGACGGTGGCGACATCGTGTTAAACGAACAGCAGCACATCATCCTATCGCCGAAAGACTTCCCGGAGCTTGCCAACTACAAAGGACATACGCTCATTACGACGGATGGGACGACGCTGCTAGGCGCCGACGACAAAGCGGGAATCGCCGAAATTATGACGGCGATGAACTATCTCATTCAACACCCGGAAATTAAGCACGGCAAAGTGCGCGTCGCCTTTACACCAGATGAAGAAATCGGCCGCGGGCCGCACAAATTTGATGTCGCTCAATTTGGCGCCCAATTTGCATATACGGTCGACGGGGGACCGCTCGGCGAATTGGAGTACGAAAGCTTTAACGCAGCGGAAGCCAAAATCACCATTAAAGGAAAAAACGTCCATCCGGGCACGGCAAAAGGAAAAATGATCAACTCGATCAAAATCGCCTTGGAGTTCCAGCAACAGCTGCCAGCAAACGAAGCGCCTGAACATACGGACGGATATGAAGGGTTTTACCATTTGCTTTCGTTCCAAGGCAATGTGGAGGAAACAAAGCTGTATTACATTATCCGCGATTTTGACCGCGAGCAATTTGAGGCACGCAAGGCAAAAATGAAAGACATCGCCGCCGCGCTCGCACAAAAATACGGCAATGACCGGATTTCTATTGAAATCAATGACCAATATTACAACATGCGCGAAAAAATTGAACCGGTGCACCATATCGTCGACATCGCCCATGAGGCCATGACAAACTTGGGCATCGAACCGAAAGTGAAACCGATCCGCGGTGGCACAGACGGGTCCCAATTGTCATATATGGGGCTGCCAACACCGAACATTTTTGCCGGCGGTGAAAATTTCCATGGCCGTTATGAATACATTTCCGTCGATACGATGGTGAAAGCCGCCGAAGTGATCGTGGAGATCATCAAGCTGTTCGAACAAAAAACATCCTAATCTATGGTTCGTTTGCCTATCGTCCAAAAGCCGTTTTACGCCATGATGAAAGAAACGGTGTCCCCGCTCATTGGGGATACCGTTTTCTTCATTATTACAAGCAATCTGTCCTCCCCATTTCGTTCTGTTATGAAAGCAGGGTGGTTTGCTCCTCAATCCGCACCGAAAAAGACTCCTCCTCCGAATACACACGACAAGAATAATCAAATTAACCTACTTGACGTGTGGTCCTTTCGGTCAACATAGCGAAGCCATTAGCAAGGAAGCTGTTGACTGTCACTGTGTATTCGTCGTCTAGATGAAGCGGTATACCGTCTTGGCAGCTGGATGTCAGCAAAAAGTATCGGCATCAAAACCAAGCTTGTGTTATCGCCTGTTTAGCTGACCATTCGCTGATCAAGTATCGCACTTACGACGAAGATGAAGGCAGCGCATCGTTTGAACAATGGAACCGACGTTTGATAAACAAAGAATGGGCAGAAGGGAAAACGCTTATCGCCTCTATTCGCCTGGCGCCAAAAGAGCAGCTGGTGACGTTTTGACAACTAAACAAGCGCAAAAGGAATGGATAAAGACATCGGTGGAAATGAAAAAAAGAAGTGCCCGCACAAAGCGACAGACGACTTGCGCACCCACCGCGATGAAAGCCGTCGACCTCATTGCCCACGAAACGGGCGGAAGCATCAGTAAATCGCATGAGGAGCTCGTCTTGCCGATCCGGCTCGTTGAAGAAATGAATGTCCATCCAAACGATCCATCGTCACTATGCGTTCGAATAAGAAAAGGTGCTTCGCTCGTGTCGACGAAACACCTTTTCCTCGCTCACAGGAATGAGTAGCTCATCCCCCACTGTAAGGGCCGGTGCGATAAGCAAGGACATGTTCACACTAGCGGCCCAAACAGCAACATCGCAAAGCCGCGCTTCGTTAGATGGTCTCCTTTCCGCGAATACCGTTAATGGAATAGCTCGCCGTAACAGCGGCATTTAACGAATGGGAGACGGAACAATACTTTTCTTTTGACAGCCGAATGGCGCGAATGACTTTTTCTTCCGGCAAATCGCCTTCGAGCGCGTAATGAATATGTATGTCGGTAAATCGTTTTGGGTGGTCATCGGCGCGCGTTCCTTCCACCTCCATTGAAAACGAGCGGACATCAAGCCGCATTTTCTGCAAGATCAAAATGATATCAATGCCGGTGCAACCTGCCAACGCATGAAGCAATAGCTCCATCGGACGGGCACCCGAATCGTTGCCACCGACATCCTTCGCGGCATCCATCGGGATCGTCACACCGGAAGCGCTTTGGCCGCTGAACGACATGTTTCCATTCCACGTAACGGTCGTTTTCATCATCATCGTCGCCCCTCTCTATTTGCTTTGGCTACGGAACGAACAACCGCCGCCTGGCCGTTCGTTTCCATCTGCTTTTCAGTTTACCGGTTGCCGGTTCGAAATGCAAAATTCCTGTCTAGCGTTTTTGCACGTGCATGATAAAATAGAAACATGTACAAACTTGTTCAGTAAAGGGTGTTTAACGAGATGACTGCACTAATTTTACTTATCGCTTATCTTCTCGGTTCGATTCCGTTTGGTCTTCTTGTCGGGAAAATCGGCTACGGAATCGACATTCGCGAGCACGGGAGTGGCAATCTCGGAGGAACGAACACGTTCCGCGTGCTCGGAGCGAAAGCGGGAACGATCGTCATTTTGGGCGATATGTTGAAAGGGACGTTGGCAGCGAGCTTGCCAATGCTTTTTTCTGTTCCCGTTCACCCGCTCTTGGCTGGAGCGGTCGCTGTTGTCGGCCATATGTACCCGATATTTGCTAAATTTCGCGGCGGCAAGGCAGTGGCGACATCAGGCGGAGTGATGCTGTTTTATTCTCCGCTGTTCTTTTTGTCACTGATCGCCGTATTTCTTGTCGTGTTGGCCGTTTCGCGCTACGTCTCCCTGTCATCAATGGCCGCAGCACTGTATGCGGTCGTGTACACTGTCTTCTTCACGGATGACATTCCATTGACGGTAGCGGTGGTATTGTTGGCTTCGTTTATTTTTTATCGTCACCACGCCAATATTCGACGCATCTTGAATAAAACGGAGCCAAAAGTGAAATGGCCAAGAAAGCGTAAATAACGACAGATGGAGAAAGGAGTTTGCTGTCCTTGAGATTGCCGGAAGCATTTGTCGCGAAAATGAAAAAGCTGCTTCATGAAGAAGCAGACGAATTTTTCGCCGTCTACGAAAATGAAAAAACGAACGGTTTGCGCGTCAATCCGTTGAAAACTAGCCCGGATTCATGGGCAAAAATGGCGCCATTTTCCCTCACCCCGGTGCCGTTTTGCCCAACCGGGTTTTATTACGACCGAAGCGAACAGCCAGGAAAACATCCATACCATGCAGCCGGGCTGTACTACATTCAAGAACCGAGCGCAATGGCAGTCGCCGAAGCGCTCCGTCCCGCACCCGGGGAGACGGTGCTTGATTTGTGCGCCGCTCCGGGCGGGAAAACGACCCAGCTTGGTGCCATGATGGAAAACAAAGGACTGCTTGTCGCTAACGAAATTCACCCGAAACGGGTTAAAGCGCTCGCGGAAAACGTCGAACGGCTCGGCTTGACCAACACCGTGGTCGTCAACGAAACGCCGGAAGCGCTCGCAGAGCGGTTCCCTGGCTTTTTTGACAAAATTTTAGTCGATGCCCCGTGCTCGGGTGAAGGGATGTTTCGCAAAGAGGAAGAGGCCGCTTCATTTTGGAGTCAGGCGTACGTAGAAGAGTGCGCGGCCCGTCAGCGGCGCATTTTGCAAAGCGCCTATGCGATGCTGAAGGAAGGGGGCATTCTCGTCTACTCGACGTGCACGTTCTCTCCAGAAGAAAACGAGCAGACGATCGAATGGCTGCTTCAGACGTATGACGACTTGCGGATGGTGCCGATTGAAAAAACCGGCGGCATAGAGCCCGGGCGGCCTGAGTGGACGAAAACGAACCGGGCTGAACTTGAACATGCCGCACGTCTTTGGCCGCACCGTGTCAAAGGCGAAGGTCATTTTATCGCCAAACTGCAAAAACAGCGACCGACTGCACCTTGGAACGGGCGGCGGGCAAAGACGAACGCACCGAAAGCCGCGATTCGGTTGTACCGTCAATTCGAACAAGCGACACTGCGGACAGAACGGCACGGAACGGTCGTATCTTTTGGCTCTCATTTGGTCATGCTGCCGGAGCAATGCCCCGATTGGTCAGGTTTGAAAGTGGTTCGCGCCGGACTTCATCTTGGCGAGGTGAAAAAAGAGCGGTTTGAGCCAAACCACGCCCTCGCTTTGGCGCTGCGGACGGATGAAGTGAACCATGTGCTTGATCTCCCAAGCACAGGCCATGAGATCATCCGATATTGGCATGGAGAGACGCTTCCGACCGGCGGCGACCGTGGCTGGTTGCTTGTTACCGTCGACGGTTATCCATTCGCTTGGGGGAAAGAAGTGAAAGGAACGGTAAAAAACTTTTACCCGAAAGGGCTGCGTCTTGTGTGAGCGACTCCCCTTTCTTTTCCTGAAGTAAGAGGATTCTTTCGAAACGATGTTACAACGAACGGCAAAGACTAGACCGTTTTGAAAAAAACAGAGGCTGTCTCAAAAGGGGACTACAACCTTTTGAAACAGCCTCTCATTTCTGTCATCGATGCCGAGTTGGGATCGTTAACGTAAACACAATTTCATCAGCAGCTAGGTCGATTTTTTTCGCTGCCACTTGATAACCGTTGCCAAATCGAATATCATCGAGTGCCACATAGACGCGAGCCCGATCCGGATCAACGACCACTTCATCCGGCAACGGGGCGTGCTTTTGCAAATAGCGAAGCACGTACGTCACCGGCAGCTTCCAATCGTCAAGTGAAATCGTTGGTTCCGCAAGCTCAACATTCCCCCCCTTGACGACCTTCGGCATAAACGAGACGACCAACTCCACATCGCGACCGAAAATGGGGATTTCGCTCGAGACATAGACGCGATCGGCAAGCCAAACATCGTATTGTAGCGGATGGTCTTTCATTTTTTCCGCCAAATAATCGTTAATGACAGCGTTCAAATGTGCCTTTTTTGAGTACACGGTAAACGAGGCCCCTTCCACGTGTGGGCGCATCGGACGTTTAACCTGTGGAGACGGCTGAAACAACCAAACAGCCACAAAGATGAGGATAGCGGCGTTGACGGCCGCCAATATCCAAAACGCTCGTTTCCAATTCATCACGACATACTCCTTATTCTCACCCGTTTTTCTTCAATCAGTTCACCCACCACTCTTTTTGCTCGTTTAACGCATGATATACGCGTGTGGCGATTTGTTCATACCCCGCGGCGTTCGGATGAAATTCATCACGGTGAAGAAGCTCATCGCGATCAGTAAAGATGTCTTGAATATCAACGAAGATCGTCCGGTCATAACGGGAAAGCACCACCTGACTTGCCTTGTTCCATTCGGCGATGACGTCATCGATTTCCGGGATGTTCGGTAGCGTCGTTGAAAACGGGTTGTATAAACCGACAAGCACGATGACCGCATCCGGATTGGCGATGCGCAGTGAAATCAACAAATGGTCGAGCCGGTCAGCAAACAACTTGCTTTCTTTCGCAAACCGCTCGTACGACAAATCAAAAAAATGCGAGCGGACTACATTCATCACATCGTTACCGCCAATCGTCAACAAAATCAAATCCGCCCGCTTAATCTCTCCTTGGTGGGCGTCAACAACTGGCTCGAGTTCCCCACTGCGCCGGCCGCGCTTGCCCAAATTTGTCACCGTTACGGTCCGCACTCGGTCCTCTGCTGCAAGAAGCGGAACAAGACGGCCGACATACCCTCCTTTCCCTTCGCCGTCCCCAACCCCTTCGGTCAACGAGTCGCCTAAGGCGACGAGATGGATGTCTTTTGGCAGCGGCTTTGCCTCTGTCTGTTTGACGACAGCTTCCTGTGGTTGCTCCGGCTGTCCAACGGCTGAAAAGGCGGTGCAGCCGGCGAGAAACAAACTCACTATTATCATTAATCCCCATCGTTTCATGTTTGACACCTGCCTTCTCACGCAACAGGGGAAAAGACGAAAAGAAGGCAAAACGGTTGTAGCCGTTTTTGCCTTATCGCGACGATTGCAAAATCTCGATATGCTCTAAAATCGTGTCGTACGGCACGTCCTGCACACCGTTGTATGTTTGGACAATATTTCCATCCGGGCCAACTAGATAAAAGTTCGTGCCATGAATGACTTGATCGTCATTGGCCGGCTTTTGCACGATCGTTTTAAAGCTTTTTTGCGCCAGCTCATTAATTTCGGTTTGACTGTACCCGGTCAAAAAATGCCAGTTTGCTAGGTCGTCCGTAAACTGTTTCGCATAGGCGGTCAGTTTTTCTGGCGTGTCTACTTCCGGGTCGACACTGAACGAAACAAATTCGACATCCAGTCCCTTTTCTTCCGCCTTCTTCTTCAGCTTAGCCATATTGGCGGTCATTGGTGGACAAACCGTTTCACAATTCGTAAAAACAAAGTCAGCAACCCATATCTTCCCTTTTAGATCGCGAAGTCCAAACGGCTCACCCGACTGATCAACGAACGTAAAATCAGCGACCGGCCAGTTTTTTGCATCTGGAATTGTTTTTCCGCATGCAGCAAGCAAACAAACTGCTGCGATCATCATGATCCGTTTCCACATCGATGGCTCATCCTTTTCTTCATCGTTTTGCATTCAAACTCGCTTTACTCCCCGTTGGCTCTTTTTCCATATCGTACATGAACGCCAACACCCCAGAGGTGGTATGGATCGAAATAACAAGGGGCGTTTCGATGATCTCAACCGGCACATGTTCGCCCGTTCCCTTTTATGCTTAGCGTCATCTCGTTTCCATTATATAATGAAATCGACCAAAATCCCACCAAAAAAAAGTTGTTTTGCCGTTCAAGGCAAAACAACAGTTACGCGTTATGTTTCAAAATGGTTTCTTTAAAGATTTGTTCATATATCGGCCATTTCAACACTTTCTTCAAGTGTTCTCGGAACGAGTAAACAGAACGGGTCGTTCTTGATCGATACACCTTGGCAATAAACGTCTCCAAGCGAAGTTGGATCATAAATCGGTACGTGTTATCTTCCTCCAATACAGGAATTTCGATAATCTTCACTTTCTGCCCATACGCGTTTTTAAACTCGAGGCTTTTGAATAGCAAAATATCAATCCTCTTTTTCACCGATTTATTTATATTATACACCAAACCGGTGAAAAAGTATGTCGGAATACACCGGAAACTTTCCGACTTTTTTCGCGCTTTTTTGATCAAATCAGCAAATGGAATAAGTTCGGGTCTTTATTTACTTCCTGGAACGGAAACCCTTTTTTCTTCATCCGTTCAATGAGCGGTGCGTAGTCTTCACGCCGTTTTAGCTCGATGCCGACGAGTGCCGGTCCGCTTTCTTTATTGTTTTTCTTCGTATATTCAAAGCGGGTGATGTCATCAGTTGGACCGAGCACTTCATCTAAAAATTCGCGCAGCGCCCCGGCCCGCTGCGGGAAATTAACGATGAAATAGTGTTGCAACCCTTCATAAATCATCGAGCGCTCCTTAATTTCCTGCATCCGGTCGATGTCGTTATTACCGCCGCTCACAACGCAAACCACTGTTTTGCCGCGAATTTGCTCTTTGTAAAACTCAAGAGCAGCGATCGGCAGCGCTCCCGCCGGTTCAGCGACAATCGCGTTTTCGTTGTACAGCTCTAAAATCGTTGTGCATACTTTCCCTTCCGGAACGACAATGATATCATCGAGCACCTCACGGCATAGAGCAAACGTTTTTTCCCCGACCGTTTTGACCGCGGCACCATCAACAAACTTATCAATCTCCCCAAGCGTCACAACATGCCCTTGCTCAAGCGCCGCTTTCATCGACGGAGCGCCGCCTGGTTCGACGCCGATCACCTTGGTCGCCGGCGAGATGCTTTTTACATATGTTCCCAACCCGGCCATCAGTCCGCCGCCGCCGATGCTGGCAAACAAAAAATCGATCGGTTCATCACAGTCGTTTAATACCTCAACACCGATTGTTCCTTGCCCGGCGATGACGTATTCGTCATCAAACGGGTGAATAAACGTGCGCCCTTCCGCTTCCGCACATTTTACCGCTTCGCTGTACGAGTCGTCAAACGTGTCGCCCACAAGGACGATCTCGACCTTGTCTTTGCCAAACAACTGGACTTGCGACACTTTTTGTCGAGGTGTTGTCGCCGGCATATAAATTTTTCCGTGCACCCCGAGTGCCCGGCACGAATAGGCGACTCCTTGGGCATGGTTGCCGGCGCTGGCGCATACGACCCCGTTTCTTCGCTCCTCATCAGTTAAATGTTTCATCCGGTTGTACGCTCCGCGCAACTTAAATGAGCGCACAACTTGCAAGTCTTCGCGCTTCAAGTACACATTGCACTCGTAACGCTCGGACAGAAGCGGGTTTTTTTGTAGCGGTGTATGGAAAACAACATCTTTCAGCGTATGATACGCGATCAAAATGTCCTCGACGTATACCGCCCCTTGTTTCCGTTTTAGTTGTTGTGCCATGCTCTCTTTCCCTTTCTTTTCTAAGTTGTCTTTGATTTGTAGATTATATCACAAATTTGCAAAAAGAAAAGGGAATTTTCGAAAAGTTTTCTGTTCTTTCATAAGAAAACGACCGGTGCTACGTCCGGTCGTCTTCTTTTTTAAACTCCTGTTCCTCAGCGAATTCCGTTGCCCATCTTCCTTCATCATACCAGCGATACGCTTCTTCCCGTCTCGCTTCTTCGAGTACATGGTTTTCCATATACAAATGGAAAAACGCTTCAACCGCACCAATAGCTAGTGAGCTGAAAAAGGCAGCGTATGCCATATTGACGGTCGGGGAAAGCAACGCAAAACTGGCAGGCCATACAAGCAAAAAGGAGAGCGGCACATCCAAAGCGGCGGCGACAAAGTGTCCGACACGCGGCAAAACAACCAAATCGCCGATGACGTAGGAAACGATTGCCGTCATGAGCGTCATGAGTGAGATCAAAGAAAGCGGGGCATTAAAAATCGTAAACATCGAAAATAAAACGACACTCCAAGCAGCAAGCTTGACGATAAACGGAACGATATGCTTCATAATCTTCCTCCATTTCCATCGATGTTCTATATGGTTATCGTTCCTTTTTCGCCCCGCTTCTATGCAAAAAAGGCGCGCCTTGCTGTTTCGCAAAACGCGCCCTGTTTTCCGTTGGTAAGCATTCAGGGTGTGTTCATTCGGTCATTTTTCACTTGGTAACTGACCTCCGCACACTCATTTCCGCTCGTAAATGAGAAACGCGTGCTCATACGGATTTTTTTCGTCTTTTACTCCTGGCGTATAGGAAACGACTTTCCACTCTTTTTCGGAAATAGGCGGATAAAACGTATCGCCAGGGAATGAGGCGAAAATGTTCGTCACGTATAGTCGATCGGCGATCGGCATTGTTGCTTTAAACAATTCAGCTCCACCGATAATAAACACTTCTTCACCACGCGCTGCGATCCATTGCTTGACTTCCTCAAGCGAATGGAGCACAAGGCAGCCTTCCGGGCGAAATTGGGGATTGCGTGTCACGACGACGTTGTCTCGGCCGGGGAGCGGCCGACCGATCGCTTCAAACGTTTTGCGCCCCATCACGATGGCATGCCCCATCGTTACCCGCTTGAAATACGCTAAATCGGCCGGCAAATGCCACGGCAACTGATTATCTTTGCCGATCACCCGGTTTTCATCCATCGCCACAATGTGCGAAATCATCGTCTTCTCTCCTTTACACCGCCACTGGCGCTTTAATCGTCGGATGAGGGTCATAACCGACGATTTCAAAATCGTCATATTCATAGTCAAAAATGGACGACGGCTTCCGTTTCAGCACAAGCTTCGGCAGCGGTCGCGGCTCGCGCGTCAGCTGCAGTTTAGCTTGCTCAATATGGTTTTTATACAAGTGAACATCCCCACCGGTGAAAATCAATTCACCAACATCCAGCCCGCACTGCTCGGCAATCATATGCGTCAAGAGCGCGTAGCTGGCGATGTTAAACGGCAGCCCTAAAAATGTATCGACGGAGCGCTGCTGCCACATGCATGACAACCGGCCGTTAGCGACGTAAAACTGAAACGCATAATGGCACGGCGGCAACTTCATCTTGTCTAACTCCGCCACATTCCAGGCGTTCACGAGCAGTCGACGCGAGTTCGGATTTCTCTTGATCTCCTCAACGACCGAAGCGATTTGGTCGACCGTTTTCCCGTCCGCCCCTTTCCATGACCGCCATTGTGCTCCATAGACAGGCCCTAGATCGCCGTTTTCGTCGGCCCATTCGTCCCAAATCGTCACGCCATTCTCCTGCAAATAGCGGACATTGGTGTCACCTTTTAAAAACCAGAGCAATTCATAAATAATCGAACGAATATGTAATTTTTTCGTCGTCACGAGCGGAAACCCGTCCTGCAAGTTAAAACGGAGCTGGCGACCGAACACCGACAACGTGCCGACACCGGTTCGATCCTCCTTTTCGACACCGTTTTCCAAAATGTCTTCTAATAACTGTAAATATTGCCGCAATGTCCTCACCTCACGCTTTATCATATCATAAAGCACCGCCCTCATCACAAAAAAAAGAGCCTTCTTATGAGGCTCGTTCCGCCAGTTGACGGATGAACGTGTACGTACGCGGAGCCGCCATCCTCAGCGTTTCCTGCGTTTTTTCGCTCACATAGTAATAGGCGAACGACTCAGCAAAATACTCTTCCGGATACGTTAAAAAATAGTATTCGCGAGGAAACAACTGCGGTGCTTCTTCCCTCCAAAGCGCTTGAAATTCGTCTGTTTCGTGAATGTGGTCGAATACGATGTAATCTAACGAATGGGCAAACTCATGAAGCTCTAAGTTGATCGAGCCGTGCCCCTTTCCTTTTTCGCTATGGCCAAGACGGACAAGCACTAAATGCGCCCCGCCTATGCCCGGCACCTCATCCCACGTTTTGGATCCCGGCACATAGCCGCGCGGTGTTTTCCCGCGCAAATGGCGAGCAATCGGTTCATCGGTAATGGGATTTGTCAACAATTGAATATAAATATGATGATTCGCCGCTTGTTCTAAAATGCGGCGGTCAATACGGGCAAGCGTTCGAATCGTCTCGTTTGCCTCATCGAACGAAAAGTCCGTTTCCGGGACGATGACGATGCGGCCAAGCACATCGTGCGACGGGATCGTCTGAACATCAAGGCCGCTTTCTTCGAGCAGCACGCCGTGCGCAGCCGGGTACGGCGAAAGCGACAGAAGCGGAACGGCAAGCAGTGCCGCTAATAAACTAGTGAGTAACCGTCTCATCATGGTCCCCCGCTTCTTTCAATCTCGTATTCTACTAAATCAATGATAACATACGAAGAAGCGGGGAAAAACGCGCAAAATAAGGAAAGAACGACAGATGGCTACGTTCGCCAGTTCGGTGGTGTATTTTTCGACCAATAAATTTTTCCTAATTCATAGTGAGCTTGAAATCCGTCATCACGCGTATGGTAATGAAACTGAAACCAATACCCATCCTGCGGCGGATGTTCACGTCGGACATGGAAGCGAATGACATCTTCCCCCGTATCGGCGCGATAAATATGGAAAATGCGTTCGCCTTGCCCACCGGACGGATTTTCCGATACGGCTAAATAATGAAGCTCTTCTTCCGGATAGCGCCCGGCGAGTTCGGCGATCACTTCCTCCATGCGCGGCAAAATGACGGCGCGAAACTCGTCCTCAATAACGGGAGCAATTTTGCGGCCAAACTTTTCTTGCGACTGAGCCATCGCTTTTTCCACCGTCTGTTCGACAAATTGAGCGCGGGTGAGCGAAGCCGCTTCCGCTGCAGAACCAACGGCGCCATGTTGCCAATCGGAAGATGGTACATCATCGGCCGTCGGTTCCTCAGCCGCAAGAAGCGAGGCAGGTGGTGTCACAAGGCCAAATGTGCAGACAGTAATCGCGGCAACAAGCGTTTTTCGAAGCCATGCCGGTAGCTTCATCGCGTCCCACCTCCGTTATCGTTGGTCAGCAGCCAACCGCTCGAACAAACCGCTCGCCCGCAGTTTCTCAACGGCACGGCGCAACGTATCTTCCGGCTGAACGAGAGCGATGCGCACATAACCTTCACCGCTCGGTCCAAACGCATGCCCAGGCGTCACAACGACTCCAGCACGGTCGATGAGTTCCTTTGTGAACGAGAGCGATGTAAACCCAACGGGAATCTTCGCCCATACGAACATGCCAGCCGGCGGACAGTCGACCGTCCAGCCGATGTCGGCCAACCCACTGACAAGCGCGTTGCGGCGCGATTGGTAAATGGCGCGGCTTTCGGCGCAAAAGTCCCCTCCATAGCGAAGCACTTCCGCGGCTGCTTTTTGAATTGGCCAAAAAATGCCGTAATCTAAATTCGATTTAAACGCGGCAAACTCGCGAATCACGTCAGCGTTGCCGCACAAATAGCCGATTCGACAACCAGCCATGTTATAGCTTTTTGACAGCGAGTTCATTTCCACCCCGACGTCTTTCGCCCCGGGAACGGAAAGGAAGCTCACTGGTTTGTTTCCATCATAATACAGCTCACCATAGGCAAAATCAGAGACGACAAGCACGTCGTACCGCTTCGCAAACTCGACGACTTCACGATAAAACGATTCAGTCGCGAGGGCGGGCACTGGATTGCCCGGAAAGTTAAGAAACATAATCGCCGCCCGTTTGGCGATCTCCTCTGGAATCGCACGCAAATCGGGCAAAAAGCCGTTTTCTTCCTTTAAGGGCATAAAGTATGGCTCCGCTTCGGCCATCGCTACGCCGGTGGCATACGCTGGATATCCAGGATCCGGCACTAAAATGACATCACCCGGATCAGCAAACACCATCGGCAAATGGACAAGACCATCTTGTGACCCGATGACATACGTCACTTCCGTCTCCGGATTCAACACGACACCGTGCGTCGTCCGGTAATAATCAGCGACCGCTTCATGAAATTCACGAATGCCTTTTAATGTATATCCGTAGGCGTTCGGCTCCTCGGCGTAGCGGGCAATCGCCTCACGCACAAACGGCGCCGGCGGCAAATCCGGGCTGCCGACGCTTAAGTCGATCCATTCGTCATGAAGATGGCGCCGCTTTTGGCAATATGCCGACAATTCAGCAAAAATAGACGAAGAAAACGCATTCATCCGTTTCGCTTTTTTCATTATTCTTCCTCTCCCTTGCCAAGACAAAAACCGCTTTTCCTTTTTGTTTTTCTTGGTATATACTATGGTTATATGAATAGTGTACCATATGTTCAAGGAGAAAACATAGACAGAAAGGCGGGGAAATGAACATGACTACTATCTTTTTTGCGGCCAGCCTCATTACGTTGCTGTATTTTATTTACAGCTGTATCGCTAACGCCTAACAACGACTAAAGGAAAAGGAGCTCCGCACCGGGAGCTCCTTTTTAATCGATTTTCGTTTTTTTGCGGGCGGAGTCAAGCGCGAACGCCCCTGTCTCTGTTTCCGTCGTCCCTTGTCCTCTGACATTCGGGACGCTGACACCCGTTTTCGAACGGTCTTTTTTTCGTTTCGACACGCCGATCACCTCCGCCTTTATCGTTCCCACCGGCGTGCCATTGTATGTAAATTCATCTGAGCACCCCCTGCTCACCCAAGATAAAAAAGCAGTGATGCCTAGCTGTTAGCCAATCGGACAACTCACGATGGCAAAGTCCGTATTCAATCAGCCACAATATTTTTCAAAGGCAGCTAAAACGTTTTCCATAACCTCTTCCATCGAATGAAACTCGATGTCTTCACGCGGAATGAAATGAACAACTTCCTTTCCTTTCAAGAGCGCCATCGACGGCGAAGATGGCTCATAGCCGACAAAGTACTCGCGCATTTTTGCCGTCGCCTCTCTATCTTGGCCAGCAAACACGGTCACCAAATGATCCGGCTTTTTCTCGCTTCGCAACACTGCCTGTGTCGCCGCCGGGCGCGCCAATCCAGCAGCGCAGCCGCACACCGAGTTGACAAAGACAAATATCGTTCCTTCTGCTTGTTCCATAAACTGCTCAACTTCCTCGCTCGTGCGCAGTTCGCGGAAACCGGCGCGGACGAGCTCATCACGCATCGGCTGCACGAGCTGGCGCATATATTCTTCGTACGCCATCGACATGGCTAGCATCCCTCCATATGATCATCGTTGTGCTATCAGCATACTATACTTCGAACAGAAAAATCAACGAAGACAACCGCCAACCATGGTGAAAACGGTGATCCTTCTTTTTTCGACGCCGACAGCGAAATAAAGCTTTTGCTCGTCTAAAGGCTCGACAAACCTATCGCAAATGTGGTGCAACTATGCATTTCTCCAATGGAGAAAGCTTGATTGTCGAACACATAAAAATGACCGATAGAAGGAAAATAGAGATTTTCTACATCCATCAGTTGCTTTCCGCCTTCTAGAGCCACTGCAGCCGCCGATCACCATCGGAATGGAATAAGCAATCGGATGGAAAGAGAAAACGAGAGAAGCATAGTACATGGAATACATTGAAAAACTGCGAAACATCGTCGGGACCTAGCCGGTCATTTTAGCCGGCGTTGGGTCGTTGGCCATTACTGTTCCGGCTGACACGCCAACACACCTATTGTCTTGGAAATCACTGAATCTCTCCGACAGCCAGCTCCACTGTGGCCACGTCATCATTTGCTTTCAGTGCCCCAAAGAATATAGGCGCGCCCATCCGCGCGCCTATTTTTCCTCTTCTGTCTTGTTTTCTTTTTTTCGGCTTTCAGTCATTTGTTTCCAAACCGAGCCTTTCGCCTCTTCGCCGCCTTCGATCCGTTCGATGGCCATTTTTACTTGCAAGCTGACCTCAAATTCCGGATCGTTTTCCGCCGCTTTTAACGCTGGGAGCGCCGATTCATCGCCGACTTCATACAAAAACATAGCCGCGCGCCAGCGGACGAGCTTGCTTTCATCTTTTAACGCTTCCGTCATCGCTGGAATCGCTTCTGGGTCGCCGATGTCGGACAAACAGTCGCCGGCCGTGCGACGGACAGCAACCGCCGGGTCTTTCAACGCTTCATACAAATACGGCAGCACCTGTTTGCCGCCGATCATGCCTAGATACGCAGTCGCTAGGCGGCGAATGGCCATTTTCTCATCTTTCAGGGCTTTGGCTAACACGGGGATGTCGTCTTCGGTCGGCTCCGCCATTTGCTCAAGCGCGGCGTACCGTTTCCGCCAGTCTGGATCGTCGAGCATCTCGCTTGTCACTTTGATACCTGGCCGCTTCTGCGCCGTTTTTTCCTGCTCTCCGTGGCGGAACATATTGACGATCCGCTCCAGTCGCTCTGGCGGATAGGCAGCCGACAGCTCATCGACCACTTCGCGTCCAATTTCGTCGAACGTGCCGTAGCGCACCCCTTTTTCCACCCATTTGCGCTCAAGGACAATGTTGTCGGCATACTTTTGCGCTTCGATGACCGCATCGATAAACGGCTGCGGCAGCCCGACGCGATGCTCGCGCTCACCATCGATCAGTTTCACTTGCATCGGCAAACCATACAACATTTGCACAAATACTTTCACTTCACCGAAATGTTCATTCACCTTCGGCTTTGCCTCGGCTCCGTCGTCTGCTTCTTCGCCGAACACTTCACGCACGTTCGCCAATATGTCGCGCCAATCGTACTTCGGATGGCGCTCAATGGCCAAAAAGTCGGCGACATGGTAAATGCCTTTTACTCCATTAATGCGCATCAACGTTTGAATGAGCGGCGGTGCTTCGCCGATGTTGTCGGGTTTGTAGTTATGGCGCATGCCGGAAGGCAGTTCTTCATCAAGTAATATTTTCATCGTGTTCGGACTTGGTGTCGGCTCAATCGCTTTAATGCGCAACCGTCATCCCTCCTTCACAAAAAGACTACAACAATTTTTCAATTTCCTTTTTCAACTCGCTCGGCTTCGTTTGCGGAGCGAAGCGGGCAACAACTCGACCATCGCGGTCAACCAAAAACTTCGTGAAATTCCATTTGATCGCCTTCGTGCCAAGTGCCCCTGGTGCTTGTTCTTTCAAGTATTGAAACAGTGGATGGGCGTTGTCGCCATTCACATCCACTTTCGCAAACAGCGGGAACGTCACACCATAATTCAACTGGCAAAACTGCTCGATTTCCTCTTCTGTTCCCGGTTCTTGGCCACCGAATTGATTGCACGGAAACCCCAGCACGACAAACCCGCGGTCACGATATTCGTCATACAACTCCTGCAATTCTTGATATTGCGGTGTCAAACCGCATCGGCTGGCCGTGTTGACAATAAGAAGAACGTCCCCGCGATAGGAAGACAGCGACTGCTCTTCCCCGCGAATCGTCTTAGCGCTGAACTCGTATACGCTCATTGTTCTCACCTCATCACCATCATAGTCGATTTCCCGTTTGGTTTCCACTTTTTTGAACCGTTATTGGCCGGATAACGGCTGCAGCTCCTCAAGCGAAGAAATCATATACGGCACCATCTCCGGCAAATCGGCAGCGTTTTCCTCATAAATCAGTCGGGAAAATTCAACCGTTGCTTCATTTTTGTATGGACCGCGTTCATGTGGAAACTGCCAGCTGAGCGTCTGTCGAATGATCCGTTCTTCCCCCCAAATCGTCCGCAATGTTCCTTCAATAAGGGCGCAAACGGACGAGCGGAGGATCGGCATCGTGAACACGACAGCGAGCCGGCACCCAGACCGGCCGTGATGGAGCCGTTCATTGACGAGCTCGGCAAAATCGATGGAAAGCTGCGCCGTACAAGTGACTGGCGAATCAGGCGCATCATGGAGCTGAAACGAAATGGTATACTCCCGTGAGAGACGAGCCAAATCAGCCAGATCGCGGCGGTCGATAACGACAATGCGTCCTTGTAAATCAGCGTCATATACCGCCCCTTCCAACACCGTTTTCAAGTTGTCAAATGCTGTTGGATCCATGCGTTTTCCTCCTTTTTTCCACCTTAAGTACTGAATTTCCTTGCATGGAAAAAATGAATTGAATAAATTCGGTAAAGTTTTTATAATGAAATTATTTAAAAAAGGAGAACGAAACGGAGGGGACATCGTTGCCAATCAACATCCCAAAAGATTTGCCTGCCAAGGAAATACTCGAACAAGAAAACATTTTCGTTATGGATGAAGAACGGGCTTACTCCCAAGACATCCGGCCGCTCAACATCATCATTTTAAACTTGATGCCCGAAAAAGAAAAAGCAGAGACACAGTTGCTGCGGCTGCTTGGCAACTCGCCGCTGCAAGTGAACGTCACCTTTTTGCGTCCGGCGACCCATGAACCGAAAACGACGAGTAAACATCATTTGGATCAATTTTACACAATTTTTCCTCACATCCGCCATCGGAAGTTCGACGGAATGATCATCACAGGAGCGCCGGTCGAGCAAATGCCGTTTGAAGAAGTGACGTACTGGGACGAGTTGACCGACATTATGGAATGGACAAAAACAAACGTCACATCGACGCTCCATATTTGCTGGGGGGCGCAAGCCGGCTTGTATTACCATTATGGCATTCCGAAATATCCACTGCCGAAAAAATGCTTCGGCGTGTTCAACCATACACTGGAAGTAAAAAATGTAAAGCTTTTGCGCGGCTTTGACGACGTGTTCCGCATGCCGCACTCCCGCCATACGGACGTCAAGCGAGAAGACATTGAAAAAGTGCCGGAGCTCATGATTTTATCAGTCGCCGACAAAGCTGGCGTTTGCCTTGTCGCCTCGAACGACGGCCGTCATATTTTCTTGACCGGTCATCCAGAATATGATGCAACAACGTTAAAAGACGAATATGAGCGCGATTTGGCCAAAGGGTTACCGATTCAACTTCCGGAGTCGTACTTCCCGAATGATGACCCGAGTCAACCGCCGCTCAATACGTGGCGCTCACACGCCAATTTGCTGTTTGTCAACTGGCTCAACTATTACGTCTATCAGGAAACGCCTTATATTTGGGAATAAAAAGAAGTCCCATCCAACAACAAAAACGCCTTTGCTTTCCTAGCAAGGCGTTTTTGTTATTTTGCATTTTTCGACAATTTTCCCGTGCATTCATGCAATAAATTGCATACCATGTAATAGATTTTCCAAGGAGGTGAGCAGGATGAGCGCTTGGCATGGTAATAGCTTTGCATTGATCGTTGTCTTGTTTATTTTGCTTATCATTGTCGGCACTGCTTTCGGCCGGTACGCTTACTAAAAAATCATTTGTCTCCACCCCTCCCGTCCGCCATATTTGCCAGCATCCGGACGTATTTGCTCACGGGAACGCATGACAAACGCGCTTCCCGTTTTTCTTTTCTAGCCGCCGTCAATGTATAAAAACCGACGAGCAGCCTATGCTAATGATATGGTCATAGCGCCTAAAGGAGGTGTGGTCTGTGACAAAACGGCCAAACAAAGGAAGCCGGAATCAAAACACGCCGACGCAAGACCCCATGGCCTTGCTTCACGGTCCGATATCCGGTGATAACAGCAAAGGACGGCGGCAAAATAAGGAACAAAACGACAAAACGGACACCGACGCATAGAAAAACCGTCATGAGCGAGTTTTCCCTCCTAGGAACCAAACGGCACCGTCCATCGAGATAAAGTTCGACAAAAAAGCGGCCGAATCCGGCCGCTTTTTCAATAGCATAAGACGCTGGCAGACGAGTGAGAAAGATTCCTCCGCCAACTGTTTCTTCTCAAAATTCAATTCCTTTCATGGCCGCCTCCCCTTGTTCATAGTCATGCTTGACAAGCGTCATCTTAGTGACAATATCGGCGACAGCGATCAGCTCTGGGCGAGCGGAGCGCCCGGTAATGACCAGATGGAGTGACGGCGGGCGCGTGCGGATCAGTTCGAGTACATCTTCCACCGATATGATGTCATCGACCGGGAATCGATCGATGGCTAACGCATTGTTCAATTCATCTAGCACGATCAGATCATACTGTCCGGAATGAACATACTGTTTCGCCAATGTCCATGCCCGTTGTAACGCTTGACGGTGAACATCGGCCGTTTTCGTCCATGTAAAGCCGGCGCCGAGCTGATGCACTTCGATGCCGAGGCGGCGAAGAGCAAGCTGCTCGCCGTATGTTCGTTCCGGCGATTTCAAAAACTGCAAAACCGCGACGTTCATTCCCCGGCCGACGGCACGCAGGGCAAGCCCCAATGCGGCCGTCGTTTTTCCTTTTCCGTCGCCCGTATAAACGATGACACGCCCGCTACGACGAGGCGTCGGCATCGACCACGCCCCCTTGCCGCTCCGGAAACCATTGGAGCGTCTCACGCAGACGAACGACATCGCCGATGATGATGATGGCCGGATGGGAAATGCCCGCCTGTTCCGCCTCGTCTGACAGCGTCGAAAGCGTCGCCGCCACCGTGCGCTGCCGCTCGGTCGTCCCCCATTCAATGATGGCCGCCGGCGTATCCGACGGCTTTCCGGCCGCCATCAAACGGCCGCAAATATCCGACAAGTTGGCCGCTCCCATGTAGACAATGATCGTATCGCATCCTCGAGTCAGCGCCTCCCAATCGATCCGCTCACTCCGATGCCCGCTGACCATCGCCACCGAGGCGGCGTAATCACGGTGGGTGACCGGAATGCCGGCGTACGCCGGCACAGCGATGCCGGATGTCACCCCTGGAACGATTTCAAACGGAATTCCGGCTTTCACCAACACTTCCGCCTCTTCACCAACGCGGCCAAAAATGCACGGATCGCCGCCTTTTAAGCGGACGACCGTTTTTCCTTGTTGCGCATGCCAAACGAGCAGCTCATGAATTTGTTCTTGAACCGTGTCATGTTTTCCCGGCTCTTTGCCGCAGTAAAGAAGCTCAGCGTCCGGCTTCGCGTAGCGCAGCAGCTTACGGTTGATGAGCCGGTCGTAAATAATGACATCCGCCCGTTCTAGGCATTCGCGGCCGTAAACCGTGATGAGCTTTTCATCACCCGGCCCAGCGCCGACTAAATACACTTTGCCGACGGTCATCGCCCCTTCTCCCCTTTCGCATTGGCCGTGGAAATGCCCGCCGAGGCGAACGTCGCCATTTCGTTCACCATCGCCATTGCTGAAATCAAGAGCGGAAACGCTACCGCCGCGCCGCTTCCTTCGCCAAGGCGCATGCCGAGATCCAAAAGCGGATCCTTCTCTAGCAAACGAAGGGCTATACTGTGCCCCGGCTCTTGCGAACGATGGCCGGCAATCATATAGTCTGTGACGTTCACGGCAAACTGGCGGGCCACAAGGGCAGCCACCGTGCAAATAAAACCGTCAAGCAAAATCGGGATGCGCCGTTCGGCGGCTGCCAGCATGGCACCGGCCATCGCGGCAATCTCAAGTCCGCCGATTTTCGCCAGCCACTCGATCGGCTTCGCCGGGTCGGGCCGGTGGAGCGCCAGCGCCTGACGGATGACTTCCTGTTTATGAACCAGCCTTTCAGCAGCGATGCCGGTTCCTTTGCCGACAATGTGTTCGAGCGGTTCATCGGTCAACGTGGCTAATAAGGCACTGGCTGCCGTCGTATTGCCGATTCCCATCTCACCAGCAATGAACGTACGGGCACCCTGTCCGATGATGCGTGCCGCTCGCTCATAGCCAACGTGAAGCGCTTGTTCGGCTTCTTCGGGCGTCATCGCTTCCGTTTTGGCAAAATTGCCGGTTCCGTGACGAACCTTTTTCACAATGACCCGTTCGTCCTCAATCGGCACGGCCACCCCGACGTCGACGATCTCAAGAAGCGCATCGATTCGACGGCTAAAGACGTTGATCGCCGCCCCGCCATTGGCAAAGTTATACACCATCTGCGCCGTCACTTCGGCTGGATAGGCAGACACCCCTTCTTCCGCGATGCCATGATCAGCCGCAAACACTAAAACACCCGGCGGCGTGACGCGCGGGTGCAGCTCTCCCGTCATACCAGCAAGCTCAACCGCCACTTCTTCCAATCGTCCCAGGCTGCCGGGCGGCTTCGTCAATTGATCAAGATAAGCGCGCGCTTCCTCGACCATTTCGTGGCAAAACGGTGGAATCGAACTGTTCATCACAGATGCACCATATCCCTCATCCGGCAGGAATAGGTGCTTTCCCCCTTTCCATCTATGATCTCCCTCTATTTTCCACAGCTAGGAACAGTCTATTTACTTGCATCGGAGCTCGAGTCACTAACTTGTTCTTTCACCAACTACCGGTGAAAAATGGTCAATGGGGAAATTTGTCCGCTCATCGTTGCTGAAATTGACGCATCATCTGCTCGATGCGTTCAACGGCCACATGTTGCCGAACATGGGCGGCAAGCCGGTCAAACGCCGCCTCTTTGAGCGAATGAAACGGCCTGACGGCGGAACTGGCGAGTCCTTTTTCGCGGCGAATGACGTTGAAAAAGGCGGTGCGAAACGCGTCGTTATGGAACAAATCGTGCATATATGTGCCGAGCACACGTCCATCCTCCCGCTTCGCGCCTTCGCCGCGGCCGCCGATCTCAATGAGCGGCACATAACCGGGAAGCGGCGTCGAGCGACCCATATGAATTTCATACCCTCGCACGCTAAACCGTTCCCCGGCCCACGTGAGCATTCCTTCAGAGCGGACGGTTGTTTTCGTCCGCTCAAGCGTCGTCGCAACCGGCAACAGCCCGAGCCCTTTCACTTCCGGAAATGGCGTCTCGACCCCGTGCGGATCGCGGATGACATCGCCAAGCATTTGATAGCCGCCACATAAGCCGACAACCGTTGTTTTTCCTTCATTGACAAGTGACACGATGCGGGAAGCAAGGCCCCGTTTTTTCATATACATCAAATCTTCAATCGTATTTTTACTTCCTGGCAACACGATCACATCCGGTTCGCCGAGCTCCCCGGCGTGCGTGACTAACCGGACGCGGCAGTCCGGTTCAGTCAACAGCGGATCGATATCGGTGAAGTTGGCGATTTTCGGACAACGGATGACGGCAATGTCAATTGCTCCCTTGTCATCGGACGACGCGGCGAACCGTTCCAGTGCCAATGAATCTTCGGCATCGATCGCCAAATCGGGCAAATGCGGGACGACGCCAAGCACTGGCACGCCCGTATATTGTTCAAACCAGTCAAGCCCCGGTTTAAGCAACGCCGCATCACCACGAAACTTGTTAATGATAACGCCGACTACCCGTTTGCGGTCTTCAGGTTCTAAAAGCGCCAACGTCCCGACGAGGCTCGCGAACACCCCGCCCCGCTCAATATCGCCGATCAACACGACCGGAGCGTTGGCGAGGCGGGCGATGCGCATGTTGACGAGCTCACGGTCGTTTAAATTCACTTCGGCCGGGCTTCCCGCTCCTTCGATGACAAGCCGATCGTATTCGTTCATCAGCGTTTCAAGCGACTGGCGAATGACGGCCAGTCCTTGGTCGAAAAACTCGTTTCGGTAGGCGAACGCCTGCATATTGGCATACGGTTTGCCAAGCACGACGATTTGCGACTCGTGATCGCGGCTTGGCTTAATCAAAATCGGATTCATCTCGACGCGCGCCGCCACTCCGGCCGCTTCCGCCTGAATGCCTTGCGCCCGGCCGATTTCTTTCCCGTCCGGCGTTACATATGAGTTTAACGACATGTTTTGCGACTTAAACGGCGCCGTCTTCCAGCCGTCTTGGGCAAACATGCGGCAAAAGGCGGTTGCGATGACGCTTTTGCCGGCATCGGAATGGGTGCCTTGAAACATGACTGGCAGCGCTCTAGCCATCGCGTTTCACCCGCTCGCATGCGGCGAGCCATCGTTCAGCCATCGCCGGGGCGGACGCGAAATGGAAATGGACGTAGCCGGCGACAAGCCGGTGCATTAGACAACCGTCCGGCTTTGTTCCTTTCCGGCCGCTCGTGTCATAAGCAAACGGCATCTCGCTCCGCGGTTCGTACACCGAATAATGGAATTCATGTCCGCGCGCTGTTTCTCCTTCCGGCAATAGAAAATTCCCTTTCCGCCCGCGCACTTCGCGATACCCAAGCGCCGCCAGCCTCCGCTGCATGACGACCCGCCCCGGAATGACGCCGACCATGTCGTACGCCTCCCCGCTCGTCGTCACAAGCTGTTCGGTGAGAAACATAAATCCGCCGCACTCAGCCAGCGTCGGCAAACCGGATTCAATCGCCGCCCGGATCGACTGTTTCGCAGCCGTCTGCCGCGCCAGCTCGGCGGCAAACTCTTCCGGAAACCCGCCGCCGATATACAATCCGTTCACCCCATCCGGAAGCGGCTCGCCGGCGAGCGGAGAAAAGTAGACAAGCTCCGCGCCGCAGGCAGAAAGCATCTCCA
>Ga0310825_100291_pt1 | contig 64298 bp, 62 predicted proteins | sample WT_ome_9_FD_202243 | JGI IMG/M metagenome (GOLD analysis project Ga0310825, IMG submission 202243) | Sorghum-adapted microbial communities enriched on wild type (WT) sorghum from Joint BioEnergy Institute, Emeryville, California, United... ... | reverse complement strand
GGGAGTGTGGTATGCTTGTTCATAGAGAGCACCTCCTGGGTTTGTTTGTGTCGCTACTCACATTCTACAGGAAAGGTGCTCTTTTTTCTATACCCTTTGGATTTTATTGGATAATCAACACGCCTGAATTTCTACATTCTCCATTACCATTTCCCCTTTATTGGTCAATAAACCCTTTAAATGTTCCGCCAAGATTTGAACGCACTCCCCGTCCATCAGCAAGCTTTTTCTCTAGGAATTCGTTTACCCTATGAAATTCTCCTGGGGCATCTAGTATTTCCTAAAGATGTTTGATTGCCATTTGATTCATCTGTTCAGGTCCCTCTTTTACTTTTCCTAAAATCTTCTTGCATGTTTCTGCAAAGCATGGGCTACTATCGTTTCCCCACCTTTTCTATCCACGGTAGTTGTCTCTATGATTTTAGTCTTATCAACTTTAACAAAATGACTAGAACCCTTTTCTATGATCTCCTCCCCAACCTTCTTAATCTTAGGGAGAGATGTATTTTTCCCTTCATTGATCCCTATCTTGGATGTCCGGCTAACTCCCGCATACGCTGGTTGCCATGCGACGGATGCGACACTTTCCACGAACTCATTCCATTGTTTCCTGAACAGGCGGATGGTTTCCGTCAACGGTGCTTTGATGACTTGATGGTAAATCGTTTGGAAGATTTACCATCGCGCATGACATGTTTCACTTTCGACAGGGGAGAAGTGGTGTGGAGCACCTTCGCTCCCTTGGTCGCTGCTTTTCCTGCCATGCCGACTCCTTTTGCGGGAGGAGCAATCGACGCAATCAATATTCCTCCTGCCAACAGCCGATCACCAAACGATAGGCGCTCTCCAATGACTGGGTCGTACTCCCCGAATATGTGTTGCAAGTCGTACCAACCAATCAGGTCTAAGTGGAATTCCTTCATGTTATCGGACGACGTTTGGTCTGCTTGACGCATCGCTGCGGCGGTGCGATACAATAGCTCTTTCTTCATAACGCTGCAGCCAATAAACGAGTTCGTCCCGCAGCGCTTTGATGGCAGGAGTGCTGACGCCAGGAAGGTTCATGGCGAGAGAAGAAAGTTCCCACGACAGCGTCGTCCGCGTGCGTCTTCCGCATCAGGAATATGCTTCGCCACCGTTTCTAATTCATTTGGCTTCAACTGAATCATTGCTTGCACTGCTCCTTCATGGTCGCGGTCTCACCGTTCATCCGCCGAATGCCTTCCTTCGCCAGCTCCTTTGCCCTCCATTTCTTTGGATCCGCTCAGCATGTTGTCTCATCTCTCTACTCATGATTACCATAAATAGTATCAAAGTCCAAAATCATACAGATTGTTATTTTGATAACATTTATTGGCTAGTTCCCTGGTTATATTTCCTGCTGTTTTCACAAAGCCCTTGGTTAGAATCAATGTGCCAACAAACCATTCACCTAGTCGGGGCATTCGCTCGTTTGGCTCATAGCGGGCACCTTCACAAAAGCGTTTTTGTTTGCTTTCTGCTTGTAGAACAAGCAGGCGGAGAGCAGGACATTGTTTGAGGAAAAATGGTTGGTTTGTAAAATCAGAGAAAGGTAGAGTTGTGGTTTCGTTCATGGATAGAAAAAGTGGAGCGTGATGAGGATAGAGAACATCGCTCGTCATTGTTGATATTGAAGGGTGCAGTCCTCCGATCAATGGTGAGCGAGGAGTCGCGCTTTTGACGCGTTTTGCAGTGTTCAGGTGTTCACCGTGAAAATCGAACGACTGAGACTGGCTGTTGCCTGGCTTTCTCTTGTACAAGCTTCTATGGGAAGGGAATAGGCTCTTTGATGCTATTGGATGAGTGGTTGATCGTTGTCCATTTCTTTTACCAAGTCAGCGACGGGTATTTGAGGAGAAGAATCGAATGGTCTTTGAGAAGAAATACGACGGTGTCGATGCGTCGTTTGGAAGCAGTGGTTTTATCAGTGGAAGTCCGTAATGTATACATCGGGCTCTTGATTCTGTCACAATGCGCTGAGCGATTTGAGCAAAATGTCTTTGGCATGGTACCAAGAATCCCGACCGCCATCGTCTCAATTTCTACCGCTTGCTGGATCGGTTGTCATCTGCTATCACGATTAGAAACACGGTGTCCGTTCGCTAGAGACGAATGGCGGCCTTATGAATATTGAAACTTCGTTAAAAGAAGACTTCTCGCGTAGGCGATTAGGTGCTTTCGGTTGTCCTCACGGCCGGATGAACACTTCCGTTCCGTTTGGGACGATGGAAGCGAGTTCGAGCACGTCTTTGTTGTGCATGCGGATGCACCCTCTCGATACGTATTTACCGATGGAGGACGGGTCGTTCGTACCGTGAATGCCATAATGGATTTTAGATAAGCTGAGCCACATCGCGCCGAACGGACCGCCCGGGTTGGGTTGGCGGTTGACGATGACAAAATCACCGACAGGCGTGGCGGTAACCATTTTGCCGACACCAACGGGGTAGGTGCGGATCGTTCTTCCTCTATCTTTCAATATGAGTTGTCGGCGGCTGATGGATATATGGATTGTGTACGGAATCGAGCCTTTTGCCGGAAGGTGAGGGATGATGATCTCTTGTCCAGGGAAGATGATGGATGAGGCGGTGAGACCGTTGGCGCGAAGCAGCGCCTCCACTGATGTGCGGTAGTCTCTGGCGATGGAAGAGATCGTTTCCCCGCGTTTGACAATATGTTTGTACATGGGCTGTCACTCCTTTGTTCGCTCGACGGAGAAACCCGTTCGGGTGCATGATACATTAATGTATGAGAAAATCCTAGAAAGGTTGCCAAACGAATGAGGAAACCGTTCTCTTCGCTAGAGTAGTGGTGAAAATCCGTTTTTTTCCTTCCATCGATCGTTCTTGAACAAAAAGAAACATAGCGAATGAATGAAGAGAGCGATAACGATCACCAGGCGGTGATGCGCTTCGCTCGTATATGTGGATGTTTTGAGTGGAAAAAAATGATGCTGGCTTCCCTTCAAGACCGTATGGAGTAGTAAAAGCTCATGACGAATCGTAAGGGAATAAGATGCTCCATTTCCCGTTCTCCTTGGCGACAAATACGTCTTGATGGAGTTCAAACACGCCAAAAGTGCTATGGAATGTCTGGATGACACGGATACGGTAGACATCTTGTAACGGTTTGTGTTCACCTGACATCGACCACGAAGCCAAGTGTTCCGCCTCGTCAAGGCGGTACTCAAACGTCTCGACGTCGAAGTCTTGCATAAAGACATGGGCGCGGCGTTGGATGTAAACATCTTTTGGAAATTTCTTTTTCATTTGTGGATGAAACAGTTCCCACGAGCTGCCGAAGTCCCCCGCCTGTTCGTAGCGGTAAAATGCCTTAACAACTTGTTTGGCTTCATGGCGTTCGTTGGATAGAAACAATGACAGCACAACAGCGAGCAAGGCGACGGCGGTAAGGATGGTCACTCCCGTCCGTGCGGAGATCGTTTTTTGGCGGTAGCGTGGAACCATCGGTTTTCTCTCCTCTCTACTATTACCATATGCCGAGTCGGCGGCGGATATGGGTTGTTTGGCTGTTTTTGGAGAAGCGGGGAACGGTTTGGTTAGTTGCGGCTGTATTTTTAGTCAAAAAATCGATTCGGATGTAGTAAAATAAATGGAAGAAGTAATGGTGGAACAAAAAGCGTCCGCACCCTTATGACGAGGGGGGCGTTCGCAAGCATGAGGGTGGATAGACGGAGCGTAAATCGGCTCCGTTTTTCCTTTGGCATTCCACCGAGAACACAGCTCTAGGAGAGGTCGAGGGTGATGCGGAAATCATACATTTATGCGCTGCTGGTTGGGATCATGGTCGCTTGGGGATTGAACGTGACGGCGTTGAAAATTCTTGTTGAGCACTTTTCCCCGGTGACCTTGACGGCGCTAAGGATTTTCACGGCTGGTGTAGTCGTGCTTTTGTTTTTATGGGGGATTGGACGGCTTGGAAAAGTCGGCTGGAAAGAAGCGAAACAGATCGGCTTGGCCGCTATGTTTAGTGTCGTTGCTCACCACTTTTTCCTTGCAGTGGGGCTGACGAGAACGACGGCGGTCAATGCGGGTCTAGTTTTAGGGATGGTGCCGCTTGTCACGGCGCTGTTGGCGATGGTGTTTTTAGGCCAGCGCCCGACGATGTTTCGGCTCCTTGGCATCACGCTCGGGTTTTTTGGCGTTATGTTTGTCGTTGCGAACGGCAACGGTGGCCTTGGTCATTTGTCGGTCGGCGATGTATACGTGTTTTTGGCCGTCTTGGCGCAAGGGATTAGCTTTATTATGATCAAAAAGGCGACGGTCGACGCGCGCGTCATGACGGGGTGGATGCTTATCTTTGGGTCGCTTTGGCTGTTTGTCCTAGGTTTGGTGCTTGAGCCCCGTGGGTTGTCCAGTTTGAAGGAGGGCACACCGTTGCTTTGGACGATTTTCCTCGCTTCGGCCGTCGTGGCGACAGCGCTGGGCCATATGTTTTACAACCAAGCCGTTCAACATCTCGGTCCGGCTGAGTCGGCGGTGTTTATCAACCTCAATCCGTTCTTTTCGCTGCTTGGGGCGCATTGGTTGCTCGACGAGCCCGTTTCGTGGGCGCAAGGGCTAGGCTTTGTGCTGATCGTGGCAGGTGTCGTTCTCGGCAGCGGAGGAATGGATGACGTAAGCGCCCGCTTTCGCCGTACGAATGTCGCGACAAGAGGCGGGAGAAAGGCGGGGATGTGGTAACGCGTTCTCCCGCTTCGGTGTAATGTGTTCAGAGGGAAAAGGAACAAGAATGGATGCGAGGGTCACGGAGTAGAAAAGGGGTTGTCGCCTCTTGAATGGGGGCGACTTTTTTGTGCCATAGGCAGGGGGCTTCATGAGAGCGACGGGGAAATACGATAGTGGCCACTCACAATCAGTCGTTTTGCGGAATTTATGTTTCTCTTTCGCCCAGATACGCATGAGCATATCGATTTTATGCATTTGAGGACGTGCAGAACAAGAAAAACGGTAAATGGTGATGAAAGGAATAGCAAACGATTCATGAATTGACGGGATTGCCTGTGAATGGATGAAATCCGACGCCTGCAAATGAAGAGGAGTGAATCGCTAACGTTCGGCAAACCGGCAGGGCAAAGAGAGCCCCGCCCTAACGCTTTGGTTTCGCCGCTGTCGATTCCCGTTTGATGAGTTTCGTCGATAATAACACTTCCTGAAATGGTTCGTCCGGATTGTCCCACCGCCACCGTAACAATTCCACGGCTCGTTTGCCGTATCGCTTCAGATCGATGTCGACGGTTGTAATTTTCGGCGTGGCGATTTGCGATAGTTGTCCGTTATCAAAGCTACAGACGGAGACATCGCCAGGTACGTTCAGGCCGTATTGTTGGAGGCTGGTGCTGACGAAAAAGCCTAATCCGTCATTGACGCAAAACCAGGCGGTTGGTTGCTGCTTTAGCTCTCGTATGTAGTTGGCGATCGCTGTTTCGTCCTCTTGTGCGTGGCAAAATATCCATTCCTCGTTCGGTTTCACCCCGTAATCTTTCAACGCCAATAAATACCCTTCATACCGTTCTTGATAGCTCGGTGAATAGTGAATGTCGCCGACAAACGCAATATCGGTATGGTTGAGCTCCAACAAATGCTGGACAGCGATGTAGGCGCCGAATCGATTGTTTGTCAGCACCGCATCAGCGGAAATGTTCGGATGATGGTGATCGACAAGGACGGTCGGGATGCCGGTTGAGACCACTTTTTGGATGTATTCGGTGCTGATATGGGAAAGAATGATGACGCCGTCAACGAGCTTTTCCTCGATGAACGAAGGCAACAGACGTTGTTGTTTTTGTTGCTCGTTGACCGACTGAATGTGTAGCTTCATGCCATGTGATAGCGCTTCCTGTTCGATGCTCAAGTAAATTTCGCCGAAAAATTTCAGCGAAAATGCGCGGTCTGAAGCGATGAGGGCGATTTGCTTCGGCGGCTCCTCGCGATGTTTCGAGCGAGAGGAGGGATATTCATACCCCATTTCTTTCGCGACACGCTTTACAAGCTGCCTCGTTTCTTCGCTCACCCCTTCTTTGCCTCGCAGCGCTTGAGAGACGGAGTTTTTAGAAATGTTGAGCCGATCAGCGATGTCTTGCATGGTGACACGTTTTTTCATTCGCTATCTCCACCTGTTCACTCTTTTTGCCTTTTCGGCTATTTGAAGTACGATAAGGATGACGATTGTCATCGCTTTCCTATCCCTGATTATAGGTCGGAATATCCAAAACGATTTCCGTTTTTGCTTTTTCTTCGTTCCATTATACCTCCTTGTGAAACTGAACGGTATTCAAAACATCGGAAAAGTATATACAGGATGTCATTGTAACGTTACAAAATGAATTTGTCAAGTTTGTTAGTCATGAAAAATATCATTATTTTTTTGCTTTTTTCCGAAAAAGAAGTTGACTATTCGGTTTCATCGTGAAATAATGTGTTTGTAATGTATAAAAATATAGTTACAGAGATTGTTTTTTAGTTGACAAGATTGTCTGCCTTAGTGATCTGTCAGGGAAAGGAGAGACATTGTCCAAATCAATTGTTTGTGTAAGCGTTTTAATCATCTGCTCATTCATATAAGGGGGGAATAAACGATGAAAAAGCGCAAGTGGTTTAAGCTCGTTTCGGTGTTACTTGCCGCTGTGGTGATCGGAACGGGCTGCCAAGGACAAGCAGGAAATGAGCAAGGAGAGGGGAAGCAAAGTTCAACCGTGCAGATTGATTTTTGGGCAGCGCCGAACCCGACGCAACAAGCGTTCTGGAAGAAGATGGCCGACCGCTATATGGAAGAGCATAAACATGTGAAAATCAAAGTATCGCCGATGCCGGAAAGCCCTTCTTCGGAGGCGGGCATTCAGTCCGCCATTGCTGCAGGAAACGCACCGGTCCTTTCGGAAAACATCTCGCGTGGTTTTGCCGCGCAATTGGCGGAAAGCCGGGCGATTGTGCCCATGGATCAATTTGACGGATTTGACGATTTACTTCGCAAGCGGCAAATGGAAACGACGATTTCTACTTGGAAATTTGCTGATGGACATCAGTATGTACTGCCGATTTACTCGAACGCCATGCTGTTTGGTTGGCGAATCGATCTATTGAAAGAGTTAGGATATAACGAGCCACCGAAAACATATAGCGAAGTCCTTGAGGTCGGCAAAAAGCTAAAAGAAAAATATCCAGACAAGTTTTTGTGGGCGAGAGCCGATTTGGCCAAACCGACATGGTGGGCAAGATGGTTTGACTTCTTTATGCTGTATAACGCCGCGTCGAATGGAACTCATTTTATTGATGGGAATAAACTGAGCGCGGATCGCGACGCAGGAGTAAAAACACTTCAATTCTTTGCGGATTTAAGTAAAAATCACCTAGTACTGACGAGGGAGACGAAAGATCCGTTTGAAAACGGCACGTCGGTGATGGTCGATTTAGGACCATGGACGTTCCCTTATTGGGCGGAGAAGTTTCCGGAAATGAAATTTAACGAAACATACGTTTTATCCATGCCGCCGGTGCCGGATGGAATGGATCCAGCGCAAGCAAAAACGTTTGCCGATACAAAAGGGCTAGTCATTTACGCTTCAGCGACGAAAGAGCAACAACAAGCTGCGTTTGATTTCGTCAAATGGGTGTACTCTGACCCACAAAACGATTTGGAATGGCTGAAAGAGACGAATTTGCCGCCAGCGCGGGATGATTTGTCAACGAACGAGGCGTTTGTCTCCTATTTTGAGGAAAATCCGCAGTTGAAACTGTATGCGGAAAATATCCCGAATGCGTTGCCGCCGATGGATAATGCCCAAATGGTTGAAATTCAAGAATTGATCGGCAAACAAGCGTTGAACCCCGTTGTTAAAGGTGAGAAAACCCCTGAAAAAGCTTGGAAGGATATGGAGAAAGCGATCGATGGGGTGTTAAAGTAACATGAATAAGCACACGGCAAAAGTGGGTTGGCTGCTCGCCAGCCCATACCTTATCTATTCCGCTATTTTCTTTTTAATCCCTTTATTTTGGGCGTTATATCTCGCCTTTACGAACTGGAACTTGATTTCTCCAGAATATGAGACAGTAGGGGTTCAAAATTTTATCGATGCGTTGTTCAGTCCGAGTGTGCGGGCTGCGTTTTGGGTGACGTACAAGTTTATGCTGATGTTTGTGCCGATCGTTATCGCTGGCTCGCTGATTTTGGCGTTGATCATTCATCATCTGCCACGGTGGAAAGGACTCTTTGCCGTTGGGTATTTTTTGCCGTACTTAGCGTCAGGAGTAGCATCGGCGATTGTCGTCAAAGGGGTTATTTCTTATAACAGTCCGTTCAATCAATTTTTGCGAGATGTGTTTGGTCTCGATATTGACTGGCTCGGGTCTCCGACCTTGGCGGCGCTAGTGATCGTGCTGATGATGGCGTGGAAGTTTGTCGGTTACTATGCGCTCTTGTTTTTATCGGGTCTTGAAAGTATTCCGAAAGAAGTCTATGAGGCGGCTGAAATCGACGGTGCGGTCGGCTGGAAGCGGGTTTGGCACGTGACGATTCCAATGCTGTACCCTTCGTTTTATACGGTGACGATTTTAGCAGTCGGCTTGATGTTTGGCATTTTCACGGAGCCATATGTGTTGACGGGCGGCGGGCCGGAGTATGCGACCCATACGTGGCAGCTAGAGATTTACAACCAGGCGTTTGAAAAATTAAACGCAGGTTACGGAACGGCGGTCGCGATCATCAATTCGATCGTCACCTTTGCGTCGATTTTCATCTTTCGCAAGCTGTTGGAAAAATGGGGTGGCAGACATGGTTGGGAGTAAACGATGGAAGGTTGGCTTGCTTTATGTGCTGGCGTTTGCGGTTTTGTTCGTCATGGTTTTCCCGTATTTGTATATGGTGTTAGGCTCGCTTGCTCCATGGGATGAAGTCGATCGAAAGTTGATTCCGTCGTCATTGACATTACGCTCGTATGAATGGCTGTTTCAAGGCGGTGAAGATGTCGTGCCGCGGCCGTGGCTTCGGGCGTTTTTCAACAGTTTGCTTGTCACATCGGCATCAACGCTTCTTATGCTGGTGACGGCGGTGATGGTCGGATATGCGTTGTCGAAAGTGACCTTTAAGGGGAGACAATGGGTCAATAACGCGATTTTGTTTCAAATGTTTTATCCGTCGATCATTTTGTTGATTCCGCTGTTTTTGATCGTCCGGTATTTCGGCTGGTACAACACGTATTGGGCGATGATCTTGCCGAAGGCCGTCAACTTGTGGGCGATCTTTATGTATACGAACTTTTTCCGCAGCATTCCTGATGAATTGATCGAAGCGGCCAAGATGGATGGGGCAGGACATCTCACCATCATTCGCCGCATTATCTGGCCGATGTCGCGCTCGATCACAACGATTATTTTCTTGTTCCTTTTCATGGAACGATGGGTGGAACTTCTTTGGGATATGCTGGTCGTCAATAACGAAAAGATGTTGACATTAAATGTATTGTTGGCGCAAATGTTTGGGCCGTATGGGGGGTATCCGGGGCCAATGTATGCCGCCTCAGTGTTACTCACGCTGCCGATTTTGATTTTGTTCATTTTGTTTAGCAAGAATTTTAAAGAAGGTATGCAGTTCATATTAAAATAATGAAACATCACGATGGAAAAGAGAGCAGGGAGAGACGTTATGCAGACGAGGATGCCGACAATGAAAACATGCAAAACATTGCTTGAGGAGCTCGCGCGTGCTCCACGACCGTTTCGAGCGGAGAAGCTGGCATTTGCCGGTGTTGGGGGTCGCGATGTGTACAACATTTCCGCGCCGTTCGAAGATGACGGTGAGTGGGTGATTGCCGGACGGGTGGAAGAGAGGGATAGCGAGCAGTCGGAAGTTTACTTTTTTGTCGAACGTGAGGGAACATGGGTGCCGCGCGAAGGGGCCCCGGTGTTCGCGTTGCAGGATCCGTTTATTTCGCGTGTGCACGGGCATCTCGTGTTTGGTGGGGTGGAGACGTTTCCGCACCCTGTGCTTCATGGGAAGTTATATTGGCGGACGGTGTTTTATCGTGGAAAAACGATGAATGAATTGATGCACTTTTTTACTGGACCTGATGGAATGAAGGATATTCGGCTTGTTGAATTGCGGGATGGATCTGTCGGTGTGTTCACTCGCCCACAAGGTGAAAAAGGTGGTCGCGGAAAAATTGGGTTCACCCGCGTCGGCTCGCTCGATGAACTGACGGTCAAAGCGATTCAAGACGCTCCTTTGATTCACGGTCAGTTTACCGATGAAGAATGGGGAGGCGTGAATGAAGCGCATTTGCTTGCCAATGGACTTGTCGGTGTCCTTGGTCATATCGCTTGTTTCGATCAGGAACGGAACCGTCATTATTATCCGATGGTATTTGCGTTCAATCCAGATACTGGGGAAGCGTCGGAAATGGAGTTGATCGCCACAAGGTCTCATTTCCTCGATGGGCCGGCGAAACGCCCCGATTTGGCAGACGTTGTATTCAGCGGCGGACTCGTGCGCAAAGGGGATGGCACAGCTGATTTTTACGCTGGAACAAGCGATGCCGAAGCACAAAAGCTAACGATTGTTGATCCATTTATGAAATACGAGAGGCAGGGATGATGATGCACCTTTACCGTTATGAAGAAAATCCGCTCATTACGCCGAATGATGTGCCGCCGTATCATGATGGGTTTGAAGTGATCGGTGCGTTTAACGCCGGGGTGGCGAGGTTTCAAGGGGATGTGTTGTTGTTGCTTCGGGTGGCAGAACGTCCCGTGTCGGATGACCCGAACGTGGTGAAGGCGCCGGTGTGGAATTCAAAGACAGGGAAGGTCGATATTTATGAGTTTCACAAGGACGACCCGCGCTATGATTTTTCCGATCCAAGGGTCATTAAAGAGGCAGGGACGGAACGATTTTTGTATTTGACGTCACTATCGTATTTGCGTCTTGCCCGCAGTCAAGACGGGCGGCGCTTTACGATTGACGATCGGCCGTTGATCTATCCTTCGAATGAGTTAGAGACATTTGGAGTGGAAGACCCGCGCATTACGTACATTGACGGGACGTATTACATTTATTTCAGCGCTGTGTCGCCCAAAGGGGTCGGCGAGGTGATGGTGTCGACGACCGATTTTCGGACGGTTGAGCATCACGGGATGATTTTTGCACCGGAGAATAAAGACGTGCTCATTTTTCCCGAGAAGATTAACGGCAAGTATTATGCGCTTCACCGCCCGGTGCCAAGAAGCAACGGCCGTCCTGAGGTGTGGATCGCTGAGTCGGACAATTTGCGTTACTGGGGAAATCACCGCTTTTTGTTCGGCTTGCGGGAAGGGAAATGGGACAGCGCCCGCATCGGCGGCGGTGCGGTGCCAATCAAGACGGAGCACGGCTGGCTTGAGTTGTACCACGGTGCGTCAGAAGACCACCGCTATTGCATGGGGGCGGTGTTGTTGGATTTAGATGACCCATCGAAAGTCATTGCCCGCTCGGAGCAGCCGCTTGTCGAGCCGGAAGCGGATTACGAAGTGAACGGCTTTTTCGGGCGTGTCGTATTCTCGTGCGGAGCGCTCGTTGACGGTGACATCGTGAAAATGTATTACGGCGCCGCGGATACGTCAATGGCTTGTGTTGAGCTGCGGCTTAGCGAGATTTTGGCTTCGCTTGGTAAGGGATGAAAAAGAAAACCCACACATTGGAGCATGGACAGAAACGCCTAAACAGATTAGGCGTTTCTTTTTTTGTGGGGCTGATCGTGACAATGGTGTATTGCTCTCTCTTTCTGTTTAAAAAGAATCGAAACAAATTTCTTTTTGGCTAAGAAGATTTGATATAATGGAAAACAACATTGATTGATCGTACGTATAAATACTGAGCAGGATCAGTGTGAGGAAGCCGTTCCTGCGCTGGTCGAGGCAATGGTGGGTGAATGGCCACGTGGCAATCAAACGTTCATTATGGTTGAAGCTGTCAACGATTCAATTGATCATTCTGTTTTATTTGGTGGCGGTCGCGGTGTCGACGGTGTTGCTATGGTTGCCGGTTATGCACCGGCCGGGGGTGGAGCTTCGCTGGATTGACGCGCTGTTTACCGCGGCAAGTGCCATTAGTGTGACCGGGTTGACGGTCGTATCGGTTCCGGAGACGTTTAATACGCTCGGTGTTGTCGTTTTAGTTGTGATGATGCAAGTTGGCGGCATCGGGTTGATGGTGCTGAGTACGTTCATTTGGCTGTTGTTTGGCAAAAAAATCGGATTTCGTGAGCGGCAGCTGATCATGGCAGACCAGAACCGGCTCGCGTTGTCAGGGCTCGTGAAGCTCGCGCGGGAAATCTTTTTCTTGATTCTCGCGATTGAAGCGGTCGGTGCGCTTGTTTTGGGCGTGTATTTTTTGCGGTATTTTCCGACGTGGCCAGAAGCGTTTTTGCAGGCCGTGTTTGCGTCGGTCAGCGCGACGACGAATGCGGGGTTTGACATTACCGGCAAGTCGCTTATTCCGTTCGCCGGCGATTATTTCGTGCAAATCGTCCATATGCTCCTCATCATTCTAGGAGCGATCGGATTTCCGGTGCTCATTGAGGTGAAAGAGTTTTTGTTTGCGCGCAACCGAGGAAGCTATCGGTTTTCGCTATTTACGAAATTGACGACCGTGACGTTTTTTGCCCTTGTCATCTTTGGTACGGTGGCGATTTATGCGCTTGAATGGAATCATTTTTTGGCTGGAGAGTCGTGGCATCGTTCGCTCTTTTATGCGCTGTTTCAGTCCGTGTCATCGCGCAGCGGTGGGCTGGCGACGATGGATATGAACGAGTTTTCCCACCCGACGTTATTGCTTTTGAGCGCGATGATGTTCATCGGTGCTTCTCCGAGTAGCGTCGGTGGCGGGATTCGGACGACGACGTTGGCGGTCATTTTGTTAACGGTTTGGCATTATGCGAAAGGGCGCTCAGCAGTCAAAGTGTTCGGGCGCGAAATTCACGAGGAAGATATTTTAAAATCGTTTGTCGTTTTTATTGCGGCGCTGTTTCTTTGTTTTGCGGCGGTTCTTACGCTTTCCGTCTCGGAGTCGTCACTCCCTGTGGTCACGCTTTTGTTTGAAATATGTTCGGCATTTGGGACGACCGGGCTGTCGCTCGGTGTTACCCCCGAGCTTAGCCCGTTTGGCAAGCTTGTGTTGGTGATGTTGATGTTTATCGGTCGGGTCGGCATCATTTCATTTTTATGGCTGATCCGTGGCCGAGCGGTGAAAGATAGCTACCATTACCCGAAAGAACGGGTCATTATCGGCTAGAATAGGGGGAAGGAATCATGAAGAAAGTGCGCAAAGCGATCATTCCTGCGGCAGGGCTTGGGACGCGATTTTTGCCGGCGACAAAGGCGATGCCGAAGGAGATGCTTCCGATTGTCGATAAGCCGACGATTCAATATATTGTGGAAGAGGCGATGGCATCAGGCATTGAAGACATTATCATCGTCACCGGGAAAGGGAAGCGGGCGATTGAAGACCATTTCGACCATGCGTTTGAGCTCGAGCAGCTGCTCAAGCAAAAAGGGAAGCTCGATTTGTTGGAAAAAGTGAAAGAGCCATCCAAAGTAGACATCCACTACATTCGCCAAAAAGAGCCGAAAGGATTAGGGCATGCGGTGTGGTGCGCCCGCAGTTTCATCGGGGATGAACCGTTTGCGGTGTTGTTGGGTGACGACATCGTTCAAGCGGAAACGCCGTGCTTAAAGCAGCTCATTGATCAATACGAGCAAACATTCAGCTCGGTGATCGGCGTCAAGCGTGTGCCGGAGGAAGAGACGCACCGTTACGGGATCATCGATCCGCTCGAGCAGCGGGGCCGCCGCTACCAAGTGCGTCGTTTTGTCGAAAAACCGGCTCCAGGCACGGCGCCGTCCAATTTGGCGATCGTTGGCCGTTATGTATTGACGCCGGAGATTTTCTTGTTTTTAGAGAAGCAAGAAGTCGGTGCGGGTGGGGAGATTCAGCTGACCGATGCGATCGGGCGGCTCAATGAAATTCAGCGTGTCTTCGCCTATGAGTTCGAAGGGAAACGGTACGATGTCGGGGAGAAGCTCGGCTTTATCGAAACGACGATCGAGTTTGCCTTGCAAAACAAGGAGCTGCGCGACGATTTGCTTTCGTTTTTAGAGCGGATGGTGACAGAGGCGAAAGGATCGGCTGAGTGAACGATTCGCCGCACGCCTCTGCTAGCAACGATCAAGAGTCGGGCGGTTAGAGGGAGTTTCAAACCGCGAAATCTCTTGGTCTTGAGCTTTATCCTAAGCCGAGAGGCCCGCTACTTCCTAGCGTGAGCGCAGGGAGAAGTGTTCAATATCAGAGGAATGATGCCATCAACAACAAAGCGTAAAAAATGTTTTTCTAATAGATAACCATTGATGTGTAGCGTTCTCTAAAGTCACTAGTATGCAGAAACCGCGGTGTTCACTGGCTTTTTCAGTGTCGATGAACGTTGGCACAGCAAGTGGCGCACGCGAAACAGCAGGGGGACGGATGAACAATGGCGAACGAATCAAAGCAGAATGGCCGTTTCCAAGTAAAAAGAATTTATGAACAATACGACGATTCCGATGGCACCCGCATTCTTGTTGACCGCCTTTGGCCGCGCGGGGTGGCGAAAAGCGCGGCGCGCCTCGACGGTTGGCTGAAGGAGATCGCCCCGAGTCCCGAGTTGCGGCAATGGTTCGGCCATCGGCCGGAGCGGTTTGCCGAGTTTGCCAGAAAGTACGAGTGGGAGTTGTCCACCGATGAAACGAAGCGGGCGCTTGTGGGCGAGCTGCTTTCGCTTTCCGGGACGGTGACGTTGCTTTACGCGGCCAAAGATGAGCGACATAATCATGCCGTTGTTCTTTGCGAGTTTTTGCGCCGAATGGGCTGAGAACGAGCGAACGACGAGGAGGGATAAGCGATGATTCGCGCGATCGTCGGTGATTTGACGAAGGTGGAAGGGGTCGAGTACATTTGCAATGCCGCCAACGGCATTGGACCGATGGGCGGCGGAGTGGCGGCGGCGATCCGTCGGGCAGGCGGCCGCGCCATTGAAGAGGAAGCAATCCGCATCTGCCAAGCGCAAGATCCACAACCAGGGGATTTGTATGTGACTGGAGCAGGGACGTTGCCGTTTCGTGGTGTCATTCATCTCGTGACGATGAAGCAGCCCGCAGGGCAGACATCGTATGCGATCGTCCGCCAATGCCTTGAGCGGCTGATCACATATTGTCGGGAGCACGGGATTAAGCACGTGGCGCTTCCAGCTTTAGGAACAGGAGTTGGTGGGCTGGATAAAGGGAAAGTGGCAAAGCTGTTTCGTGAGGTGCTTGAGCCTGTGATGGATGTGGAGTTTGTCGTGGTCGATATCGATGAGTCGTTTATCCAGCAGGTTTAGTTAAACAAATAAGGAAGAAAAAGGGCCTTGACAACGCTCGGCCCTTCTTTTTTTTGGCAAAGAATAACACGTTTCGTGATTCACCATATCATATTATAATATAAAACACAAAAAAGTTTCTTTCACTTCCTGATCCGGCTAACGGGAGGTGGCATCGTCGTTGGTGTCCGAGTGATGAAGCCGGTGTGAAAAGGAAGTTTGGCGTTTCCTGTTCGAACCGCGACCAGGAAAAACGGCCAAAAATGCCGTCTATGGCGTTTTTGGCATCGTCCGGAGGGATGAATCATGTTATTTCAATTCCCAACTTTAAAGACATGTGAAATGCTAGTTGACGAGTTTCGTCTGGCTCCGCAGCCGTTTGAACCGAAAAAATTGCGCTTTGCGGGTGTCGGGGACCGGGACGTTTATAATATTTCCGCGCCGTTTGAAGATGACGGTGAGTTTGTCATTGCTGGGCGCGTTGAGTCGCGCGACAGTGAGCAATCGGAAGTGTACTTTTTCGTTGAGCGCGAGGGCGTCTGGGTTCCGCGCGAAGGAGCGCCAGTGTTTGCTTTGCAAGATCCGTTTGTAGCGCGCATTCACGGGCAACTTGTGTTTGGTGGGGTGGAAACGTTTCCACATCCGGCGTTTGATGGCGCGCTCAGCTGGCGGACAGTCTTTTACCGTGGCGCAAACATCCGTGGGTTGAAAAAATTTGCGGAAGGGCCGGATGGGATGAAAGATATCCGCCTTGTCGAACTGAAAGACGGCTCAATCGGCGTCTTTACTCGCCCGCAAGGAGAAAAGGGCGGCCGAGGGAAAATTGGTTTTACTCGCATTTTTTCGCTCGATGACTTGACGCCGGATGTGATTGAAGCAGCTCCGCTTCTTGACGCCCAATTCACTGATGAGGAATGGGGCGGCGTGAATGAGGCGCATTTGTTGGCGAACGGGCTTGTCGGTGCGCTCGGCCATATCGCCTGCTTTGACGAGCACGGCAACCGTCATTACTACCCGATGGTGTTCGTCTTAAATCCAGAGACGATGGAGCGCTCTGAACTGGAATTGCTTGCGCTTCGCTCTCACTTTTTAGACGGGCCGGCGAAACGGCCGGATTTAGCGAACGTTGTCTTTAGTGGCGGACTCATCCGCAAAGGGGACGGGACGGCTGAGCTGTACGCTGGTGTGAGCGATGCCGAGGCGCAAAAAATTTCGCTGATCGACCCGTTTGTGAAGTATGAATCGCAAGAGCTTGATCGAATGTATGCTTCTGTCTAAACGGAAGATGAAGAAAAAGGATCGGCATTGGTGGACAGACCCTCATGGGGGCTGTTTCCGGCCGATCCTTTTTCTATATTGTCCGGCGGATTTCTTCTTCGATTTGTTGAATCACATCACCGACGTTCGCGTGAATTACGCTGCCGGGAAAGCGGAGCACTTTCCAGCCTTTGCGTCGTAAATAGGCGTCTTTTTTCTGATCGTGCCGCTTTTGTTCCGGTGTCGAATGGTACGCCCTGCCGTCGCACTCGATGGCGATTTTGTATTGCGGCAACGCTAAATCAATCCGGTAGCGTGCCGGTGGAACGACGTACTGCGCCTTCACGTTATAACCGCTCCACGTTAGCGCCTCATACAATTTTCGCTCGATGGGACTTTCGCATTTAGCATATTCCCAATCAAACGACAGCGACTGAGATGGATGGCGTTTCTCCCAGATTTCGTGCCGGACAAACAAGACTACAGCCACTGCAATCAATCCGAAGAAAACGAGATATTCGACCATGACCATCACCTAATCATAGGATAGACACGTTTGGGCGAAGGTAACCGTAGCGAGAAGTTCATGAAATAGGCATTTTTTTATGGGCATCTATTTGTAATTCGTCCAATGATCGGAATATAGTAGAATGGGAATGACCTAAACAGGCGTGATGTATCCATTTGCAAAACCATCGAATCGTACGATCTTTACATAAAATTCAATTCGTTTGCGGTGCCAACGAGTCGTGGATCATCCATCCGATGAAACAAGACGTGATCGGCTATGCGCTTAATGAGGAACGATGACACCCACAGCTCGATGTCTAGACGAAAATTCACATCGTTCGTTCCGCTGCTCGAAGGCAAAAAACAGCGTGGGAATAAGTGATATGATCCCCTGATAGTAGACAGAAAAAAGAAAGCACATGAATCTGTCTACTATGGAGGGGGATTTTTCTATGAGGAAAACACGAAAAACCTTTGATGTAAAGTTGAAAAGCTGTGGATGTATATTTGATGAACAATGAAGGGGAGGGGAAAGCTCGAAAATCCACCGATCCCGCTTGTCGTTCCTCTTGTCACATCCATTTCCCATAACTGATTCGAGCCGGTAATCATGCGATTTCGAGCGAGTTTCTTCGGATATACAATCCGTTTCTCTCGCTGCGGACGTAGTGAGTCCATCGCTTGCTTCTTTCAATACTTGTAGCTGAATTTCCTTCGAATGTTTTCTTCGTTTCATGTACATCAAAAGCCCCCCCCCTTCATTTGGTCACTTCGATGATAAAAACACCTTATCGAGTGTCCAAATTCATTAGGGGGTTAATGAGGACTCAGGCTGCTTACATGTGCTTTTTTATTCGTATCTACTTGACAGGAGGGGCACTTCAAAGTGGCCCACGTTTTGTTTTCCCGTCTCACGTTTGTCATACTGCGTTATCGATTTTTACCGTCTCATCTGTCGTGTTTCCCGCTCTTTCAACTTTTCTTCCATCCGCTTCAGCAACTTTTCCCACGGGTTTTCCGCCGTTTTTTTCTTGCGCTTTCGTTTTTCTTCCGCCATGCTCAAGCGCCTCCTTTCGCTGCGGCCGATAAGGCGAGCAAGTCGCGCAGCTCATCGTCAGACAGCTCGGTGATCCACGTTTCGCCTTCAGTGATCACATCAGCGAGCGCTTGCTTTTGTTCGAGCATCTCGTCAATTTTTTCTTCAATTGTCCCGGTCGTGATCAGCTTATGGACGTGGACGAATTTCGTTTGCCCGATACGGTAGGCGCGGTCAGTCGCCTGGTTTTCGACGGCGGGGTTCCACCAACGGTCGAAATGGATGACATGGTTGGCGGCGGTTAAGTTGAGCCCGGTGCCGCCTGCTTTGAGCGACAAAAGGAAAATCGGCGCTTTTTTCGCTTGGAACTCATCCACCATCCGGTCGCGCGTTTGTTTTGGGACGCCTCCGTGCAAAAACAACACCGGCTCATCAAACAAGTCGGAAAGCAGCTGTTGGATCATCTCGCCCATTCGCACGTATTGGGTGAAAATGAGACAAGACTCATCATTGGCGCGGATTTGTTTGACGAGTTCCACGAGTTTTTCGAGCTTATGCGACCGCTCGACCAGCTGGCGGGGCGATCGTTCTTTTAAATAAAGCGCCGGATGGTTGCAAATTTGCTTGATGCCGTTTAGCATCTGCAAAATCAACCCGCGCCGCGCAAACGGACTGGCTTCCTTTGCCCGTTCGAGTGTGTCGTTGACGAGCTGCTCGTACAAGGCAGCCTGTTCGGCCGTGAGCGGGCAATATTCTTTTTGTTCGAGCTTATCCGGCAAGTTGAGCGCAACCGCTTCATCCGTTTTCGTCCGCCGCAAGAGAAATGGACGGATGAGCGTTTGCAGCGCCGCTTTTTTATGGGCATCGCCTTCTTTTTCGATCGGTCCGGCAAATCGGCGTTCAAACTCGGCCGCACTGCCGAGGTAGCCCGGGTTGAGGAAGTGGAAGATGCTCCAAAGTTCGCCGAGACGGTTTTCAACCGGCGTGCCGGATAAGGCGATTTTATGTTTTCCGCTCAAGCGGCGGATGGCGCGCGCTTGTTTTGTTTGCGCGTTTTTAATGTTTTGCGCTTCATCCAAGCAAATGACGTGCCAGTGCATCTGTTTTAAATCGTCATGGTCTAAATGGGCAAGGTTGTAAGACGTAATGACGAGATCGGCCTCGCCTGCCGTTTGCACGAACGCATCGTTTTTCGCCCGGTTCGGTCCATGGTGCACGTAGACGCGCAAGTCTGGGGTGAAGCGGGCGCATTCCTTTTGCCAGTTGCCGATCACGCTTGTCGGGCAGATGAGCAACGCCGGCGTGTCCGGGCGTTCGATTTCTTTGACGTGCGCCAAATAAGCAAGCAGCTGCACCGTTTTGCCTAGCCCCATGTCATCGGCCAAGCAGGCGCCAAAGCCGAATCGGCGCAAAAAGACGAGCCAGTCGACGCCGCGCTGCTGGTACGGGCGGAGCGTGCCGCGAAACGACGGCGGCACATTCGCTTTCGACAATCCATCCAGCTGCTGGAGCTGGCGGATGAACGCGCGGAACTGATCATGGACGTCAATGTGGATCGGGATCGATTCGTCCGTTGCCTCTTCGCGCTCCTCTGCTTCTGAAAGCAGCGTTTGCGCCACGATATCGTGGATCGGCACGCCTTCTTTTTTCGCCTTTTCCATGAGCGCCTGGGCGCGGCGGACAAGGGCGGGGTCAAGGATGAGCCATTGGCCGCGCAGGCGAATGAGGCGCCGCTTTTGTTCCGCCAAAGCGGCAAACTCCTCTTCCGTCAGCTCAATCCCGTTGGTCGCCACGCGCCAATCGAAATCAGCGAGCCGCTCAAGGCCGAACAGTGATTCGGCGTTGACGGAAGGCGACAGTTTCGCTTTGATCGACAGCTGCGCCTGGCGGATGTCGTGCCACCAGTCGGGAAGCAAGAGGCGTACGCCCGCTTCGGTGAGCTTTAAGCTGTCTTCGGACAAAAAACGCCACGCTTCTTCATTAGACAGTTCCGTCCGCAGACCCTCCCCGGCGTCAAGCCACGGCACGATCGCGCAAATGCGGCGAATGGCGCGCTGGATCGATGATTCATATGGGCGCCAGGCGCGCGGAATATCACGGGCAGAGGCGATGACGCTGTCGTCGATGGCGATGAACACCGCTTCCAGCGTCCATGCGTCGCCGTCCTCAGGCGGCTCGACGAGGCGAAGCCCGACCGTAAACGGCGGCCGGTCGCCGAGCCAGCCGATTTGTTCCAGCCAATCGTCTTCCGTTCCGATCCATTGGCCGCTGGGGGAGGCGATTAATGGATAAGCGCGAACGATGTCGCCCCAAATGCCGCGCAGCTCTGGGTCGCGCGACAGCCAGTCGGCGATTGCCAGCGACCGCCATGCCGCAACAAGCGGGTGCGGATCGTCTTTGAGCCCGCGCCAACGCGTCCGCTCAGCTTCGGCCCATTCAGACGGCTGCCCTTGTTTCCACGCCGAGAAATCGGGACGGAAGCAGCGTGTGCGCACATCGTCGATGATTTGCTTCGCCCATGTTTCAAGCTGGGCGGTGAACTCATCTCCCCATTTGATGGAAAGAAAACGGTTGGACGGGCGCCAGGCGAAAAACGTGAGCGCCTGCCACGGGGACAGCCGCACCGCGTCGCGTCCGTGGACGGTCGCGACATCAAGCAAGGTGCCGTAAAAGGTTTCTTCATGCCAGGCGAACACAAGCGGCGCCCAGCTCGAAACACGGTCCGGGCCGCTGAGCCAGAAGCATCGTCCTTCTTCGCTCCACTCACATGAAAGGGTGATCGTCTGCAACGCTTGTTCCATCATAGAAGCAATTTTCCTTTCTCCACTTCTTCATGAAACGCGCGCATGCGCGCTGTTTTGGCTAGCAGCTGTTCAAGATACATCTGCCATTCGTTCATTCGTTTCAACGATCGGTAGCACGCACGCAATTTTTTTAAATATTGCACGGCGACGCGATAGCTTGCGCGGTTTTTCGCCTCGACAAAACGCATGACCGCTCGGTGATACAATGGCAAGACGAGCGCCGGGTTTTGTTTTTGCAGCATGGCGAGAAATGTTGGATCAATGTCATGGGCGGTGGCGTCCACCCATAAGTATAAGTCGACTACATCATGGTAGCGCCTTTGACCGAGCAGCCAATGAACGTAGCGGTTCGCGCTGTATGGGAAGCATGCGGCCAACAGCTTCTCATAGTCGTCCCATTTGTTGTGTTGGCGAGCGTATGATTCGTACAGCCGACCGATTTCGTTGACAAACGGCGACCGCTCCATCTCTGGAAGAGCGGATATGTAGAAGGCAAGCTCTTGCTTTCCTTTCGCCCAAAATGATGCGAAACGTTCCGGCGAATGCGAGGATGCGAACCGCTCCATCCAATCGATAAAAAACGGAGCCGCTTCCTTGGGATGTTGGCGGTAGATGGCGAGCGCTTCGTCATCTTCGCCGAGTAAAAAGGCGAGATGGGCGGCAGCTAGCAACAGAGTGGTTGACTGTTTTTCCGTTGCCAGGCGGATCAGCGTTTCTTTCTCTTGCCGGCGCTGCGCTTCTTTCGTGAACAGCAGCTCCCAAGCGGTTGTGTATAGGCTGTAGACGAGTGAAGGGGACGCCTTTCCCCACCGCAGCAACAACTCCCGTACATACGGGATCGTCTGTTCGATGTGCGTTTCAACAGACGGGGGCAGCAGTTCGGACGGAAACCGTTCCAACGTTTCGAACCATTCGTCGGCGATATAATCGACGTCTTGTTGCCACGAAAACTGCTCGTATGATCCGAACAACAGCCCACGGTCCCAACCGCGTTCGCGTCCGTATTCGAACAAATGGTCAAGCAAAAACAAGGCCGCATGAAAGCGATGCAACGAACGGACAGCGCTGTGTTTCGGGCTGTTTTTGACGAGTTGCGGAAACAGTTGATGGGACAAGCGGTACGGCCAATCATTGCGGCGGCGGTGGCGGGCGCTCCACTCGTCCAATAGGTCGGCGAACTGCTTCCGCCATTGGGCGACCGATTCCGCTGTGTTTGGTTCAGACGGTGTTTGGACCGATGCCGCTTTCCGGTTCGGTTTTTTCTTTCCTTGTTTCCATTGCCGCAACAACTCGCCGTTGTCAAATACATTTCCGTACACGTAAAAGAACAGCGCCAGTACGTGCGGGCAAAGATCTTCCGCCCCGCATGGGCAGCTGTGGAGGGAGATGTCCGACAAATCAAGCGTCACGTCATGAATGGCGGTGTCGATGACTTTTCCTTCGATAAAATCGCTGTCTATGACCATGACGTTATACACCAACCCTTGCCGTGACAATTCCCGCCCTTTTTGGATGACATGTTGGAAGAGAGAAAACGGCCATTCCCGCTGCAAGTCGGCAGCGGCTTTTTGCAACAGAGGTTTGGAGATTGCGGTCTGCAACATATCAGTCCGTCCTTTCCGTCCATTGTGCATCATGGGTTCCCGAAGAAAGCCCCCGTTTTCCGTTCATTCTTTATATCTACTTATTATAGCATGGCGGATTGTACTGTTGCTATGTTTGTTTGGCGTGGGATTTATTCCTAATTTTCTCTCTGTTATGATACAATGAACATAACGGCAAGGCCGAATCGAAGGAAAGCGGGTGACGATATGACGGTGTCGCGGAATGCCCTTTGTCCGTGCGGCAGCGGCAAAAAGTACAAGCATTGTTGTGGAAAGCAAGAGGCGGTTTCGATTTCGTCATTGATTGACCGCGAGTTGATCGAATGCATGAATGATATGCGTCAGTTTGTTTTGCAGCGGTATGAGAGGGAGGCGGAAGAGCTTTTAGACCAGTTCCCGCTTGATGAGATGCCGGAGGAACTCGAGCTTGGCGTGCAGATCATGGCGGTGAACTGGATGTTGTTTTGTTGGCCGGTTGATGAAACAGGACAAACGATCTTTTCTGCTTACCGGAAAAGCCGTCATTGGGAGCGGTGGCGCCCGTCCGTTCAGGCGCACATCGAGAGGTGGGAAGGAGCCGTTCCGTCGCTTGGCGAGTTCATCGGCTATGATGACGACAATCGCCCCGTTGTCCGGGATTTGTTGACGGGAGAGGAAAAGATCGTTCATTTATTGACTTCCGATCAATGGCCGAGCGTGATCGAAACAGGAGATGTGGTGTTCGGCTTCCTTGTGCCGTACCAAGACGTGTTCACGTGTTTCACAGCGGTGTTTCCGCTCCCGGCGTCAGGGAAAGATCGATTGCTTCGGGCGATTCAACAAGAAGGGGAGTGGAGCGGTCAGCCATCGGCTTTATGGATGCGCGATCGGTTCGTCGCTGTGCTTTCCGATGTGCTCTTGGAGTGGCTTTGGCAGTTCGCCAAACAGTTCAAATGGGATGATCCGAAACAAGCGGCCGTCATTCGCGAGCTCGATGAAAACGAGCCGGAGGCGCCAGCGGCGCTGCTCAATCAAGCGTTCGCCATATGGGCGATCTATTGCGGAAAAACATCCCGCCTCCCTTATTCGGTTCCCGTCTACGCGGCGGCGCTCCGCTATGTGGCTGGGCATTTGATGAAGGCGGAAGGATCGGAGGTGGAAGACATCGCCGATCGGTATGACGTGATGCCAGAAGATGTGCGATCGGCGGCGTTGGATTTTTTCCTGATGGCTGTTGATGATGAAGACGACGAGCAATGGCTCGATGACTGGGAGGAAGACTGGTTCGAAGAGGAAGGGGATGAGCTTGATGCGCGCATCAATGAATGGATCGATGACATCGATCTGATGTTGATGCGTGAAGGATGGGACGAGAAGCGAGTCAACCGTCATATTGACCGCGCCATCCGTTCGTGGAGGGATGAGGGCCTGCTTGAGGAAGTGAATGAAAAAGAATTGCGTAAAGAACTCCGCGATGTAGCGTGGGAGATCTTCACCGATCGGGGATTCATCTAGAAGCTGGCAGAAAAACGGGCGCTGCGCGCAAGTCAGCGGCATTTCGTCAGAAAGGAAAGCCGGTTCCACAAGGGCTCTCTCATTCAAACATCATTGGGCTCAACCCAAGCCCTCTATAAGTAGAAACAGGGAATGGAATGCGTTCCATTCGTGAAACTCCAAAAAAAGCGGCGGGGAACGATCGGTTTTGACCGAATCCATAATGGATTGGGAAAAATGGCTTTGTGCGCGATTCCGACAGTTTTTAATATCTTGGTCGCCGTTTTGGAAAGGAATGATTAGAAGGGAGGATTTTGCATGGCAATCGGCCGAAATGACCCGTGCCCGTGCGGAAGCGGGAAAAAGTATAAGAAGTGCTGCATGAACAAACAGCAGGAGCGTGAAATCAAGCGGGTGCGGCAGCGCCGCTTTTTTGACCAAAAATATGAGCTGTCGCAAATGGTGCAGCGGTTTTTGGATGAATCGCTGTCTTATGATGAACGCGAAGCGGTCAACCGTACATTTCGCCGAATGATCGAACAAAAGGATCATCGTGAAGAGTTGAAGGTGTTTGAGACGCTTTGGCGTTTTTTCCTCCATCGTTATCCGAATGGATTGCGCGGCGTTGAATGGTTTCAACAGGAAAAAGGGCGTCGTCTGTCTCCGGAGCTCAAGGAAATGTTGGACCGCTGGGTTCGACTTGTGCCGCGCCTTGTGCAATTTGTCGATTTGCATGATGAAGGAGGAGTGGCGGTCGACCGGTTGACGGGCGAGAAACTTCTCATGCCGTATTGCGAGACATTGGAGGTTGTGCGCCCTTGGGGCGGCATGTTTGCCTTTTTGGAGCCCTTTGACGGCGGCTATTACGTTTGCGGTGTATCATCGATTGTGGATCCGAAGGGCGTGGAACGGGCGGAAGAGAACATTCGCGTCTTGTTGACGCAAACCGATTGGCCGTATGAAAAGGTAGCCGTTGAACATTTTCTCGATATCGTTGATGCAGGCTATCCTCCGAGGGCGGACGATGTGCAAGAGGAGCGCACGCGATGGACGTATGAATACGAATGCCAGGAAGCCGCTGAGGCGATGAGGAAGCTTGCTTCGATCGGACGCGCTCACATTGATCATGACGATGGGGAGAAAGTGGAAGGTTCATGGTGCACCAATGTGTACCATTATGTCGGAGTGATTTCCCCCAAGCCGATTCATGTGTTTGAATTAGGCGGGTCATTATCCGCTCATCGGTCGCGTCTCGTGTTGTCTACCGAGGAGGAAGGGACGGCCGAACAGCTCGTGTCGCTGCTGCAGGCGTTTGGGTATTCCCCAAAAGAACGAAAACGGGGGACAGAAGCCGTTTTGCGCCGAAAAGGGATCGAAAACGTTTCGCTTCATATTGATTCAGACCCAGACTCTCCCCCTTGGGTGGCAACGATGGCCGGATTGGATGTTCAAATGGAAAAAGCCCTTCACACCCCGCTTGAGAAATGGAATGGAAAAACCCCTCACGAAATGGCGCGCGAGGGGCGTGTGCAGGAAGTGGATGAGTGGCTGAAAGAGTATGAATTCCATTTGTTTAACATGCAAGAACGAGCCAATTTGCCGGTGCTCATCGGAGTGAATCCCATTCGCTCCCGTTATGGATTGCCCCCATCTCCGTTTAGCTCATCACATCGTCTTTCGGACTTATGGAAAATGAAATGGATGGGGCCGGAAAGAACCGAGACATTGTTGATCCGCGCGGAATGGGAAGGGATGTATTTTACCGATGACGCATTGGCGTTTTATAACGAAGTCATCGTGAGCGGAGAAAAAGAGGCCAAAGAGGCGTGTTGGGCCGTGGTTTTGCTCGTGTGTGAATATATGACCGGGCGGACGTTTTCATCGTGGGAGGACGTAGGAGAAGAAGAATGGAAACAATGCATCGTCGAGCAAATCCCGTCAAGATGGAGTTCGTTTTCATGGGAAGTGGTGAGCCGAGCGCTCGATATGTTGCTTGAGTGGGCCGATTGGCTGGACCGCCGTTATGGAACGAATCATCGAACTGTTGTTTGTGCCGTGCTGGAAGAGGTCAGAAGCGAATTGGAACATTGCTTTGCTTTGCTGGATGAATGGAGGGGCGAGAACGGAAAGGCGGATGAGGAACTGATGGCTTGGCAGCTTGCTCGTTTGTTTGGTTTGCCTATTCCCCTTTCCGTCGGTTTCTCGTTTTTCCGCGTCAAGCGTGTGGAACAGGGGAAGGCGGTGCTGGATTGGCTTGCCCATAACCGAACGGTGACATGGGACATTCCGAAGCGGGCAGAGCCGCATCTGTTGCCGGGCATGTATATCGTCGCCGCGACCGATCGCAACGGCAAGCTGGACGATCTTGCCCGCGTGTATCCGCCGTCTTTCTCTCCGTACGTAGAGCCGTGGCTTCAGGCGTTGCAAGAGTGGCCAGACAAGGTGGAGAAAGAACGGGCTGCGTTTCAAGAGCGCCTGCTTGTCTCGTTGTCCCGTTTGCTTCGCCGGCCGTAGGCGTCCCGATGAATGACGGGGCGCTTGTTTCTCTCGGCTCGGCCTCTATGATTCTCCATTATGCAGGCAAGACCAATGGTAAGAGTCATTCATATTCTTAGGATTTTGGTCCATCACCATAACGTGTGCTTGAGAAGCAGGGTTTTTCTCGTTTTACCTAGAAACGGATGAGGACGCGAATGATCCAAGAATCCTACACCTTTAGGAGTGCGGAGTGTCAACCGGCATGAAAATCATGGATTGGCTGATTTTCTCCTTGGAGAAGGAAATATGGCATGTTTTGAAAAAGCCAAGGGCACCTTTTGGTGAAGAACCAGGATTTTGGTTAGGCATAAAAAATGGAATGCGAATCGATGTTCTCGACATGAGCGGCGGAAGTCCCAAAGTGCTTGCGATATGTGTTGCTGAAAGCAGTTCCATCACACGTTGATCGTGAATGTCTCCCCAAGGTGTTTAGCTGGCCCGAGCGTTAGCGTAGAGGGGGAGAACGTTCAATGACTATGATACAAAGAAAGTAGGTAGCTATATGGCGAAGGCATCGCGAAACAATCTTTGTCCATGCGGCAGTGGGAAAATGTACAAGCATTGTTGTGGAAAGCAAGAGGCGGTATCGATTGCATCTATTATTGAGCGCGAGCTGGTCGAATGCATGCAGGATGTGGTCTTGTTTGCGTCGGAGCGATACGAGGACGTGTTGGTGGAAACGATGGCGGAATGCTCGTTTCAATGGTTTCCGGAAGAGTTAGAGGCGGGCGCTCATTTATTGTTGACGGATTGGGCTGTTTTTTGCCGGCCGGTGGATGAGAAGGGGACAACAATCTTTTCGGCGTACATGCAAGACCGGCGCCGCAACCGTTGGCGGCCGGCGGTGCAAGCGCATTTGGAGCGATGGACGGAGGGAATTCCGTCGTTTGGTGAGATCGTCCGTTTCGACGAAGAGCGGCGTCTCATGGTGCGCGATCTTGTGAGCGGGGAAGAAAAACGCGTCCGTTTTTTAACGTCCGAGCCCGTTCCGCCGGCTGAAGAAGGGGACGTTTTGCTTGGCTTCCTCCTTCCATATGGGGAAGAGTTTACGTACTTTATAGCCGCTCTGCCGTTTCCAAAGAACGGAAGAACACGGCTCGCCCATGCGATTGAGGCGGAGAGAAAACGAAGCGGGAAAGCGGCAGACGCGTTTTGGCGAACATCGTTTCCAGAAGCGCTCGATCTGGCTCTTCACGAATGGCTATGGCAGCTGTCGGCTGAATTGGAGTGGAACGATCCTGACGAAGAAGCGGTTCTTCACGAGCTGAAGCGGAGAGAAGAAAAGACATCGTCCCGGGTGCTTAGCCATGCGGCGTTCTTTTGGCGCATGTATTGCGAACAAGATGAACCGGCCATCGATGACCCGGTCGTGTATGCAGCCGCGCTTCGCCATGTTGCCGGTCAGATGGCGGAAGAGGAGTTCATGGATGCAGAGGAAGCGGCTGCACGCTACGGAGTGGCGGCCGAGGAAGTCGAATCAACTTCCATGGAATTTATCTTGTTCGCGGTCGAGATGCTGGATCGCGATGAGGATGGCGAGTGGGATGATGACGATGAGGAATGGCTTGATGATGAGTGGGATTTCGAAGAAGGCATGATAGACGGCGATGAGTTGGATGCCGCGATTGACGAATGGCTTGACGAAGTCGAAGAACTGTTTGACGACGAAGGTTGGGACACCGATCAAGTCCATCGCTTGATCGACAAAGCGATCCGAACATGGAAAAAGGACGGTTTGCTTGAGGGAGTCGACGAAGCCGAACTGCGTGAAGAACTCGAGGAGCTCGTCTGGCAAACATTTGCGGGGCGGGGGTTTTGTTAAGAACATACAGCGCATCCATGGGAGAAGGTGCCCAGCCGTTGTTTTGGACGCCTTCTCCCCCTTTGCTACAGATGGATGTAGGATAACCGCTTGTTCACCTCCTCGATGTTAAACGCATCGGGATCAAAATCTTCGCCTTTCATGTCATACATCCAGTCAAGTCGTTCAAGCAGTTCCGGATCCGTAAGGGAGTCTTGGTTTGCTGCTGATTCGAGCAGCTCCAAATAACCATAGACGCCGCCGCAATCCTCGGGAGGGCATGCCCGTTTCCCTTTCAGGCAAGTGGCGCGTTCCAGCGGTTTGGGGAGTGTTTCAATCTTTTCGACGGTGATGGTATGGCGCCAGTAGTCGCCAAAATCGTAAATGTACAGAAACTTTTGTTTTTCTTCCGTCAGCCATTGCTGCAATTGAATGCGGCGGGCGTCCAACCGCTCTTTTCCAAAGTGGAACGAGTCCCAATCGTCCGGGATGCTTACAAGCGCGTTTCTGAGATCGAACTCGTATAAATGAGCTTGTTCCCAACCCATTGCTTCTTGGATGATGAGATGAAGATCGTGAAATGTTGCATGTCCGGGAACAAGGACGCGCCGCCAAATCGGCGGACGGATGCCGTTTAAGGATATTTTTAACTGATAGGCGGTTTTGGAGCGACGCGGTTTCTTTGATGTCGTGCTTTTGCTTTTTGGTGTTTCCGTCCATCGACCGTGCGGATGGGAAGTTTTCGTTGAATTAAGCTTCGTCATCAATTCGTCGATCAAGTCGATGAGTCTTTTCTCTTCCATGAATATCGTCTCCTTTTTTAGGATTGTTTTTGTATACTTATAGTTTAACCTGTTTCTGAAAGAATCAAAATAATAATAATGGTGATAGAAATTAGAAAACGAAATTGATTCAAGGAGGGAGCCGTATGTCGGTCGGCCGAAACGACCCGTGTCCGTGCGGGAGCGGGAAAAAGTATAAAAAATGCTGCATGAACAAAGCGATGGAGGAAGAGGCGAAAAGGGCGCGGCAACATCGGTTTTTTGAACAGAAGTATGAGCTGTCGCAACAAGTGCACCGTTTCTTAGAGGAGGCGCTCTCCTACGCCGAACAACGGGCGATAAAGCACGCGTTCCGTCAGGCCGTTCGGGAAATGAAACACAGTGAGATGCTTGAGCCGCTTGAAACGCTTTGGTACTTGTTCGTTCACCGTTTCCCAAACGGGATGCGCGGCGTTGAATGGTTTTGGCGCGAGAAAGGACGCCGTTTATCTTCGGAATTGCAAAACATGCTTGACCGGTGGGTTCGGCTTGTTCCGCGTCTCGTTCAGTTTGTGGACCGCGGTGAAGACGGGGGGACAGCGGTCGACCGATTGACGGGGGAAACGTTGTTTCTGCCATTTAGCGAGACGATGCCGGATGTAGTGCCTTGGGGCGGTATGTTTGCGTTTCTCGAGCCGTTTGACGGCGGTCATTATATCCAAGGGGCTGCCTCCATCGTTGGGCCGGACGGAGTGAAGAAGGCCGAGGAACGAATGCGTTCTCTCCTTCAAGAGACGAACATGCCGTACGAAGAGTTGGCATTTTCCCGTTTTCTTGATATTGTCGACGCGTGTCACAGTGCTTCTTCATTACAGGAGCGCGGGACGGAAGCAGTTGAACAATGGACGGTCGTCTACGACATGCCTGATGCGCGCAACGCCCTCCGTCAGCTGGAACGACATGGAATCGTGATCGTGGATGAGGAAACGGACGAAGCCGTCAAAGGTTCACTGCGCGGTGTGACGTATGAATATCACGATGATCTTGCCTCCAGCCCGATTTATCTGAACGAACTAGCCGGCTTTGTAGAGGGGCAGGGGCGGACGATGACGCTCTCCACCTTTGATGCGGACGCCGAACGAGTGCTGACAGAGGCGCTTAAAGCTATGGGGATGCGGGCCAACGTGGTGTCGCGCTCTGTAAAGACGCACCTTGTTCCCAAAGGGGTGAAGCTGCTGTCCTACCATGTCGAGTTGCCGCCGGGTGAGCCGTCATATATGGCGCTCGTGGCCAACAGTGCGGTGATGTTAGAGCAGACGCTGCATGTGCCGCATGAAGAATGGGGGGGACGGTCCGTTCACGAATTGGCCATGAGCGGCGAGCAGGAAACAGTGGAGCAATGGCTGCGCGCATATGAGCACCATGCATTCGAACTTCTCCGCCAAGAAGGCAGTCCGGTGATGGTCGATACGAACAGCATCCGTTCCCGCTACGGTTTGCCGCTCTCGCCATTTGTGACGCCTAAGATCAAGCGGACAACGTCTGTTCAAGTATTGCAACGGCTCGATGAGGGCGGATATTTTGCCATGCCGGCGGAATGGAAAATGCGCTTTTTCGGCGCCGACCTCGTCCGTTTTTACCAAGAAAAAACGGAAGGAAAATCAGAGGCGACGAAAGCGAAATACCGCCTCGGTGTGACGGCGGTCGGCCATTACTTGCAGACGACGCCGCTGTCATCGTGGGATGCGCTAGAAGCGCGCCATTGGCAGCAATGTTTGGCATTTCACTACGTCATGTTTTCTCCTGACATAAGCATCAATCAAGCGAAACAAGTATTAAGCGCCGTTCAGGCGTTCGCGAAATGGCTTGATGGCCGCTATCAGACAAACCATGCTCCGGTCGTGCGCCAACTTGTTGCGGAATTGAGCGAGCCGTTGTTGAAGGCCGTCCGTCTTCTCCGGTTGTATCACCGGTCTGACTCAGCGGTGGTGATGGCAGATACTGCTTCAGAACAGATGATGGAAAACAAAGGGGAGCACCGGACGGGGACATTCCGAGTGGTGAACGTCGACCAGGAAGAAGCCATACTCGACTGGTTGGAGACGGGTGAGCAGCTTCACTGGCGTCTGACTCCGTCGGCTACATCGTATGTAGAGCCTGGTATGTACGTAAAAGCCACCTTCAACAAAGACGGAGAGCTGGCTTCTGTTCAGCGTGTGTACCCGCCACAGGCCGCTCCTTATCTAGAATCGTTCGTTCAGTTTGATCAGCCATTGGCTAAGGTGTAAAGATGTGGGAGGATGTCCCGTTGTGGGGCATCCTCTTTTTCTGTGAAAATGTGTATGCCTTGGGGTGCTATTTTCACACTTGGGTGGAGTGCAAAACTTGTTCATGGTTATTTTTCTATCGTTTGGAGTGATGGAAGGACGGATCAGCCGTGCTGAGCGGGGGACACTGAGAGAACGCAAAGAATGTTTTCGCCGTTACTCGGCAACGCTCGTATCTTTTTCATTTGGCAGCTGTCGTGCTAGGGAACATTGTGTGGAAATAGGGCATCCGTTGTCGGTTTATCGTCGTGCTGGCGCTCGTTCTGTCGAGCGGTTTTCCCGACCGACAGACAGGAAATCGACTCTTACGTGCGAACCATATAGTAGAACGAGAGACATCTAGGAGGGAAGGTGCATGAGGCCAAGAAGATGGTTCGCCATATTGGTTTGTTTGTGTTGTTTGGTTACAGCTGCCTGGCCGGCAGAGGTGAAAGGGGAAAATAAGAAGAAGGAACGATTGGCTGTCGTGACGGTTGATCGGGTGAACGTCCGCCAAGGGCCGGGTGTGCCGTACCGTCCGTTGGCGAACGTTCACCGTGGTGAAACGTATCGGTTGATCGATATAAAAGACGGCTGGTTGAAAATAGAATGGAAGAAGAATAAAATCGGATGGATTGCCGCATCGTATGCCGCTCCTGTGCGCGAAATGGAAATCGTGCAAGAAGATCGGCTTCGTCTTCGGCAAGAGCCGGGGCTAGATGGGCGTATTATTGGCCATCTGGCACAGGGGGATCAAGTCATTGTCATCAAAGAAAAGGGAGAATGGAAACAAATCGTCACGAAAAAGGCTGTTGGTTGGGTGGCAGCATCGTATTTGGCAGATGCCGAATCTCCAACTGGTTCACGGCAGACAGGAGTCGTGACGGCTGATTCACTGAACGTGCGGGTTGCGCCGTCATTGGATGCGGAGCGGATCGGACGGCTTTTGCACGGTGAGCGCGTTGAGATTGTCGAAACAAAGCGAGATTGGTATAAGATCGTTACCCGTTCCGGGCTAGGTGGTTGGGTGGCGGCGGAGTACATCGAAATGAAAAATGGACAGGCCGTCGGGAATCAGGAAGAGGCAGTGGCTGAATCGGCTTCGCCTGCTGCTGTTGACCTTGTCACCATTCAGGGAAATGGGCCGCGTCAATATGTAAAAAAATGGACGCGCACACCTGTTCAAGTGCTTGCCGGAAAAACGATCGTGCTTGACGCCGGCCATGGCGGCAAAGACGGGGGAGCGGAAAGCGTCAATGGCGTAACGGAAAAAACATTGACAATGGAAACGGCCGAGCGGTTGAAAGAAAAGCTCGAAACATACGGAGCGCGCGTGGTGTTGACACGTGTCAATGATGATTACGTGCCGCTGTCGGCACGCGTGGCCACCGCCCGTTTGTACCAGGCGGATGCGTTTATTAGTTTACACTACGACAGCGCGGAGGATGAAGATGCTTCTGGCATCACCGCCTACTATTACGATCGGTTCGCCGACTACGGGTTGGCGCAATCGTTCCAAGGGCCGTTCTCAAAGCTCTCTGCTTTGCCATTTCGCGGCCTCGCCTTTGGCAACTATTACGTACTGCGGGAAAATGAACGACCGTCTGTGCTGCTTGAGCTTGGCTATTTAAGCAATCGGTCGGATGCCGAGGTTGTGGCGACAGACAGCTATCAAGAAACAGTGACGACGGCTATCGTGAACGCCGTGCGCCATTATTTTCAATAACAAACCGGTCATTTTGCCCAAAATGGGCAACGGATCTGCGGCATACAGGCCGCACGACAAAAAGCGTCCCGATTTTCGGGGCGCTTTTTTACCATTTCAAATCGAGAAAGCCTTCATTTCTCGGCATGAGCACACGGGGGAAGAGTAATTCCTGGCACTTATTGCACATACCATGAGGGGGAAGTTTTGAGACATTGATATGTACTTGCCTAATGACAACCAACATCCCTATTTGTCCTTCATTTTGTTTTTCTAAAGTGTTGGTTTGGACATGATATTGATTGGCAACGAGCAAACAATCTTTGTCTTCTCTTCCATCCATACTAGTTCATCTTCCATGTTTCTATGAGGGTAACTTTTTTGTCAATCTAGCTTCCTTTCATCAAGAGATTGTCTCTATAGGTAAAATATACCTATGCCCCTTCTTGTTTAGGGAGATTGTTAGCCAATCACAGAAGTTCGTTGGCTTTTGAAGACTGATCATGCCTTTGCTCGATGGCTGCTGGGACGAAATAGCCAGAACAGGGGCTTGACAAAATAGTAAAAAAAGTATAATATTTAAAACGTATTAGGATAGTAATATTTCATTATAATCCTAAGTGGCGCGTTTGTTTTGCGATATATCAGAATATTCAATTCATTTTGCTAACATAGAAATGAGGGATATGATGAAAACGAGAGATGTGCTGTTTACAGGATTGATGCTATTTTCTCTCTTTTTTGGCGCGGGGAACTTGATTTTTCCTCCATATTTAGGAATGGAAGCAGGAACGGCGGTATGGCCAGCAATTCTTGGATTTATCGTTACCGGTGTTGGGTTGCCGCTATTGTCGGTCGCGGCGGTGGCGTTCGCCAAAGACGGTGTCCGTTCGCTCGGCAACGCGGTCCATCCGGTGTTCAGCCTTTGCTTTTCGCTCGCTGTGTATTTGGCAATTGGTCCGTTTTTCGGCATTCCGCGCGCGGCCAGTGTTGCCTATGAAATTGGGGTCAAGCCGTTTTTTTCTGAAAGCGCTTCTTTCGCGATGTGGTTGTTTACTGGCATCTTTTTCGCCCTTGTGTACTGGCTTAGTTTAAACCCATCGAAGCTTGTCGATCGAATCGGCCAACTATTAACGCCGCTCTTGCTGCTTTCGATTGCTGTGCTTTGCATTACCGGTTTGATCCGGCTTGATAACCCGCATGCGGTGCCGGCGGAGAAGTACGCCTCTGCGCCGTTTGCGAAAGGGGTACTGGAAGGGTATTTAACGATGGATACGATCGCTGCCCTTGCTTTTGGCATCGTCGTCATCCACGCGCTTCGTGACCGCGGAGTTAACCAGCCGGCGTCGCAGGCAAAGGCGACGATTCAAGCCGGGATGATCGCCGGATTAGGACTCGCGCTCGTTTATACTGGCATTGCTATCATTGGTGCAAGAATGGCTGATGCCGGCTCATTTGCCAACGGAGCGGAGCTGTTGTCATACGTGTCATCGCTGCTGTTTGGCAACGGCGGGAAGTTGCTGTTGGGTGTGATCGTAGCTCTTGCTTGCTTGACGACGGCGGTTGGCCTTGTTACCGCTTGTGCGCAATATTTTCAGGAGCTTACACCGACGGTTTCGTACCGGTCGTATGTCGCTGTGCTGACTGTATTTAGCTTTTTGATGTCGAACATAGGGTTAAATGCGCTGATCGCCGTTTCTGTTCCGGTGTTGACGATGATATATCCATTGGCGATCGTGTTGGTTGCTTTATCGTTTTTCCGCCGCTTTTACCGCGGTTCGACGAAAGTGTACGGTGTTGCGTTGCTCTTTACCGGCGTGTTTAGCTTGTACGACGGTTTAAAAGCGATCGGGTTGGAAACGGCATGGTTAGAACCGCTCCTCTCGTGGGCGCCGCTGTTTTCGGTCGGGCTCGGTTGGATCGTACCAGCATTGATCGGTGCTGTGCTCGGCTTTATCATGGACCGGCCGTCCGCAACGAGACGGAAACATGCTGCGTAAGGGACTGACTTAACAGACCCTCCGCTCTCTAGTTAAACAAAAAATGATAGAATAATAAAGGTGTTTGGTGTGTATATATGGTATTAAAAGGGTGCCTCGTTGCTTTTGAGGCATCCTCTTTTTTCGCTGTTACTCAAGCAGTTCGGTGAAACCTGTGAATATCCGCGAGTGATTCGATATAATAGGGACAAGCCATTATCGCCGCAATGGATGGATAAAGGTGTGAGAAACCGTGAAGATGGCGATTGCGGGAACGGGAGATGTTGGTCTTGTGACCGCGATTTGTTTGACTAAAGACATGTGCCCAATGTTAGGGTAGAGCGGTATTGAAATGCTGTGGGATGTTCGCTCAAGCGCCTACAGCAACGGCTTTGACGTAGGTTGATGTTCCCGAACGGGCAATCAGAGGAGTTTCGGGGAAGCAAGACATGCAGATGAGGACGTTGTTAGCCCTCGGGCGGGGAGGTGTGCGTCATTCGCATTCGGTTAGGTATATTAGGAGCAGACGACTCGTTACCGATTATTCAATCGGTGGTGGAGGAATATAAAGAATTCGTTTGCCTTCCAGTCGTTTATTGGAACGAAAGTGAAATTCTCGACTTGATTCGTCCGCTTGCCTCTGAGGTCGATATGTGGCTGTTTTCCGGACAAGTGCCATATTCAATCGCCAAGCAGTCCGGTGAGATCGAGGTGCCGCTGTTTTACGTGCCGCATACCGGGGCGAGCTTATATCGTACGTTGCTGCAGGCGTATTATACCAACCAAATTCCGATCTCTCAGCTAAGCTTTGATACATATGAGCGCGGCGAAGTGGAGCGACTGCTTGAGGAAGCCGACATTAAAGAGCCGGTTCCGCATATCAAGCATTACGAAGGAGGCATTTCCGCTCAAGAGCTTGCTAGTTATCATTACGACTTATGGAGGCAAGGGAAAACGAAAGCCGCCGTCACTTGCCTACGAACCGCTCATCTGGAAATGGAAAAAATGGGGATGCCAGTGTATCGGGTGCTACCCGCTCGTTCAGCTGTTGAAGCGGTCGTGCAAACGATCATTCGCACAGGGGAAATGCTCCATGTACAAGATGCACAAGTCGCCGTGCAGATGATCGAAGTGGATTCGATGATGATTACATCCCCGGAGGCATTTTCAACGGATGAGATTTATAAAATGGAACTGAAGGCGACAGAAAAACTGTTGCAGTATACGAAAAAAGTACAAGGATCGCTCAAATGCGCCGGACCGGGTCGCTACGTCATTTTTACAACAAGAGGTGCGTTAAAAGAGATGACCGCCAGCTATAAAACGATTCCTTCTGAGGAGGAGATGGCACACCTTTATGACGAAATCGTGGCGTGCGGCATTGGCATCGGGCGAACAGCGTACGAGGCGGAAATCCAAGCGGGAAAGGCATTTTTGCATGCGAAACACTGCGGAAGAGGAGCTTGGATGGTTGCCTTTGATGATGGGACGATTGCAGGTCCGTTAGGAAAGGGGGAGCGAATTCGTTACTCGCTCGGCGATGAGGAGCTGCGGCAACTGGCCAGCCGCACGAGTTTAAGCGCTGCGACGCTTGGCAAGCTTCAGGCTGTTTTGCGCAAGCGAGGAAAGAACGAGATTGAGGCACATGAGTTGGCTGTCTACATGGGAATTTTGCCGCGCAGTGCCCGCCGGATTTTAAAAGAATTAGAGGCTGCTGGCCTTGCCGAGGCGATCGGGGAAACCAGTCCGTATCCCCGTGGACGCCCGCGGAAAGTGTATCGCATTTTTTTATAATCATCAGATGGTGAATCGGCTTCTGCTGTTTGTGGAAGCCGATTTTTATCGTTTTGGCTAAAAAGGTGCGGTCGTCAAGGTGAAATGGGCCGCTCGCTAGTAGAGAAAACTAGGGGCTCGCTGAGATAATATTTATTCTATTCATTATGATTTGTAATATTTGAAAATTTCGTTTAATGCGTTATAATTAAGGACATAACCGAAATTCATCCGTAAATCTCCTGAAGGAGAAAGTGGGGAGTAAATTGGTTCAGGGGGAACGTCTTTGGCGACGACTCATGGAACTAGGGGAAGTTGGGAAGCAGCCAGGCGGCGGTATTACACGACTCTCATTCACCACGGAGGAACGGCGAGCGAAAGACTTGGTTGCCGCTTATATGCGCGAAGCAGGTCTGTCCGTGTACGAAGACGCAGCGGGCAACTTGATCGGGCGGAAAGAAGGCACGAATCCGGAGGCTCCGGTGGTGCTCATTGGCTCACATGTCGATTCGGTTTACAACGGTGGGTGTTTTGACGGTCCGCTCGGGGTGTTGGCAGGCATCGAGGTCGTTCAGGCGATGAACGAGCAAGGAGTGAAGACACATCACCCGATTGAAGTTGTGGCGTTTACAGACGAAGAAGGAGCCCGCTTTCGTTTCGGCATGATCGGCAGTCGCGCCATGGCTGGGACGTTGCCGTCAGAAGCGCTCAATTACTGTGATGCGAATGGAATTTCCATCGCCGAGGCGATGAGGCAGGCGGGGCTTGACCCGCACCGCTTGCATGAAGCGGCACGAAAACCTGGGACGGTCAAAGCGTATGTTGAATTACATATTGAACAAGGACGGGTACTTGAGGAGGCAGGACTTCCTGTTGGCATCGTCACCGGCATCGCCGGGCTTGTCTGGGTCAAATTCACCGTCGAAGGAAAGGCGGAGCATGCCGGCGCGACACCGATGTCGTTGCGTCGCGACCCGATGGCCGCGGCCGCTCAAATCATCGCAGTAATTGAGGAAGAGGCGCGACGAACCGGGACAACGGTCGGAACGGTCGGACAGCTTCACGTGTTTCCAGGCGGCATTAATATTATCCCGGAACGGGTCGAATTTGTGTTGGACTTGCGTGACTTGCAGGCTGAGGTGCGCGATCAAGTGTGGCAGACGGTGGCTGCGCGGGCACAAGTGATCGCGAAGGAACGGAACGTTCGCGTCACGACTGAATGGCTGCAAGACATGCCGCTGGTGTTATGTTCCGACGAGGTGAAGCATGCCGCGGAAGCAGCGTGCAAGCAGCTCGGTTATCCGCCGTTTTGGCTGCCAAGCGGCGCAGCCCATGACGGGGTGCAGCTCGCTCCTCTCTGTCCAATCGGAATGATTTTTGTCCGCTCTCAAGACGGGGTGAGCCATAGCCCTGCAGAATGGAGCACAAAAGATGATTGCGTGGCAGGGGCGGCTGTTCTTTATCATACTGTATGGCAGCTGGCTCAGGGACAATAACGAAAAAGACAAACGAAGGGTGCGTCAAACGTTTAACGAACCTCTCATACAAGCCATTTCATTGAGCATCGTATGACATGCCTAGAGTTGAAGTTGACCTTGATCAACGTCCGCCAAAGGGACAAAAGCGACGTCAAGGGCGACAGGAACAAAAAAGAACAGGGGGAGAACTTGGATGACAAGGGAAGAAATTAAACGACTCGTTGATGAAGTGAAAGCGGACGTCATTGCTTGGCGCCGCCATCTACATGCTCATCCTGAATTGTCGTTCCAAGAAGAGAAAACCGCGCAGTTTGTCTACGAGACGCTGCAATCGTTCGGTCATCTTGAGCTTTCAAGGCCGACGAAAACAAGCGTGATGGCGCGGCTTGTCGGCAAGCAGCCGGGACGGGTCGTCGCCATTCGCGCTGATATGGACGCGCTGCCGATTCAAGAGGAAAATACGTTTGAGTTTGCCTCAAAAAACCCTGGCGTCATGCATGCGTGCGGTCATGACGGCCATACGGCGATGCTTCTTGGCGCGGCAAAAATTTTTTCCCAGTTGCGCGATACGATCCGTGGTGAGATTCGCTTTTTGTTCCAACACGCGGAAGAGCTGTTCCCAGGAGGAGCGGAAGAGATGGTGCAAGCTGGCGTCATGGACGGGGTCGATGTCGTCATCGGCACTCACCTTTGGTCGCCGCTTGATCTTGGAAAAGTCGGCATTGTGTACGGACCGATGATGGCCGCGCCGGACCGCTTTTTCATTCGCATTATCGGCAAGGGTGGCCATGGAGCCATGCCGCACCAAACGATCGATGCTATCGCGATCGGGGCGCAAGTCGTGACGAATTTGCAACATATCGTCTCGCGCTACGTTGACCCGGTCGAGCCGCTCGTTTTGTCCGTGACGCAATTTGTCGCCGGCACGGCGCATAACGTCCTGCCTGGAGAGGTCGAAATCCAAGGGACGGTGCGCACGTTTGATGACACGTTGCGTCACACGGTGCCGCAATGGATGGAGCGCATTGTGAAAGGCATTACCGAAGCGCATGGCGCCTCGTACGAGTTCGAATTTAACTACGGCTATCGCCCGGTTGTGAACTACGATGAAGTGACGCGCGTCATTGAAGACACAGCGCGTGAACTGTTTGGGGAGGAAGCTGTCGCCCGCTTGAAACCGAACATGGGTGGCGAAGATTTCTCCGCCTTCTTGCAAAAAGCGCCAGGCAGCTTCTTCTACGTCGGCGCTAGAAACGAAGAAAAGGGAATTGTGTATCCGCATCACCATCCGCGCTTTACGATTGACGAAGATGCGCTCGAAATCGGTGTGCAATTGTTTGTCGGTGCAACGTTGAAATTATTGGCGGAAGCGGAATAACCGTTTTCGCCTTCGTTCATCCAATGAGGGGAGGGGGGAGAGGATGAAATCGATTCGTTGGCTGATGGTGTTGCCGTTTCTTGGTATGCTTGGTGGCATCCCATTTGTGAACCGGGTGGAGCCTTACGTATTAGGAATGCCGTTTCTGCTATTTTGGCTGGTTGCTTGGGTAATCGTGACTTCGGTCATTATGGCGATTGTTTATCGCTTTGATCCCGCGGTGAAGGAGGATGAGCAAGCATGAACGCGGCGTTAATCATTATTTTTGCTTTCTTGTTGTTTTCTCTTTATCTGGGGCTGCAGGCGCGCAGGGGGAAAGACATGAACTTGGAGCAATGGACGGTCGGCGGCCGCGGGTTTGGTACGATCTTTGTGTTTCTCTTGATGGCTGGTGAGATTTATACGACATTTACATTCCTTGGTGGAAGTGGTTGGGCGTATGGCAAAGGCGGGCCAACGTTTTACATCATCGCTTACGGCTGCCTAGCTTATGTGTTATCGTATTGGATGCTGCCGAAAGTATGGAAGTACGCGAAAGAGCATCGGTTGATGTCCCAATCAGATTTCTTCGCTCGCAAGTACGACAGCCCGATGCTCGGTGTTCTCGTAGCGCTGGTAGGGGTTGTGGCGCTCATTCCGTATTTAGTGCTGCAACTGAAAGGGCTGGGTATCATCGTTTCCGAAGCTTCCTACGGCACGATTTCCCCGACTGCTGCGATTTGGATCGGTGTATTGGCGGTCACGATTTACGTAATGATTTCAGGCATTCACGGTTCAGCATGGACGGCAGTTGTGAAAGATATCATGATTTTAGTCGTCGCCGTCTTTTTAGGGATCTATCTTCCGTTCCACTATTACGGCGGAATTCAACCGATGTTTGAGGCGGTCGAGCAGGCGAAACCCGGATTTTTAGCGTTGCCGGACAAAGGGATGAGCGCTTCATGGTTCATTTCAACCGTGTTGTTGACAGCGCTTGGTTTTTACATGTGGCCTCATACGTTTGGCTCGATTTATTCGGCAAAAAGTGCCAACGTCTTTCGGAAAAATGCCATTATTTTGCCGATTTATCAGTTAGTGTTGTTATTTGTCTTTTTTGTTGGCTTCACGGCTATTTTGCAAGTGCCAGGGTGAAGGTTCGGATGCAGACTTGGCATTATTAAAATTGTCCATTCAAACGTTTGACCCGTGGGTTGTTGGGGTCATTGGCGCCGCTGGGCTGCTCACCGCGATGGTGCCAGGGTCGATGATTTTGATGAGCGCATCGACGTTACTTGTGAAAAATGTGTATCAAGTGTTTGTGCCATCCGCAACGGACGAGCAAGTCGCCAAGTTGGCGAAATATCTCGTCCCGGTCATCGCTCTTGTTTCATTGTACTTTACGTTCCGGGGCGGTGATACGATCGTGGCGTTGCTTCTTATGGGATACAGCCTTGTGACGCAATTGTTCCCCGCATTTGTCTTAAGCTTGCAGAAGCAAAATTTTGTCACGAAGCAAGGAGCGTTTGCTGGCATTTTAGCTGGTGTCGCTACGGTCGCGTACATTACGTTATCCGATAGCAGCGTCGGTACTTTGTTTCCATCACTGCCGCAAGTCGTACAAGATTTAAACGTCGGCATTGTCGCGTTGATCGTCAACACTGCGGTGACCATCACAGTCAGCTTGATTCCGTTTCGTTCGGTTCGTGCTGATGCCGAAAAACGGGTGGTGTAAGGAAGAAGGATTGGTTGTCCGTCATTGGTTGGAGAGACACATTCAGGTTATAAGGAAAAAACCGTTCTTTTTTGGTTACGTTGTCGCAACCGAAAAAGAACGGTTTTCTTTGTTTTTGTCATCCAACAGTCTGAAAAGGAATTTGTAGCAGCCTATTCTCTGAAAAGATTAACGTTGAATGTATCGTCTAGCACCTGCGAATTCCTCGCCATATCCCGGAGCACGGTAGTCATCGATACGAACCGTACTGCTAGAGTTTGGAGAGTGAATCATTTTTCCATTACCAATATACATCCCTACATGATGTACTCTTCCTTTGCCTTGATCATAGGCGAAGAAGAGGAGATCCCCCGGTTGTAAATCCTTTTCTGAAACTGGGAGGCCAAACTGCGCCTGCACTGATGAGTCGCGTGGAATGGTAATACCGTGGGCTTTATAAATGGTATGGGTAAATCCCGAACAGTCAAACCCGAACCCGGACGTCCCCGCCCATAAGTATGGCAATCCTAAAAATTGTTTGGCGGTACGAACGACATCTTCTCCAGTAGGGGTCGGGATGTCTGCTTCAGTCCGGAAAATTTGGACGTCTTCCCGTTTCAACCATTTTGCTCCGTCGCTAGGTGTCATCACTTTTACAGCGTGCTTAGTAGTCGATATGACTGGAAGACGAGTTGCAAAACTGATTTCCATGAACCGTTTGCGGCTGTTTGGATCATGGTAAAGCCAAGCGGTTGGTTTGATGATTTGGGCAAACGGCTTAGACTGAAATTGGGAAAACGCTGTTCCTTTTGTCAGTTGGTGAATCGGCATCCAACCTGGGTAGCCAAGCGAATGGCGAGGGGTCGGTTGGCCGTGAACGGCTACTTTTACCCAATCTCCTTGTTTTTCCAATATCGTTACTTTGGTGCCATATAGCGCTTGGGTTTCGAGGTTCCCGACTAGCCACAGTTTTTCTTCATAGGACATACTTTTCGTCCATGTCCATAGATCAACCGGGTTGGACAGGGATGGAGAATCAATGCTTCGGGTTATTCCCGGTTCAACCCAAAGAGTGGCAACCGCTACATCTACATAGGCGGTTTCGCTATCATCCGCTTTAGCGTGTACAGGGGTAAAAAGGGAAAAGAGGAAGATTAAGCAAAGTACACCGGTGATCATCCTTCTCCATAGATTCATAGCATTTCCTCCTTTAAATTAAGATGGATAGGAGATACCAATCCCAGGAGAGTTCGGAAGATGAATTTCGCTTCCTTGAAAGAACGGGAACTGGTTGCTGTCATCGAGCCATAGTGGCGCATCTAAGTCGACTCTTGTAATGTTGGGGTGAGCCGCTGCTAAATGGGCTGCCGCTAATACGGAAAGTGTCGGTTCCATCATGCTTCCAATCATGCATTGTATGCCCGCTGATTCCGCAAGGCTGGCGATAGTATACGCTTCTCGTAATCCTCCGGTTTTCATCAGCTTAATATTGATCAAATCCACTGCTTGGCAGCGAATGAGTGTGAGAGCATCGTGAGCAGAAAACACGCTCTCGTCTGCCATAATGGGGATGTTGACTCGTTCGCGAATAAAGCGCAATCCTTCAATATCATATTTCGGAACAGGTTGTTCGATAAACTCGATTGGGAGGTTGCTTTGTTCCAATTGACGAATAATACGAACAGCTTCTTTTGCCGTCCATCCTTGATTGGCATCAATGCGCAGCACTACGTTCGGTCCAATCGCTTCGTAAATCCGCTTGATTCGTTCTATATCTTTTTTAGCCTCTTTCCCCACTTTGATTTTTAGAACGGAGAATCCGTGGTTGATTGCTATTTCTGCATCGCGAATCATCTGCTCTGTTGGATTGACACTGATGGTCATATCGTTTACATGATCATGAGTTTTTCCACCGAACCATTGATAAAGGGGGATTCCTAAGTGTTTGCCAAGTGCATCGTGCATGGCCATGTCTAGTGCTGCTTTGGCACTTGTATTGCCGACACAACATGTTTGCACATCTTTTGTGTTTTTCGCGATCATTTCAATATCGCGGCCGATGACGACCGGAATGAGTCTATATTGCAAGACTCCTATGATGCTTTGTTTTGTTTCCCCTGTGATGGCTTCTGTCGGAACTGTAGCTCCATATCCTTCAATCCCATTGTCAAGGGTGACTTTGACTAGGATGCTTTCAATTTGCGTAACTGTTCGCAAGGCTGTTTTAAATGGCTTCACGAGTGGAATGGATTGGGTAGTGACGTTGATCTGCTTTATTTTCATGAATCAAACATCCTTTCGCGCATCACAATGATGATAAAATATGGGCGGTAAGCAGTCCGTAATAGGTGCCAAGCAAATTGCCAAGCAACGCCATGAGAATGCCAACTGGAATCAGAGACTGATGGTAAGCCCCTGCCAAAATAGGAGCGGATGCAACTCCTCCGATATTGGCTAAAGAAGCAACTCCCATTGTAAACAAATCAAGTTTGAACAATTTGGCTAGAACGAGCATGAGAACGGCGTGAATCAGCAAAATCATAAATCCAGAGACGATGTAAATCGGCGCCTGAAAGAGTTGAGAAAAGTCAGCTTGTGATGCAATTAAGGCAATAATCGTGTACAGCATCACTTTGGATACCTCGTTGGTTCCCGGAATATCAGCTACTTTAGTCATGGCCAGAACCATTCCGATGATGGAGGCGATGACTACAGCCCAAGTGGATGCATTGAAAACGTTTCCAATTTCAGGTAATGTATTACCGATTTTGGTACAAATCGTTGATAAGAGGAGGCTGAACCCGATAATCATCATCAACTCTGTAAAGCCTATGCTTGCAGAGCGATTTTCATTCGCCGCAGCGATTTGATCGTTTACGGCTGGAATGGTGACTGTATTGGCCTTCGTCCAACGGTTGAAACGGTCAGCAAATGGTACAAGCCAAAACATAAACATAACCCATATCGAGTAGTTCACCGTGTCCATAATGAGTGCATAGCCAAAAATATTTTCGGGAACGGACAAGATGCTTTGTAAAGCAACCATATTGGCGGAGCCACCTGTCCAGCTTCCGCTCAGTGCGGCAAACGCTTTCCATGTTCCTTCTGCATACAAGCCTTTAAACAATACATAGGTGATAGTAAAACCTAAAATAATGGTGAGTGAAGCGGCGAAAAAGGTTAAAAGAATCTTTGGCCCCATCTTAATAATTTTGCGCAGATCGCAGTGAAGTAACATGAGAATCAGCATGGCGGGAAGAAGTACACTCCGAACGGTGCTATAGGTTTGATCGATCGATTCGGATGTCCCGAAAACTCCCATCGTTTGCATTAGTGCCCCGCCAATATAAATAAAGATAATGCCGGGAACTGCCTTAAACAGCTTGGATCGTGATTTTTGCTCTGCTAGTGCAACGAGAGCTGCAAAGGCTAGCAAGACGCTTAAGTAAACGATTCCATCTTGAATCATAAAGCTTCTCCTCCTTTTTGGTTTTGTAAAAAGAAAAAACCCAGCAAATAGAGTAAGAGACGCCTCTATTCGCTGGGTTTCATCTGCGTTTTGACGAGACAGATGAAGCAGCTGAAAGAATCGATTGGTATTTTAAACTTGCGTTTTTAAACGCAACCGTCAATGCTTTTTGTGATGAGCCAAAATAGCGTGTTTGGATTTGTTGAGAAACCCCTTCGATATCCAAGATGGATTGACCTACGAATAGACTTCGGATAAAGGCTCTCGTTAAATCAATGGTGGTTGTGCAGTCCGCGTCAACAATTTTGCCTGTTTCTCTATCCACCACAAGTCCGATGAAGAATAGTTTGTACTGTTGAGTGATTGGATTGTTGGAAGGGGCTTTGGCTTCACCAATGATATAAATGGTATGATCGCCAAACATAACAGATCCTCCGGAGCAAATACGGGCATTGTGAGAGGGAGTTATGAAAAACATTCATACACGTGCTCACAATACGCATTTGCCTTTTATAATTATTTTTACAAAAGGGGATAAAATAGTCAATATTATTTTTATTTTTTGTTTTTATCTGCTTATCGTCATATGATGACGGAAGACATCGGGAATAGAAGGTTATAGCGGTGACTAGATTGACGCCTATTAACGGTTGCCACGGGAGTGGAGATTCTTTTTCGTTATGATTAAAATGGTATTATAGATAGCATATTGAAAACATGTTTTTTATTGGAATACTTCGTTTCGTGAACCTAAGAAGATAAAAGGAAATCCATCGATGAAACCCGTTCATCAAATGATGAGAGGAGTGTGCAATGATGCCTATTTGTCAACATTGTAAGAAACAATGGACATGGCGGCAAACCTTTTGTAGGATGTTTACGTTGGGAACGAAGCTGATGTGTCCATACTGTCAAAATAAGCAATATTATAGTGCTAGATCGAGAAGAAGGAATGGAGTATTCAATCTTGTGTCACCGCTCATCCTTTTTCTCAGTCTTTCGTTTAACGTTTCACTATTGACAGCGATTGCCCTGATGGTAATGGGTACGCTCTTATCATTGATGATACAACCATTTTTTATCGAGTTATCTAATCAGGAGGAACCGCTTTGGTAACCATGCAGAAAGATTCAACACGTGAAAAAATCAAGGATCTTCTCTCCCGCTGGCTTCCCGTCATCCTTTGGTGTCTAGTCATTTACACGTTTAGCGAGTCTTCGTGGTTCACTGGAGCGAATACCGCTCAAGTTCTGCAAGTGATTCTCTCGTATTTGCCGTTTGGCGGTGGGGAGGAGGAAGGTCCTTCTTTCTTGAACTTCCTTATTCGTAAAGCGGCGCATTTGACCGAATTCGGCATTTTGGCTGTGTTGGTCTGGCGAGCGCTGTTCCCGAGGCGGGCGTCGTATATCGGTGCTTGGCTGTTTGCGACCGCTTATGCGGCGACGGATGAATGGCATCAATCGTTTGAACCTGGGCGGACGGCGACGCCGAAAGATGTCGTGATCGACTCGTGCGGGGCGCTGATTGCGTTGGTGATTGTCTTTGTTTGTCGCCGTTGGCTGAAAGCAAGGCATCGTTCGCTCCATCGCGGCATATGATTATAACAAACTCTCCCCATGTATAGGCCGAGACGAAAAAGGAAAGAATGATAAATAACCAGTTTCGGAGAAAAGGGAGAGATGCCCATGGCCGCGTTTGTTGCTGGAATGTTTGTTGGTTCATTCGTGATGCTTGTCATCATGAGCATGATGGTGGCCGCCAAACGGGCGGATGAAGCGAGTGAACGATGGGAAAAAGAATAGCAAAGAAAACTCCTTGCGTCAGGCAAGGAGTTTTTTGTATTATGGAAAAACGTCCTGAATTTCCCAATACATATTTGTTGCTAAGAGCGGACGTGGTATAATACATATGCACGGTTTATGCAGGGTGGGCAGTGGCCACTCCCTTGATGAAAGGGGGTGCTGCTGGATTGATGACTGTTGCGGAGGCGTTGTCGCTAATGATTTCCTTTGCGTCGCTTGTCGTGGCAGTCATTGTGGTGTCAAAAGAGAAGTAACCCACCCTGCTCGGCCTAGGTAAGGGTGGGTTACTCCTGCTTGCTTCTGGGCCACTGCACTTCTTGCAGTAGCCGTGCGTGTCGATCAGGACATTGGTGGCTGCCAATGTCCTGCTTTTATCGTATGTTTTCCACCTTTATTATAACCATACGTGCGCAAAATCACAATATGACTGACGCGTATGTTCAAAAGTATTCTCGGGATGAGAAAATGCTTGATGGCTTAGTCAAAATCATGTATACTTTGTGTAACCGGTTACATAAAGTGAAAAGAAGGAATTAACAATGGCAACGATTCGTGATGTAGCAAAGCGTGCAGGCGTCTCTGTCGCCACCGTGTCACGCGTGTTAAATCAAAATGGGTACGTGAATGAGGAAACGGAGAAACGCGTCAGACGGGCGATGAAGGAGCTGAACTATAAGCCGAGTGAAGTGGCGAGGGCGTTGTTTAAAAAAACCTCAAAAACGGTTGGGCTGATTGTCCCTGATATTACGAACCCATTTTTCCCGGAACTTGTTCGCGCTGTAGAAGATGTGATGAATATTTATGACTATACGGTTATTCTATGCAATTCCGATGAGAAAGCCGAAAAAGAACGGGAATACATCGAGGTGTTAAAGCAAAAATATGTGGACGGTGTCATTTTGACAACTAATCAATTGACGCCGGATGAAGTGGATGAATGGGATGTTCCCATTGTTGTGCTAGATCGTCCATTCAATGAGAAGTATCCGTCCGTGGTTGTTGATAACTATCGAGGGGCTCGTTTAGCGACTAGACATTTATATGATATGGGGTGTCGACGCATCGCCCATATTCAAGGGCCTATGTATGTGGTGAACGCCGTTGAACGTTTTCGTGGTTATCAAGATGAAATGATGGAGTTAGGGATTTGGGAGCAGCGGTTGGTGATTCAGGGGAACTACCAGCTCAAGCAGGCAAAAGAAGCAGTGATGGCGGCTTTGGCCCAACAGGAGATCGACGGAATTTTTGCCGGCAATGACGCGATGGCAGTGGGTGCTTTGAAAGCGGTTCAACAATGTGGGTTGCGGGTTCCCGATGATATTGCGATTATTGGTTACGATGGCATCCCGCTGACGGAAATGACAACCCCTGAGCTCTCAACTGTATCTCAGCCTATTTACGATATGGGGGCAATCGCAGCAAGAATTTTAATCAAACAAATCGAAGGAAAACCACTAGAAAAACTTCATTACCAACTTCCGGTTCAATTGATTGTACGGCAATCCACGTCAAGGAGGGAACAAATGTGAACAAGCCTATCATTACTGTGATCGGCAGTATCAATATGGACTTAGTAACTGTGGCTGCCCGCTTTCCGAATCAGGGGGAGACGATTTTAGGTAAACAGTTTCTCACCACTCCTGGCGGCAAGGGGGCGAATCAGGCGGTGGCAGCCGCTCGCCTTGGTGCTAACGTGCGGATGATTGGCGCTGTTGGCGAGGATACATTCGGAAAGGAGCTCCTTCGCTCATTGCGAAACGAAGGCATTTCTATCCAGGATGTGAAACCGGTTACACATGAACATACCGGCATTGCTTCGATCACGATTTCTGAACAAGACAATCGCATTATCGTCGTGCCCGGGGCGAACCATGCCTTGACTCCAGAAGATCTTGACAAGTGCGAGTCGATCATCGCCCAAAGCGATGTTTGCCTATTGCAATTGGAAATTCCGATTCCGGTTGTCGAACGGGCCGTTTCGTTGGCTCATCGCCATGGTGTGCGTGTCATTGTTAACCCGGCTCCAGCGCAGCCACTGTCGCCGTCAGTGCTCGAGCAGGTCGATTTTCTAACGCCAAACGAACATGAACGCGCGTTGCTGTTTGCTGGGATAGACGAGGGCAAGTTTGTCAATAAACTGATCGTCACCGAAGGGGCCAAAGGGGTGCGCATTTGGCAGGGTGGACAGGAACAGCTCATCCCGAGTTTCCGCGTTCCGGTTGTCGATACGACTGGGGCGGGCGATACGTTTAACGGCGCGCTCGCCGTTGCGCTGGCGGAAGGGAAGCCGCTCGATGAAGCGTGCCGGTTTGCCAACGCGGCCGCAGCGCTATCGGTCACCAAGCTCGGAGCGCAGGCTGGGATGCCGACACGAGAGGATGTGGAATCATTTTTAGCTAAACAGAAAGGGAATCAAGGATGAAAAAGAATGGGATCTTGAATAAAGAATTGAACACATTGCTTGCTTCGCTAGGGCATACCGATACGATCGTGATTGCTGATTGTGGGCTGCCGATTCCAAACGAAGAGGCTCGTATTGACTTAGCACTTGTCAAAGGATTTCCGCCCTTTTTATCCGTTTTGGATGCGGTAATTAATGAGTTGGTAGTCGAAGAGATTGTACTAGCTGAGGAAATCAAAACCCAAAATCCAGATGTGTATGAAAGCATCAAAGCAAGAATGAGTGATGTGCCTATTCAATTTGTTCGACATGAAGAATTTAAGGAAATGACAAAACAGGCGAAAGCAGTGATTCGTACAGGGGAGGCAACTCCTTATGCCAATATCATTCTTCGTTCTGGTGTGAACTTTTCATAGGAAAATGTCTGAAAGAAAAGGAGGGCAGAATCGATGAAGCCCTTGATTGACATGCGGTCAATTCAAAAATCATTTGGTTCCCATACCGTTCTCAACGGCGTTGATTTTGAAGTGCTTCCTGGTGAAGTGCACGCGTTAATGGGTGAGAATGGAGCCGGAAAATCAACGCTCATCAAAGTGTTGACGGGCATTTACGAGCGGGATGGAGGAACGATTGTTGTCAATGGGCGCGAAGTGCATTACCGCCATCCGAAAGAGGCAGAGCAGGATGGAATTGTTGTCATTCATCAAGAGTTGAACGTTATTCCGACATTGACGGTGGCAGAAAACATTTTTCTTGGGCGTGAGCCCAAAATTGGGAGGACGGGGATCATCCGTCATAAAGAAATGGAAAAACAGGCGGCCTCCTATTTGCGACGATTAGGAATGGATCTTCACCCGAGAGAACTCACCGGCCAATTATCGGTCGGGAAACAGCAGATGGTCGAGATTGCTAGGGCGATTTCGACGAATGCCAAGTGCCTCATTATGGACGAACCGACAGCAGCACTCACGGAGCGGGAAATCCAGGCCTTATTTTCCATCATTCGTACATTGAAAGAGCAAGGCATTGCGATTGTGTACATTTCTCATCGGATGGAAGAGATTTTTACCATCTGCGACCGGATTTCTGTTCTTCGTGATGGCCAGTTCATTGGGACGAAGCGGATTGAAGAAACGAATTTTGATGAAATTGTTCAAATGATGGTTGGACGACAAATTGGGGAACGCTTTCCAAAAAGGAGTGTCACGATCGGGAAAGAACGATTGCGTGTTGAACAGCTGACGAAAAAGGGAGTATTTGAGGGCGTATCGTTTTCTGTGCGAGCTGGTGAGGTGCTTGGTGTGGCGGGGCTGATGGGATCGGGACGAACGGAAATAATGGAAGCAATTTTTGGTGCTAGACCATTCGATGAAGGAAATATATATATTGACGGACGCCCCGTGCACATCCGTTCTCCACGCCAAGCGGTGGAACATGGCATTGCAATGATTACCGAAGATCGAAAACAAAAAGGACTCATCTTGAATATGAGCGTTCATGAGAATCTAACCTTGCCAAAGTCGGAACAATTGGCGACAGCGGGATTCATTCAGTCATCCAAAGAACGAGATATTGTGTCGTCCTTTATTCAGCGGTTGAATATCAAAACTTCTTCACCTGATTTAGCGGTGAAAGCATTAAGCGGAGGAAATCAGCAAAAAGTTGTATTCGGAAAATGGTTAGCAATGAATCCTCAGATTCTTATTTTGGATGAGCCAACACGTGGCGTCGATGTGGGCGCGAAGAAAGAAATATACGAAATGATTAATGAACTAGCTGCGCAAGGTGTTGCAATCATTATGGTTTCTTCCGAGCTTCCTGAAGTACTAGGAATGAGTGATCGTGTCATGGTGATCCACGAAGGAAGAGTTCAAGCCATCTTAGAGAACAATGAGTTGGATCAGGAAACCGTCATGCGTGCAGCGACAGGGGGGAATTGATGATGGAAGCGAAGCGAAAGTGGGATGTAAAAAAGCTTGGGCCCCTTATTGGTTTAGCATTATTATGCATCGTATTGTCCATACTAAGTGAAGATTTTTTAACGATGAATAATTGGCTGAACCTGTTGCGCCAAGTGTCGATTAATGCATTGATCGCTTTTGGTATGACCTTTGTCATTTTAACAGGCGGCATCGATTTATCAGTCGGTTCTGTGTTAGCGCTGTCAAGCGCTATTACGGCAGGTTTAATGGCTCAAGGTGTCGATGGGTTTTTGGCCATTTTAATCGGCTTATTATCAGGTACGGTAATGGGGGTGCTAAATGGAATCATCATTACGAAAGGGAGGGTTGCACCGTTTATTGCGACATTAGCAACGATGACCGCTTTTCGCGGGTTAACACTCGTCTATACGGATGGTCGTCCGATTACAGGATTTGCGTCCGATGATATCATGTTTCAGATGATGGGACGTGGTTATTTCTTTGGTGTTCCTGTACCGATTGTATTGATGCTTGTTGTTTATATCGTTTTGTATGTCGTATTGAAAAAGACGACATTTGGCCGTCATACGTATGCGATTGGTGGGAATGAGGAAGCGAGTCGGTTATCGGGTTTGCGTGTCGATCGGCTCAAAATCTACGTGTATGCGTTAACTGGAACGTTATCAGCTTTAGCTGGTCTCATTTTAACATCCCGTCTGAATTCGGCACAGCCGACAGCGGGGACAGCGTATGAATTGGATGCAATTGCCGCTGTTGTCTTAGGAGGTACAAGTTTATCTGGGGGAAAAGGATGGATTTTCGGTACACTAGTCGGCGCACTCATTATTGGTGTGTTGAATAATGGATTAAATTTGTTGAACGTGTCATCGTTCTATCAACAAGTGATAAAAGGGGCGGTCATTCTTCTTGCGGTGTTGTTAGATCGCCGCAAAGAAGCTTGATCTATAAACCAAATGAAGGGGGAAGTCAAAATGAAAAAGGCATTTCGTTTGTTTACCGCTGTGTTATTTGCAGGAGCCGTATTGGCTGGATGTTCACTGGATCAAAACAATGCCGCGGACAACAAAGAGAAAACGCAAGAAGATGGAGAAGTAAAGATCGGTTTATCGATTTCAACGCTCAATAATCCATTCTTTGTCACATTAAAAGAGGGAGCTGAAAAAGCTGCAAAAGACGAAGAGGCTGAGCTAATTGTCGTCGATGCCCAAAATGACTCGGCGAAACAAATTAACGACATTGAGGACTTAATCCAACAAAATGTCGACATACTGCTTGTAAACCCAACAGATTCCAGTGCAGTAGTTTCAGCCATTGAGTCAGCTAATAACGCCAACATTCCAGTGATTACAGTGGATCGCAGTGCAAGTGGTGGGGAAGTAGTTGCTCACATTGCTTCAGACAACGTGGCTGGCGGAGAAATGGCGGCACAGTTTCTTGTTGAACACTTGAAAAATGGAGGGAATGTTGTAGAACTAGAAGGGATTCCTGGTTCGTCCGCAGCCCGTGAACGCGGAGAAGGATTCCACAAAGTGATTGACAAAGCAACTAATATAAAAGTAGTGGCAAAACAAGCAGCCGATTTTGACCGGGCTAAAGGCTTGTCGGTTATGGAAAACATTTTGCAAAGCCATAAAGACATTCAAGCGGTTTTTGCGCATAATGATGAAATGGCCTTAGGAGCTTTAGAGGCGTTGCAAGCGCGCGGAATGGACGATGTTCTTGTAGTCGGATTCGATGCTACTGATGATGCGGTCAAAGCGGTAAAAGAAGGCAAAATGGCGGCGACCATCGCCCAAAAACCAGCATTAATTGGTGAAAAGGCGGTAAAAGTAGCAATCAGTGTTCACAAAGAAGAGAAAGTGGACGAATTTATCCCGATTTCGCTGGAGTTGGTTCAAAAATAATAACGGTTGGAAACATAAAGAGGGTGTCTCCAAAGCAACGAGACACCCTCTTCATTTTGCATATACGTGCCGGACGAATCACTATATCTGTTGTTTCACCGGAGAGCAGACAGCCTTTTGAGTTAGCCCCCTTTTGAATGCTGAGCGCTTCCGTGAGGCGCTCTCTCGAAGATAGGCAGACATATTTTGGGGTCCATCACCTTTCATGTTGTATGACATGGGTATTCGACCGACGCGAAGCAACAAGCCAATGCTTTTGTATGGTTTTATCCCATCTTTCGTAATGCCGCCCGCACAGGGCTTCCATCGGCATTGACTAAGGGGAGAGGAAGAGCCGCTAGTTCATAGTCCCCAGGGGAAACATGGTCTAACACGAGCCCTTCTAAAATATGAATTCCACAACGATGCAATTCGTGATGGGCAGGCAATTGTTTGCTTGTTAACGGGTCGACAGAGGGCAAATCGATCCCGATCAGACGAACTCCATATTTTTTCAAGTATGGAGCGAGTGGCGGATCAATATAGGGAATAGTTTCAGGGAATGTTGTCCGATTCGTCCATGCCCCCGTGTAGATTAATAAGCGCGTCACTCCATGTAAATCTATCGTTTGCAATTCATCGATCCCGATTTTTTTCGGATTTGAAAGATGGATTACACGGGCAGGTCCGATATAGATATTTAAATCAAGATCGATGACTCTCTTTCCTTCATTATCAAAGTGAAAGGGAGCATCAATGTGTGTGCCTGTATGTGTGCTCATCGTGATTTGGCCCACATTCACGGATCCACTTTCCGCCTTGTTCCAACGAGTGCGATAGGAAAAAGGTGTATCGCCTGGCCATACTGGAATATGCTCATCAAGTCGTTGGGAGATATCGATCCATGGATTCATCATTTTGCCTCCTGAAGTTCTCTGAATCTATAGTTTTGTTCTTAATGTCCATAGCTCAGGAAAGAACGAGCGATCGAGCGATTTTTTTAAGTAGGAGACGCCCGATGATCCTCCGGTTCCTTTTTTGTAGCCAATAATTCGTTCCACTGTATTCATGTGCATGTAACGCCATGTTTGTTGTTGGCTGCCGATATCTACTAGCTTTTCGGCTAGCTCATATAAATCCCAATATCGATCAACATTTCGATATACCGTCAACCATGCTTCTTCCACGCTAGCATTTGGCTGGTAGGTTTGTGAGTAATCTCGATGAAGAACGTCTTCATCGATAGGCAACCCCCGGACGGCCAATGCTTTGATCGCTGCGTCATACACGCTTGGGGAGTGGAGTGCTCTTGTCATCTTTTCATAAATTTCCGGATCGTGTTGGAAAACAGGCAAAACATGTGCATTTTTCTGCCCAAGTGCAAATTCGATTAAACGGTTTTGATAAGACTGGAACCCGGAAGCATGGCCTAGACATTCACGAAATTCCATGTACTCTGACGGAGTCAGCGTCGAAAGGACGCTCCATGATTGAATGAGCTGTTGTTGGATTCTTGAGATACGGGCAAACATTTTAAAGGATGGTTCTAAATCGTCATCTAAAATACATTGAATAGCGGCTTCCATTTCATGTAAAATGAGTTTCATCCAAAGTTCACTTGTTTGGTGAATAATGATAAATAGCATCTCATCATGATGATTAGATAACCGCTGTTGACTCGATAAAATTTTATCAAGCTGAAGATAGCCTGCGTACGACATTTCTTCTTGGAAATCTGTATGAATGCCTTTCTCCAGTTCGAATTGATTTTGTTTATTTTGCATATGTTCTCACCCTTTTCGTAGAATGGTCGATTGATACGATCATTGATTCGCGCTAGTGACTGTTTCATCGGATGGTGTAGAAGGAGTTGCGTTATGGTATGTGGTATGAACCCTTTTCCAAAGGACATACGCAATGGATAGCAACAGTAACCAAGGAATTCCGAATTGCAGCATCGTTTTAAATGGTGTAAACCATGTCGTAATCATCAAGCTGAGTAATAATACGCCACCTAAAATGGTTAAGTAAGGAAATCCAATCATTTTGATGGGCAATGGTCGACCATTCATTTGATTCCACTTGTTTCGGAAAAAGAGATGGGAAACAAAAACCATAAACCAAGTGAAAATTGCCCCAAACATCGAAATCCCCATCATGACAGTATACGATGTATCAGGAAGAAAAGCTGAAACGATGGCTGAAATGGCAATTCCAGCAGTAGAAATAAGTAATGCCTTGATCGGGACTCCTTTTTTGTTCACCTCAGCAAAGAAAGAGGGAGCATACTTTTCTTGCGCCAATGAGAACATCATTCTCGTTGATGCATATAACTGACTATTCATGGCCGATAGCGCCGCAGTGAGAACAATGAAATTTACCACACCGGAAGCACCAGGGATGTTTAAGATTTCCATTACTTTCACAAAAGGACTTTTGTCAATTCCTGCTGCTTTCCACGGAACGATCATCAACATGATGGCGAGCGTGAGTACATAAAAAGTAGACAAACGAAAAACCGTTGCTTTTAATGCTTTGGGAACGGCAACTTCGGGCTCCTTTGCTTCACCTGATGTAACCGCTATCATTTCTGTTCCTAAGAAACTAAATAGGGAAATAAAAATAGCTACCCACATTCCCCACCAGCCAAATGGGAGAAATCCACCATCATTGACGAAATTGGCAGGGCCAATTCCAGATTGTTCCGATGCTCCGAATATAACATACGTTCCAAGGAGAATAAAAAGGATGACTGCACTCACCTTGATCATCGAGAACCAGTACTCAAAAGTAGCAAACGTATGGACGTTGGTAGCATTGACGTAAATGAGAATGCCTCCAAATAGTAGAATCCATACGATCCCTGGTGTATGCGGAAACCAGTATCTCATATAAACGGCAATGGCACTCACTTCCACCCCTACGGCTAGGACATTGGCGATCCAATACGAATAGCGGACGATAAAACCTGCATAGGGGTGGATGTACCGGTCAGCAATGGTTCCAAAAGAACCTGATGTTGGATGGGCGACCGTCATTTCAGCCAAACACCCCATCAACAACAATACAATGAAAGCGCCAATGGCATAACTAAGTAAAACGCTAGGTCCCGCCGTTTGAATAGCAAGGCCGCTCCCAAGGAACAGCCCAGTGCCAATGGCACATCCCATAGCGATCATGGTTAGTTGGTTCGTCTTTAATTCACGATGTAACCCGGTGTCCTTTTCTTGCGATTTACGCGTATCATGATTTTGCTTGGCCATTCTCTCTCCCCCCTTATATTTAGGCGACTACTTCACGCTCGTTGGAAAACTTCTTATACTGTTTCTCTTGCATGATTTTCTTCATAATTTGTACAACGTTCCATACTTCTTCATAAGATGTGTACAAAGCAATAGGCGCTAAGCGAATAATATTTGGTGCTCGGAAGTCTGGAATGACACCATTTTCTTTTAATGACTTGCAAATGCGGGCAGCTTCCTCGTGTTCCAAGCTAATATGTCCTCCACGGCGCACATCGTCTTTCGGATTGCCAATGATAAAGCCGAAATGGGAAAGCTCTTGTTCGATTAAGTACATAAAGTAATTAGTCAGTTGCAACGACTTTTGACGAATCCGTTCAATTCCGGCTTCTTGGAAGATTTCTAAGGATCCAATCAAAGGAGCTAGACTCAAAAGATGTGGAGTTCCAATTTGATAAGCTCCAGCCGTCAAGGAAGGGGTGAATGTATGTTCCATATCAAATTGTTTATCTTTTTTCGAGCCAAACCATCCAGCCAAGCCAGGTGCTGAACCGAAATGTTTACGATGGACGTAGAGTCCTGCGACACAGCCAGGTCCCCCGTTCATATACTTGTAGTTGCACCAAAAAGCGAAATCAACTCCCCATTCGCTAAATGAATGCGGAATGGCTCCAATGGAGTGGCAAGCATCGAATCCGATCAAGATGCCACGCTTATGTGCTTCATCAGTCAAAAGTTGGATGTCCAAAATTTGACCACTGCGGTATAACACAGTCGGCAAAACAACTAAGGCAACGTCTTCGGACATGGCTGCAATAATATCTTCTTCTTCCAAAAAACGCCCATCACGACTTTTCACTCGAATCAGATGAGTGCTGGGATCATAACCGTGAATACGAAGCTGACTTTGCAACGCATAAATGTCTGATGGGAAGGTCAATTCATCAGCTAAAATCTTTGTCCTCTTTCCTTCTGGTTGGTAAAAGGTAGAAACTAGCTGGTGCAAATTGACAGTGGTAGAACCTGTAGCAATCACTTCTTCCGGTGAAGCACCGACTAATGGCGCCAACATAGCTCCTATCTTCTCCGATAGGTCAAACCATGGATAGGTTCCTTTTGTCCACCCATCGATCCCTAACAATTTCCAATCTTGTAATATGGTGAATAGTGTTTTTTCCGCCCTTTTGGAAAGAAGACCTAGTGAGTTGCCATCCATATAAATGGAATTCGGCGGTAAGTAAAATTCATCGCGAAAATGACGTAATGGGTCTTCTTGGTCAAGTTTTCGAGCGAATTCTAATGTAGGTTCCAGGGCTGTGCTGTTCACGAATATAACCTCCTGTTCCATTCGGTGAGATGTTAAAAAAATTTTACATAAAAAGTTGACATGATGTCAATTATTAAATTTTTGAAATATTATATTTTGTTGTTCGTTTTTTGTCTTCTTCTTTCATTTTGATTGGATACCCCTTATGCTAGTAAGCAAGGGAGGATGGCAAGGAGGGATACAGTGGAGCATAAAAAAACAGTCGATCGTCGTCATATGCGTTCCGCGGCCACACGCCAAAAAATATTGCAAGCAGCACGGGAAGTGTTTATCCGAGAGGGATTCCATCATACCACTGTGACTCAAATTATCAAAAAGGCAGGGGTAGGGTATGGTACGGCTTACGTTTACTTTAAAGGGAAAGATGATATTCTGATCACGTTGATGGAGGATGTGATGGGGCAGTTTTATCAAATCGCTGAGCTTCCCTTTTTTCCTACATCAAAGGAGGAAGCACAGCAGATGATTCAACGTCAAGCGTATTCATTTTTGAAAATGGCGGAAGCGGAGCGCGATATGTTACAGGTATTCGAGCAAGCTATTGGTGTTTCCCAAGCCGTATCGGCGAAATGGGCAGAAATCCGTGAGCGATTTGTCCAACGAATTTCTCAAGATATTTCTTATTCCCAACGCAAAGGACTCGCTAGGACGGAATTAAATCCTGAATTAGTGGCGCGTGGGTGGTTTTTTACGAATGAAATGTACTTATGGGACATTGTGCGTGGTCATCATCGTAAATGTTCCATAGAGGAAATTGCTCGGACGATTACTGCGGTGTATACGGAAGGGCTGTATCGATGACGGTTTATTCACTTGTTTTGTTGTTAGTTAAAAAGAGGAGCTCATCCTAAGCTCCCACGTTCCGGTTGTCGATACGACTGGGGCGGGCGATATGTTTAACCGCGCGCTCAATGAAGGAAAGGAAATTTTTTTCGATGATGCAGCGAGCGATTCTTTTGGAATGTAATCATATGGTGAAAAGGAGATTGAACGTTTCTGGCTCATGTGTATGTATTTCGTTCATCCATAAACCTCTTAGCGACGGATTGAACCATATTTGATAAATCGGTTTCAATAGACAAAAAGAAAGCCAATTGAAATGAACTTTTAAGCCCATTTCAATTGGCTTTTGTCGTTTTATTGATGACCCCCTTTGTAAAAACTCCCCCATATCAAATGAACATTAGACTCCTTCAGCAATCATTCCATTAGCAACTTTGATAAATCCGGCAATATTCGCACCGACCATGAGGTTTCCAGGGGAACCGTATTTTTCTGCGCATTCTTTACTTGTTTGATAAATGTGTTTCATAATGTCACGCAGCTTTTCGTCGACTTCATTAAAGGACCAGTAGATGCGACTTGAATTTTGTGCCATTTCTAATGCGGAAGTGGCCACCCCACCTGCATTGGCTGCTTTCGCAGGTCCGAATAATACACCGTTGGATAAATATTCATCGATTGCTTCAGGAGTGGAAGGCATGTTCGCACCTTCTGCGACCACTTTCACTCCGTTCGCAATTAAAATCCGTGCAGATTCTCCGTCAATTTCGTTTTGTGTGGCGCATGGAAGAGCGATGTCGCATGGAATGGTCCAAATGCCTTTGCAACCCTCGGTATAGGTCGCTTTTGGACGATACTTCACATAGTTGTTCATTCGTTCGCCTTTCACTTCTTTGATTTCTTTTATAGCATTTAAATCAATACCATCTGGATCGTAAACATAACCATTGGAATCAGAGCAAGCGACCACTTTCGCTCCTAATTGTTGTGCTTTTTCCATCGCATAAATAGCAACATTTCCAGATCCAGAAACAACCACCGTTTTTCCTTCAAGAGAATCATTAACATCACGTAACATTTCCTCTACAAAGTAAATGAGTCCGTATCCTGTTGCTTCTTTGCGAACTAAAGAACCGCCATAACCTGGTTGTTTGCCAGTAAGAATACCCGCTTCATGCATTGCTTTTATGCGTTTATACTGTCCCCATAAATAACCGATTTCACGGGCGCCTACGCCAATATCTCCAGCAGGAACATCGACATCAGGACCGATGTGACGATATAACTCTGTCATGAATGCTTGGCAGAAACGCATGATTTCTGTATCGGATTTTCCTTTTGGGTCAAAATCAGAGCCGCCTTTTGCACCGCCAATGGGCAGGCCAGTTAATGCGTTTTTAAAAATTTGTTCAAATGCTAAAAATTTCATGATCGATTCGTTTACTGTTGGATGGAAGCGTAAACCACCTTTATAAGGACCGACAACATTGTTAAACTGGACACGATAACCGCGGTTGACATGAACTCGATTTTGATCATCTTGCCATGTGACACGGAAAGTGATGATGCGATCAGGTTCTACGATTCGTGAAAGAATATTATGCTCAATGTATTCTGGATGTTGTTCAAATACGGGAACTAATGTGGAAAATACTTCTTTTACGGCTTGTAAAAATTCTGGTTGATAACCGTATTTATCTTGAAGTTGATGATATACAGAATCGATATACTCTTTTGCCTTTGATGGACTTTTTACGGCAGTTGTCATGGTCGTTCTCCCTCCCCTAAAAAGCTTACGAGAAAATGGTATTATGATTTTTTTTACAATTCAATCATTATTTTTTTACCAGGGGAAAATAAATTGGTAAAATCAACGAAATAAAATTATATCATAATAATATAATTTCTATATTTTGGGTGAAAGGATTGAGGCGTATGCTCTCCGTTTTGATTGATGTAGATGCCTGTTCAGTCATTGATATTGCTGGGCTTTTTTATCTCAATATGAGATAAAACCGTTCTTGTTTTGCGATAATTCTTATCTCATAGAAAGAGAGGATGCAATAATAATTCAAGTGTCAGAAGGGCGAGATTCCATTGATTTCTCAGTATTGAATGCGGTTTCAAAATATAGTTTTATCATTCCTCGAGATTATGAGTTGGCTGACCTGTGTTTGGATAAGTTTTCCTTTTTGTTGAATCGAAATGGAAAAGAATTTACAGACAAAAATGTTGATCAACTGCTATTTTTTCGGCATGAAAATGCAAAATTTCCCCGTGCAGGTGGTAGAACAAAAGGTCCGAAAAGACATCAGGAGAAAAATAATTTGAACCTCAAAATAAAATTTTGACAAATTTGTGAACAAACCGTTTTATTAGTCTCTTCAACTGCTAATCCTTTTCCTCAATATCGATAAAACGGAACTAATCTCAGCTGCCCATAGGGGATGGCTTTGTCACGAAAGTCTATATCGCTTCTTCCCTCGATCGATTTCAGCATCTATCTAGGTTCATAACGAAGCGCTTCTTGGTTCATACTAAAGGAAAAGATTGCAAAAGAAAGGGACCCGCTATGCTTCGCGACCTTGATTGGATGACGTACATCATGATGATGTTGGCTAGCTATCGGTTTACCCATTTGATCGTGTTTGACAAAATTACTGAATTTCTGCGCGAGCCGTTTATGAAAAAAGAAAAAGTTCGAAGTGAGGACGGCCATACGGAAATCAAGAAAGTGCCGGCCTCCAAATTTGGCTACTTGTTGAATTGTTATTGGTGCGCTGGCGTGTGGAGCGCTATTTTGATCGCACTCGGTTATTTTTTCATTCCGAACATCGCTATGCCGTTGATTTTCATTTTTTCGATCGCAGGGGCGCAGGCGATTCTTGAGACGTTTGTCGGGGTCGGAACGAAGGCGATCGACCTGCTGTCAGCGGCGAAAAAGCGGATGGACTAGAAGAACAGTGAAAAGCAGCTAGTTCCTTTCATCACTTGTTCTTGATTAAAAAGGAAACATAGCTGCTATAGAATTTCTCAATTTGAGAAAATACTCGATGAAGCGAGATTGTCCGTTCCCTCCCCCTATAGGAATCGTAATTGAATGGGGAACAAGATCATGTGCAAGGAGAGGAAAACTGAAGAAATTTCCATCCTTATTTGTTGCGGCAAATCTCCGATCACAAGATAGGCAGGACTAGAAAAGAGTATTCAGATGATTAAGTGTGTGTATAATGGATAAGAGCCACTGATTGATCAAGAGCTGGTTGAGGAACTTAGGAATGAAACGAGGATAGAAAAAAATGATTTTTGAAAAAGCCTATCAGAATCATTTGGGGGAGGAGCCGAATGGAGTTATTTCATAAGTTAGCGCGTCGAAACATCACAATCAGCAAACAATCCGGATTCGGGGCGAAATGGAGACAACAGTGGGAAGAGGTGTTTGCCCGTCATTTGACTGCGGAAGAAAAACGAAACATCCACCTTTATGATGACGATGGGGCAAACGGTTACTTATGGCATGTTTTTAGCTATGAAACGAGAGACTGTTTAACGGAAGAAGAAGCGGAGGCGGCGTTTGATAGGGAAGAGAAAAAGTGCTGCTATATTTTCTTTCAACATAGCGATGATGCGTTCAAAGTGGAGGATGCTTCCGGCTTGAAAGCCGTAGATTTGGTCACTGAAAACGGCGAGTATGCCGATCTATACGTGGTTGACAGCGAGTTCAATTGGACGTTTGTCATCACGCACGAAAGAGGATGGCTTGGCCCTTATTTTAGCCGAAGGTGACAGTGATGGTTCATCACCACACCATGTCCTTGACAAGTTCGAGTGTTTGCTGAATATCAAGTGCATCCGCAGCGATTGGTATACAGTTCCTTGCATCCGGATCACATCTTGAAAAATCAAACATTTCTTTTGGTGAAGAACTAGCATGTGACTGCCTATTTTGTTTTGACGGCTTCCTTTAATTGTTCTACCACAGTTTTTAGCCATTGAATTGGAGTCAGTCCAAGGGCGGGAAAATACAACCCGTCCGCACAGTGTTGGATGTATTCATTCTTTTCATGACCTGAATGCTCGCTATTCATGAATTCGGTTAAAAATACAATCGCAGATTCAAGATATTCCTTATTTTCTTCCGTTACGAATTCTTGTAATGCCTCCTCAGGCGAATCGATGTCTTGATGAAAAATTCCAGCGAGAAACTGAAAAACGGGATCTTCCGGATTATGTTTGACGAACAAGCATCTTTGCTTCCTTCTGTGATTGGCCATAGATGAGTATTTTTTATGATGTATACGGGAGTCTCTCTTTTTTGCTGATGGCGATCGGTCCACATTCCTGAATATCCCTTGGCTGTTCAATTATTGATGATCAAAATGAGATGCTTCAGAACAGGTTTTGAAAAAGAAAAGGCTAATCCTGCGACAAACTTGTGGATTCATTGACCATATGCTCATCGATTTACGAGACAGGAACCTCCTTGTGACAGACTGATGATACATGGATTGCAACATAAGGAGTTAGGTGCATGTTTCCTTTTCATCCGTTCATTACTAATTAGTTACCTGGTAGTGTTTATGTTACCAGGTAACCTTTTTAAAACCAACTCAGATATGATTGTTAATCAATGTATTTATTTTTTAATTGGTCTGATCCTATACGCCCGATGATGAGTAAAGCTAATGGTAAGATATTGGACATGATCTTTGGTAAGCCTTCTGGAAGGATAATATCCAAGCCGACCAAGCGATTTAACGCTATAATCAGTAGTTTTGCCACTAATAAAAATACCCCTAATAAAAATACGCCATCAAAGAATGCTTTCCATTTTGGATAGGCCAATTTCTTACCATCACGAATGATTTTTTCCTTCAATGCTTTATCACTCCTCATCATTTCATCGATTGTAATACCGAATAAATCACTTAAAGCAATGATTACTTCGATACTTGGATAGTTCTTACCAGTTTCCCATTTTGAAACTGATTGTCGACTAACATGAATTTTTTCAGCGAGTTCAGCTTGTGACCAACCTCTTTTTTCAACCGTTCACTAAAAAACATATTGATCCCCCCTTTTCTTTATTTCCAGTATTCATTAAGTATGTATCTCAAGTAAAGATAGTTATAGGTGCACGAGGCGCAACTTTTGGTTTGCGAGTGAGAAATTCTTGTTTTTTGCATAGTTCATCTTAACGTAAAGCGTTTTAAAAGTGTACTATGACTAACTTCACGTACAACGGTGTCAAAACTCATAAATTTTAACACTGCCATCTAGCTTAACTATAATTTGCTTTATCCATGCTTCTTGAGTCGGGCTCCATCTTTTCCCTCTGGCCATTGAACTTTCTGATTAGGCACACTACAAAACGGGTTTCCTTATTTTGGCGATGTACTTTTAGTGCTTATAGGCAAGTGTTTATTCAGCACTGGGGAGCCCCCCTTGCGAAAAAGAAACCCTGAAAGGAGTTAAACTAATCAAGGTATAAAATTGATTCTTAGTTATCATTTTAGATTAATACAAGACTGGACCCGTGGTGCTAGATAAAATCTCAAGACATAAAAACAGCCCTTGCATGAGGATCTCCTTTAAAATGAAAGTGCGAACAAACATCCAAAAGGAGAAGTCCCATGCAAGAGCACTTTCATTTTACAATAGACCAAGCAAAAATTCAAAAGCAATATGCCGCGATCTTATTCTTTGTATCAGAACAATTGCCTTGTATCCAGATGTATTTACAACGTCGAAATTGTCATTTGTTGAAGCAAGAGGATGAGGTCATCATCGCCATTCACATTCTTGGAAAATTGCTGGGGTTTACTTCGGAACGGGCTTGGCATCGGTTTGTGATTGGGAATTTGTTTCCCAAGGACTTGTTCCCTGAGCGTTCTCGGTACAACCGTCGCTGCCGAGCGCTTAGCTTTGCGATCAAGTGGATTCGGCACCAGCTAG
>Ga0310825_100275_pt1 | contig 68146 bp, 69 predicted proteins | sample WT_ome_9_FD_202243 | JGI IMG/M metagenome (GOLD analysis project Ga0310825, IMG submission 202243) | Sorghum-adapted microbial communities enriched on wild type (WT) sorghum from Joint BioEnergy Institute, Emeryville, California, United... ... | reverse complement strand
AAGCACCGCCCTTTCTTTTCCTTTGCATGGCTTCCCATCCTACCCACTTTTTTTGAAAACATAGTCTATTTATGGAACAAAATGGGTTTCAGACATTCGTCTGAAACCCATTTTGTCAACAGTCTGGTTCGTTTTTTATTTGCCGGCAGGATTTTTCTTTCGAAACACGAAATAAGATACCATTCTAACTTTACTTAATGGAAAGAGGAGGTCGCTCATGAACAATGGACAACCGCTGAAACACCGCGGCGTGACTGTAGAAGATCTACTTCGCCTCCGCTCGGTGCGCGATCCGCACTATGCGTCGGACGGGATGCACGGCGTGTTCGTGCAAAAATCGATCGATGAGGAAAAACAATACTGCTCTCATCTATACATATGGACCGAAGACGGAGCCATCCGCCAATGGACGTTCGGCCGCTGGCGCGACACGAGGCCGCGCTTTTCCCCGGACAGCAAAACGATCGCGTTTTTGTCCGATCGCTCCGGACACACACAGCTTTGGCTGTTGCCGGCTGACGGCGGCGAAGCGCGCCAGCTGACGTTTTTCAAAAACGGGGTGCGCGATTACGTTTGGGCGCCGGACGGGACGTTTCTTATCGCTTTGACGACGCTTGGCGACAACGAAACGATCGACGACCGCGAAGAGCCGAAAAAAAAGGAAACGAAGCCAGCTGACCTGAAACCGCACGTGGTGGAGCGGCTCTATTACAAATCAGACGCATCAGGTTTTCTTGACGGCAAACAGGCGGTGCTCGTGTGCATCGATGCAACATCAGGAAAAACGGAAGCGTTGACGAGCCGCGAGGAGGAAATCAGTTCGTTTGCGATTTCGCCCAATGGACGGACGCTTGCCTTTGTGGCCAACCGAAACGAAGATCCGGACACAACCTTTACACGTGACATTGTGTTGCTTGATCTCGAATCGAAAGCGGAAACAAATTTGACGAAGGGAAGCGGCACATTCACCTCGCTCGCTTGGTCGCCGGACGGAACAAAGCTCGCCGCCATCGGCCATGATTTAGCTTTTCTCGGGGCGACGATTCACCAGCTTTACGTTTTTGAGCCGGAGCGTGGAACGAAACGGGTGCTGACCGCCGACTGGGACGTTCATCTCGGCGATGCGATGGTCGGCGATACACACGCCGATGCAAAAGGTCCTGGCCCGATTTGGAAACGCGATGGAACCGGCCTATACGTCACCGCCTCAGAACGTGGGCGCGTCAATGTATATTTCGTCCCGCTTGACGGACCTATCGTGCCGATCATCGAAGGGGACTTTCATGTGTACGGCCTCGCCATTCATCCGAATGAACAGCAGGCCGTTGCCGCGATTAGCGAGCCAACGATGATTGGAGATTTGTATACCATCTCACTTGAAAGCGGCGCAAAAACGCGGCTCACTAGGGTCAATGAAGCGCTCGAGAACGAAGTCACGTTCGCCGATGCCGAACCGTTTACTTATCAATCAACGGACGGTTGGGACATTCAAGGTTGGATCATGAAGCCACCGAGGCTCGGCGACGTGGAAAAAGCTCCACTTGTCGTCGAAATTCACGGCGGACCACATACAATGTACGGATTTACGTTTTTCCATGAGTTCCAGCTGCTCGCTTCTTCCGGCTACGCCGTGCTGTTTACGAACCCACGCGGAAGCCATGGATACGGCCAATCGTTTGTCAATGCCGTGCGCGGCGATTACGGCGGCATGGATTATGAAGACATTATGGCCGGTGTGGACGCCGCCATCAAGCAGTTTGCCTTTATTGACGAGACACGTCTTGGCGTTACCGGCGGCAGCTACGGCGGGTTTATGACGAACTGGATCGTCGGGCACACCAATCGCTTCCGGGCCGCTGTTACCCAGCGCTCGATTTCCAACTGGCTCAGCTTCGCCGGTGTGAGCGACATCGGCTACTTTTTCACGAAATGGGAAGTCGGGTGCGACGTCTGGGAAGACGCTGAGCGGCTTTGGCATCATTCGCCGCTCAAGTACGTCAAAAATGTGCGCACGCCGCTCTTAATTTTGCATAGCGAGCATGACTATCGCTGCCCGATCGAGCAGGCGGAACAGTTGTTTATCGCATTGAAACAACTCGGGCAAGAAACAAAGCTCGTCCGCTTCCCGGACGCCAACCATGATTTGTCACGCACCGGGAACCCGGCGCTTCGCCTCGAGCGGCTTCACCAAATCGTTGGTTGGTTTGATCACTATTTGAAAGGACCACGGGATTAATCCGAAAGGAGACATGCCATGCACGCCCTTGTCATCGGTGGGACAGGTATGTTGGCTGATGTGTCGCTTTGGCTTGTGCGGGAAGGATATTATGTGTCTGTCATCGCCCGCCGCTACGCACGAATGAAGCAGCTCATCGACTGTGCTGGACAGACGGCATCCATCACCCCGCTTCTTGTTGATTATCGCGACCAAGAAGCGCTTTGTTCTCTGATTTCTCGGACCATCCAAAAAAACGGAACTTTTGATCTCATCATTGCGTGGGTCCATACGGACGGAAAACAGGCGCTTCCGACCGTCATCCAAAAAAATAGCAGACATCCCGGCCCTTGGCGTTTGTTTCACGTGCTCGGCAGCCGCGCCGATCCAGCCGAGGCGAAAGCGGAACTCTGTTTGCCTGCCGCTTGTCTTTATCGGCAAGTTCAGCTCGGTTTTGTCGTGGAAGAACACGGTTCGCGCTGGCTCACCCATCAAGAAATCAGCGACGGCGTCATTGATGCCATTCGGCGTGATACGCCGTTTCATCTGGTCGGCACCCTAGATCGATCAGAGAAGAAGCGCCCGCGTTAACGGGAGGCTCCCTCTCGTTCGTCCCGAGAGGGCGCCTTATCTCCCATTGCTGCGGATGATTTCACGATGGAAGCAACTTCACGTAATCACCCGTTTTTAAACCGGCCGCGTTCTCTTCACCGTTTTCAATGTGCATATGTAACGCAAAGTCTTCACTGACGCGGACGGTCACTTCGTCAAAAATGAGAGCGCGCTCCTCTTGCGTTTTCACTTTCATGACTTGCTTGTCGCGGACGCTAAACGTTTCCGTATCTTTCGACGTCATATGAATGTGGCGCTTGGCAATGATGACCCCTTGTCTGCCGTCACCGTTCCATTCAGCCCATGAATCGTCATTCCTGGCGTTCCCTCAGTATCCCCGACAAGCAAACAGGCAGTGCGACAACGGCTTGAGCACTGTCAGTTCGACGTCTTCCACGAACAGAGTCGCCATATTTCGCATTTTTAACAAAAATGAAAGAGACCGACGAACTGTCAGTCTCTGTTTTGCTGGGCGTTTTTCGCCCCATATCCTAATTTTTTTAGCAAAGTGATCGCCTGCTCTTTCTCCTCCGCTGTGAGCGCTGATATCGTTTCATGAATTTTTTCTGCATGCTTGGGAAAGACGCGCTCAATAAACCGCCGACCTTCTTCCGTAATCGATGCATACGTGACGCGCCGGTCTCGTTCACAAGCACGACGGACGATCAGCCCTTTGTTTTCAAGTTTGTCGACAACGTAAGTGATGCTGCCGCTAGCGAGCAAAATTTTTTCACCGATTTGCTGGAGCGGCTGGTCGCCTTTATGGTATAACAGTTCTAACACCGCAAACTCAGTCGGATTCACCCCGCACGAACAGATCGATTTGTTCACTTGGTCACTGACAGCACGATACGCCCGTGACAGTACAATAAACAGCTTTAATGATTGCTCAAGTTCTTGTTCTTTCTGTTCCATGGCATTCAACCCTTTACATTTGACCATTTCTTACTTGCATTATACCGAAACGGCAAACAGACAAGCAACCGTTTTTGCTAGCTACCTATGCATTTTGCTCGCCACCGTCTTCCCAATTCGTTATGATAATTTATTATATGAAGGCGCTTGGGCGATTGTCACATTTATATGATCATTGCATATGAAAAAGTAAAGGATGATGAGGGGGGAATTGAATGAACCAGGTGTTGGTCGGCAGCGTGCTTTCTGCCTTATCGACAGGACTTGGCGCCGTGCCGATTTTGTTTTTGGCTAAATCACTCACCCACCGCTGGCGTGATATACTGCTAGCGTTTTCCGCTGGCATTATGATGGCAGCCTCGATGGAAAGTCTCATTCCCGAAGCGTTAAAAACCGGCGGCTTGGGAGCACTCGTAATCGGCCTGGCGGCAGGTGTGCTCATCTTAACGTTGCTCGAGATGACTGTTCCCCATATCGACTTGGAACATACAAAACATGGCTTACAGTTTGACGAAAAAGCGATGCTCATTATCGCTGCCATTACGATGCACAATCTTCCTGAAGGGTTGTCCGTTGGGGTCAGCTACGCATCCGATGCCGCGACGACCGGCAATTTGATCGCATTGGCCATCGGTTTGCAAAACGCGCCGGAAGGATTTTTAGTCGCCTTATTTTTAGTTCATCAACAAATTAGTCGCTTGAAAGCATTTCTTATTGCCACGTTGACAGGAGCGGTCGAAATCGTCACATCGCTGCTCGGTTTTTATTTAACCTCCCTCTTCCGCGGTTTAGTCCCGTACGGATTGGCGTTTGCCGCTGGGGCTATGCTGTTTATTATTTATAAAGAGCTCATTCCCGAAAGCCATGGCGATGGAAACGAACGGACATCGACATATGCATTTATTATCGGCATTGTGTTCATGATTTTTTTAACGCAATCGTTTTGATCAAAAAAAGAGAGGGTGCCCTAAAGACAAACGGGACACCCCTTTTTATATGCGCTTTTATGAAGACGATGGAAAGCAGGCGGCTTTTTCCATGTCTACCTAGATAACTTAGAAAAGGCATCTTGTTGCGAGAGCCTCTCAACTATTATGAATTCACTTCTTCTTTTTCTTCGTACGGATGGGCGACCCAACCGGACGGATCAATAAACAATCGGACAGCAACAACTTGGCGGTCATCCATCAATGTGAAGTAATGCGGATTTCCTTCCGGCACAGAAATGACATCGCCCGCTTCCAACTCGACGTCAAAATAACCGGTTTCTTTGTCTCCTTTGATGATGAAAATGCCGTGACCGGCCGTAATGGCGCGCACTTCATCCTCTGTGTGGATATGCACTTGCTCAAATTTTTTCAGCAGCTCTTCCAAGTTTGGAGTCGCATCAGACAGGGCGACGATATCCCATGTTTTGTAGCCACGACGCGCCGCCAAGTCTTCGATCTCATCTTTAAACGTCGCCAAAATTTCCTCTTTTTCTTCGTCAGTGAGCACATATTTGTCGCGTAAATGTTCCGGTAGTTTTGTAATATCCCAATGCTCATACAAAACACCTTGGCTGTTTAAAAAAGCGCGGACATTGTCTTCCCCTTCAATCACTTGGCCCGTTTTTTTCACTTTAATCACTGCCATCGTCAAATCCCCCTTTAAAAATATATCGGTTAGTCAACTAGCGGCACAGCGGCCCGTTGTAATAATAGCCGCTTCACCTGCCAGCTGAACAAAAACTCCCACGCTTCCAAATGTTTTTTCGCTTCAAACGCATCACGACCCCAAACGGTAATACCGTGGTTTTGGATCAAAACAGCCCCCGTATCACCGTCGATATGCTTGGCAAATTCATTAGCCAAAGTCGGGATGTCGGCGTAATTGTCAATGATCGGAATGCGCACTTCCGCATTTTCTTCCCAGATGCCAAACGCCTTAATAATTTCTTGACCGGAAAAGACTGCTTCCCTGTTTTGAGCGTACACGTCGGAAATGATGTTATTGTCGACCGTATGAACGTGCAAGACGCAGCCGGCATTCGTCCGCCGATAAACCTCGACGTGCAAAAGCGTCTCCGCCGACGGCTTCAAATGCGTGTCTTCCACCGGTTTTCCATCGGCGTCGATGAGCAGAAAATCTTCGCTTGTCTGCTTCCGTTTATCTTTGCCGCTTGCGGTGACAAGGAACGTCAACGGGGCATCGGTCACTTTGAGCGACAAATTGCCGCTTGTCGCAAAAAACCAATCACGGGCGGCGAGCTCAGCTTTCACTTCCGCAAGTTCATTCCATTTTTTCAACATAATGCTCATGCGATCACCTCCAGCCGCTGCAAATGATCCACCACATCAAAAAATGTCGTAAACGGTGCATGCGGCAAATCGAGCTCTTGACATTTCTTAAGCAAGAAATCGCGCGCCAGCACGTAATCCGCTTGCTTCGCCACTGCCAAGTCGGTAATCGAATCACCAATGACGACATGATACCCGTCCGGACGGGCGAGCTTTCGAAGAAGTGACGGCTTGCAACAGCCGCAGCCGTTTTGGCACTTACCGTCGCACGCGTGTGGCCATGTGATGCGAATCATCTCGCTGCTGAAATCGGAGCCATTGCAAAAAATGCGTTCTTTGTCGATCAGTCCGTCTAGCATTGGATAGACAAAAAAGTCGATGCCGCCACTCACAATATAGAGCGGAATGCCTTTCTCTTTCGTAAATGCGACAAACTCTCGAAAGCCTTCGCGCAGGCGGGCGGTGCTAAGCAAAAAGTCAACGATCTCGTCTTTCAACGCCGACGGAAGGAGGGAAAACATCTTTCCGACCCCTTCTTGAACCGAGAGGCGCTCAGCGAGAATGTCGTCTTTCAGCGCTTCCCACTCCGGTGGAGCAAACTGCTTCATAATCGCAATGATGTTGTCATTTTCTGTAATCGTTCCGTCAAAATCACAAAAGAGAACAAGCTGTTTTTTCATGCTTCCACCTCAATCGCGCCCCAGCGGTCGATCGCTTTTTGCAACGCCTCGTTTTCTTTCGCTGCTTCGCGGAGCAGACGGCCGGCAAGAGCCGCATCAATGGCAGCACGAAACGCCTGCCCACCGCCGATCGCCCCGTCCGGATGGCCGTGAATGCCGCCGCCAGCGTTGACAATGCAGTCAAGACCGAAATCGCGGACTAGAAGCGGCACGAGCCCCGGATGAATGCCGGCCGACGGTACCGGAAACGCGCGCGCAAACGGCTCTTGTTCATCGGTGAGCGCCCGAGCAATGCCAAGCGCCTGTTCACGCTCAAGCGCGACGCTGCCATATGGCGATGGGAACAAGACAAAATCAGCTCCCGCAAGCCGCAAAAACTTTCCGAGCAGCAGCGACGGGGCGACCCCGTAAAACTCAGACGGCGTCATGGCACCGCTAAACGCCGGGTGAGCCATGATCGGCACGTTGATATTCTCGTCCTCGCGCAACCCTTGCAAAACATCAAGCCCATAGGTGAACACGTTAAACAAGAGCACATCAGCGCCAAGCTCGGCTGCCCGTTTCGCTTTCTCTTTCAGTTCAAACGTTTTGCCGGTCAAGTTGACGGCGTACAGCGTCCGTTTGCCTGTTTGTTCATACACTTCTTGGAGCGCCGCCTTGCCCGCGGTGATCCGCTTTTCAAACGGCAACAACTCATTGTCAAATAAAATTTCGTCATCTTTCACTAAGTCGACGCCGCCAAGTGCCTGTTTCTTTAATTCGGACGTCAAATACGCCAAATCGCGGCCGATGATACCTTTAAAAATGCTCATCAATAGCGGGCGGTCATATACCCCGACTTTTTCACGAATACCGGCAATGCCAAAACGCGGTCCCGGAAAATGCCGTTTCCATTCGTCCGAAAGCTCAAGATCAAGCAACCTCACTTCACCATCAAGCGACAGTTTGCCAAACGTCGTTGCCAAGAGCGCTGGTAAATCAGCACTAAAGTTGACCGTCGGGTAAGCAATTTTGACGATCGCCCGCTTCAGTCGCTTGCCGAAATACTCGTTCGCCGGACCGCTTTCCCCAAGTTCTTTAATCCCGACGACTTCTCCCTTATGTTTGCGAAGCTGCTCTTGCTCTAATGCCGGCAAATCCGTCCATGTGCCGACCGTCAAGCCGAGCGCAATCCCTTCTGCTTTTTTGCGAATGTCTTTCTCGTCATGCAGCAAATACGTGGCAATCACTGTGCTCATCATTCATCCCTCTTTCCTAAAGAAAAAAGCCTCTTCACTAAGAAGAGGCATCATTCTTCCATGGCACTCTTCTTATCTCTCAGCGTTTCCGCTGCAAGAATTAGCACCGTGCTTGATATGCCAAGCCGGTTGCCGGGCTTCATCGGGCTCGTCCCTCCGCCTACTCTTGATAAGAATCATTGCGTATTTATGAACTTGTCAAACAATTTTGTCGAGTATGGCAAATGTACTTTGAATTATGACAGCCTCTGCCGCTGTTGTCAATCATTTTTTTCAAAACAGCCCGAGACGCCCGATCCGTTCAGCTGCTTCGACAAGACGCGCCTCATCTGTCAACAGACCAACGCGCACATAGCCTTCGCCGTTCTTGCCAAAACCGATGCCTGGGGCGACCGCCACGTGTACGCGTTCAAGCAGTATGTCGGCAAACTCAGCGGACGATAATCCTTTCGGTACGGGAAGCCAAGCGAAAAACGATCCAGACGGTGCCGGCGCCTCCCAACCGATGCGGTGCAAGGCAGAAATGAACGTATTGCGGCGCGCTTCATACAATGCGACGAGCTCCGTGACGCAATCTTGCGGACCGAGAAGCGCCGCGGCAGCCGCCTCTTGAACAGCGCCGAACAAACTGACATACAAATGATCTTGCAACAGCTCAATCGCCCGGATGATCTGCTCGTTGCCAACGGCAAACGCGACACGCCAACCGGCCATATTGTACGTTTTGGAAAACGTGTAAATTTCAACACCGACCTCTTTCGCCCCATCAACTTCGAGAAAGCTGACCGGCTTTTTGCCATCAAAACCGATCGCCCCGTAGGCGAAATCATGCACAACAGCAATGCCGTACTTAGCGGCGAACGCCACTGTTTCAGCAAAAAACTCTTTCGTCGCCGTCGCCCCGGTCGGGTTGTTCGGATAGTTCAAAAACATCAGTTTGGCCTGATCAGCGACCGCTGCCGGAATGGCACTGTAATCAGGCAAAAATTGCTGCTCGGCGATAAGCGGCATCATTTCCATCCGTGCGCGGGCGAGCGCGATCCCGGACCAGTAGTCCGGATAGCCCGGATCCGGGACAAGCACCACATCGCCCGGATTGACGAGGCAAAGCGGCAGCTCAACAAGACCAGCCTTACCGCCAAACAAAATGGCTACTTCGCGGGTTGGATCCACATCAACCCCGTACTCACGCGCATAAAACGCAGCGACTGCTTTTTTCAAAAATGAGTAACCTTGAAACGGCGAATATTTATGGTATTTTGGATTGGCCACTGCCTGTTGCATCGCCTCAACAATATGGCCAGGCGTCGGCTGATCCGGATTGCCTTGCCCTAAATTAATGACATCGTGCCCGGCCTTTATTTTCGCTCCCACTTTGGCGACAAGCGAAGCAAAAAATTGCTTCGGCAACTGTTCAAGCAGTTCGGAAAAAGGAAATTCGGTCGTCATCGCCCACACCTTCTCAAAAATTTCTTGAAATTCTAGTGCAAAATCATATATCGTAAAAAGCAAAATGTAAAGTAAATTTTTTCATTGAGGTGAAAAACAATGACCATCCGCATCGCTTGCCTCCAATTGGATATCGCGTTTGGTGACCCGCAAAAAAACGAACAGCAAGCCGAAAAAGCCGTGGAACTCGCCGTCAAAGAAGGAGCCGATATCATCGTTCTTCCGGAGCTGTGGACGACCGGTTATGACTTGACGCGCTTAGGTGAAATCGCTGATGACAATGCCGAACGGGCGAAAACGTTCGCCTCCCGATTGGCACAAACATACGGCATCCATTTTGTGGCCGGCTCGGTCGCTAAAAAAACGGACGCCGGCGTAACGAACACAATGATTGTCGCCAATCGAAACGGCCAAATCATCAAGGAATATAGCAAAGTTCATTTGTTTCAGCTGATGGATGAGCATTTGCATTTGCAGTCAGGAAACGAGCCAGGCTTGTTTTCGCTTGATGAGTTGTCGTGTGCCGGGGTCATTTGCTATGACATCCGCTTTCCGGAATGGATTCGCACCCATGCCTTGTCTGGAGCCGAATTGTTGTTTGTTGTCGCCGAATGGCCGCTTCCTCGCCTTCACCATTGGAGGACGTTGCTGATGGCGCGGGCGATCGAAAACCAATGCTATGTCGTCGCCTGCAATCGAGCCGGAAGCGACCCGAACAACGTCTTTGCTGGCCATTCGCTCATCATCGATCCATGGGGGGAAATCCTCGCTGAGGCGGATGAGGACCCAGGCATCCTTCTAGCCGACATCGACCCGGCACTCGTCAGAGATGTTCGTTCGCGCATCCCCGTATTTGCTGACCGCCGGCCGCGCCTTTATGAAGAGACGACAAAAAAATTTTTTAAAACGTATTGACAATCGGCCTGCTTAAGCTGTATTATTCGAATCAAGCAACCGAACAATTGCCAACATCACAAAAATTCCAAAAACTAAATAAGCAGATTCGGTACTCTTATCAAGAGTTGGCTGAGGGAACTGGCCCAATGAAGCCCAGCAACCGACCGTAATGCTATCGTGAGATAGGGCGCACGCATAAGCGGCGCCGGAAGCGATCCGCTTCCGCAGGGCACGGTGCTAAGTCCACCGGAAAGACAGACGTCTTTCTGGAAGATAAGAGGCGCGAAGACCGAGAATCTTCAAGCCTCTTTCCGTATGTGAAAGAGGTTTTTTATTTGCCAAAACTAAAGGGGGAACGTGAAAATGGCGATTATCCAATCATCTGCTTACGAACCGCTCACCGAACAAAAAGCGACCGCCCTCGCCGTCCGCCTCGGCTTGTTCCGCGACGGAACACCGCTTTTATGCCGTGAGATCGGCGACGGCAACTTAAACTTAGTGTTTCACGTCGTCGACCAAGAAACAAAGCAAGGCATCATCATTAAGCAAGCGCTGCCGTACGCGAAAGTCGTCGGTGAAAGCTGGCCGCTCACATTAAAGCGTGCGGTCATTGAGAGCAACGCACTGCGCACGTTTGCCAGCTACGTACCACAATATGTGCCAAAAGTCTACTATTCTGACGAATCGCTCGCCATTACGGTGATGGAAGATTTGTCCTATTTACAAATCGCCCGCAAAGGGCTGATTGAAGGGAAAACGTATCCGCTTCTGTCTAGGCATATCGGTGAATTCATTGCCAAAACGGCGTTTTACACGTCTGATTTCGGCATGAACCAACAAGAGAAAAAGAAATTGGCACAAAGTTTTGTCAATCCGGAGCTGTGCAAAATTACGGAAGATCTCGTCTTTACCGATCCGTTTTTCGACCATGACTCGAACAATTTTGAAGACGAATTGCACCTGGATGTGGAAACACTTTGGAACGACGACCGTCTCCATCTCGAAGCAGCGAAGCTGAAGCGCAAATTTTTAACCGAAGCTGATGTATTGCTGCATGGTGATTTACATACTGGCAGCATTTTCGCCAGTGATGACGAAACGAAAGTGATCGACCCGGAATTCGCCTTTTACGGCCCGATCGGGTTTGACCTTGGCCACTTTATCGCCAACTTGCTGTTAAATGCGTTGTCCCGCCCTGAATCAGAGCGCCGTCCGCTCTTTGATCACATCGACCGAACATGGGATGTCTTTACGTCCGTGTTCTCGGAGCTTTGGCGCACCGAAAGTGTCGAAACGTATGCCGCAACGCCCGGCCTGCTTGACGATGTGCTGCGGCAAACGTTCATCGACGCCGTCGGCTTTGCCGGCTGCGAAGTCATCCGTCGGACGATCGGCCTCGCCCATGTTGCCGATCTTGACGGCATTGAGCAAAAAGACGAACGGCTTGCGGCAAAGCGACACGCGCTTCGCCTTGGCCGCCGCCTGATCGTTGAACGCGCCGAACTAGACGGAACGGAAGACTTCCGCCGGCTGTTTGTCGAGACGGAACGATAACACCACTCTCTCAAGACGGCTGTTCAACACCACTCCAGGCAAACTGAAACATGTACAAGGAAAGGAAGACGACGATGAGCACATTTGCTATCCCGCGCTCAGTTGAATGGCACGAAACGCATGTGACGATTTTAAATCAACAAAAGCTGCCGTCGGTAACTGAATATCTCGACTTGCATACGCTCGAAGATGTACATGACGCGATCGTGACACTGAAAGTGCGCGGGGCACCGGCGATCGGCATCACCGCCGCCTATGGCTTGGCGCTTGCTGCTTCCCGCTACGAAACCGAATCCGTCGACGAGTTTCAGCGCCGTTTAAAACAAGACCGCGATTATTTGGCGAGTGCTCGCCCGACGGCCGTCAATTTGTTTTGGGCGCTTGATCGGCTCGTTGCCGCCGCTAAAAGCGCCGCTTCCGTCAACGAAGCAAAAACAACACTCGTTCACGAAGCGATCCGCATTCAAATCGAAGATGAAGATGTGTGCCGTCGCATCGGCGAGCATGCCTTGTCTCTTTTTCATCGAGGCGATCGAATCATGACCATCTGCAACGCTGGCTCGATCGCCACCGCCCGCTACGGAACGGCACTCGCCCCATTTTATTTGGCAAAAGAAAAAGGGATTGAGTTGTCCGTCTATGCCTTGGAAACGCGGCCTGTCTTGCAAGGAGCTCGTCTGACCGCCTGGGAACTCATGCAAGCAGGTGTCGATGTGACGCTCATTACTGACAATATGGCCGCACAAACGATCAAGGCGAAAAACATTAATGCTATTATCGTCGGCGCTGACCGGATCGCACAAAACGGCGATACAGCGAATAAAATCGGCACATTTGGCCTCGCCTTGCTCGCCCAATCGTTTGGCATCCCGTTTTACGTCGCTGCCCCGCTGTCAACGATCGACCTGGCGACGAAAACAGGGACGGATATCCCAATTGAAGAGCGTCATCCAGATGAAGTGACCCATCTAAACGGGGTGCGCATCGCCCCGGAAGGCGTCAACGTATACAACCCGGCGTTTGATGTCACACCAAACGAACTCATTACCGCCATCATTACCGAAAAAGGCATCGTCTACGGAGACTATGAAACGGAGCTGCCATCGTTAGTTGCAAAGGAGGAGCACCATGAAACAGCTTAAAATCTCATCGTTCCTTCTTTTCTTGGCCATGTTCTTTGTCTTAGCGGGCTGCACAAATGAGCAAGACGCAATGAGCGCAAAGCCGGCCAATGAAACGAAGGCAACGAATAATGAAACAACCGTTGACAAAACAGCAGCCACAAGCAGTGAAGAGGCCGCCATCCCAGAAAAACTGAAACAGCCAGTGAAAATCGCCGCCATTATGCAGATGTCGATCGGGACGTTCTCATCACAATACATCGCCGGCGTGAAAGAACAAGTGCAAAAGTTCGGCGGTGAAGTGCAAATTTATAATGCCGATAACGATTTAACGAAGATGGCCTCTTATGTCGAGACGGCCATTACGCAAAACGTCGATGCTATTTTGCTTGACCACGGCCGCGCCGACGCGCTCGAAGGTCCCGTGAAAAAAGCAGTTGAAAAAGGCATCCCGGTCGTAGCATTTGACAATGATTTGAACATTCCGGGCGTCACCGTCATCGACCAAGACGACTATAGCCTCGCTTGGAAGACGTTAAAAACACTTGCGGAAGACTTAAACGGCGAAGGCAAAATCGTCACGATTTGGGTCGGCGGTTTTACGCCAATGGAGCGACGCCATGTCATTTACGACGCATTTAAAAAACGCTACCCAAACATTAAAGAAGTCGCCAAGTTCGGCACAGCGAGCGCTAACACCGCCTTAGACACACAAACACAAATGGAGGCCATTTTGAAAAAATATCCGAATAAGGGCGACATCGACGCCGTTTTCGCCACATGGGACGAGTTCGCCAAAGGAGCAACGCGCGCCATCGAACAAGCCGGGCGCACGGAAATTAAAGTGTACAGCATTGATCTAAGCGATGAAGACTTGCAAATGATTCAAAAATCGAACAGCCCGTGGGTGGCGACGACCGCTACCGATCCAGCCGAAGTCGGTCGCGTTCAAGTACGCTTCGCCTATCAAAAAATCGCTGGTGAAAAAACGCCGAACATTTACTCACTTGAACCGCACTTAGTGAAACGAGCCGATCTGCCGGACAAACAAATATCAATGGGCGAGCTCTCGCAATACATCCCAAGCTGGGGACAATCGAATATCGCCATCTCGCCGTGGATGAAAACATTAGAAGCTCAGGTGAGCCAAAAATGAGCGGCTTGTCAATGAAGGCCATTGAAAAAGCGTTTGGCACGGTGCGCGTGCTTAACGGCGTGAACTTTGACGTCCGTCCGGGCGAAGTTCACGCCCTTTTAGGCATGAATGGTGCTGGCAAAAGCACGCTCATGAACATTTTAGCCGGCGCCATTCTGCCGGACGCCGGCACCATCACGATCGACGGCACCCCGTGCGCGTTTTCGTCGCCGCGTGAGGCGAAGCAGGCGGGCATTGGCCTTGTCGTCCAGGAAGTTGACACGGCGCTGTTTCCCGGCTTGCCGATTTACGAAAACTTAGCAGCTGATGAACTAGCTGACGTCAAACACCATCCCATCCGCTCGCTGCGCGAAGAAAAGAAGTGGGCCGCCGCACTTCTTCACCGTGTCGGCCTTTCCATTCCACCGACGAAGCTCGTGCGTGACTGTTCACTCCATGAAAAGCAGCTCATCGTGCTGGCGAAAGTATTGTCATCAAACGCGCGCTACATCATTTTGGACGAACCGACCGCCGCGTTAAGTGAGGCGGAAACAAAGCGGCTGTTTGCCATCATTCATGAACTGAAACAGCAGGGAGTCGGCTTTATTTATATTTCTCATAAGCTCAAAGAGGTGCAGGAAATCGCCGATCGACTAACGATTTTGCGCGATGGACGCATCATCTATCAAGGCGCTGCCGGAAGCCTGTCGCTTGAAGACATCGTCCTTCACATGACCGGGACAAAGCAGGCCGCCACTGCAAAACAAGCGCGTACGTACGGAAGCGAGATCGCCTTTGCCGCCCACGGAATCAAGATCGACAAAACGAGCACAACAGTCGATATATACGCCCATCGCGGTGAAATTGTCGGCATCGCCGGTTTGGTCGGCGCCGGCAAAACAGAGCTCGCTGAAAGTCTCGTCGCTCACCGGAAAACGTCTGGCGAATGGCAGCTTGACGGCCAACACTATACATTTTCGTCGCCATATGAAGCGATTGCCGCCGGTCTTTGCCTAATCCCGGAAGAACGGCGCAAACAAGGGCTGTTTTTGCCTGAGTCGGTGCAGACGAATTTAACCGTCCGCCTCCTTTCTTGGTTGTCGCGTTGGCAATGGATCAGTCGGATGAAAGAAACGGACGCAGCCAATGGGCTCGTTCGCTCACTCGGCATCCATCCGCCATCACCATCCACCGCCGTCCGCCATTTGAGCGGCGGCAACCAGCAAAAAGTCGTGATCGGCAAATGGCTGAACACGAACGCGCGTGTCTTTTTATTCGATGAACCGACGAAAGGAATCGATGTTCATGCCAAACAAGATGTATTTTCCATTATCCGCACTCTTGCTGATGAGGGGAAAACTGTGCTGTACTTTTCAAGTGAATTTCGTGAGCTGCTAGAAGTTTGCGACACGATTTATATCATGGTAGACGGCCGGCTGCTCGCCCGTCTGCCGGCCGCTGAATTAACCTATGAGCAGCTTGTTTATTATTGCAGCGGAGGTGAGATCGATGGCCCAGCCGGCCGTTTCCGCGACACCGTCGAAAAAAGCGGTGTTGTCTACTCTTGAGTTTTTGTATAAACATGGCACACTGTTGGCCATTTTAGCCGTGATCGCCTATTTTGGCATCACACAAGACCAGTTTTTTACGTATGAAAACTTCAGCGACATTTTGCGCTCGATTTCGATCGTGACACTCGTAGCGATCGGCATTACCTTTTCGCTGATCGTTGACGGCTTCGATTTATCGGTCGGCTCGACGGTAAGTCTCGCGACCATCGCCAGTGCAGCGGCGCTCGTTTTGTACCGCCAAGAAATTTTCGTCACGCTGCTCGTTCCGCTTTTACTCGGAATCGCCGTCGGGCTGCTTAATTCGCTATTGATCGTCAAGTTCAAATTGCCTGATTTGCTCGCGACCTTAGCAACCATGTACGCCATTAACGGCGTGCAGCTCACCTATACGAAAGGATTTTCCATTTACAACGACATGCCGCTGCCAGACGGCGGTACGGCGCCGGGCAAATTCATTCCTTCCTTTTTATTTATCGGCCAAGGAGAGTTGTTCGGCATCCCGTTTTCCGTTTTGCTGATGCTGTTCGTTGTCATTGCCGCCCATTTGTTTTTGACATACACAAAACCGGGACGCCTCTTTTATTTGACCGGGGAAAACCGAGAAGCGGCAAGGCTGTCAGGCATTCCAGTGAACCGTTACCGGACGTATGCGTACGTCATTAGCGGCTTTTTCGCTGCTTTAGGGGGCATTGTGCTTGCCTCGCGTATCGGCACTGGTCAAGTATCAGCCGGTGCTTCGTTTTTGATGGATGGCGTCGCCGCCGCCTACATCGGCTTTTCCGTCTTTGGCGCCGGCAAGCCGAATGTCATCGGCACGTTGTTCGGCTCAATTTTGATGGGGGTATTGTTAAACGGCTTGACGATGATGAACGTCCCGTACTACGCTCAAGACATTATTAAAGGCGCCATTTTAGTCGGCGCCCTCGCTCTGTCACATTGGCAAAAAAAATAGCCCCCGATCCCGCCCCTGTGGGTTCAAGTCCCGGGGGCGGCATTTTTTATTTTCCATGCTTCATCCCCGGCCCTTCCGCCCTATTTACAGCGCCGCTCCAGCTCCAATAGCTTCGCTTTCACATCGGTGCGGCTTCCAGCATAGCCGGTCAAGGCGCCGTTTTTGCCGATCACACGATGGCACGGAACAACAATGGCTAGTTCATTCGCCCGATTCGCCTGTCCGACGGCGCGTACCGCTTTCGGGCGACCAATCTGCATCGCAATATCGGCGTATGTCGCCGTTTCTCCATATGGAATGCGACAAAGCGCCGTCCACACCTCCTGTTGGAAAACCGTCCCATGCCATTTAACTGGAAAATCAAACGTTTGGCGGCGACCGTGGAAATATTCATCCAACTGTGCAAGCGCGCGTTCAAGAAGCGGTGACCGGCTTTCTACAACCGGATGCTCGCTTGCAAACGCGCGCCATTCTTCCGGAAACAGTTCGACTTTCACAATCGCGTCGCCATCAGAAGCAATATAGATATCGCCGAGCAACTCTGAACGGTATACCGCATAGTCAATTGTCATCGTTATCCTCTCTTTCCGTTCGTTCGATCGGCAGCGTAATATGAAATGTCGTGCCGACGCCAACTTCGCTTTCGACGTCAATTTTCCCTCGGTGTTCTTCAATAATTTTATAGCTGACCATCAAGCCGAGTCCAGTGCCGCGCTCTTTTGTCGTATAAAACGGCTCACCGAGCTTTTTAATTTTATCTTTCGGAATACCGCACCCTTGGTCGGTGATTGAAATGCGCACATGACGTCCAGTACGGGTGATGCGCACCGTAATGTCCCCGCCCTTCGGCATCACTTCAATGGCGTTTTTCAAAATATTGATAAACACTTGCTTCAACTGGTTCGGCTCGCAATACACCGGCGGCAGACCGCGCTCGAAATCGGCAATGATTTGCACATTATGCATCATCGCCTGAGCGCTGATTAAATCGATCGTATCCTGCATAATTTTGCAAATGTCATTTTGCTTGTATTGCACCGCCTGGGGTTTGGCCAAGACGAGAAACTCGGTGATGATTGACTCGATCCGCTTCAATTCCGACATAATGACATTAAAATACATCGAATAATCGCCGCCAACGCTTCCTTGCAACAGTTGGATAAAGCCTTTTAATGCCGTCATCGGATTGCGGATTTCGTGAGCGATGCCCGCAGCCAATTCACCAACAACATTGAGCGTATCCGATTTGCGCAGCTGCAGCTCCATTTCTTTACGCTCTGTGACATCGCGAAATCTCATCATCCCTACGCCAGGAATGACTTCTTTTTTCAATGAAAACTCAACGATTTTCCCTTTTCCTTCATCGGAAAATTCAACTTCCCCACTCGCCTCGCCTGCACGTTCACATTGTACAAAGAGCTTATTCAGCTGGCGGCGCGCCCGCTCTGGAACAAGTTCCATCACCGTTTGACCGAGCAACGCTTCTTTTGTGGCGGAAAAAAATTCGCAGGCAATTGGATTAGCGTCAATGATGCGATGCTTCTCATCCCATAACAAAATGCCGTCCATCGCATGGTCGAAAATGCTGCGGAACTTTTGCTCACTTTCACGCAGCTCGCGCTCGATTTTCCGCCGCTCGCTCACATTGCGGAAAATCGTCAAATGATAGCCGTCGATCGCCCCTTTTTTCATCGTAAACTCAAGCTGCTTATCCTCACCGTTCGGCATATGGAACGTTAATTCATCGCGAATTTCTCCTTTGCGCCGGAACTCGCTGAAAATGCGCTTCACCTTTTCATCCCCATATTGCACAAAATCAAGCAAATTGCGGCGTACAAGCAAGTTCAAAGGCAGCTCAAACGTCCGGCTCGCCGCTGGATTGGCGTTGAGTATGTAACCGAAATCGTCCCAAATGATAATCGCTTCATGCGCTTGCTCGAAAATGGCCCGGAATCGTTCTTCACTTTTTTGCAATTTAATCTCCATGTTTTTCCGTTCAGTCACATCGCGCATAATGGCCATGTAAAAGCCGCTGTAAACGTTCGACGTCGCCGTCAGCTCAAACATTTTCACCGTTCCGTCAAGGCGAACCAACGACAGCTCGCCTTTGGCCGTTCCTTTTTCCTTCACTTCCGACAACAGACGGGCAAACTCATCAGCACATTCGCGGGCAACAAACTGCTGAAACGACAAATTCAGCAGCTTTCCTTTTTCCAAATTCAAGCTCATTGAAAATGCCGGATTGACGTCGATAAACCGACCGAACTCATCGAAAATGACGATGCCATCGACCGCTCGGTTAAAGACGTCTCGAAACAAAAATTCATGAACGATTCGCTCGCGCTCAAGCGCCTTATGAGCCGAAACGTCGCGCATCATCACCAAATCAAATTCGTTAAAGACATCCTTTTTCATCGAAAATTCAACATGTTTCACCTTGTCATCCGGCAACTTGATGAGCAATTCATCGCTAAACGAACCGAACTTTTGCAGCATGGAGCGCTGAAACAACAAAATATCCGGCGGAACGAGCTCTAAAAATGAAGAGAAGGAACGACCAATCAAGTCAAACTTGTCCATTTCAAACAGCTTGCACGCTGCTTCGTTCACATCGACAAACTCGCCGTTTTTATTTAAAATGACAATCGCATCAAGCGACCTCTCAAAAATGATCGAATAGCTGTTCAACCGTTCTTTTAAGCGTCGGTTTTCCTCTTCAAGCAACCGCACATCTGGTGTCGAATTTTGTTCTTCACGGGGAGAAAGGCTTTGGGCCATATTGATCTCTCCTTGTCCATTGAAACCATATCAACTAATATATATTCTATGTGGAAAAATTTACTCCTTCCTCCATTCACGAAGATTTTTCAAAAATCTTTTCCTCAATGTTCGACAAGTTTTTTCTTCTTTTTCATTTGGCTAAACTGCATTATAATGTGGGGTTAGTACGATGAAAAGGAGTTTTGCTACGATGAACGTTGTCTGTACGACATTAAATGCCAAATACATTCATATGAATTTAGCCATTCGCTATTTAAAAGCATACGCCCAGCCGGAGTTTGACGTCAAGCTTGTTGAATATACGATTAAAGACCCAGCGATGAACATCGTTGCTGATTTGTATCAGCAACAACCGGATGTCGTCGGCTTCAGCTGTTACATTTGGAACATTGAAGAAACGATCAAAGTCGTAAAAATGTTAAAAAAAGTGGCGCCGGACGTGACGGTCGTCGTTGGTGGGCCGGAAGTGTCTTATGATGTGCGCGAATGGATGGAGCGAGTGCCGGAATTCGATTTTATCGTCATCGGTGAAGGAGAAGAAACGTTTAAACAGCTGCTGTTCGCCTTAAACGGCGATGGGAACGTGAGCGATGTCGCTGGGCTGGCGTTTCGTGACGGAGATCGCATCGTCGTCAACCCGCAACGGAACAAAATCCGCCTTGCCGACATGCCGTCGCCGTTTCGCTTTCCCGAAGATCTTCCGCATCTTCCGAACCGGATCGTTTATGTCGAGACAAGCCGCGGCTGCCCGTTCAGCTGCCAATTTTGCCTGTCGTCCATCGAGGTTGGTGTCCGCTATTTTGACCGCGAAAAAATCAAAGATGACTTGCGTTATTTAATGCAGCACGGGGCGCGGACGATCAAGTTTGTCGATCGGACGTTCAACATCAGCCGCAGCTATGCGATGGATATGTTCCGCTTTTTAATTGACGAGCACGTGCCGGGGACGGTGTTTCAGTTTGAAATTACCGCCGACATTATGCGTCCTGAGGTGATCGAGTTTTTAAACAACGAGGCACCACCGGGGCTATTCCGCTTTGAAATCGGCGTTCAGTCAACGAACGATGAAGTGAACCGTCTCATCATGCGCAAACAAAACTTCGCGAAACTGTCGCGGACGGTGACGATGATTAAAGAAGGAGGGAAAATTACCCAGCACTTAGATTTGATCGCCGGGCTGCCGGAAGAAGATTACGACTCGTTTCGGAAGACGTTCAATGACGTATTCGCCCTCCGTCCGGAAGAACTGCAGCTTGGGTTTTTGAAACTGCTGCGCGGCACTGGGTTGCGCCTGCGCGCCCATGAATACGGCTATGTATATATGGATCATGCGCCGTATGAAGTGCTTCGCAACAACGTTTTGTCTTTTGATGACGTCATCCGCATCAAGCAAGTGGAAGATGTGCTCGAAAAGTATTGGAACGCCCATCGGATGGATGAAACGATCGAATATTTAGTAACCGACGTCTTCCCGTCACCGTTTGACTTCTTCCAGCAGTTTGGAACATATTGGGATGAACGCGGCTGGGCGCGCATCGGTCATCAGTTAGAAGACTTGTTCCGCCGCCTCTATGAGTTTTTACGTACATCGGTACCAGACGCCTTGCCTGTCGCCGAATCGCTCATGAAATACGACTACTTGCGCAATCAAAAATATAAGCCGCGCAAGCCGTGGTGGGACGAAAAAACAGAGAAAACGACGCGCACAGCCGTCTACCGGACGTTGCTTGAGCGCCCTGAGGTGCTCGGGGCGGACTTCGCCGCCCTTGGGCTCGGAGAAAAAGAGCTGTTTAAACATACGGTCGTTGAAATCGTGCCGGTCGATGTCGGCCTCTACATTTCTAAAAGGCAGCTTTCGTTTACGCCAACCGTTATCGTCGCCTACTTTGACCCGTCCGGTGCCGGTGCGACCATGTTTTCCGTGCCGCTTTCCTCATTGTCGGCTTCTTTCACGTCGGCTTAAACCGGAGGAACTAAACGGCCCTTGGCTTCATTTCATACCATTCCGTCTGCCCATCAAAAACGGCAGACAGTGAACAGGCACTGACAATCCTTCGTTTCCGTACGGCTCCGGGGGATGTCAGTGCCTTTCTTTGTCATTGAACCAGTTCCTCCCTATACTCGCCCCAAGAAGTAGACGTTTTCTCGGTTCAAGATGATAAAAAGAGGACGAATCGTTTTCCTTACTCGAAATAGGTGAGGTCGCATCTCACTATCGTTGTTGCTGCTTTGCCACGTTCAATCAACTCATAAACAGAAGTTGCCCATGATCGCAAATGAAAAAAGAACGCCGGCACCGGCGCTCTTCTTTTTCCCTTGTCCCGCTGTAAAAGCAGCTGACAGACAGCCTCTTCATCGTGACGTCTCTTCCTTTTTTGTTTCCTTTTTCTTCGCCTGTTTTTGCTCTTCCATGAGCCAAATGGGCTGATGAGCAGCAAAATCGCCCCATTCAAACGCCATTTCTTCATTTCGTTGGGCAGTCCGCCCTTTTTGCTCTTTACCCATCGCCGCCTCCTTGGCGTCCTTTTTTCGAATTGCGATTCGCACCGCGAATCATGTCTTCTTCGCCGGCGTATTGCGCGGCAAATTCCGTATCTGGCAAGCTTTCAGTCGGCGTTTTATTATTGTTTTTCGCTGCGTCAAATTTCACTTTCCGTTTCACCATCATTTCGTTCTCCCTTCGTCCATCGTTTTCCGTTGATAAGCGACAAGCACAATTTCTTCTCCCGTCTCTTCGCGCAGCCGCTGTTCCAGTTGTTGCAACTGGCGAAGCGTCCCGTCATGGAGACGGGCAACCGGGAATGAGATGTCAGTCACATCGATCCTCCTTCCACATTTTTTCTTATCGTGCCTCGGCCAAGCATGCTTTATGCACCACCACGGCTTCAGCACGGCTTTCATGCCGCTGTCTTTCTTTTCATCAACCATTTTTCACATGTTCGGATTTGGTTTTCGTTTGCCCGTGACATCTTCACTGCCTTGGCATGTTACGGTTTTCCTTTTCTTTCCCTTCGGCGGTTTCAGGATGAATGAATCCACCAACAAACGCAGCCGTCCATCCCCGTCCTCTCCGCCTATCTTGGCAGCCACACCGTCCATTCCATCGCTTCATTTCCTTTCCTGATGAAATTTATATAATGCTCGTCTTTTCAACGCATATGATGCATGAAAAAAAGCTGTCGGCAAAGGCCAAGGAAACCTTTGCCGACAGCCCTATACGCGAACCCTTCTTTCTTCAATGTGCGCACGGAAGCAAAACCATTCTTATTTCCCGCCCGTAAACGAAATTCCTTTGATGAAATACCGATTGAAAAACGCATAAATGACCAACACCGGCAACGTAAATACCATCGAGGCAGCCATGATGTAGTTCCAATAGCTGATGTATTGTCCTTTGAAGCTGTTCAGGCCAAGCGGCAATGTAAACAATTGCGGATCGGACAAAATAATAAGCGGACGCATAAAATCATTCCACGAGCCCATAAAGACGAAAATAGCCTGAGCCGCCAGTGCCGGGCGAGCAAGCGGCAGCACGATCCGGAAAAAGATCCCGAACCGGCCAAGCCCATCAAGCTCCGCTGCCTCTTCCAATTCCTTCGGGAAATTGATAAAAAACTGCCGCATCATGAAAATAAAAGTAGCGTTAATCATCGTCGGCACGATCATTCCTTGATACGAGTTTAACCAGCCGAGCTGTTTTAAAATCAAATAGTTTGGAATCATCGTCACTTGGGCGGGAATCATTAAGACAGCTAAAATGATCAAAAACAGCGGTTTTCTCCCAGGAAACTGCAGCCGCGCTAAGGCATAGCCAGCCATGGAATTAAACAATAAATTGAGTATGGTCACTGCCACGGCGATGATGACACTGTTTAACAACCAACGTGGGAATAGATCCTGCTCAACAAAAATTTGCTTGTAATTATCCAGCGTGAACTGTTTTGGAACAAACGACATGGTTCCACTGACAATTTCCTCAAGCGTCTTAAACGAGGAAGACAGCGCCCATAAAAACGGAATCAGCGTAATGATCGCATACATAACAAGTACAACATACAGCAGCGCTTTCCCAATTCCTATTTTTCTTTTCATTCGTCCTCAACTCCTTAATAAAGGGACTCCTCTTTCGATAGCTTCCGCTGGATTAATGTCGCGATTAAAATAATGATGGCCAACGCAAATGCCAACGCAGCAGCGTATCCCATCGTTCCTAACGTTTTAAACGCATATTGGTAAATAAGAAGCACAACAGTTAACGTAGAATTGTTCGGCCCACCAGAACCGGCTGAGAAAATGTACGATTGATCAAACAATTGGAAAGTACCGATCAGCCCCATAACCACAACAAACGATGTGACCGGGCGCAAATACGGAACAGTGATGTGCCAAAACTTCTGCCAAGCGTTGGCCCCGTCTAATTCGGCTGCTTCGTACAAGGAATCTGGAATATCTTGCAATGCCGCCAAATAAATGACCATAAAGTACGGGGCCGTTGACCAAATGTTCATGATCATGATCGCATTTAAAGCGACGTCCGGATCGCCGAGCCAATTGTACGTCGGCAACCCAACCGCTTCAAGCACATGGTTAATGAAGCCGTTTTGGTTGTACATCCACATGAAAATAAGGGTCAATACTGCTGAAGAAGTCAGGGTCGGTAAAAAGTAAACGATGCGGAAAAATTTTTGCCCTTTCAACCCGGCGTTTAAAGTAGCGGCTAACACAAGCGCTAAAATCGTTTGACACGGAACGACAATCGCTACATATTTCAGCGTGTTCCATAGCGCGATTTTCGCCCTCGTATCGTTAGCTATGCGGACGAAGTTATCGAGTCCGACGAACTCGAACGATGTCGTTCCTAACAATTGCACTTTATGAAATGCCAAAAAAACTGCGAACACGATCGGGCCGATAATGAATAAAAGAAGCACAAATAAAGCCGGAGATAACAGAAAATAAGCCGATCCTGTTTCCCGCCACATTTTTTTCGTGAATGTCTGCTTCATCCTTTTTCATCCCCTTGCAATCGAATCGCTATTCCCCTCTTTCTAACGCGGCCACAAAGCCGCTGTTAGAAAGAAAGGAACAGCTCTCCGGCAGAAGCTGTTTTCCGCCGGAGGCTTTTTTTCATTTATTGACTTTCGATTTCGCTGTTCGCCGTTTTTTCTGCTTCTTTCAATGCATCAGCAAGCGGGCGCTCCCCTAAGAAAGCACTGACAAACTGGTTGTTGAAGTTATTCACAATAATCGGTAAATTCGTTCCGTTTTGCCATACAGTAGCGTATGGTGCTCCGGCCACTAATGCCGCCCGCAACGGATCTTTATCAAATCCAAGTTCAGCAGCGACCGATTTACGCGTCGGCAAAGCGTATCCCTTGCTTGTCCACGTTTTCATTCCTTCTTTCCCGGTCAAATAGGAGATGAGTTTCCAAGCTGCTTCTTTCTTTTGTGAATCTTTATTCATCACATAGGCTACTGTATACGCCATCGTTGCTTTTTTGCCGTTGATCGTCGGGAGTTCCGCCGTTCCGAATTCTAAGTTCGGGAATGTATCTTGCAAAAACGGAATCGCCCAGTTTCCTTCAATCACCATAGCAGCCTTACCTTGGCCGAACATCTCGCCGCCCCATGTTGCTCCGACTTCGTTCGGCTGAGCTGCCGTTTTATCTTTCAAGTGCATATCAACGATCGGTTGGAGCGCATCGACAACCTTAGAATCAGCAAAACTTGCTTTGTTGTCCGTGACGACTTTGCCACCTTTCGACTCAGCAATGTAGTATAAACGAGCCAATTCCGGAGCAACGCCAAACCCATATACGTCTTTTCCTTTCGTCAGCTTTTTCGCTGCTTCTCTCAGCTCATCCCACGTTTTTGGCACTTCGACGCCTGCTTCTTCTAACATTTTTTTATTGTAAAACAAGGCTAACGTCGAATAATCTTTCGGGAATCCGTAAATTTTGCCGTCTTCCCCCTTAAATGCATCGAGCATCGGCTTTTCAAAATCGTCAATATCAAACTCATCGGTCACATATTCGTCGAGCGGTTCGAGCGCTCCTGTTTCAATTAATGCCGGCGCTTCAAACGCATCGAGATAAAACACATCTGGCCCTTGTCCTCCCGATAAACGGGTTTTAATGACATCCATATACTGATCGGCGATCACTTCATATTTGACTTTAATATCAGGGTGTTTTTTCTCAAAATCATCAATCGTTTGCTGCAACAACTTTTGCTCGCTTGGGTTGCCACCCCAGCCAGCCAATGTCACTTCCACCTTTTCTCCTTGCTTGTTCCCCCCGTTTGCCTGCTCACTTTTTTCGCCTCCGCATCCGGCCAAAAGACTGCCAAACAGTAGCGTCGCAATGCCTAGCGTTGCCATCCACTTTGTTTTCCCCATGTAAACAACCCCCTAAAAAATGGTTTATATTCACAGGGAAAGAAGCTTCTTTCCCTGTTGTTAACGAATAACAATATCCCAGCCTGTCGTATTTTCATCGATTTGGACGTTGAACGTTTCCTTCTCACGCATAACGGTCAATGACAACCGTCCGCCGCCGATCGAGATGTTTTCCACCCGCAACATGTTCATCGTATCAAGCAGCATCGGCGACAAATAAATTTTCTTTTCGAGCGCATTTGGGAACAATCCTAGTAAAGCCTGAATAAACACTAACGGTGTTCCGGCCGCCCATGCCTGCGGCGAGCAGGCGACCGGATAGCGAACCGGCTTCCCAGCCGAGCTTCCATATCCACAAAACAGCTCTGGAAGCCGATCATATTCAAAGTAGTTCGCCGCCTCCGTCAACCCTTGAATTACGGTCTTCGCCTCATGCTGCTTGCCTAGCTTACTGAGTCCAAGCAAAATCAAGCTGTTGTCATGCGGCCATACGCTTCCGTTATGATAACTGATCGGATTGTATCCGGCTTCGCCTTCTCCCATCGTCCGAATTCCATAGCCTGAAAACATCTTCTTAGATAAAAGCATCCGGACAACCGCCTCGGCCCGCTCTTCATTCAGCATTCCCGACAACAGCACGTGTCCAGGGTTTGACGTCACCGTACCAACTTGTTCTTTCTTTTCGTCTAAAGCAATGGCGTAAAATTGCACATCTTCCATCCAAAACTGCTCGTCAAACCGCTCTTTCAACGCTTTCGCCTGATGACGCAACTCTTTAGCCCGCTCGAGTTCGCCGAGATGCTCGAAAATATCAGCAAGCGCTGTTTTTGCTTGGTATACATACCCTTGTACTTCAACAAGGGCAATCGGTGAGCGAGCGTATTCACCGTTTCGGTGGACAATCGAGTCCCCCGAATCTTTCCACCCTTGGTTAGCAATCCCTTTGCTCGATTGCTGATGATACTCAACAAACAAATCCCCGTCGCGGTCACCGTACTGATCAATCCAAGCGAGCGCTGCCTCAATATGTTCACGCAGTTGACCGACAAGAGCAAAATCTCCCGTCCATTTTACATACTCGGCCAGCAACACTAAAAACAGTGGTGTAGCATCAATCGTTCCATAGTAAGGGGTAAACGGAATTTGATTCGTATTAGCCAGCTCGCCAAACCGAATTTCATGCATGATTTTTCCCGGTTGCTCGTCCCGCCATGGATCATTCTTTTTCCCTTGATATCGGGCCATCGTCAGCAACGTTCCCTTGGCGACCTCATGGTTGAACGGCAAAAGCTGCAGTGCTGCGATCAGGCTATCACGGCCAAACGGGACGCCAAACCACGGCAACCCAGCCACAGGAAACTGTCCGTATCCTAAATCGGTCAACAGCACTCGCAAATCGGCGATTCCACGGCGTACCAAGCGGTCAAGACGGTGATCATCCGTTGTGATTTTCGCTGTTTTTTCCTCCCAGCGGCAGTATGATTCTTTTAGGCGGCAAAATGCCTCCTCCAATGGAACAGGTTGTTTCCTTTCCTCCCCGCCGACATGTGGCGTAATGGTAAAGGTGACCGTTTGCTCTTCTCCATGCTGGAGATGAAAATGAAACAAAATTTCCCCGTGCTCAAACACTGCCTTTTCTGGCCGATCCCAGGCGACTTGTGTCGACCGCTTGATCCCGTCAGCTCCTACATAGCCAAACGTTAACGTGCGATCGCCGATCGTCTGCCCCGTCCGCTTTCCAACTTCCCCGCTCTGAAACCCGCGGACGATAAACATGTCAGCAAAATCAGCATCCATATGTACACTGATTTCAAACTGTACCGGCTTTGGATGATAGCTTCTTAGTTTCATCGTTTCATAGAGAACGTTACCATATATGAAGCGCTTTCGCTCAATTTCAACTGATTCCCGCCATAATACCAATTCCCCGTTTTCCTCTATATGCGGGTTCGTCAATAAAATCGTGGCAACATAATTTTCCGCAGCGTCGGACGACAGCAAAACCGGCTTTTTCCCGTTAATGCGTAAATCCCATTTGCTTAAAAAACGAGTGTCTTTCGTGTATAAACCTAGTCCGTACGGATGGTGCTCCGGAATATTCCCCTCACGGTCTGTTAATAAAAATAAATCATTTTCCTTAATCACACGGTAATCCATCTTGCTTCCTCCCGTTGATGTTTTCTACTTTCTATCATCCCGAAAACGTTTCGGGAATAAATAAAAAGGAAATGGTTGAGAAAGCGTTTTAATTAATGGATCTATTCCCTTTTTTATCCGAAACGTTTTCGGTTTTTCGCAAAAAAAATCTTTTCCCTCCTTCCGTCACCAATAACACGGCGACTACTTGATTCCCTTGACTGTCGATTCCCGAGCTTTTAGCTCCGTTTGTAAAATTTTGATATGCGAATCCGCCTTTCCTTCCAGCATAGCGATGAGCAACTTGGCAGCTTCATACCCCATAGCGAACTTATCCTGTGCGATGGTTGACAGCGAAGGCGAGGAATATGAGGCTAAAATAATGTCGTCATAACCGATGACCGCAACATCATCCGGCACTCGCTTTCCAAGCCGTTTTACTGCTTTAATCACGCCTAGCGCCATTAAATCGCTGGCGCAAAAGAACGCCGTTATTTCTGGGTAGTGTTGAAGCAGCCTCAACGCTTCCTGCTCAGCAATTTCTTCACGAAACGCTCCATTGGCAATCCAGTATTCCCGCACCGGCAACCCAGCTTCAAGCAGGGCCTCCTTGAATCCTTTCAATCGCTGTTCGCTCACAAAAGCGTATTCATAGCCGTTAATCATAGCAATTCGTTTATGGCCGAGTTCAATTAAATGGCGCACCGCCTTTTTCGCCCCAAGTACATTATCTGTTGTGACATAACCAACCGTCCGCGACTCGATTGGAATATCGATTAAAACGCACGGAATATCGCTCTCCACGACCTCGTGCAAGTATGGGTCATCGGTGCGAATCCCCTGCAAAATCGCTCCGTCGACACGGCGCTCCCGGCAAAGTTGGGTGTACGTTTTTTCCCGCTGTTTCGTCGACGTCGTACTGAACAGCACCATATCATAATCGACTTCACTGACATATTCGTTGACACCTGCTAGCACCTCAAACGTAAAATTGTCCTTGGCGCTTTCCTTTGTCAGTCCGGAAACGAGCAATCCGATCGTTTTCGATTTATTCATCACAAGCCCGCGTGCGAGCGTATTCGGGATGTAGTTTAGTTGCCTAGCGATATCAATGATCTTTTGTCTCGTGTTTTCATTCACATCGGAATAACCGTTTAACGCACGTGAAACGGTAGTAATCGAAACTCCTGCCGCTTTGGCAATATCTTTAATCGTTGTCACTGCTATTCCTCCAAAACGTTTCGGATCCTGTTGTTAATTTTATTATAACCGCGAACCGAAAACGTTTGCAATATTTTTTTTCACAACAAATCCTCCCTTTAATTGCCACCTATAGCCCACTAACGGTTTGCTCATACTAATGATGCCACACTTAAACATGACAAAGGAGGCAAGAATGATGGCACGTGGAAGCAACAAACTGCTTGTTCCAGGCATTGAACAAGCATTGGAACAAATTAAATACGAAATCGCTCAAGAATTTGGCGTACAGCTCGGGGCTGGCACTGTTTCGCGCGCCAACGGTTCCGTCGGCGGGGAAATTACAAAACGGCTTGTTGCTCAAGCCCAAAGCCAGCTGGCAGGCCGAAAAACAGAATAAAGCCGAGCGTCATCACTCGACTTTTTTCATTTTGGAATCTATGCTTTTCGGTTGGCGGTGAACGTTCGCCAGCTTGTGGCGATCTTTGTTGTCGTTGCGATCCTGCTGGCTATTCACCGCCTTTTTGTTTGCATGATGATCGCCCGGCCGCGACGGACGGGCGTTTTCATAGTTTTTCCCTTTCAAAGAAATTTCTTTATCAGAAGGGGAACTGTTTTTCCCTTTCAGAGAAATTTCTTCGCCCGAAGGGGAACTATGTTTTTCTAAGCCGGAGTTTTTCCACTCGTGTGGCGGCTGTTTTTCTTTTTTCTGTTGATTTGCTTTCTGTTCGCTATGCCTCTGTTTCATTTGCGGCAGTTGCTCTAGTTTTTGTCCTTTTAGTGACAACGCTTCCTTTTCCTTCTTTCCGCCTTGTTCTTTCTCTTTGCTCGACTTGGCGTATTCGTTCTTTGCTACTCGCCCTTTCTCTTTATTCGGCTTAGCGGATTCCTTCTTTCCGTCCTGTTGCTTTTCTTTGTTCGACTTAGTAGATTCCTTCTTTCCACCTTGCCCTTTCTCCTTGTTCGACGTAGCGGATTCTTTCTTTCCGACTTCCTCTTTCTCTTTATTCGGCTTGGCGGATGTGGACGAAGACGGTTTTGCTTTTTTCTGGATTTGCAATAGTTTCCCGGTTGTCATTCCTTGTTTTGCCGCTCGGTTGCGCACTTCCATCGTGCTGTTCACCGTTGTGATAACGATCCGTTCGTTCGCTACCGACCGCTGGATTTCAGCGAGTTCAGCGGACAACTTCCGAGCCGAAGAATCGTTATGCTCTTTCTCTACTGTTGCAATAAGCACTTCTCCGCCTTCCTTTAAATATCCCTTTTTTTCGCTTAATTCAATGATTTGTTTCGCCACAGCAGAAAACGGCTCATGTTTCCATGAAGTGAGCGCTGCGATTACATGTTTCCCTTCTTCATTATACGCCTTTAGTGTCAACACGCGCAGTTCATCGTCGACCCCAGTTTCAATGCTCGGATTAATGTCGATCGACATATATGCGCACACCGCGTCGGAAGGCCATTGAATCCAAGTGATGACAAGCAGGACGGCAGCTGCTAACGCGCTCACCACCGCATATTGAAACGAACGACGGTGAAATAGAAATGTTTTTTTTACCGCCCTCGCTTCAATCTCTTCTCCAACTTCACAATCTCCTTCCTTTTTTAACCGAAGAAATTCCCCCTCCGGCGTCAACACGGTGACAAACTCTTCGTCCAATTCCAGCACAATCCCCTTCTTCACGATGGTAGCACCCCTTTTATATAGTCCTTCAAGTAAATATAATCGCCCGCCAAAATGACCGCGACCGCAATAATGTATTTTCTGTTTCTCTCTATAGTTTTGCGGCTGACGGACGCCATCGTTTCCAGCTGTTTGATCGGTAGCTGTTTTTTTTGAAACAACAGACCGAGCAAGTCCTCGTTCTCCACAAGCAGCTGGGCTACACGGATGGCATTTAGGCGGGCGTCTTTATGTTTTGGCGAATGTTCAACTAAATCGTGAAAGTGAATGCCGAATTGTTTCAGCACTTGCTGGTAATGGATGATTTCTTCGCGACGCTGCTCCTGTTCGATTTGCTTGTAAAATTCATCGACAGAAAGCTTAGCGTCCAAGTACGCTTGCGCCGTTTGCTCACCGTCTTCTCTATCCTCCGTATACCATACTGCATCTCGTATTCTCGCCTCTTTCCGAATATAATCGATAAGGCGCCGTTTAATGAGCAGTTCGGCAAATGAGAGGAAGGAGCCTCCTTTATGTGGCGCATATTTTTCAATCGCCTCATTAAAAGCGATCAATCCGATGCTCGCTTCGTCATCTTCTTCATGAATGAATCGCTTGCACACGCCCGAGACCGTTTTAGCGATAAACGGCTTATATTGTTGGATGAGTTCATTGCGCAGCGCTTCATTCCCTTGTTGAATTTCCGCAACCGTCCGTTCAAGCGTTCTCTCTCTTTTTTTTAATAATGTGCCAAACATCGATTTCACCCCGCTTATACAAGACGGACTGACGCTTCCTTATACACTATTTCGTATATCGTAAGGGAAATATGGCCGTCATTCAAGAAAAAAATTATTCCAAGCGGGAGCCTAACGGGATTGAATCGTGAACCTTGTTTATGAGCCTCCCTCTTGTCAAACGGCTGGTTTCCCCCTTTCCACCCCTAGACTTCCTATTTATGGAACACACAATTTCGCTGCCATTCATCCTCTAAGCGAACAAAAAAGGGGCTTTTCCGAACATCTGTTCAGAAAAGCCCTTGCTTTTTTATTTGGCCAATCAGCCAACTTTTTCTTCGCTCTCAGCCGTTTCATTGAGCACGCTATGCTTACGCCCGTAAGCAAAGTAAATCACCAAGCCGATTAACAACCAGGAAACAAAACCGATCCATGTCGTTGCTGGGAGCTGAAGAACTAAGTAGCCGCAGAACAAGACCGCTAAAATCGGGACGAACGGCACGAACGGAACACGGAACGCCCGCTTTAAGTCTGGCTGTGTTTTGCGCAAAACGAGAACACCAATTGAAACGGTAATAAAGGCAAAGAGCGTTCCAATGTTCGTCAGTTCCGCCAGTTTGTTCAACGGGATGACACCGGCAAATACCGAAACAGCTGCACCTGTCAGCCATGTGTTAACATACGGTATTTGGCGGGTCGGGCTAATGCGGGCAAATACTTTTGGCAATAAGCCGTCGCGACTGATCGCATAAAAGAGGCGCGTCTGCCCGTAAAGCATGACGAGCAACACCGTCGTAATGCCAGCAATCGCTCCGAGCGAAATAAAGCCAGCGACCCAGTCTTGCTGGATGTAGCTTAATGCGAACGCCACCGGGTTTTTCACGTTCAATTGGTCGTATGGAACGATGCCTGTCAACACGAGCGAAACGGCGATATACAATAACGTGCAAACAAGCAATGAGACGATGATGCCAATTGGCATATTGCGCTGTGGATTGCGCACTTCTTCCGCCGCTGTTGACACCGCATCAAACCCGATATAAGCGAAAAACACCGTCGCGGCTCCGGTCGCAACGCCTGCAAACCCATACGGCATAAACGGCGTCCAGTTTTCTGGCTTAACATACCAAACACCGACCGCCAAGAAAAGCAAGATGACAGCCACTTTTACGAAAACGATAATCGCATTGAAGCGGGCCGATTTTTTCGCGCCCATGTTCAATAAAATCGTAATGAACAAAACAATGAAAATGGCCGGCAAATCGATGATTGTCCCTTTCTCCGGGTCATATGCGCTCGTGAGTGCCTTCGGCAACTCAATGCCAAACCCGGCAAGCAACCCTTGGAAATAGCCGGACCACCCGGCGGCGACTGCCGATGAAGCAACCCCGTACTCTAAAATCAAATCCCAGCCTAAAATCCAGGCGATCAGTTCACCGAACGCAGCATAACTATATGTGTACGCACTTCCCGAAACCGGTACGGTCGAAGCAAATTCTGCGTAACAAAGCGCTGCGAAGACGCACGCCAACGCAGATAAAGCAAACGAAAGAACGAGCGCTGGACCGGCATGCTCCGCCGCTGCCACCCCGGTCAGGACGAAAATGCCTGTTCCGATAATGGCACCGATGCCAAGCATCGTTAAGTCGAATGCACTTAATTCTTTCCGCAGCGAGGCTCCTTTCGCCCCCGATTCGTTTAAAAGCGCCTGAATCGGTTTTTTACGAAACAAATTCATCAAATGTCTCTCCTTGTCGCTTTTTGTAGAAAAATGTCGAATTTAACCGATGAACACAGTTAGCATTCTACATGATCCTTGTTTTTTTGTAAAGTGCGAAAATAAGAAAAACAGCAAAATATTTTTTTCGTTTTATGCGATAAAGCAAAAAAATATTTACAGCAATAACAAAAAAATCAATTTACAAACTTTTCAGATAAATATATAATTAATTGTGTGACAAATTTGTGACAAGAAAGGGGGATCCGCTGCTTCTATCCCGTATTATGTTGTTCCCTTTTTTGAAAACGCTTCAATTAAGATAAGGAGGGATTTATATGGCAGTGAAAAAACAATCCTTTGCCGAATGGCCAGGTGTCGATTATGAAGCGCTCGCCCAATCCGCTATGTTTCGTGGGCTCATTCAAGAGAAAAAAGCCTTCATTATTCCAGCGACGATCTTTTTCTTCGCCTTTTACTTCACCCTTCCGATATTAACGTCATACTCAAACGTGCTTAATGCGCCAGCAATTGGACCGGTTAGTTGGGCTTGGCTGTTTGCTTTCGCACAATTTGTGATGACTTGGGCTTTATGCATCCTTTATTCGAAACGGGCCGCCAAGTTTGACGAAATCGTCGAACAAATGAAGCAAGAAGCGAAGGAAGGAGGAAACGTCTAATGAACGGATTAGCCTTTTTCCTCTTCCTTGTCATCGTCGCCTTGACGCTTGTCATTACGTACTATGCTTCGAAACGAACGAAAACGACAAGCGAATTTTACACCGCTGACAGCAGCTTGACCGGCTGGCAAAATGGGCTCGCCATCGCTGGCGACTATATGTCTGCCGCTTCCTTTTTAGGCATTGCTGGCATGATCGCCCTAGCCGGGTTTGACGGCTTCTTTTACAGCATCGGATTCCTTGTCGCCTATCTTGTCGTCTTATATATCGTCGCTGAACCCCTTCGCAACCTTGGCAAGTACACGATGGCCGATATGATCGCCGCTCGTTTTGACGATAAAAAAGTGCGCGGTGTCGCCGCTTTGAATACGATCGCCATCTCAACTTTTTATATGATCGCACAGCTTGTCGGGGCCGGCGGCCTTATTAAGCTCCTACTCGGGATCGATTACATTTATTCTGTCTTGATCGTCGGTATTTTAATGACCGTGTATGTCGTGTTCGGCGGCATGACAGCGACAAGCTGGGTGCAGATCATCAAAGCGGTCCTGTTGATGATCGGTACATTTATCATTTCCTTAATCGTCTTTGGAAAATTCGACTTCAGCATCGCTAAAATGTTCCATCAGTTAAAAACAGCAACACCGCTTGGCGATGCATTTTTAACCCCAGGCAACAAGTTTAAAAATCCACTGGACACGATCTCGCTAAACCTAGCACTCGTTTTAGGAACAGCTGGGCTCCCGCACATTTTGATCCGCTTCTTCACTGTCAAAGATGCGCCGACTGCGCGTAAATCAGTCGTTTATGCGACATGGATCATCGGTATTTTTTATGTATTAACTATCTTTTTAGGGTTTGGCGCCGCCGCGTTCGTTGGTCATGACAAAATCATCGCCGCTGACCCTGCCGGCAATATGGCGGCTCCGCTGTTAGCTGAGGCGCTTGGCGGAGATTTCTTATTCGCTTTTGTTGCCGCTGTTGCTTTTGCGACGATTTTGGCTGTTGTCGCCGGTCTTGTTTTGTCAGCTGCTTCCGCATTCGCTCATGACTTTTACAGCCACATCATCCGGCGCGGCCAAGCGACGGAAAAAGAACAAATGCTTGCCGCCCGCTGGGCATCGATCGGCGTCTCAGTATTGTCGATTTTGTTAGCGCTCTTTGCTCAAAAAATGAACGTCGCCTTCCTTGTGTCACTCGCATTTGCCGTCGCCGCAAGCGCCAACTTGCCGACGATCGTCTTTACGATCTTCTGGCGCCGCTTTAATACGACAGGAGCGATTACCGGAATGCTCGTTGGCTTGATTAGCGCCCTGTTGCTTGTCTTCTTCAGCCCGAACGTCTGGTCACCGGAACCGGGAGCTGCCATTTTTGTCGGCGAGCCGCTCTTTAAACTTTCCAATCCGGGCATTATTTCCATTCCGCTCGGTTTTATCGGCGCTATCATCGGCACACTCGTTTCAGCGAAAAAAGCAGACGAAAAAAAATTTACCGAAATCCTCGTCAAAGCAAATACTGGAATCGGGCGCGTGTAACAAAACAGGGAAGCCGGCATGGCCGCTGGTTTCCCTATTTTTTTGGACACATCTTCTGAAACAGCAAACGGTTCGCCGCATCTCTTAGTCCGAAGCATCCGTTCAGCATAATGAACAACGAGCAAGGATGTCCTGCAAGCGGCAAGACATCCTTCTTGTATCAATACTTTCCGTTTAAGGAGAAGCGGTTTTTAGGGTCAGCCTCCTTCTTTATGCCGGCAGCGAACGGCGATATACTTTGGCAAATTGCGTGTACCGCTCGACTTGGCGGCGGTCGACTTCATAACCGATACCCGGGGCGTCCGGTACGCGAATCAAGCCGTTATGCACTTGGACCTCCGGAACAATAATATCCCGCTCCCAGTAATGGGAAGATGCCGCTGTGTCGCCGGGAAGGGTGAAGTTTTCCAAAGTCGTAATGGCGATATTGTGAGCGCGCCCAACGCCCGCTTCCAACATGCCACCGCACCAAACCGGAACGCCGTGCTCACGGCAAAGATCATGAATGTGTTTTGCCTCCTGCAGTCCGCCGATGCGTCCAATTTTCATATTGATGATGCGACAACTGCCAAGATGAAGCGCCTTGCGCGCATCGTCGAATGAGCGGATACTTTCATCAAGGCAAATCGGCGTCTTCAGAAGCGGCTGCAGCTGGGCATGATCAACGAGATCGTCAGCCGCAAGCGGTTGTTCGATCATCATCAGTCCGAATTCATCGAGTGCTTTCAGCCGCTCCACATCAGCAAGTGTGTACGCTGAATTGGCATCTGCCATGAGCGGCACGTCTGGAAACACACGCCGCACTTCACGAATGACCTCAACGTCCCAGCCCGGCTTGATTTTCACCTTCATTCGCCGATATCCTTGGGTTACATACCGTTCAATAACCCGAAGCAACTCATCTATCGTCGGCTGAATGCCGATGCTGACACCAACTTCAATTTCCCTTTTCGTTCCACCCAATGCCTGATAAAGCGGAACGCCAAGCCGCTTGGCGTACAAATCCCATACCGCACCTTCGAGCGCGGCTTTCGCCATATGGTTTTGGCGGATCGCCCCAAACCGTTTTGATAGTTCACTCGGATGATCGATCGGCTCGGCAAATGCCAGTGGGATAAGAAAATCCTCAAGCATATGCCAGTTCGTTTTTACCGTTTCCTCACTATACCACGGAGCGGAAAATGCCACCGATTCGCCCCATCCTGAGACACCGTTGCTGTCGACTGCTTCCACTAAAATAAATTCTTTTGTTTGAAACGTACCAAAACTGGTCGTAAACGGTGCTTTCAGCTCCATTTGCAAGTAACGTAAAATGATGTAATCAATTTCAAGCCTCATTACTTTCCCCCTTTTCCCCTAACCACTTATTCCGGCGTCCCCATATGTAGTGCATAACCGGTTCCCCTTCGCCGCGCATGGCATGAATAGCAACCCAGCCTTCAGCGAGCAACCGGGCAAACAAGGAGCGTGTCGCTAGGCGCCACTCAAGCGCTAATGAAAGACTCCGCTCCTTTAGTTGCGAAAAATCAAGCGGAATAGCAGTCAGCAAGAATGGCGTTGCTGTTTCATCAATGTCCTTCAGCACTGGCCGCCACAGGCCGTCAGTCGTTGCCTCTGCCTCAAGCACCACTAGTCCCTTGGCCGGGTTCCACGTTCTATTCGGACGTTCATCAAGCCGCCATTCGACAATGAAACGGTCGGACGGCAGCTGGCCATTCAGCGCATCGTCCATCTCCCCGTAACAATTTTCCACATACTCGATGCCAACGGCCCCAAGCTTCACCAAGTTTAAATAGCCGTTGCGGCTTTGCAATGGATCGTACGTCCAACGGATGCTCCGATAGCCGAGCCGCCGCGCTTCTTCCGCCTGCCTCATTTTCAAACGATAGCCGATGCCTTGGTCGCGAAATGAGGCCGCAATTCCCATCATATGCGAACAAAGATATACTTCCCCGTTTTGCATTCCCGGGAAACTGTAGACAAAGCCGACAAGCTTCCCGTCCACGTACGCCCCGATCACAATGCCACCGTTTTTTGCCACTGTCAACGTTTGATGAAGCGGGATCGGCGTCGTCCCCCAAATGTCCGCTTCCAGCTCAGCCATTTCTTTTAGTTGCTCTATCGTTTCAATGATTTGCAGTGATAGAGACACGTTCTTTCTCTCCTTGTAGCGCAAACGTATTGATGACCGTCCGCGCCAAAATCTCAATGCCGGAAAGTAAATCGTCACGTTGGAATGTCATCTGCGGGTGGTGAAGCCCCGGGCGTAAGTCGCAGCCTAACCCGAGCATCGTCGTTTTCAGCTCCGGTTTTTTAAATGCGTAAAAATGGAAATCTTCCCCGCCGGATGTGATGACTGGCGGAATACATTTCTCCTCCCCTAGAACAGCGATGATCGCCTCTTCCATGAGCCTCTTGGCATCCAAGTCAGGGTTGGCGGCGACGATTCGCGTCCGTTCATCAAGCTCAATCTCAGCCCCGTAAATAGCAGCGACTCCGTTGACCACACGGCGCAACCTTTCGACGAGCCGCTCCATCGCCTCGTTCGTCTGCGCTCGCAAGTCCAAGGAGAACTCAGCGTAATCTGGAATCGTGTTCACATCTTTTTCCCCCGCATGAAACCTCGTCATTTTGATCGTTGCTGGTACTTGCGGGTCAACATGGATTTTGCCGAGCTCCTGCACGATGGCACTGCCGACTTCAATGACATTCACACCTAAATGAGGCCGCGCCGCGTGCGCCGCCATACCGCGAATCCGCCCTTCGATGCATTGGGCTGCCCCGTGAATGATTGCCGGTGTCGCATACCCGCTCTTGACTTCTTGAACCGGTCGCAAATGAACGCCGTACAAAAACGACATTCCATCGACCGCTCCCTTTTCAATCAGCTTCAACGCCCCTGTACCTTTCTCTTCAGCTGGCTGGAACAAAAACCGAAGCGTCCCCGGCGGCTCATAGCCGATGCGGCGAAGCAGCTTCGCCACCCCCAACACGATCGTCATATGGGCGTCATGTCCGCACGCATGATTCGGCTGCCAAACACCGTTTACCTCTTGCCAAAGAGCATCCATATCACTGCGCACGCCAACCATAAACGGCCCATCGCCGATTTCTGCCACCACGCCCGGACAATCGGCAAACGTCCACACCCGATACCCTTCGCGTTCCAACTCCCGGCGAACAAATTCCGTTGTTCCCCATTCTTCCCAACTAATTTCCGGATGACGATGAAGATAGTCAAAAATACTCCATAGCTCCGCTTTCATCTGCCCAATGATTTCTTTCATTCCTCTCCCCCGCTCTTTCCAATCCACATGAAAGCATAATTATACTTAGATTATAATATTCAAACAAGCAAATATAACGATAGGCAAGTGATTCAGAAAAATAATTAATGGCGACGCTTCACCAATTGGTTGACGACCTCGGAAAAAATGAGCCCCATCGCAATCGCACCGGAAATCATGAATGCCTTCACCGCCAACGGAATCGCCGCATTATAGTCGTTGATGACGACATGGCGCATCGCCTCAAATGCCGTTCCACCTGGCACGAGCGGAAGAATGCCGGGAACGATAAAAATGGTCGCCGGCGCTCGATAGCGCCGGGCAAACGCATTGCTTAAAAAGGCAACGAAAAACGCAGCCATAAACGTTGCAATCACACTGTCTACGCCCGAACGTACGGTCAACATATAGACCGTCCATCCGCTCATCCCAACAAATCCGCTATGCAGCAATAGCTGCGGCGGAATATTAAAAATGATGCCAAACAACATCGACGCAAAAAAGCTAAGTAGCAGCTGCATAACGACCATGATCTATACTCCCATCACATCATCGAATGGATAAAACAAAGGCGATGCCGGTGCCAATCGCAAACGCCGTCAAAAACGCTTCGGCCCCGCGAGACAACCCGGCGATGAGATGGCCGGCCATTAAGTCACGCACCGCGTTCGTAATGGCCAACCCTGGAACAAGTGGCAGCACAGAGCCGATGATCATTTTCCCGATATCCCCTCCAAATCCGGCCTGTACCATTAACAATACGAGACCTCCTGCAACAAAAGCAGCAAAAAATTCCGCGAAAAACCGGATTTTCACGAACCGATGCACCATTTCAAAACACCAAAACGCCACCCCTCCGGAAAAAAGCGATGGAAAAAAGTGAACCATCCCTCCTCCAATCAATGACGCAAAACAGGCACTCGCTAACGCTGCAGCGGCGGTTTGCTGCCAAAGAGGGTAACTCATTGGGGCGCGTCTGACTTCCTCGAGCTCCTTGCGCGCCTCTTCCAGCGTCAATTCGCCGCGGCTGATGCGCCGAGAAATATCGTTCACGACCGCCACTTTCGCCAAATCAGTCGAACGATCGGAAATGCGGATCAGTCTCGTTGAGTCCGTCCCTTCAATGGAAAAAATGATGGCCGTTGGTGTGACATAGCCGTGGGAGCGTGACATGCCAAACGAAGCGGCAATACGCGTCATAGTATCTTCAACTCGATACGTCTCTCCACCGCTTTCGAGCATCAATTTTCCCGCCAGTAAGCAAATCTCCATAACCTCATCAATCCGCTCCGTCATCACCGATATACTCCTTTCCACTTGCAAAGACGACAGGCAGCGGGCGTTCCATCCCGCTTTCTTAGCCTCATTAGGCGTTGATAGCAAAAACAAACTCCTACCAAATCGATTGGCAGGAGTCGTGGCTTACGCACCATTTTCAATAAACTTGCCCCCATTATACCAAATAAGTTGTTACTTGCCAAACGGCGAACAGAGCCCCATGGTTTCTTTTTTTGCTAAACTTGCCCTCCAAAGAAGTACACCATTGACAAAGCGAAGCAAAAGCTGAAAGCCAAAATGGAAAAACGGCTGACAAAACAAGCTGAAGTAGAAGAAACAGACAATAAAGTGATACTGACAACTAGCGAAACGGAAGAGTCGAAAAATGGAGGTGCGCGATCTGCTCCTGAAACGGGTACAGAAAAGCTCGCCACTGTACCAGCATTGTCAGGAAGACGTCACTGAAATGAGCAAACGAACACCAGCACAAAATCATCCCTTACGAAAGCGAGAAAACAAAGTTAAAGCAACGATTGTTTCCCAAGCGCATCGAACACAGCTTTTTATCTATATCTATGTACAGCGCTGCCCCCTTCTCCTCTGTTTTTCTCTCCAATGCTTTAGCTCTCTCATCTACATTCATTCCGGATAAGGGGGAGTGTCACGGTTCGAGAGGATCTTCGAGATGCGGACAAACCCCAACATACAGAGAATCGTAATCCCCCAACCAATGACTTCTCGAATCACAATCGCACGGTCAAACGCTTCGACGCCATAACGAACGATCAAATGCGCCTTAATCGCCGCCAGCAGTCCATCGCGTAAGGCAAAGCCAACGGTGATCCATTGAAAAAGCGGGAAAACATCGCGCTCAAAAAATTGCTTTTTCATTACCGAACGCGGCGCTCCCTGCATTTCCACAAAATCAAGCGAAAAATAAAGCATCAACGGGCGCTTGACAACGACAGTCGCTAGAAAAAAGACGGACAAAGCAATTGAGTACCATACGTCGTTCCATAACATCTGCAACGCTGATCCGGCTAATACGTTCAATAGCGTACTAACTGCGAGATTGACAAGCAAAAACGTGCCAAACCATTGTACTCGGCGAATGGACCAAAAACGGTAAACCGTATAAATCGCTCCCGGCACGGTGCAAATCAACATCGCCCCGTACTCCCCGACCGGGCCGCGCAACGCATGCCAGAGAACGATCGGAAACACCACATAGAATACGACATCAAGCATGACCATCCGCTTCTCCATCACTCGTCTTCCTCACACCTCCTTTCTTCTTTTTACATACGTACCAATCATTCACAAAGTTTCCGCACCGATCACTCTCAAGCCTCCAGACTCAATCCAAGCTGACACCTCTCCTCTCCCTGCCTCCTCTCCATCAGCGTGAACCGGCACAGGAGCAGCAGAGCGAATGCGCACGTGCCGCCCAGCAAACACGGAAACTTCTTTCATTCGCACATGTCCGCCCCAAAATACGGTTAGAAATACTGAAAGAAGTTTCCAACGCGTCAGACGGCTGACAACGGTCACGTGAAGGAGGCCGTCATCGGCCCGGGCTGACGGTGCAATGCGCATCCCGCCACCATAGTATGGATGATTCGATACGGTCGCCACCCAAGCTTGTTGAAACGAATAGGTTTGTCCGTCAATACAAATATCGAGATCGGTCGGTTGATAACGGAATAGCTCTTTCACTAAATAAAACACATAAACGAGTGTACCGAGTCCGAGGCGGTTCAGCCGCCCTTTCCATTTGGATCGGTTGACTTCGCGGGCAATGTGAGCATCAAAACCACAGCCGATGCTATTGACAAACACCCCATCCCGTACAGCACTGCTCACAAAGCGGCCAAGATCACCGCTAGCTACCTTCCCAGTCAACAGCCGTTGAAGCGCCTGTTCCGGACGGCGCGGCATGCCGAAACCACGAGCAAAATCATTTCCTGTCCCTGCCGGGATGTAGCCGATGACGACATGCGGAAACAACGACGCCCCGTTGACGACTTCATACACAGTTCCGTCCCCACCAACAGCAATGAGCACTAGCGGTTCAGCATTTCGCTCAGCAATCAGGCGGGCAATTCGTTTTCCGTCTCCTGCCTTTTTCGTCCAATGCACTTCATATGACAAGCCTTCCTGCTCCAGCATATGCTGCACCCGTTCCCATACTGTTGCCGAGCGGCCGTTTTTGGCTGCAGGGTTAACGATAAAATACAGATTCATCTTCCTTCCCCCGTTTTCCAAATACTATTCCTATTACTCTATTTTTTCAGTTCATCGATAACTTTGAACACTCTCCCGCTACGATTCGATGATGCAAGTTATGCCTGCGCATGAAAAAGAGAATCTTCTCAGTTCGACATGATAAAAAAATCCGAACCCGCCAATCGGGTTCGGATAGGTGTCACTCTTCGCCGAGAATTTTCACTTCCAATTCAAGTTCAACGCCGAATTTTTCTTTCACTGTTTTGCGCACCATTTCAATCGTCGCAATGTAATCGGCAGCCGTTGCATTGTTTTTATTAATAATAAACCCGGCGTGCTTGGTCGACACTTCCGCACCGCCAAACCCTTTCCCTTGCAGGCCGCTGTCTTGAATAAGCTTGCCGGCAAAATAGCCCGGCGGGCGCTTGAATACGCTGCCGACTGACGGGTATTCAAGCGGCTGCTTTGATTCACGTTGAAACGTCAAATCATCCATTTTGGCTTTAATTTGTCCATAATCACCCGGCTGGAGTGCAAACACGACTTCAAGCACAATATCGTGTGTCCGGCTAATCAAGCTCGTTCGATATCCGAGTTCGAGCTCCTCATTTGTCAACGTCTTCAACTCGCCAGTAAGCGTCGCCACTTTCACATGGTCGAGCACATCTTTCACTTCTCCACCGTAAGCCCCGGCATTCATCATAATCGCCCCGCCGACCGATCCCGGGATGCCGCAGGCAAACTCCAAACCAGTGAGATGTTGTTCCAGCGCAAACCGAGACACTGCCTTAATATCTGCTCCGCTTTGAGCGATGATGTTGTTCCCTTCGCGCCAAATGCGATTGAGATGCTTCAGCTGCATAACAATACCGCGCAGCCCGCCATCGCGGATAATGACATTGGAGCCGTTGCCAAGAAGCGTAAACGGCAGCTCGTACTCCTCTTTCAGCCGCAGCACGTCAACGACTTGTTCGTACGTTTCCGGCCAAACGAGAAAATCAGCCTTGCCGCCGATCCGCACTAATGTATGATGTTTCATCGGCTCATCGCGCAAAACATTCTCTTCTCCACAAATAGCTACAAGTTTTTGATAAATGTGTTCCGCACGTTCCATCTTTCTGTCACCTTCTTCGTTCATTCCATGCTGACAAGCGCATTCATCACGCACTGTTTCCATTATCGCCGGAAACGCGCCTCATATCAAGTGGGCAATGTTCCTTATTCTGTTTTATTCCGGACTAGGCCCAAAGGTGACGCGGATGGAAACGGCCCAAAAAATGGACGGACAGCCGTCCGGAAAACGACCGCCTGTCTCTCTCCAAAACAACATATGCATCCCTTACAACTCAATTTCTTGCCCTGCTCCGAGCTCCGTCGCCTTTTGATAGACGCCCATCGCCACGGCCAAATCATAGAAAGCTGCTCCAACCGATTTAAACAAGGTGATTTCCTGTTCATGTTGCCGCCCGGCTTTCTCCCCGGTGACGAGTTCCCCGATTTCGGCATCAATTCGGGAAAAAGACCATTTTCCGCTCTCGGCCGCCTGAATAAGTTCTCCTGCCTCATGCTTGGCGCCCTCCACCGTATCAACAACAATACGGTCAGCCATAACGATAGTTTCCACATCCAATTCACGCATATGCGGCAAATACGAACCGATGGCGCTAACGTGCGTGCCCGGCTGCAGCGCCCGACTTGAGAATACCGGTTGCTCCGAGCGCGTGCTGCATACAACAATGTCCGCCTGGCGGACGGCCTCATTTGCGTCATCGACGATGTGCACTTTTCCTTTCCAGCAAGAGTTCATTCGCTGCATGTCCAACGCAAAATGTTCCGCTTTGCTTCTCGTCCGGTTGTATAAGAAAATATGCTCGATCTCCCTGACCGCAAGCATGCCGGCTACTTGTTCCCTCGCCATCGCCCCTGTTCCGATCACGGCTAATCGCGATGCCTCTCGTTTGGCTAAATAGTCGGCAGCGATCGCCGATAGCGCTCCTGTTCTCAGCCGCGTCAAATAAGTGGCACTGCAAAGCATCCGGTGCTCCCCAGTTTTCGTATCTGTGAATATCATAACTCCTTGGGTTGTCGGTTTTCCTAAAGCGGGATTGTGCGGAAAAATGCTCACCACTTTCACCGCCGCCGCTCTCTCCTCCGCAGAAGGCATATACAAAATCGAAGCGTCATCATGCGGAAAAGAAAGCACTGTGCGCTCAGGGGTGTTCACATTCCCTGACTGTTTTTGATGCAACATTTCCTTTACATCGGAAATAGCATCCTCCATCGTATACAGACGCTGAATTTCTTTCTCCGACAAAATAAGCATGATTCTCCCTCCGTTAGAACGAAACGGAACCGCGTTACGCGATTCCGTCTTCCTCATCAAGTTCCTCATGTTTGCGGTCGCGCACCGACCAAACTGCGATCAGCGAAACAAGCGATACGAATATAATGTACAAGGCGACCGGAACATAAGAGTTCCCGTACGCCGCAAGCAAGGCTGTAGCGATCAAAGGCGCCGTTCCCCCCGCTAATGCAGCACCGATTTGGTAGCCGAGCGAAATGCCCGTGTATCGAACATTGGACGGGAAAATTTCCGAAAACATCGTGCCGAGCACAGCCGTAATCGGTGCCCAAATGATGCCAAGACCAATGATCGTCGCTATCATCAACAAGGCGACTGATTTTTGTTGCAAAAGCCAAAAATATGGGAACGCATAAACGATCATCCCGATCGTCCCCGCTATATAAAGCGGCTTGCGGCCGTAACGGTCCGACCATTTACCCATCAGTGGAATCAGAATCGTCGTCACGACTGTCGCCACAGTTACTGCATTCAATGCTGCTGTTTTCGAGAAACCTAAGTTCGTTGTTGCATATGAAACGATAAACGTTCCAAAAATGTAAAACGGCGCTGTTTCAACCACTTTGCCGCCGACTGCGATCAATACTTCCTTCCATTGAGTTCGCAGTGTCTCAATAAGCGGCACGTTCGCCACTCGTCCGGTTGCTTGCACCTTCTTAAACGAAGGTGTTTCATCAATGCCATGGCGCACCCACAATCCAAAAACGACAAGCAACGCACTTAACAGAAAAGGAATGCGCCACCCCCATGACATAAACGTCTCGTCCGGCATAAGCGTCATGAGCGACATTACAAAGGTGCCAAGAAGCAAGCCGATCGTCACGCCCATTTGCGGGATGCTGCCGAATAAGCCGCGCTTTTCTTTCGGTGCGTATTCGACCGCGAGCAACAGCGCCCCGCCCCACTCACCGCCGAGACCAATCCCTTGGATGAGGCGAAGCAAAATAAGCAGCACGGGCGCCCATATGCCGATCGTTTCATACGTTGGCAACAGCCCCATGCCGGCCGTGGCGATCCCCATGAGGCTTAACGTCAAAACAAGCGTCTTCTTTCGCCCGATTTTATCGCCGATATGACTAAACACAATGCCACCTAACGGGCGAATGAAAAATGAAAGGGCAAATGATGCATATGATAAGAGCAAGCCGACAGTTGGGTCTTCACTTGGAAAAAACAATTGATTGAACACAAGTGCTGCGACCGTTCCATACAGAAAGTAGTCAAACCATTCAATTGAACTGCCGACGAGACTCGCGACTAAAACCCGTTTAGATACCCCTTTATCCATCAGTTCTCCCCCCTGTTGATAGACAGTCTATCCATAATAAATTATATAAAAATATTATACAGACAGTAAATAATAAACATTCTGATTATTCATCAACTTTGCCTTTCATCCCCTTTTCCCTATCCATATATTTTGGCTTGAGTACATTCTCTATTTTCGATCTATGTTTGCTTTTTCTTCTTAAGAAGCTGTATTTTTTACTGATTGTTTCCTTACCGCCTAGCCGTTTTCAATAGGAAATGAAAGGAGATATTTGTAAAGTTCCTCTATTGGGGAAGCTTTGTCTTTAAGCCTCGTTTCTCCATCAATCACCGACCTTCTATATCAACCAAGAAAGCAACATAGATTAGATGTTTTATCCCGCTTTTCATGTGAAAAAGATGATATAAGACAATGATATGGGAGGGAGTTCATTGCACGACACACTAGCGGAAGTCCATGCTATTCTTAGCCGCTCCAAAGAAGCGCTCAGCCAATTTCAAGCCATTTTAGAACCGACGATTGAACAAGCCACTGATGATCATGAGCGGCTGTATTGGCATCATATTTACGAAGAAGAGGAACACCGCTTTGATCGTTGGGCCGCTTTGCTTCCAAAACTGGAAGAGGCGTTGGCGAACGAAGCGTTCTTATCGCGGGAAAACGGCGATTTTCTGCGTCTTTTGCAAGCCAAAAAATGAAACCAACATTTGCTGTCGGCTCGCTGAAGCCTACCGCCCGTCCCCCATGCCCGCTGCTTCTGCTACATCATCCAAACCTAATGTGCCGCTTGCTGCATCCTCTGTTATTCAAGTAGAACAAAAAGGAAAACGGTTTGTCGTGCAACCAGCCTCCGGCGTTTCCCTTCTTGATGCCGCCCCTTGGCAAGGCATTCCACTTGATCATAAATGCAAAAAAGAACGTGCGGCCGCTGTGCTGTCACCCTCCTTGCCGGCGCTCACTTTCTCGCCCCGAAAACACGGCGCGAGCGCGAAAAAACGAATCAACCAACGAAACGGCTGGCTTGCCAAGCACGGATGAAATAGGTCGACCACTATTGTTCAACACGGCCGGCCTATTTTTCATCCATGCAACCGCTCTCGTCCGTTTTCCCCCATTGCTGGCTTCTTCTTGCCATGATATGATGGTAAGAAAAACACGGAGGGGATGCCCATGAGAACGGTCACCTTAACGGACGTCTTTACCCATCCGATTGCGCAAAAATATTTAAAACGATCTGGCCTCGCCCACGCCATCGCCACAGCATACTACGCCTATCACCTAGCCCTCCGGTACGGAGTCAACCCCGATCTGGCGACGAAAGCTGCGCTGCTTCATGACATCGGTCATTATACATGGTACAAAAACGGTCAATGGGATTATGAACAATACAAGCAAAATGACATCCACGCCATTAAGGGAGCAGAGCGCGCTCATAAATTGCTTATCCACCTTGGCGAACATCCGCAAAATGCGAAAGAAATCGCCTTAGCGATTTTGCTGCATACTGATTCATACCTTCCGGAAGGCGAGCTGAAACGAAATCCGCTCCAAGCCATCGTCAAATGGGCTGACGAAGCCGACGAGGAACCCGGCGGCCGCCACCATTACCGAACGATCAGCGATGATTTGGCGTTGAAAAAAATCCGCCAGCTTGATGAACTCGTCAGCCGCCAACTTGGAAAAGAGCAGCTCGGGGATATCGTTTGACCTCTTTCCTTATGTTGACGTTCCCCGTTCACAGGTACGAAACATCGATACGAACAATGTGTACGCCCTAAACGGAAACAGCCCACCCGTTAACCAGGTGGGCTGCTCGCGTATCAGTCATGACTCGTGACACTCCTTTTTCCTTTTCACACGCTTTTTCATCGAGGCGACTAAAAACCCGCCTTTAAACCGCCGCGGCTCGTAAGAAATGATAAACGCCTTCGGTTCATACCGTTCGATCAGTTCCAATAACTCCTCTTCCCGATTCCGTTTCGTCAAAATATCAAGCCGATACCGCTGACTGTCCCTTCCTTCCCCCGTATAAACGGTAACGCCATAGCCACTTTCCCGAAGCAAGTGAATCAACTCTTGGTTTTTTTGTTGCAAATTGACCGTCACAGTCGTATACCCAATCGCCAGCTTTTGCTCGATATATCCTCCAATAAAAAGCCCGGCGCCAAATCCAGCCGCATAGACGATCATAACGATATAGCTTTGTTCTCCGCTAAAGACGATCGATAGTCCAAACACATAAATGAGTGCTTCTAAAAATCCCATGAACGCAGCCAATAGGCTCATATTTTTGACCATAAAAATGGTCCGCAGCGTTAAAATCGGCACATAAACAAGCTGCAGCGCCAACACTAAAACAATGTCTTTGAGCATGTCATCCCCCTCAAATCGTCAAAAAAATAGAATAAGCCAGATGCGCATTTACGCATCCAGCTTGCTATCCTTTCACCTCCTCATCATATCAGCTACCCTCACCTGCTGTCTATGGTATAAATCTCCCTCCTATTCCCGTCGCAATATCGCGGAGATCCATCAAGCTTGAAACAAGGCACAGGTTGACTGGCAAAGCGTTTTCCACGAATTCCCCCATATATTAAGAAGTGATGATACAGTTGGGAGAAGCCATCTAAACGCTGAAGTTGCTGTCACATGACAGCTATGCCGAATTTACGGTAAAGAGCCCAACGATGTGCAGAAACCATCACTTCCTAGCCCAAAAAACAGCAGGTCTTGGATCGTCATCCCTGCCGCCAATGAGCTGTACTTTATGCTTACCGCCCTTTTTTCTGTAAGGTTTCAATATGACGCCGCACTTGCTCGATGTATTGCGGACTTAAAAGAGACGTCCCTTCATCAAGAATAATCGAAGCGTACGATTCGCTCGGAGCAATTTCATCCAACTGTTTCTCAACGACAACGTACGTGAGGGCGGAAACAAGTTGTCCGTTATGCTGCACATCGATGTATTCCCGGCGGTACACACCAGCCGGAACACCTTCGCGCCAATCCAAATCCTTTACGTAGCGTGACGAAATTTTGTACAGCACCCCTTCAACCCGGTCGCCAGGAGAAGGTACGATATCAGCCACCCCGCCTTGCCGACCGGACGAATACCGCGTAAACGCCAACCGATAGTCATCAAGCACGGCCCGCCCCATCACTTCGAAATGCGGGACAGTGCGGCGAAAATCGCGTTCACTCATGCAAGAGCCATACGCAAAATACATCACTTCATCTTTTGAATGAAGAAACGCCATCCAATCACCCCCGAAAATGGGTTGAGCGTTTTGCTCGAGCCACTCTCTCTGTTCCTCTGGGTAAACATAAGTGTAACAAGTATACTTGTTGCCATCGGCGGCCACTGCTGTAACGGTGATTCGTTCATACTCGTTAGACTGCCCCGGACCGTGATACCCCTCAAGCTCATCGAGTATGGTTAGCGTTGTTTCCGGATTGCTGAGTTCCAATATTTCGCCGCGCACTGTCCCTCTTCCATCCACCATTGCCGGATAGCCGTATGGCAAATGAAACAGCATCCCTTTTACCGTTGCCTCGTGCACAGACTGCACATACTCAGCAATCAGCTGGTGATTCCCCCCACCTCGCCGAAGTGTTCCGTATACAAATACATTGATCATTTCCATTTTTATTCCTCCGTTATCCTTAAAATACATGTTTGTTGGATTGTCGTTCACCGCTCGACCCCTAGCAGCCAAACCGTTGAAAAATCTATCAAGCTCCTCCTAGGACACTGCATCGTCAACGGATCGGCCAGCTTCCTCTTTCCACCGTTCGCTGGCCCCACACATTCCCATAGCGATGATAGCAAGAAAGGCAAATTTCTACATCCATCTTGTATTGTTTCAATACATCCAAATGACCGTTCAGCGTGGAATCATCAAAAATGGTGAACGCGATTTTATAATCCGTGTCCATCTGCCGGCAGAGCGCATGCAGCTCACGAAGACTGCTCATAGCGATGTCCTCGTACAATTGAACACGTCTGCCCTTTTTCCCTTCAATGAACGGTCTCGCCTTTTCTTGGATCACAGGGTCATTGAGGACATAATACGCCACCATGAGCAGTCCGTCCTCAAGCATATGCTCGAGCGTCGGAATCCATACTTTTTTCTTAAACGGTTTCGGGTGTTTAGACGAGAGAAGATTTTCCGGGACTAAAATCCATGCCGGTACGCTGTTCTCCGATAAAAACAAATAATGAGTCGGGTTAATGCCGCCGTGGTACGGATGACCCTTTCCGATCAACAATTGTGCTGTCAATGTCGCCATTGCGACTCCCTCCTTCTCCTTCACTTTATGGATTACAATGTCATCATACGAAAAAATGGTCACCAACATGGTGACCATTCCCGTAGGCTGTTTTTCATGTGAAATATTCATATTCATATTCATCCAGGCAAACGATAATCCGGTACGGAATCTTACAATTCCACACATATCCTTCCCCTCTTACATTCACAATAATCTGATCAGCTGGCTCGGAAAAACATTGTTCTAATTTTTTCCTCAACTTATGATCATTTTTTTCACGGTATCTTTATCTTCCCAAACGTTAGTAAGGATGGCATCGTATCGTTTAACCTTCGGCGCATCCTCGAGCAAATAGCGAAGCAATTTGACAAGTCGACCGGGCAAGCCAACAGAGTCATGCGGGCCATGGAAAACCGCTTGACCCCTCCGCATATCTAAAATGACATATGTTTCGTCTTCCTCAGCCAGTCTGCAAGCTTCTTCGTATGTAATATAGGAGCATTTATTTCGTTCGATTAATAGAAATATCCTCTTCCTCCACATCCGTTTTTTTCCCCACATTCACTTGCAAACGAACATTGTCAATTTCCGTACGATACAAACGCTCGCTGTCCCTTTCCTTCGCTTCATCAAGGAGGCGAAGCGCCTTTTCGGGATCGCCAAGCTGATTATAGGCGATAGCGCTAGAACAGAGCGCACGAATATAGTGATACGGTTCTAGGTTTTTGCTTGTTGATTGCAAAACGAGTTGGAATTGACGAATCGCCTTATGCCACCGCCCGTCATACAACTCGAGATGCCCCAAATGGTAGCGGCAAACCGCGTCTTCCGGATCAAGACGAAGAGCTTCTTCAAACAATTTCCTCGCTTTGCGATAATTCTCTTTCTTTAACTTTATGTCACGGCCATAATCGCGCAAAATTTGAGCAAACCATATTTTGAATTTCCTATTTTTCGGTTCGAGTTGAGAGAAACGAAGACAAATGTCTTCCCCCCCGTTTCAACCATTTCCAGTCATCATCGCTCTCCTCTTCCGCAAGCCAATGATTCAATTCTTCTCGCAGCCGCTCCATGTCCTGTTTTTTCTCCATTTCTTCCATCTATCTCCCCTCCCCTATTTCAACAGCAAGGGACATGCTTTTTTCTCATGATACTATGACACATGGAAGCATTAGGAATACACCAAGCAGCTCCTCCATTCGACAAAAGCAATATCATTTTTTCCCATTCTCATTGTATAATCAAAACAGAAGAAGAGGAACTAGTATGGAGTGCGATACGGTCGTGAAAGAGATGGTAGGCGCTGAAGTTATTTTCTCGGCAATATCCGTGGCCAAACTGACGATCTGCGCAATCAGCTGCGGGCCGGAATCCAAGAAACCGCCGACAGTCTCGAGCCAAAAGGCTACTGTTTCATACAGAAGTGAATGATCGGTTTGACCGGCTCGAGTAAACATGTACTTGTTTGCGTATTGAACTCAACTTCCCCACCGTGAAAACCGTCCAGCATGAAAAATGACACCATCTTGCCGAGCAGCTCGTCCCCTTTCAGCGATGTCCTGCCATCTATGAAAAACCGCAGGACACGTCCACGACGGAGCGCCGCCGTTCTCTTGTTTGCCGCCATCATATCACGAAAGACGATCAATCAAAAGAGAGACGAACGGCCTTGTCTGACAAAAAAGCCACGCCTGACCATCGTCAAACGTGGCTTTCCTCATTATAATTCATCAAATCCGTTATCCACTTGCACTTTCGTATATTGGCGCGGTTTTTGTTCAAAAAAGTCGGACTTGCCAAGGTCGACTTCTTCATACGCCTTAATCCAGCGGAGCGGGTTTGTCCGGTAGCCGTCAAACGGACGGTCGAACCCAAGCTGATGGGCGCGGACGTTGGCGTAAAACTTAATATACGCTTCCAAATCCGCCAAGTCGATGCCATCAATGTCATTTCCGATGATTTCCCCAGCCCATTCGATTTCCAGCTCGGCCGCTTTCATAAACGTACTGCGGGCAAAATCAGCCAACTCGGGCGTCCGATACTCTGGATATTCATTCAGCACTTCCTTGAAAATTTTCGCAAACAAGTCAACATGAATGTGCTCGTCACGATTAATGTAATTGATCATCGTGCTTGTCGCCACCATTTTTTGCTGGCGGGCGAGATTGTAAAAGAAAGCGAATCCTGAGTAGAAAAACAGCCCTTCCAAAATCACGTCAAAAACGATCGACCGAAGCAAGTTCTCGACGTTCGGCTTTTCGGCAAACGCCTTGTAGCCGTTCGTCACAAAGTCGTTTCGCTTGCGCAACGTCGGTTCATTCCGCCAAAAATCAAACACTTCATCTTGCTTCGCTTTTGGTACAAGACTTGAGAGCACGTACGAATACGAGTGATTGTGAATCACCTCTTGCTGGGCGAGCATAATCATCAGCGCATTAATGCTCGGGTCGGTGATGTAATCGGCAACACGTCCTGCGTAATCGGTTTGGATGCTGTCAAGGAGCGCCAAGAGCCCGATAATTTTTAAAAATGCATCCTGCTCGCGTGCGGTTAGTTGCGGAAACTGCTTCACATCTTGCGCCATATTGATTTCAAACGGCGTCCAAAAGTTGGCGAGCATCCGCTTATATTTCGCATACGCCCAAGGGTAGGCGATATCGTCCCAGTTCAACACATTCGAGCAGCGTCCATTGATCATGCCTGTTGAGCGGTTTGGCGCTTCTGGATCCATAATCGGTCGTTTCGTCAAGTTCATCGTCGATTCCCCCTCGTGTCATCGTATTCCTAGGCAACCCACTCACCGGACATCTCTTCTAACATAAGAAACCCGATCCGACAAATAGCATGGCGTTGTCCGCGGTCAGCTCGCACAAGCATCACATTCTTCCATCGTCCCTGACGTTGAGCGGACATAATACGTCGTTTTCAGCCCCGACTTCCACGCCGTCAAATGCAACTCCAACAATTCTTTCGCCTTAATCGTATTCATGACGTAGAAGTTAAACGAGATTGCTTGATCGATATGGCGCTGACGGGCAGCGTTTTGTCTAATGCTCCAACGCTGGTCAATATAATACGCTGATTTGTAATACCATGTCGTCTGTTCGTTTAAATCCGGCACCGTAACAGGAATCTTATAATCTTTCTTTTCCTCGGCATACACTTTTCGAAAAATCGGGTCAATGCTCGCCGTGCTGCCAGCGATGATCGATGTCGATGCGTTTGGGGCGACCGCCATGAGATAGCCGTTGCGCATCCCGTAGCGTGCCACCTCTCTCTTCAACCGATCCCAATCCCGTTCGCCGTGGTTTTTGTAGCCACGCCGCTCAAAATAAGCACCCGTTTGCCAATCTGACCCTGAAAACCCCGGGTAGCTCCCTTTTTCTTTCGCCAGCTCCATGCTAGCTTGTATCACCAAATAAGCAATCGTTTCATACAGCTCATCAGTGTAGCGGACGGCTTCCTCTGACTCCCAGCGAATCCCTTTTAACGCCAACAGATGATGCCAGCCAAATGTACCGAGACCGACAGCACGGTATTTTTTGTTCGTCAAGCTTGCTTGCAGCACAGGAATGTTGTTCAAATCAATGACATTATCAAGCATCCGCAGTTGAATCGGAATCAAACGTTCGAGCACTCCATCGGTGACGGCGCGCGCCAAATTGATTGACGATAAATTGCAGACGACAAAATCGCCCGGTATTTTTTCGATGATGATCGTTCCATCTTTCACATATTGCTGCTTCGTCACTGTCGGACTTTGGTTTTGCGCAATTTCCGTACAAAGATTGCTACAGTAGATCATGCCAAGATGGCGGTTGGGATTTTGCCGGTTGACTTCATCGCGGTAAAACATAAACGGCGTCCCCGACTCGAGCTGGCTGCGCATAATGCTTTTCATCACTTCAATCGCTGGCACTTTTTCTTTTGACAGTCTCGGCTCATTGACGCATTGCCAATATTTCTCGCGAAAGCTGCCACGCCCTTTTTCCTCATCATAAAAGTCTTCGAGGCTAAACCCCATCACCTTCCGCACCTCATGTGGGTCAAACAAATACCAGTCGCCTCGCTGTTCGACTTGTTCCATGAACAAATCAGGAATGCAAACACCGGTAAACAAGTCGTGCGTGCGCAGCCGTTCGTCGCCGTTATTGAGCCGTGCATCAAGAAAGGCAAAAATGTCTTTATGCCACACATCTAAATAGACGGAAATCGCCCCTTTGCGTTGCCCTAACTGATCAACGCTCACCGCCGTATTGTTCAGCTGTTTCATCCACGGAATGACGCCTGACGAAACACCTTTAAATCCTCTGATGTCGCTGCCGCGCGAACGGATTTTGCCAAGATAGACACCGATGCCGCCGCCTGACTTCGATAAATTGGCAATGTCAGTGTTGCTGTCGTAAATCGCCTGCAAGCTGTCATCCACCGTGTCGACAAAGCAGCTTGACAACTGACCGTATGACTTCCCGGCATTGGCAAGTGTCGGCGTGGCCACCGTCATATATAGGTTGCTTAACGCCCAATACGCTTCCTTCACCAACTCGAGGCGCCGCTTAGGCGGTTCGTTCACCATCAAGGTCATAGCAATGATGAGAAACCGTTCTTGTGGCAGTTCGTACAGCCGCCGCTCATAATCGCGGGCCAAATAACGGTCAGCGAGCGTGCGCAACCCGATATACGTAAACAACAAGTCTTTGTCTGGATCAAGAAATGAGCCAGCCGTCTCGATCTCTTCTTTTGTATAACGCTCAAGCAATAGCGGGCTGTACACCCCTTGTTCTGTCAAAGAAACGATTAATGAATAAAAATCACCATACCGCTCGCGCGCATCGTACCCGCGCTGCCGTGCCGCCTCGCGGTACATCATCCGCAAATACAACCGCGCGCACACAAACGTCCATTCCGGCTCCTCTTCACTAATGTACGACAACCCTTCTAAAATAGCGGTTTGATACAGTTGATCAACGGTGACGAACTCTTTTCGACTGAGAAGCTGCCATACACGCTCTTCATATTCCTCAAGCGACAAACGGACAAAGCCTGCCGTCGCCTGCTCAATTAACGCGGCAAACTCTCTGCGCGAAAGCGACTTCTCTTTTCCTTGATCATCAACAACAATGGATTTCGTGACCGCTGTCATTCGTTTTCCCTCTCCTTCAATAAAAAAATCCGCTCGGGTGAACGAGCGGATGAAACGACAGACAGAAAAAGGCATACGATTCCTTTTTCTATTTCCCTATCGTTTCATCTTCTCACACCCCGAAGAACATGAAACTTCCAAGCAAGGCAGGTCTCCTGACTCGTGCATCGTCCTACTTTGGGTCCTTCCCAGCGGCGTGCCGTGCAAGCTTTCACCGCCAGTGGCCATCCCATTTCGTCCGCACATACAGTTGCGGGGGCAGTTCCGGATTCGCACCGGATTCCCTATTAAGTCCTGATGGACACCATTGCTTGCAATCACCATATGTAGTTGTTAAAGCAAACAAACACAACGATATATAGTATTTATCATGTTACTGGAACAAGCATATACCAAAACCGGGAAAATTGCAAGAGTGGGTAAATCAAAAAATTGTTCCTTGTTCACATTCTGTTCATAATAGCGTGCTACGATTTGCCATGTACAAATCATTGTAAAGAGGAGGACACAAAAATGGGACACAAACACCGCTCCGCTTCCGAGCATCAAGAGTGGGCAGTGGAAGCGCACGGATTGGTAAAAGTTTTTGGCGACCATCGGGCCGTAGATGGCCTCGAGTTGCGTGTACGTACCGGCACGATCTATGGAGTGCTTGGACCCAATGGCGCCGGCAAGACAACAACCATTCGAATGTTGGCGACCTTGTTGCGCCCGGATGGCGGTTCGGCCCAAATTTTTGGGTACGATGTCGTCAAGCAACCTCAAATTGTCCGACAGTTGATCGGTGTCACCGGCCAATATGCGTCCGTTGACGAAACGCTCAGCGCTGTAGAAAATTTGATGATCTTTTGTAGACTTCTCGGACTGAGCCGAGCAGAGGCGCGACGGAAAACAAGTGAATTATTGGAGGAATTCGGCTTGACAGAAGCGGCCAAACGCCCGTTAAAACATTTCTCGGGCGGCATGCGTCGGCGCCTCGATCTCGCCGCCAGCCTGATCGCCCAGCCGCCGCTCATTTTTCTTGATGAGCCGACCACGGGTCTCGATCCGATCACACGTAATCAAATGTGGGAAACGATCCGCCGCTTAGTCCGCATAGGATCAACCGTGCTGTTGACGACCCAATACTTGCAAGAAGCGGATGAATTGGCGGACCGCATCGCCGTGATTAATCACGGCCGTGTTGTCGCCGAAGGGACCCCCGATGAACTCAAAACATCTGTCGGCCAGTCGTCATTGCAAGTCAAATTGCAACAACCGGAAAAGATCGAAGCGGCCAAACGCATCATTGAACACGTTCTCCGTATCCGGTCAAGCATATCTGCAGAAACCGGGAACATCACGGCGTCAATGGCCGATCCGGATCAAGTGACGGACGTGCTTGTCGCTTTGCGGCAAGAGGGGATCCGCTTAGCCGAGGTCAACGTCCAAAAACCAACCCTTGATGAAGTCTTTTTAGCCATTACCGGCCATGGAGCGAAAAAAGATGAAGAAGAATTCAGCGTTCTAAGGGAGGTTCGATAGAATGAACACTCGCCAACTGAACAGCCGCACGAGCATTTCCCAAGCGGTGCGAAACTCGTTCACAATGGCCTATCGCGGTTTGCTGAAGGTACGGCGTACGCCGGAACAACTATTTGACGTCACTTTCCAGCCGATCATTTTCACGTTGATGTTTACTTATATCTTTGGTGGAGCCATCGCCGGAAATGTGGACAACTACCTGCCAATGATTATTCCCGGCATTCTCATCCAAACATTGATCGGCGCCTCTGTCGCTTCAGGAGTCCAACTTCGGGATGATATGGACAAAGGTGTGTTCGACCGCTTTAAATCATTGCCGATCGCCCGCATCGCGCCGTTGGCAGGGGCGTTATTAGCCGATGTCGTTCGCTATGTCATTGCCGCTGTGCTGACGTTTACCATCGGATTTCTCATCGGCTATCGTCCGGAAGGAGGTGTCGCCAGTGTGGCGCTTGCCATCGTGTTCTCCATCGGGTGCACGTGGGCTGTCAGCTGGATATTTGCCTTCTTCGGCGTCATTGCCCGCAATGCAGCTAGCGTACAAGGAATTTCCATGTTGGCGCTGTTTCCGCTTATGTTTCTTTCAAATGCGTTCGTGCCAGTCAAGACAATGCCTGACTGGCTGCAATGGATTGCCAAAGCCAATCCCCTTTCCCATATGATCACGGCCGTTCGCGAACTAACGAACCATGGCACGATTGGCACTGATTTTATTATTTCTTTAATCGGCGCAGGAGCGATTGTCGCGATTTTTGCCCCGATCACGGTTCGTGTCTATATGCGCCGCGCATAATCATGGGGGATGTCTGACGCTTATCCCCCGAACAGCCAAAACCAACAAACAGATTCATTCACGATCTGACGTCAGGATGAAAATAAGGAACAGATGGGCTGCTACATTAACGGAAACGAACGAAAACATCGGACGAATAGCGATGAATGGCGAGCAATACGCCCGCTACATTGACGGGGACGAACGAAAACGGCACAATGGAAAAGAGAACGCGTGGAGGGAAGATGACAATGGCCCGAATTTTAGTTGTCGATGATGATGCACATATCCGCGAACTCGTCAGCCATTTTTTAAGTTTGGAAGGATTGACAATCCACGAAGCAGCTAATGGAAAAGAAGCACTTGACGTGCTAGAAACGACGAAAGTGGATTTGGTCATTATGGATATTATGATGCCGGAAATGGATGGGTGGGAACTATGCCGTGAACTGCGCGACTATGACGATGTTCCCATTCTGATGTTGACCGCTAAAGGGGAAACGAGGGAAAAAGTGAAAGGATTTTCTCTTGGGGCAGACGACTATCTCGTCAAACCGTTTGACCCCCTTGAACTTGTCGCCCGTGTCAAAGCATTGCTTAAACGGTATCGTATCGCCACCTCGCAAATCGTGCAAATTGGCCATTTGTCGTTAAACCGCAAGACGTACGAATGCCGTTTGGGAGACGTGGAAGTCCCTTTGCCACCAAAAGAATTCGAACTGCTTTTTCAACTGGCCAGCTATCCCGGTAAAACGTTCACGCGCGACGAATTGATTGAACAGATTTGGGGTTACGATTATGAAGGAGATGAGCGAACCGTTGATGTTCATATCAAGCGGCTGCGTGAACGGTTCGCTCAGCCGAACGCTCCCTTTTTCATCCGCACGATTCGTGGACTCGGCTATCGGCTGGAGGCACGCCAATGAAACGATTATGGTTTGTGTTTAAATCCATCTTGACCGTGATCGCTGTGATGTCAATCATCTGCCTCTTTTGGTCTGCGGCATATTTCATCACAGAAGCGATCTACACCCGATTCGCTTGGCAGCCGCATCCGCTCGTTCGGCAAATCATTTCATCGATCTTCGGCTTTTTGCTATTCGGGATGACCATGAGCGCGATCGGTCCTTTTTTGCGAAAGCGCGAAAGAGTATTTTGGCACCACTTAATAGACGCCATTAATCGAATCGCCAAAGGCGATTTTCGAGTGAATCTTCAGGTTGACTGGGGCGGACGGCATCATCCGTTTGCCGAACTCGTGACACGCATTAACGACATGGCCGCAAATTTGCAGGCCATGGAAGACATGCGTCAAGAATTTATTTCCAACGTTTCTCATGAGATTGGCTCTCCGCTAACATCGATTCGTGGATTTGCCCGCGCACTCAAAAACGAGAACTTAAGCCAAGAGCAGCGGATGCATTATCTTGATATTATTGAAACTGAATGCGTAAGACTGTCAAAGCTAAGCGAGAATTTGCTGCGGTTGGCGATGTTAGATTCTGAGCGCTACCCGCTTCATCCGACATCCTATCGTTTGGACACGCAATTACAAACGCTCATTCTTCACTGCGAGCCGCAGTGGGCGGAAAAAGACGTGGACATGTGTGCCGTGATGGAAAAAGTATCGATTACAGCTGATGAAGATTTGCTCAGTCAAGTGTGGCTGAACTTGATCCATAATGCCATCAAATTTACACCGAAAGGAGGAACAATCACCGTCCAGGTTCAACGCCGTGGCGAACAAGCCATCGTCACGATTTCTGATACAGGGCCGGGAATTCCAAAGCATGACCAACCCCGCATTTTTGAGCGGTTTTATAAAGTCGATAAATCCCGCCATCGCGCCGCAGGCGGCAGCGGGCTCGGCTTGGCGATCGCGAAACAAATTGTGGATATGCACCATGGAACTATCTCCGTTCAGAGCGAGCCGGGAGAAGGAGCGACCTTTACAGTGGAACTTCCCATTCGCGGTCCCTTTTCTTGACCTGTTTCTTACGGAGAAACAGGTCAAGAAGGGGGTTTTTTATTCCGTGAACACATACGTTTCCAACCGTTGCTCATTTGAGGGAAAACGTTGTGGAATCCTGCTTTCCGCATCAAACGGGAGCTGACTCCCCCCTTCACTGCTGAACTCCTTTTCTGTTTGCAATCATCAAAAAAGGAGTCCCGGCTACACTCCCGAGACCCCTTTTCAGTTCGCTGCTATGCCTCCAAAACAGATGTTGACCACTTTTCGTCTTGTACAGATAAAGCAAAATCGTATTTCTTTTCTACATAGACTTGGTGCCAGATCATAAACGCCAAGACGGTCCACAGCTTGCGACTATGATCCGCTTTCTGCTGGGCGTGCTCATCGAGCAAACGGTATAGCACATCCTTATGGAACAAATGGTCAGTTTCACTTTCATAGATAAGTCGTCTTGCCCAGTCATACATTTCATTTCTCAGCCAATGGCGAATCGGCACCGGGAACCCTAGTTTCTTCCGGTTTAACACATGATCCGGCACGATGCCTTCAGCGGCCTTGCGCAAAATGTATTTTGTCGTACCGTTGGCTGTTTTCATGTCAGGAGCAATTTTGGATGCGACTTCAAACACCTTTCGATCTAAAAATGGAACCCGCAGTTCGAGCGAATGAGCCATCGTCATTTTATCCGCTTTTAATAAAATATCGCCTCTTAGCCATGTATGAATGTCAATGTATTGCATCCGGTTGACCGGAGGGTAATGAGACGTTTCTTCATAAAAGGGAGCCGTAATCGTTGTATACTCGCGCCCTTTTTGATATGTTTTGAGTAATGCCTCTTTTTCGTTTTCGCTATACATTTTCGCATTGCCAACATACCGTTCCTCGAGCGGCGTCGTCCCGCGTTCTAAGAAACTTTTTCCTTTCATTCCATCCGGAAGAAGCTTCGCGATCATCCGCAACACAGCTTTCACCACGTCTGGCATCCGCTCGAACAGCCGCAGTGACTGCGGTTCGCGATAAATATTGTAACCGCCAAACAGCTCGTCTGCCCCCTCACCGGAAAGCACGACCGTAACATGTTTTCTCGCCTCACGGGCCACAAAATAGAGCGGCACAGCTGCCGGATCAGCTAATGGGTCATCCATATGCCACATGATTTTCGGAAGCTCGTCCATATACTCCTGCGGGGAGATGACATAGCTGATATTGTCCACACCGAGCTTCTCCGCCGTTTCTTTGGCAACATCAATTTCGCTGAACCCTTCCCGCTCAAACCCGACAGAAAATGTCTTAAGATGCGGATGGAATTGCTTGGCGATGGCCACGATCAACGATGAGTCAATCCCGCCTGACAAAAACGCTCCAACCGGCACATCGCTGCGCATATGCACGTTCACCGAATCAAACAGCGCCTCGCGAATTTGTTTCACAAGCTCCTCTTCCGATTGGCGAACAGGCTGGAAGGATGCTTTCCAATAACGGTGAACGGTGAGCGGTTCCCCAACTTTTTTCTTGATATAATGCCCTGGTTCCAACTTGTAAATGCCAGACGACATCGTCAATGGCTCAGGGACGTATTGGAAGGTTAAATAATGTTGTAGAGAATCATGCTCCAATGATTCATGCCCCAACGCAAACAAAATGCTTTTCTTTTCTGAAGCAAAAAATGTGCGACCCTCTTGTTCCGCATAAAAAAATGGCTTAATACCAAACGGGTCCCGCGCCGCAAACACCGATTTCTCTTGCTTGTCCCAAATGACAAACGCAAACATCCCGCGCAGCCTTTCGACTGCTTTTTCTTTTTCCACGCTATAAAGAGCAACAATCACTTCAGTATCAGAGTGCGTCGCGAATTGATGCCCCTTCGCCAACAGTTCTTCCCGCAATTCAATATAGTTGTAGATTTCCCCGTTAAAGATGATCCAGTAGCGTTCGTTTTCGTAAGAGAGCGGCTGATGCCCTGCTTCTAAATCGATAATGCTTAAACGTCGAAACCCGAAAGACACGTAGTCATCAAAAAAATACCCTTCATCATCAGGACCGCGATGGGTAATAAGACCGTTCATTAGTTGAAACATTTCGTTCCATTTTTTATTTCTTATTCGCGGATGATCGTGAACACAACCGATAAAGCCGCACATAATGTTGATTCTTCCCCCTTGGTATCATCGTTCTAAAAGAAGATTGTTGCTTTACGCTCATAAAAGGCAGAGTTTGGCCAATCAACAGAAGATGAATGTAATTTAGTGTCAACCCCCCACATGATAAAGGCCCTGTGTATGATGTTTTTATATATGGGATTTCATGGAAAAGTTCCATGAGCAAACTTTGTTCTTCACCCGATCATGAAAACGGCGGCTCAACGCACCCACATTTTCACGGAAAAAGCCAAGCCTCCCATAGGTAAAATATCCGCGGTGCGAAAGAACTCCGAATCACCGGATGCTCACCGTTGGGACGACCCAAAATAGGGCTCAGAGAGGCGAAAGGCGGCTTTCGTCGTGAAACGAAGAAACGCCCTCTTCAAGTCAAGTGAAGTGGAAATCATTCACTAAATCAATGAACAGATAAGGCTCTAGAACAAAAGAATTATCAAAGAACACTTTCATTTTATTACAAGCTGATTTGAAATTTAAAGGTTTTTTGTAAAAAAATAGTTGTTACATTTTCACTCCCGAATATATAAACGTTAAAACCTCCAATATATTACCGGCAAAATATAAAAAAATAATTTCCTTCAAAGGAACAAAATAACAAAAGATAGTCCCTACACCTAAAAAAAGCGAACGGCGTGATCTCCCGTTCGCTATGGCATGAACCCATTGCCCAAACCGTTTCATCACTTGATCCAAACGGATGCCGTTCATCAGCTTGATTGTCATACACAGCATCCGCAAATCAGCAATTTCCAATGAAATTTTGTCTTTGCACCGTTCATAACCAAACCTTTCCTAGTGAGCACGGAGGGCTGCCCATGCACACAAAAAACCACCCTTACAACGGGTGGTTGACATCAGAGGAAACATGTTCGGAAGAAACACGGATTGTTTGTCTTTTCGTCAACTCAACATCGACCGTTAACAGCTCTTTTTTCTCCCAGCTGACAAAACGGTCTTCCCATAACACGTGGCAGGAGTGATCGTTCATTTCAAGCACGATTCCCCTTGCCCCATCACGGGCGAAAACGACGCAATCCCCGATTTGGAACATGGCGATCACCCTAACCGAAAGACGATCCCGTGGCCGCCTCTCGGATACTCCCAACGAATATTTTCATATGGACAGCCGATGCGGCAGCTGCCGCATTCATGACATCCTTCATAACCAACATGCATCCGTGTTCCCTCCCATTTATATACCGCCGCCGGGCAGAAAATCGTGCAAATTTTATCCGGACATTTCGTCAGGCAAATGTCGTGGTCAAGGACGTGAAGGTGTGATTTCGTATCGGCATTAAATCGGACTAAATATTGCTTTTCCTCAATGGTTGACGAATGGCTCATTATTTCATCACCTCCCATGCCTTAAACACATCGCGCGCCAATTTGAGTTTTTCTTTCATCGAGCCAAGATCGCGCCAAATTTTTCTCTGTTTTTCCCACTTCGATGCTCCATCGACGGTGAACATATGGCTAGCCGCCCGGTTGAGCAGCGGAATATAGCGTTCAAAATATTGCGGGAACGCATCAAAATGATGGGTGGCATCTTTATACTTCTTCAAGTCTTGGACAATAAAGCTTTCCATCAGTTTCAGGCGATAGTGGTCAAGCATGCTTTCCGAGAAGTCGTTGTACGTTTTGGCCATAATGATCGTTTCGGCTGCCAAGCGCCCGGAAGTCATCGCCATGTTCGAGCCTTCACGGTGAATGGCGTTGACGAGCTGGGCGGCGTCACCGACGACAAGCACGCCGTCGCCGACGACTTTCGGCATCGAATGATAGCCACCTTCCGGAATCAAGTGCGCCAAATACTCGACCGGTTCGCTCCCTTGAAGATACGGTCGAATCATTGGATGGTTTTTCACGTATTCAAGCAGCTCATACGGCTTAATCTTATGCTTAATCAGCCCGGAAAGCAGCGTGCCGACGCCGATGCTTAACGTATCTTTATTCGTATATAAAAACCCTGTCCCTAAAATGCCTTTCGTCGCATCACCGAGCAGTTCGATCGTGCATCCTTGCCCTGGTTCGAGATTGAAACGCTCTTCAATCACTTTTTTGTCCAACTTTAAAATTTCCATTGTTGCTAAGGCAACTTCATCCGGCCGCCATTCGCGATGAAACCCGAGCTGTTTCGCCAAAAGCGAATTGACGCCATCAGCCAGCACAACGACATCGGCGTATACCTCGCCATCTGGACGGTCAGTGCGGACACCGACGACGCGGCCGTTTTCGACGATGCATTCGAGTGCCACCGTTTCACAAACAAGCAACGCTCCTTGTTCGACCGCTTTCTCGGCAAACCATTGGTCAAATTTCGCCCGCAAAACGGTAAAGTTGTTATACGGCTCGCGTCCCCACTCCAATCCTTTATAGCTGAACGTCACCGCTGACTCTTTATCCATCAACATAAACCGCTGTTCAACAATCGGCCGCTCGAGCGGCGCCTCTTTATAAAACTCAGGGATTATGTCTTCCATCATTTTTCGATAGAGCACGCCGCCCATGACGTTTTTCGATCCTGGATATTCGCCGCGCTCAAGCAACAATACGTTGACTCCGGCTTTGGCGAGCTCATAGGCACAAGCCGTTCCGGCCGGACCCGCTCCGACGACGATACAGTCAAATTTTTCAGGCATGGCGGATTTCCTCCTTCGCATCGGCTGATGCTTTTAATTTCGGGATCTCTTCTTTAAACCGTTTGATTAATAACGGCACAATCTCCAACGCATCGCCGACAATGCCATAATGGCACGATTGGAAAATGGGCGCGTTCGGATCTTTATTGATGGCGATGATCAGTTCGGAGTTTTGCATGCCGACAATATGTTGAATCGCTCCTGAGATGCCGATGGCGAAATAAATTTTCGGCGTCACCGTCACCCCGGTTTGCCCGACTTGGTGATGGTGGTCGATCCAGCCGGCTTCAACGACATCACGGCTAGCGCCGACCGCGGCGCCGAGGACATCCGCCAGCTCATGGATAAGCTGAAATCCTTCTTTGCTGCCCATTCCTTTGCCGCCGGCAACGACGATATCCGCTTCATCGATGCGCGCCTTTTTTACTGTTTGCCTTACGACTTCAAGCACTTTCGTCCGCATCTCCTCCTCGCGCAGCTCGATCCGCTCTTCAACGATTCGGCCGGTTCGAGTCGGATCTGGCGGAAGAGCCTTCATTACTTTCGGCCGGACCGTCGCCATTTGCGGGCGGTACTTTTTGCATAAAATCGTCGCCATAATGTTGCCTCCAAACGCCGGTCGGCTTGCCAACAATAATCCCGTGTCTTCTTCAATGTCAAGAATCGTCGTATCCGCCGTCAATCCAGTCGGCAAATCCGTGGCAATCGCGCTCGCTAAGTCTTTTCCTGTCGGCGTCGCTCCGTATAACAGCACTTCCGGCTTATACTTTTGGCAACAGTGAAGCAATGCGCGCATATACGGTTCTGTGCGGTAATGGGCAAAAATCGGATCGTCATAGACGTAGACAACGTCGGCCCCATAAGCGAACAACGTCGGAGCGAGCTCTTTGATACCGCTTCCAATCAACACTCCGCCAAGTTCCGTGCCGCGTTTATCCGCGAGCTTTCGCCCAGCCCCAAGCAATTCCAAGGAAACAGGGGCTACCTTTCCGTCTTTTACTTCAATATAGACCCATATCCCTTGGTAATCAGCCAAGTTCATACTTTATCCCCTCCTTGTGAACATCAAACATTCCTTTTCGCTCCTAGCAGCGAGCCAAGCAAGTTCAGGAACGTTGCTACGATTGAAACAACTCTTTTTTCTCAAGCACGATCGAAAGCAGCTGTTCTACTTTTTCTTCTGTCGTCCCTTCGAGCATCTCACCGCCTTTTGGCTTTGGTGGTGTCCATATTTTCGAAACAATTGTCGGGGAACCTTTTAATCCTAACTGTTTGCGGTCAACGTTTTCCAAATCGTTTGCGGTCCAAACTGTCGGGTAGTATCGTGCGGCTTTAATCATGTTGGGTAAAGGTGCAAAGGAGATGTCGTTAATTTCCTTTTCAACCGTGAATAAACATGGGAGCGTCGACTTCACGACTTCATAACCATCTTCGAGCTTGCGGTGGACAATCGCATATCCTTTTTCTTTGTTAATTTCAACGACCTTGTTCACACCAGTGAGCGGCGGAATATCCAAACGCCGGGCAATGCCTGGCCCCACTTGGCCTGTATCACCGTCGATGGTCATTTTTCCACAAATAATCAAATCAATCGGCCGTTGTTTCGCAATTTGTTCCAACGCCTTCGCCAGCGCATAGCTCGTCGCCAACGTATCCGCCCCGGCAAACGCGCGGTCGGAAATCATATACCCTTCATCAGCACCAAGCTCAATGCACTTTCGAATCGCTTTTACTGCCGGCGGCGGGCCCATCGTCAATACGGAAACGACGCCGCCATATCTTTTTTTCAAGCGGACAGCTTCCTCTACAGCATGCGCATCATACGGGTTTAAAATCGCCGGGGCACTCGCTCGGTCGATCGTATTCGTCTTCGGGTTGATCTTGGCGACCTTCGTATCCGGCACTTGCTTAATACAGGCTACAATATGTAGCATACATCCACCTCCCAAAATGGTTTATTTTCCTATATTCATATTCTAGCGCAGCCAAGAAATTTCCTGAAGTTTTTGTCAAATATTTTGCTATTTTGTTCAAATTTCTCGCAACTTATTTACTAGAAGGGAGCAGTATTAAAGGCGAACAACATATATATTATAAAAATAATATAAATATCATTTTGACGATCTGCCAAAAGAGTTTGTCAAAACGGATAAAAAGCCACCCGCTTTTTAAAAGTTGAAAGTGTCCCACTTCCAGCTTAAGATGATCCATCTTTCTATATTAAAAGGGCGATCGTGATCATAGATTTTGGTTGCTACAGTGAACGGCCGCTTCCTTCCATATCGGAGAAGAAGCGGCCGTTGGAATAAAGAAGAAATCCGAAACAGCTTACGCAGCGTGATGGCGGTTATTTATGCACTACGACCGGACGATGCGGACGATGCATTTTATCCGTCCACCGTTGGCGGAGATAAGGCAACACCCAACGATCTAAACCGTATCGTCCCGCATTGGCCCCGGCGACGAGGATGAAGACGGTCAGCAGCACCATTTGCGGGTTCGTGCTCGTCGTGCCCGAGAACATGAAGGCGAAGTTCATGACCGCTCCCATGAGCGCAGCAAAAGTCGTAAACAATCCGAGAATCAGTGCGATGCCGACGAGAAATTCGCCCCATGGCACGAGGAAGTTAAACAATCCAACATTCGGCAGTGCTACGTTTTCGATAAAGGCTGCCCACCAGCCTTGCACAGCTGGATGTTCGCCTGCGGCCTTCGCCAACGTTCCTTTTAAAAACCCTGAAGCATCAAAGCCGTTCGTCAGTTTTCCCCACCCTGCCACCATCCACTCATATCCTAAATACAGCCTCAATACTACCATCAACGCTGATGCTGTAACGTGTTCACGCAACCATTTTACTACCATTGTATGTCTCCCCTCTCATTTTGGAAGATGTTCCTTACACTTTCATCATACTCCTTTTTCCGACAAACGGAATAACTTTGTTCAACATTTCACAATCTGTTCAAAAAGTTATGGCGAAATGGTGTCTAACCACTTCACCCGCAAAATACGGCGATCTATCCGTTTTCCCAAACCGACATCATGGCCATGAGCGTGAACTTGCTAACCTCATCCATGAGGCCACAACTCGGGACCAACAGCCCATCAAATGACAACAAAGAAATTGATTGTTCAGATGTCGTTTTCTTTCCTAGGCCCAAATGAGTGATTTTCCTTTTGTAATAGGTAGAAACGCAAGTTTTCAATGAGAGAGCCTCTTTCGGTTCATCGTAGTCCAACTTCGAAATTTCTTCACTCTCCAAATGTATGCTATAAAAAACCCAATTTCTCAATGTTCACATCCCAACGGATCGTATCCCCCGTAAACACAGGGCGCAAACACTCAACATTCACCGTGCGCGCCAAGATGTTATCATCCCCACCGATCTTCGTTGGCAACGTCGTCGTCAACAATCCTTGAACGACAAGCCTTCCTTGTTCATATGGGGTGACATGATGAATGCCGCTGTCACCAGAAACGTCCAGCCGAAGGTGATGACATCCCCTGTTTTCAATGGCATAGGACTCTCCCCTTGTTTTTTAATATAAAAAATGGGTCTTCACCATTTTCTGTGATTTCTACTCAATCCTAGAGACATGTTAGCTGGATGAAATAGGTTCATCAGTCAGGATCCTTCTTCCGCATACAGACCACGAAGTTGGTAGAATGGAAACAGTCAAGTGCTTTCCTTGACGGGTTCCATTCTACCAACTATCATACCGATAGCGGAAGAAGGGAGTGCTTAGGCAGCCTGACTACCTGTAGTGTTCCCTGTA